>ENA-ORPK01001035-ORPK01001035.1-human-gut-metagenome-genome-assembly--contig:-NODE-1035-length-23595-cov-3.822557_pt1 | contig 23595 bp, 17 predicted proteins | sample MGYA00242139_ERZ509068 | MGnify/ENA primary metagenome ERZ509068 (study PRJEB26280, sample SAMEA2338687) | human gut metagenome | biome: human gut; feature: human-associated habitat; material: faeces... | reverse complement strand
AGGAAAAGACCGTAGTGTCGTATGTGCGCGGAGTGAAATACCTCGGCTACTCCTTTTATGTGATGAAAGGCAAATGCCAACTCACGGTGCATCCAAAGTCCAAAGCCAAGATGAAGTCAAGGTTGAAAGAACTGACAAGTCGCAGCAACGGATGGGGATATGCCAAGAGGAAGCAAAAGCTGAAAGAATACATAAGAGGGTGGGTCGGTTATTATCACCTTGCCAATATGAAGCGTCTCTTGCTTGGAAACGACAGTCTAATACAACCAATTTAGGCAATGAAAATGTGGCAGAATTGTTTTTGGACATATGTTTGTGATTATTTTTACGCCTTAGCTTGTCGCTGACAAATGTTTTTTATATTTTTGCAAAGAATATTTTTGTTTGACTAATAAAAACAAAACTATAATGTACACTGTAGACGAATTAGAAAACAAACTGATAGATTTGGCTTTTGCAGAGGATATCGGTGACGGGGATCATACTACTTTATGTTGTATTCCGGAAAGTGCTTTGGGAGCACAAAAACTTTTGGTGAAAGAAGAAGGCATAATCGCTGGAATAGAGATTGCTAAAAAGATTTTCCATAGATTTGATCCTGAGTTGGAAATAGAACAGTTTCTTACGGACGGGACCAGGGTTAAGGTAGGTGATGTTGCTTTCATCGCCAGAGGTAAAGTCCGTTCTTTGTTGCAAACAGAACGGTTGATGTTGAATGTCATGCAACGAATGAGCGGTATTGCAACCGTTACCAGCAAATATATGAAAATTCTGGAAGGAACAAAATGCAAAGTTTTGGACACACGCAAAACTACTCCTGGGATGCGTATGTTTGAAAAAGCGGCCGTTAAAATCGGTGGAGGCGAAAACCATCGCATCGGCTTGTTTGACATGATTTTGCTGAAAGACAATCACATTGATTTTGCCGGAGGAATCGGAAACGCCCTTGACAGGGCCCAGGCTTATTTGAAAGAAAAAAAGAAACAACTTAAAATTGAGATTGAGGTTCGCAATTTCAAGGAATTGGAAGAATGTCTCAAACACGGTGGCGTTGACCGCATAATGTTGGATAATTTTAGTGTTGAGGACACGCGTAAAGCTGTGGAAATAATAAATGGCCGTACGGAAATAGAGAGTTCAGGTGGTATTACTATTGATACGATACGCAGTTACGCTGACTGTGGAGTAGACTTTGTTAGTGTTGGTGCGCTCACTCACTCAGTGAAGGGATTGGATCTTAGCTTCAAGGCTGTTTAACTTTTATTAGCAAGGCAATGACCCATAATTATATAAAAGTATTAGCAACCGCCATTGCTGCGATATGCTCTGTGCAAATCACTCTTGCGTGTACAAATATCATTGTTGGCAAAAAGGCAAGCAAAGACGGAAGTGTATTTGTTAGCTATAGCGCAGACAGCTATGGCGCATATGGCGTTATGCAACACTACAATGCCTCTACTCACAAAAAAGGAGACAAACGCATTGTTCGAGATTGGGAGACAAACAAATATCTTGGGGAGATAGACGAGGCTCCTATAACATACAATGTCGTTGGAAATATAAACGAGTTCCAGCTAACGATTGCCGAAACCACGTTTGGAGGACGTGAAGAGCTGGTTGATACAACAGGCATAATAGACTATGGCTCTCTTATTTATATTACTCTTCAGCGCGCAAAAACTGCGAGAGAAGCCATAAAAATAATGGACGAACTTGTTAACAGGTACGGCTATTGTTCTGAAGGAGAGACATTTTCCATAGCTGATCCAAACGAAGCTTTCATCATGGAGATGGTTGGAAAAGCTGGCAAGGAGCGAGGTGCTGTTTGGGTAGCAGTTCGAATACCAGACGAGGCTGTATGTGTGCATGCAAATCAAAGTCGCATTCACCAATTTTTAAAATTGCCGAAACAACAAGTTTTATATTCTAAAGATGTTATTTCGTTTGCACGCAAGATGAAGCTTTATGAAGGAAAAGATATCGACTTTGACTTTGCAAAGACTTATTGTCCACTAAATTTTGACGGTGCCAGATATTGCGAGGCTCGTGTCTGGACTGTATATAATCGTTTTGCCAAAGGAATGGAAAAATATTTAGACTATGCTTCAGGCAATAACATTGATGCCGCCCCCCTTCCTTTATATATATACCCCGACAGACCTGTAAGTTTTGATGATGTGATGTCAGCTATGGGAGATCACTATGAGAATACGCCATTTGATATGACAAATGATCCTGGTGCCGGGCCATATCTGAGTCCGTACCGTCCCCGTCCTTTGGCGTGGAAATATAATGAGCAGACATATTTCAATGAACGTCCTGTCGGGACACAACAAAGCAGTTTTTCTTTCATCAGCCAAATGAGAAGCTCTTTGCCAAATCCTATTGGTGGAATATTATGGTTTGCCAACGATGATGCCCACACTTCACCATACACTCCTGTTTATTGTTGTGTCAGGGAAGTTCCGTCATGCTACACTCTTAAATATGGAAATGCTGTGAAATTCTCACTGAAATCTGCATTTTGGGTGCAAAATTGGGTAAGTAACATGGTATATCCTCGTTATTCACAGGTTTATCCTGATGTTAAGAGAGTTATAGATGAATTGCACCAGAAACATTTTACCGCCCAAAACAACATCGAAACAACAGCACAAGACCTTTATAAAACGAATCCAGAGAATACAATTGCATTCTTAACCAAATATTCGAATCGCATGGCAGAAGAGATGATGACACGTTGGGTAGAACTTGGATGGTATCTCGTTGTAAAACATAATGACATGGTAGAAAAAGTTGACACCCCTGATGGAAGTTTCGAAGTTGCCTCTGAAGGAGCAGATACAATAAATGCAAAAGTTAAAAATGTTGGATATCCTCAAAAGACGAGGAAAAACATTGTTGACCTCACAAAAGATAAATACCTTGTTAAATAACGCTAATAAACATACAGAGAAATGACAGAACAAGAGTTATTGGTACAGAAATGTTCGGAAGTGGCAAAATTATGGCTTACGCCAGCCTTTGACGCAAAAACACAGGAAGATGTCAAGCAAATGCTTGATTCAAAAGACAAGACAGCGCTCGTTGATGCTTTTTATAAGAATCTGGAATTTGGTACTGGTGGCCTGCGAGGTATAATGGGAGCGGGCACTAACCGAATGAATAAATATATTGTAGGAATGGCTACACAAGGTTTCGCAAATTACTTGAAACAAGCATTTTCAGACAAGAAAGAAATTGCTGTAGTCGTTGGCCATGATTGTAGAAACAATTCCAGATTTTTTGCGGAAACTGTAGCGGATATTTTTTCTGCTAACGACATAAAAGTCTATTTGTTTGAGAGTCTTAGGCCAACACCAGAGATTTCGTTTGCAATACGTCAACTGAAAGCACAAGGCGGAGTCAACATCACTGCAAGTCACAACCCGAAGGAATACAACGGCTATAAAGCTTATTGGGATGATGGTGCCCAGGTTTTATCCCCACACGACACTGGTATAATTTCTGAGGTTAACAAAGTGACCATTGATCAGGTAAAATTCCAACCAAACAATGATCTTATTCAAATCATTGGAGGTGAAATGGACATTGACTACTTGAATGCAGTTCACGAAGCTTTGATAGACCAAGATGTCATAAACAGACAAAAAGACCTATGTATCGTATACTCTCCGTTGCATGGCACAGGACGAGTAGTCATTCCTGCTGCATTGCGCACCTGGGGATTTCAAAACATAAACGTGGTTAAAGAACAGATGGTTATTGACGGTAATTTCCCTACAGTTGTTTCACCTAACCCAGAAAACGCAGAAGCTATGACTTTGGGAATGAAGTTGGGTACCAGATTAAATGCAGATCTTGTACTTGCTTCTGACCCAGACGCCGACAGACTGGCTGTAGTATGCAGAGACCCAAAAGGTGAATGGTATATACTAAACGGAAACCAGACTGCTTTAATGCTTTCATATTATATTATTGAAAACAAGAAAAAACTCGGACAGCTGAAGGGTAATGAGTTTATGGTAAAGACCATCGTTACCACCGAAACCATTAAAGAAATTGCAGAGCGCAATGGGGTGGAAATCCGCGATGTTTATACTGGCTTTAAGTGGATAGCACGCGAAATCAGATTGTCTGAAGGAGAGAAGAAGTATATAGGTGGAGGCGAGGAAAGCTTTGGATATCTTCCGTTTGACAAAGTTAGAGACAAGGATTCTCCTGCTTCAATATGCTTGTTGTGTGAAATTGCTGCATGGGCGAAAAACAACGGAATGTCTCTTTATGACCTGCTGATGAAAATTTATATTGATTATGGCTTTGCATATCAAAACACTATTTCTGTTACAAAACCAGGGAAAAGCGGTGCGGACGAAATTAGGCAAATGATGGAAAATTTCCGTAATAATCCACCTCAGACACTTGGGGGAAGTGCTGTTGTTTGCATAAAAGACTACAGTACGCTTAAGATGTATGCAAACGGGAATACAACTAATCTAAGCATGCCAGATTACAGTAATGTTCTGCAATGGTTCACTGCCGATGGAACAAAGATATCTGTCAGGCCTTCTGGTACAGAGCCAAAAATCAAATTCTACATAGAAGTCAAAGGCGAAATGGATGCTCCGGAATCTTACGAAGCCTCTACAGCTAAGGCAAAATCCAAAGTAGACGCAATTAAGGCAAATCTAAGCATCTGACAATATTATTGCAGATATGCTATAACGAGGCTGCATCGTAAATCTTTACGATGCAGCCTTATTTTATTTGGCTTCTGTTCTTTTGCCTCTTGGCTACGCCTATTTTGATGTTGCCTTTAACCCAAATCGGTCATTAGGTCGTTGATGACATCTTTTTTATTACTTCTTATTGTTACAAGGCATCTGCTGCTTGTTTTTAGCTCAAAATAGCCCGCTATTATTCGCTAAAAGGACAAGCAACATCTGTTTTTCTAAAAAACAAAATACAATAAGTCCTAACGACCGAATTGGGTTTAAAACAAGGTATAAGCGGCTTCCCAAGCGATTTTGCCTTATTCTGCTAGCTTAGTGGACACGTGTCCGCTAAGCTAGCAGACAATTGTCCACTAGGCTAGCTGACACTGGTCCACTAGTTAGCGGAATGACGTTTGTTTCGGTCACGGCGTTTCAATCTCTTGTCCGTGTGTTGTTGTATCTGTTATCGCAATCCGCTTAAACCCAAATCAGTCATTAGGTCGTAAATGACATCTTTTTTGTTACTTCTTATTCCCTTCTGTTTTTTTTATAAGGCATCTTTTGTTTTTTTTAGCTCAAAATAGCCCGCTATTATTCGCTAAAAGGACAAGCAACATCTGCTTTCCTAAAAAATCAAAATACAATAAGTCCTAATGACCGAATTGGCTTAAAACAAAGACTAATAAAGATAGGAGACAAATGGGGGAGTAAGGAACCTATTGCATGCTTTGAATTTAAGTTTTTTTGTTGCTTATGGTCTCCTTGTGATAAAGAGATGTGTCTCTCGTTGTTGTGAGATTTGCTGGTGTTTGTTGTCTGGGGTAGGCTGGGGGTGGTCGTTTCGCTCATGCTGGATAATACATAGTGATATTCATTTTCTTGTTTTTATTCTTTTTTGGGGAGTCTCTAATCTTAACTTTATTGTGAATAGAACTTGAATTTATTCGTTTTTTAAGAGGGTGAGTAGTCTTTTTATATAAATACAAAGTAAATTTTATTTGGAATTAAAGATTTTAGTTTATTTTTGCATTTTAGGTAGTTTAATGCTGAATAAACAAGTAATATTGTAGATTAATAATTATTTAATTTTTATAAATCATTTGCAAATGAAAAGGTACGTTTACTACCTGTTGTCGCTTATTGTTACAATAATGATAAGTACAACAGCGAATGCTGAGGTCGGCGATGTCATAACATCGCTCAATCAGCTTAACAAGAGTAAGTGTTACACCATTTCCACGAGACGAGGGAAAATGGTGCTTAACAGAGACAAGACTGGTATTTTATCCTCTCACAAGAGCGGAGGGGAAACTGTCAATATCAGTGCAAGTTTGGATGAAAAAGATGCCAAATGGGCAGTCTTGCCTGTTGATGGCGGTTATTGTCTGTATAGTCTTGGAAATGGCCAATACTTGACATCTGCCAACTCTTTTTCTGCAGCTCCCCAAACTGTAAGTATCAGTAGTCCTACGTTCGTAGCGGGTAACTACAGGTTTGTTATTAAAAGTGGGGAACTCTCCCTTAATAACGATGATTCTGGCACGATTAAGTTTGAGGACTATTCGCAAGAAGATGCCGGCACTGTGGTTTGTTTAACGGAGGCTGGGGATTTCACTATTCCAGAACTTTCCAAACTGATAAGTTTTGTTGCAGAGGCAAAGAGTGCCGTTTCTGGTTACAAGACCTCAATACAAGACGGCGATTACTATCCCAAAACAGACAACAACCATGGCTTGAAATCGCACTATTTTGTTGATGGAACGGAAAAGACGTCACAAAAAGGTCTGGAATCTACGCAGACCCAAATCGACGCCCTCAACAATGCCATTGCCGTGGCAGAAACTCTGATTAATGATTCAAGTGCCACAATAGGAGCTCTGACTGCAGCTTATAACAAACTTGTTGCTGCAAAAGCAGCATGCGACAAGAAGTGGGATCCAGTTACAGACGGTGTGTATTTTATCATTAACGGTTTTGCGGATGATGCTCCTGTTGCCGCTCAAGCACTTAAGTACGGTGAAGATGGCGAAAAGCTTTATAAGAGACCTCTACTCACTTCGGAGCCGAAGCAGATGTTTGAAGTCAAAGTTCTTTCATGGAACGTAGACGGTGATGGTGATAGTATCCCAACTTCCGCATATATAAAAAACATTGCATCTGGCAAATACCTTGGTGGGGTAGTCAACGGCCACAACGTATTCTCTGACACCCCTGTTGTGATTTCTTGGCCTACTGCTAACACACAGGGCAATACAAAGCAAGGACACAGGTTCCAGTTGCAGACTCCAACAGGAGAATTGTTTCATGGTCAGAACAGTTCGAGTGGTTGTGAAGTGTTGACAACAGGTGGGTATCAATGGCATCGCTCATGGATGTTTCGCCCAGCTGACAATTACTATAAGGACTATCTTGCCAACAAGGAATATAATGACTATATGAACGTAGTGTTGGCCGCCCTTTCTGTTCCTACTGCAAAACAGGATGGTGACCTTGGTACCAATTCTTGGATTGACGGTACGGAGTGTACGGCTGTAGCAGGCTTTGAAACGACTCAAAAGCGTCTTGATTCTCTTCGTGCAGCGTGGAACCGATACGAGGCTGACCGCACAGCAGAGAATAAAATGGCCGTTGACGCAGCTATGGCTCTGGTCAATAAAAAGTGGGAACCGCTTACAAGTGGTATATATTTCTTGATTCCACGCTATGGTGATGACCAAGGCAACAACAACACGCAGGCCATGACCTATTCTGGCAATGCAGCTTGGAAAAAACCTCTGGTGAAAACAAATCCGGACTTTATGTTTGAAGTTACGGTCAAATCCATAACCAATGACCCCACTCTTGGTGAAGTGCCCAAGACATTTACAATCAAAAACGTTGCTTCTGGCAAATATCTTGGCAAAGTCAATGGTTCAGCATGGGAATATCAAGACAATGAAGCAGTTTGGAGCTATACAACGTTTGTTGGTGATGACTTCTTTAGTCCTTCAAAGCATGCCCACTGCTTCGGGCTTAATATTAGCGGAAAATTCATAACCTATGCAAACAATACTGCTGGCTCAGCCTTGACGACAACTACAGGTGGATGGGCATGGCTGCGTGCTTGGATGTTCCGCCCGGCAGACACATACTACAACGAGTATATCACCAACAAAGAAGAAGTTGACAAGAAGAACATTCTTGAGCCTGCTTTGATGTCAATCAACTCCGCTGTTACCCCTGCAAACCATCATGACAACACTGGTGACCGTTCATTCTTGCTGGGCAACGAGAAAACTTCTATAGACGGGTTGGCAACTTCCAAAGATGCACTTGATTCTCTCAAGGCAGCTTATGCTGTTGTTGACGAGGCTTTCAAGGCAGGAAAGACTATTGCAGAGCTTACAAGTGAGATTGAGGCATTGAAAGCAGCCAAGTCTGTGGTAGATGCAAAAAGCAATCCACTGACAGACGGATATTACTATATAATATCTGAATATGCTGACGACACCAATAATATTCCTGGTGGATTTGCCATACAATACGGCAGGAATGTCTCCAGTCCAAATTACGCCTACAAGCAACCTTATAAGGAAAATCTTGTAGACCAGATTTTCTATGTAGAGTATGATAAGGTCGCAGGCAAGGTTTATCTGAAGAATGTTGGTTCTAATCTTTATCTCGGTAAAGTAGGCACCAATGGCTGTTGGGAGTTTGTAGCAGAAAAGACTCCTCTAAATATTGTTTCAGGTAGTCCTTATTTTTGGTATTGGTCGTCAACCAAGACTGTTGCTGCCCGTTCCTGCTCATTTATTATTACTGATGACAATGCGAATGGCTTGAAGAGCAGCACAAGAAGCTCTAATCAACTTGCTACAGTAGCAAACGTCACAACAGGCAGTCAGGCTTGGGATCTCGCATGGGCATTCCGTCCTGCTGAATATGCCCCGCAAGATGAACATGGGTGGGCAATGCAGTATACTCCGATTAAGACACCTTATGCTGATGCAGTTAAACCTGACAGCACTTTGCAGGAGTATCCGCGTCCTCAAATGGTTCGTGAGAACAATTGGATGAACCTCAATGGTCTTTGGAGCTTCAAAAATCTCGATACCTTTGATCAGGAGCTTCCTCTCGCAGGCTACAAGGACATCTTGGTTCCATTCTGTATTGAAAGTGCCATGTCGGGCATCAAACGTCATTATGACAATATGGTTTATCGTCGCACTGTCAGCATTCCTGCTGATTGGGCAGGTAAGAATATACTGCTGAATTTCGGTGCAGTAGATTGGAAGTGCCAGATAGAGGTTAACGGTAATGTTGTCGGTGGCCATGAAGGTGGCTACGATCCTTTCACTATGGATCTTACAGACTATGTAGAGGCAGGTCAAGATGCGCAGATTGTTGTACGTGTCTATGACCCGACAGATTATAAGTCAATACCACGTGGCAAACAAGTAACCAGTCCTGGTGGCATATTCTATACGGCATGCTCTGGCATTTGGCAGACTGTTTGGATGGAGGCTGTCAATAAAACACATATCACAGACTTTACGATTACTCCTGACGTAGACAATTCTAACGTACGTTTAAGTGTTGAGAATTCTACTGCTGAGACTGTTCCTGTCAAGGTCACTGTACTTAGAAACGGAAATCCCGTTGCAGAACAGGCAGGTGTTACTGGCGAGGCTTTGACCATCGCTATCAACAATCCCGAATTGTGGTCTCCTGACCATCCGTTCCTGTATGATGTCAAGCTAGAGCTTCTTGATGGCGGAACTGTTGTTGATGAAGTCAAGAGCTACTTTGGTATGCGCAAGGTTAACCTTCAGAAAGACAAGGATGGCTTTGTTCGCATGATGCTTAACAATCAGTTTGTGTTCCAGATGGGTCCTCTTGACCAAGGCTATTGGCCGGAAAGCAATCTTACACCTCCTTCTGATGAAGCAATCCAAAACGACCTCCGCGTAATCAAGAAGATGGGCTTCAATATGGTTCGTAAGCATATCAAGGTTGAGCCAGCACGTTGGTACTATTGGGCAGACAAGATGGGTCTCTTAGTATGGCAGGATATGCCTTCGATGAATTATGGCGGTGTTGGTGGCATAGCTAATGACGCAACCATATTCACAAAGGAGTTGACCGCCATGATTCACACTCTTAAGAATGTTCCTTCAATTGTAACATGGGTTGTGTTCAATGAAGCAGGTGGCCAGCATAACACAAAGAAATATGTTGACTTGGTACGCTCTTTGGATGACAGCCGTTTTATAAACGAGGCTTCAGGTTGGACACATTACGGAAACGGTGACATCAAGGACATCCATCCTTATCCTGCTCCTTCGTATACCACAAGTTCTACTCAGGCCACAGCTTGTGGCGAGTATGGTGGCGTGAAATATGCTATCGATGGTCACCTTTGGAGTGGTTCTGGTTGGGGCTATGCCTCTGTGGCTGATGCAAATGAGTATGACAATACCTACACAGAGTATGCCAACAAGCTTGCAATATATAAGAATACAAAGGGCCTTTCTGCCGCTGTCTATACTCAGTTGACTGATGTAGAGATTGAAGTGAACGGACTGATGACCTACGATCGTATTATAAAGAGTGATATAAGTAAGATTCTGAAGGCCAACCGTATAATCATTGAGGGACAAGGCACCGAACCAGACTACATCTTGTCTACTGCTGACATGAATCCTGAGACATGGAAGTACACTACTACACAGCCTGCTACAGACTGGACTAAGGCCGAGTTTGATGATTCTGAATGGAACTCTGGCAAGGCAGGTTTTGGTAAGGGTGTACGTAATAACAACACGGTGTGGTCAACCTCCGACATCTGGCTGCGCAAAAACGTAACCATCAACATCAATGCAGATGACCTCCACAACCTAAGAGGACGTATCTTCAACGATGAAGATGTTGAAGTGTATATAAACGGTGTACTTGCATATAGTGCAACTGGATACCTGACAACTTACAAGAACATCAGCTTCAACGAAGCCGCTTTGGAAGCAATTAACCTGTATGGCGACAACCAGATTGCCATTCACGTCAAGCAAACTTCTGGTGGCCAGTACATTGATTTAGGTATGTTCTTGGAAGGAAAAGAAAAAGAAGAGCCCAAGACTCGTGAAGTTCTCGTCAATATGTTCTACACTAACAGTTCGGAAGTAAGTGTCAGAATTGGCTACTCTCTTGATCTTGAGGCAACAGAACCAGAAGTGTGGTATGACTTCACTCGTCTGCCCCTTGAGGGTGCAACAATAGGGTTGGAAAATAACCTCTTGTCAGAACCGACAGATCTGTATTATGATATTACGACATTGACAAAGGATCTCGACCCCACAACAACAGCAAAGTTGTTTGTTTATGTCAACACGACAGAAGGAAGTTCTGCAGGAAAGGCGTTCAAGTGTAACCTCATTGACTACACAAATAGTCCTAGTGGCGACATAACAGAAATGATGAGTCAAACGAAAGAGTTAGCCCCAGCTTCAAGCGTATTGCTTACCACGATAATCAATAAACCGACTGGAGTTGATGATATTCAGCCTGCCGGTGAGAAACCGCAAGAAGTCAGTGTGTATACTGTTGACGGACGCATTCTCAAGCGTAATGTCAAAGGTAGTCAGGCAACCGATGGCTTGTCGAAAGGGCTTTATATCATTGATAAAAAAGTCTATAAAAAATAAGGTTTTCATTAGGGTATCCTAATTTAAACAGAAGACGGATAGAGGCCGCATCGTAAGGAAACTACGGTGCGGCCTCTTCTGAACTAATAGCAAATTTCTTGTAATATAGACAGCTGCAGTCATGCTATAATTGCAGCCTATTGCTTAGTGACCCATTTGGGTCGAATCGATACCAAATAATATAAACCCAAATCGGTCATTAAGTCGTAACCGACATCTTTTTTATCACTTCTTATTGCCTTTTGTTTTCTGTAAGGCATCTGGGCTTGTTTTTAGCTCAAAATAGCCTGCTATTATTCCCTAAAACTACAAGCAACATCTGCTCTCCTAAAAAATAGAAATACAATAAGTCCTAACGACCGAATTGGGATAAATACGTGTCTGTTAGAGTAGGATTCCATATCTTACCAACACTGTTGTAAGGAGGCTGTGAGGGTACCAAATGTATGGAGCCTACACTTGTTCCAAAATACTCGCGACTCTCTTTGGCTGTTTGGGATATATTCGTTATTTTCGCATTAGTTATGAAAAGAGTGTTATCTTTTGTATTGTACAACTGCTTAGGTTGGAAGACTGATATATGCGTGCCACCGTGCGAGAAGTGTGTGATGTGTGTGGCCCCTCACACAAGTAATCTTGATTTTCTTTATGCTTTTGCATATGATAGAAGTCGTGGTGGCAAGGCACATTTCCTTATGAAGAAGTTTTGGTTTTTCTGGCCGTTAGGAGTCTTATTACGTTCGTGGGGCGGAGTTGCCGTTGACCGCAACCGTAAGAATAACCTTACAGATGAGTTGGCCGATATTATGCGCATGACCCCAGGTTTCCGCATTGCTGTAACTCCTGAGGGAACGCGTTCTGTCAATCGGGAGTGGAAAATGGGATTTTACTACATAGCCCTGAAGGCTCAAGTTCCCATCAGGCTATATGTGTTGGATTATTCTTCTAAAACCATTGTTTGCAAAGAACAAATCATGCCGACCGGAGACGCCAAGGCTGACATGGGCTATATTAAGAGTTATTATGCTAAATTTAAATTTGCGGCACGTTATCCAGAAAAATTTGAAGTATAGGGGTACAAGAGGCCTTTGCAAGGTTTTCTTGCCAATTCTACTCGTGTGCTATGCGGAAAATGTTGTTTCGTCTGTAGGAGTCTTTTCTCCGAAGATGACGGTTGGTGCTGACAGTACGGCAACCCTTGCCCCCTTCATAGAGTCTTTTTTTGGTAATTACTCCCCTTCATGCAGGAGCATCCTGCCCATGGGGGTGGACAGCTACAATGTTAATGAGCAGGAACAGCGCATTGACATATATGTCACAGAGGGAGTTGCAAGTCAGGTGTTTACGGAGGAGACGGTAAACGACATCTATTCAAGACTGTCAAATTGTTTGCCGTTCCCTTATTGTGATTACAAAATATGCATCTATGGTCATAATATTGAATTGAGCCGACTCGTCCCAAGTATGTATGCCACTCATGTTGATACTTTGCGTCTGTGGAATGGAATTTCGTATTGTGGCAATGAGTGGGTCTGCAATATGTCGAGAGCGTATGACATTAGTCGTGGTCTTCAGAAGGCGCACCTGACAGTTTGGCCTAGTCACGGCAGATATTTTGATTATGTGAAGAATGAATGGGTGTGGCAACGCCCCAGCCTGTATTGCACGACCGAGGACTTGTTTACAAGGTCTATAGTAGTGCCTTTTCTTGTGCCAATGCTTGAGAATGCCGGTGCGGTGGTGTATATGCCGTGTGAGAGGGATGAAGGTGCGATAGAGATTATTGTAGACAATGATGATAAGAACGTTTTCCAAAAAGGTACATACAGTGAGTTTGCTGGACAGAATCCTTTCGACTCCTGTAATGTAGCGGGATTCTGTCAGGTTCGCAAAGAATATGTTCCTGGTCAAAACCCACACACTGAAGGTACGGCACGAATGGCATTAACCGTGACAGATAGCGCCAAGGCATCGGTATGTGAATGGATACCAGACATTCCAGACGACGGAAACTATGCGTTATATGTAACATATCCCTCTGGTGCCAACAATGTCAATGATGCTACATATATTGTAAGGCATAATAATGTTGACACAAGAATTCGAGTGAATCAGCAGATGGGGGGCGGTACGTGGGTCTATTTGGGAACATTTGGCTTTTCAAAGGGATGCAGCCCAAGAAATTCTGTCAGGCTCACTAATCTGAGTAGCTCCAAAGGCATAGTGATGGCCGATGCTATACGCATTGGTGGAGGCAAGGGTAACATGATGCGAAACGGCAAAACCAGTGGATTGCCACGTTTTTTGGAGGGAGCTTTGTACTATGCTCAATGGGCGGGAATGCCATATTATGTCTATAACACGAAAGACGGCCGAAATGATTATGCTGATGACATCAATGTGAGATCCAATGCCCTTAACTATGTGGCTGGCGGGTCTGCGTACGTTCCAGATACGACGGGGTTGTGTGTACCTATGGAGCTGTGTCTGGCTGTTCATAGCGATGCCGGTTTCACGACAGACAACTCCGTGTTTGGTACATTAGGTATTTATACATCTGCAGGTGATGAGGGTACACAGCACTTCGCTTCTGGTGTAAGCCGTTTGTCATCACTTGATTTAGCGGCAAGTTTGCAGAATGAGTTGTGTCGGGATCTGACCAAATCGTTAGGATTGAAATGGACCCAGCGCGAACTTTATAACCGTAATTATAGTGAAACACGCAAACCAGAGGTCTCGTCAACGATTTTGGAAACTTTGTCCCACCAGAATTTTCGAGACATGCTCTATGGACATGACCCAAATTTCAAATTTCTTATTTCAAGGTCAATATACAAGGCATTGGTGCGCTATATTGCTTTTCAACATCAGCGGGAGTGTGTCATACAACCTTTGCCCGTTCGTTCGTTTGCCGTAAGTTGCAATGGTGGGGAGGCAGTGCTGTCATGGCGTCCGCAGACTGACAGTCTCGAGCCAACGGCCTTGCCTACAGGTTATGTTGTGTATACAGGCAAAGACGGTGAAGATTTTGATAATGGCCGTTTTGTTGGCAATGGTGCGACATCAGTGTCATTGCCTATTGACCGAGATGTTGTATATCGTTTTAAAGTGACGGCATGCAATGCGGGGGGAGAAAGTTTTCCAAGTGAGACCCTCTCGGTACTTTCAGCGTCAGAAGAGGAACAGAATATACTCATTGTGAATGGGTTCACCAGGTTAAGTGGTCCTGATGTGGTTTGGACCGAGCAACAACAAGGGTTTGACCTCCATTCGGATATAGGTGTCCCCTATAAGGGAACTTCAGAATACTGTGGGGCGCAACTCGGTTTTATGCGCTCAAAGGCGGGGCTTGTCGGTCCTGGCGGATTAGGTTACAGCGGTCAGGAACTGGCGGGCAGGTTTATTGCAGGCAACACCTTCGACTATTCATACATACATGCTCTTGCCATTAAGGACAAAAAACATCGCTATAGTGTTTCTTCATGTTCTGTTAGTGCTCTTGCTGACAGTCTTGTTATGCTTGGTGATTACCAGCTTGTAGATTTGTTGTTTGGTTTACAGCGGGATAATGGTTTGAGTAGCTATAAACATTATAAAACGTTTGATGCATATCTGAAAGCGGCAGTCAACGATTATATTAACGAGGGGGGAAAACTCTTAGTTTCGGGTGCTTATGTGGCAAGTGATATGAACAAGGCAGATGAGCGTCTGTTTACAACCGAAACTTTGTGCTATTCCTTGGACTCATGTATGGTGCCCCCATTATCGTTGACTTCAGATGGGAGAGAATTTTCGGTTGTCAAAGAATGGAATCCAAAATTCTATGCTACAAAATCGGTAGATGTATTAAAGCCGCATGGATTGGCAAAGCCGTTTGTTTTTTACGGGAATGGGGCTTGTGCTGCTGTCGCAACGTCTAATATTGTTATTATGGGCTTCCCTTTTGAAAGTATAGAGAACCGCGCAGACAGAATTTATATCATGAAAAAAATATTGCAGAAGTTGTTGTGATGTATAAAACTGTGCAAGTCATGGAATAATCAAGGTTTACCTTCTTTGCTAAGGCTATAAATTCTTTGGACAGAAAAAAACAGAGGCATATATCACGCCTGCTGTCATTAATGCAGACCCCAGTCCTACATAGAAAGGGGCAATGAATGATGATGTTATTACAGGACATCTTCTAAGCAAGATGCCCAACATAATCATGAAAGCCATAATGAAATATGACTTTGTGGACATTATATTCCATAACTTTCGTCTTTCAATACCAATCTGTTGAATACGTCGTACATTCCTGAAAAGCATTTTGATGAACATACTTGAAAACAGTATCATGGTGACGATACTGCCAATTATCGTCACAACAGAGGTTGTGTCAAGTCTTTTCCATGTTGCTACTCCAATTTGACAGATATTGAAGCCGGCTGTAAGCCAGATGATACCAGCTATGAAAGCGAGTGTTTTCGTTTTCATTTTCTGGATTTATTATATTTGAACACTTTTACCATGCCTTTGTCGCCACCCACAAGCAGACTGCATCTGTTTAACATGCCAGTATCCGTAAAACCAAATTTCTCCATTAGCTTTCTTGAAGCATGATTACCGGTGAAATGGTCTGCCCAGATATTTTCGAAATGCTTCACTTTTGTGCAATAATCAAGTACTAGTTTCAAAGCTTCGGTGCAGATTCCTTTGTTCCAATATGGTTTACCTATCCAACAGCCAACCTCACAGTCGTTTTCGCCGATAGGGATATTGCTGGCTTCATGGGTATAGTAGCCTATGCAGCCGATAGCTTCGTCTGTCTCTTTCAGTACGATTGCCCATGTCCCATCATTATTGAAGAAATTCTGTATTATCCCTAGGCTTTCTTTAATTGACTTATGTGCCGACCAGCCTGCATGGGGTCCTATTTCTGGGTCTGAGGCGTACTTGAAGAGTGCCTCTGCGTCAGATTTCTGCCAATGGCGGAGTTGTATTCTTTCTGTCTCCATTAAATATTATTTTGTTAAATTCTTAGCCTTTGAGAATGTCTTGTGTAGTTGTTCTATTTCTGTGTAAAACCTTGCATGGTACCCCCAAAAAAAACTATTGCCTGCTTCTATATTTTTTACCATAGTTCCTGTGGCTAATACCGCCCTCTTTAATAGTGAAACCTCCAAGAAAAGTTGTATTATCACTATTCCAACGTCCATATTCAATTTACTTTGTTGTTTTCCCAAAATGTTCAAACTGCTCGTGCTTTATAATATGTTTCCCCTTTTTTATAGTGTACTCTGTTGGTTGTGGTGAATACATTTCAAGCGGAGAGTGTATATCTTTTTTTACATGGACTGCCACTGTGGTTTGCATCAAAGATACACTCAGACTGATTGCGGATAATTGAATTAGTCTTGAATATTACTAACGTCGTGTTGCCTTGATAAAAAAGATTCTTATTCTTTTATAGGCAATCGTCATTTTAGCGCCTTAACAGCTCCTTGATGGTTGTTCTTCTTTATTACCCTGATATGGTAACGGATAAGCACGTGTTTTATTGTGTATTCTGTCAAAATTTTATCCCCGATTACCCTATTTTAGGGGAGAGGCTGTCCTAATTAGGTTTTCGGACAGCCTCTCCATTTTTCTTTCTAACAAATACTATGAAACGGTTGTATTGGGCCTAAGGCATATAGATTGCCTTTTATTGCAGGTATAGTAAAACTTTGGCAAAACACACAAATTAGAGTAGACTCTTCTCAAGTCTGTTACTCCAAGTCGAGTCAAGGAAAACGTCAAGGCCTTTGTTTTTTAGCTCTCTCTGCTGGAAATGTTTGAAATCGCATCGCTGAGGGCAGACAGAATAGGTCCATACCCAGACACATGTAACTTCTAAAAAATACTGAACCGACTGATCTTAGGCTTATTGCTTAAGGTCAGTCGGTTCAGTATGTTCTTATTATTCAGTCAATATCTATTAATTGGAAATGCTTGTTGAAGGTCAAATCCAATCCGTTTGTCAGTTCCACCTCGTATTCATTCTTGTTCATTTCAATCTTTTTCACCGATTGTCCTGCATAATTATCCTTCAAGTAGTTCTTGATGCCTTGCGGAATCAACAGAGCTGGCACGATTCCCTGCTTGCAGTCTATCTCTGTAAGATTTCCTTTTTTGTCGAATTCCAGCTTCGTGCCATTCTGCAGAACCACATCATAGCTTCTGCTGACAACTCCCGATTCAATCGTTGCAAGCATTACCTTCTGACCATTGAAATGACTATTGAGCAAGGTTTGGGCCTTGGCAGGAAGTGCATTTACAGAGATAGGCTTGTCGTTGCCCGCATTCGCCACCATATTGAATGAAACCATGCAGCAAATGTCAATCATCAATATTCGAAAAATTCTTTTCATAAGCTACAAATTAAAAATTTATAATACCTAAAAAGCGATGGGTGCTTAAACGCCATCATCTAAGAATTAGACGCAAATCGTGCCTGAAAGTTTAAAGAGAAATTTTTAATTCCGATGCAGAAAGGTTACTTTCCCACGCAGAAGTGTTTAAAGATGTTTCCTAACACCTCGTCGGTTTGTATCTCGCCCCCAGTTATTTGTGCTAGATGGTATAGACAACTGCGTAGGTCTTGGCTAACGAGGTCGGTGGGAAGATCGGTTTGTAGGCCTTCGAGCACGCGATTGATGTCATCGTTTGCCGATTGCAACGCCTTGAGGTGGCGAATGTTGCTTACAATGGCGTTTCCTGCCATGATGTCGGCATCGGGCAGAAGGTGGTTCAGCTGTGTCTTCAGTTGTTCAATGCCTTGCTTTGTTTTAGCCGAAATGTTTATTTGTGTAGCGTTTTCGGGTAGCGGGGTAATGGTGATGGGTGTAGCCTTATCACACTTATTGACAATTACCAATAAGTGTTTATCTTGGCATAGTGGTAACACCTTGTTTGATAGTGCCTGATATTGTTCGTTGGCACATGTGGCATCGAGCATGAGCAATATAATTTCGGCCTGTTTGATTTTTGCCCAACTACGTTCTATACCAATGCTTTCAATGGTGTCGGTAGTGTCGCGTATACCAGCTGTGTCGATGAAGCGGAATATCTTGCCATCAATGTTCACGGTGTCTTCAATCACGTCGCGTGTGGTGCCGTGAATGTCGCTTACAATAGCACGCTCTTCGCCCACCAAAAGGTTGAGGAGTGTTGATTTGCCTGCATTAGTTTCACCAATGATGACGGTAGGTATGCCGTTTTTAATGGCGTTGCCTATGCGAAACGACTGTATGAGGCGTTGTACCGTGTGTTGTATTTTTTGTGCCACATCGACGAGTTGTGTGCGGTCAGCAAACTCTAGTTCTTCGTGGTCGGAGAAGTCGAGCTCAAGTTCGATTAATGAGGTGAGGTGTAAGAGCTTATCGCGTAGATCAGACAGTTCTGTAGAAAAGGCTCCGCGCATTTGATTCATCGCCATGCGGTGCGATGCTGCAGAGTGTGAGGCAATAAGATCGGCAACGGCTTCGGCTTGTGAAAGGTCCATCTTCCCGTTTAAAAAGGCGCGTTGTGTGTATTCGCCAGGTTCGGCGGGGCGGCAACCATTGGCCACTAACAATTGCATAACCTGTTGAAGAATGTAGGTTGATGCGTGGCATGATATTTCAACTGATTGCTCGCCAGTATATGAATGGGGTGCATGAAAAATACTTACCAGCACTTGGTCGATTATGTCGCCCTGTGCTGTGACAATGTTTCCAAATGCAAGTGTATAAGGTTTGCGTTGGGCCAAGGTTTTACCATTTGCGCCGATGGGCATGAATATGCGGTCGGTGATGGCGATAGCCTGCTCGCCTGAAACACGAATAATGCCGATGGCACCACCTGGAGCGGTAGCCACGGCACATATCGTATCTTTTGAAAGAATATTCATTTACAGTGTTCTTGTTTATTGCTGATATTGTTTGCTTTATATGCGATGCAATACCAGTTTTATTAAATCGTCAATATGGTTCTTGTAACCTGTATCGGCTTTGCCAGCCCTACGGTTTGCTATGACCATGCATGCTGTGGTGGCGTGGTGTCCCATCAGTTTTGCTAAACCAGCCAGAGCCGAACTTTCCATCTCGAAGTTGGTGATGCGATGGCCTTGATACTCGAAGTTTTCAATCTTTTCGTTCTGATTGGGGTCGGTCAATGGTATGCGCAATTGTCGGCCTTGCGGTCCGAAGAAACCGCCACAGGCCACGGTTACACCTCTTACCATGTCGTCTTTTGCAATGCGTTCTACCATCTCTTCATCGGCATGAATAACGTAGGGTGCAGGCATACACATATTGCCACTCCAGCCTAAATGATTTAACAGCGCACGCTCGAAAGGAAGGTCGCATACGGCATTACGGCCTGCGTAGAAGTTGAGCAAGCCATCGAAGCCCACTGATATTTCTGAGCATATGAAGGTGCCTTCTGGTGTGAAGGGCTGCAGTCCGCCACAGGTACCTATGCGTACGATCTCAAGATGACGTAGCGTTTCTTTCTCCATACGAGTTTTGAAATCGATGTTTGCTAATGCATCAATTTCGTTCATCACGATATCTATGTTGTCGCATCCGATACCAGTTGAGATTACGGTTATGCGTTTACCTTCGAAGATTCCTGTTATGGTGTGGAATTCGCGGCTTTCAACGTCGTATTCTATTTCTTCAAAATGTGAAGCTACTAACTTTACGCGTCCTGGGTCGCCAACCAATATGATTTTGTCGGCTAAGTGTTCGGGTGTTACATGTAGGTGGAAGATACTTCCGTCGGCATTTATAATTAGTTCCGACTCGGCGAAATACTTGTTCATAGGTTGTTCTTTTTTAGTTTAATGATTTTTCTTTATTTACTGGTGCTATTTTCAGCTTTACGTATCTGTGTTTCGATATTTACAATATCTTTTATGGTTTGCTGCAAATTTCCTTCAGCTGTGGTGATACGTTGTGTCAATGCTTGTTTACCATTGGAATCGGCGTTGTGATATTGCACACGCAGACTGTTAAGAGCTGTTTCTAACTCGGCTCTGAGTTTTATAAGCACTTGCCATTGCGGATATAGTTTCTGGCCTGCAGCAGTGACAAAGTCGTTAGCTGATTGACATGCCTTGTTATCGTTTACAAAGAATGTCATTGCAGTAATTGCAGCGTTTGGCTTTGTACCTTTCTCACGTAACGCATTGAGCTGAGTAAGGGCTGCATTGCGCTTTTCAAGGTTGGGCCAAGTGGCACTTATGCTTGAAAGCTTTGCTAAGTTTTGCATTTCTTCGTCATCGTATGCTTCTATCTGATAGTTGACACGTGTGCCCGATGTCTTGATGGTGTAGACACACGCTTTGCCTTCAGGTTGATTGCGAGTAGTAGCAAACCATGCAAAATTATGTATATCGTCAATACAGAAGAGGTAATCGTCAGAGAAAGAGTTGTAGGGTAGACCTACATTCTCGGCTTCAAGGAAGGTGCCTTCATCTGAATTGAAACGGGTGACGTAAATGTCGTATCCGCCCAATCCTTCTTCGCTTTTGGCAGCGAAATAAAGGGTCTCGCCGTCAGAGGTCATAAACGGATAGTTGATATGTTTATACTGTGTGCCAATGCCCTTTACTAGTTGTGGCTCGCCCCACTTGTTATTGAGCTTTTCGCGCATCATCATGTGCGAATTGCCCAAGGTGTCGTTTACAGCATAATAGCATTTGTTCTCAAAACCGTTGACGTAAAGATAGACACCTGGAAGAGATTGATCGTTGAAATAGGCGTTGTAAGCCATCGTCTTGCCTAAATCGTTAGGCTGTGGGATGGCGGTAAGTGCAGCGGCCTTATCGATCACGATGCTATCAATGACGAACAGCTTTTGTGTGTTGTCCATCATCTCATCAAACAGCTGCTTTTGTGCTTCTGAAACACCTGGTAATGTGTTTTTTGCAGCCTTGGCTGTTTTACTGGTTTTGGGCGCCGTGCGCACTTTATGTTTTCTCTGTGCTGAAGCGGTTAGTGTACAGCAGAGCAAAATGGCGGTAATAAATGAATATCTTGTCATATCGTTTTGATTGCTATATTATGCAAAGATAGTGCAAATCGAGTGCAAAAGTTCAAGCTTGCTTGAAAATTTTGCTGAGATGCAGCCTGTCTTATGCAAAGATAGTGCAAATCGGACACACTACAAAACAATTCGATTTGTTTTTATTGACTATATGGTGCCAATGTTATCATAAATAACAAAAAATCCCCCTAAGACCAGTGTGTGTGGACATAGTCTTAGGGGGGAATATAAGATAAAAGGTGGGAGGCATGAGAAGCCTCGTACACACAAATTAATTTTTGAAACTGTGGATAGGGGCGGGGATGCGTCCTGCACGATTTACAAATTCGTGGCAGCTAAAGTTGTTAACTGGCATGATGGGTGCATGGCCTAACAGGCCGCCGAAATCGACATTATCGCCCACCTTCATTCCATAGGCAGGAATGAGACGTACAGCTGTGGTTTTTTGGTTTACCATACCAATGGCTGCCTCGTCGGCAATAATACCCGCAATAGTGTCGGCCGAGGTGTCGCCAGGAACGGCAATCATGTCGAGACCAACAGAACAAACACATGTCATAGCTTCAAGTTTCTCAATGGTTAGGGCACCAGCCTCAACAGCGTCAATCATGCCTTGATCTTCGCTTACAGGGATAAATGCACCACTTAATCCACCTACTGATGATGAAGCCATAATGCCGCCCTTCTTTACTTGATCGTTTAGCAAGGCAAGTGCAGCAGTAGTTCCTGGTGCGCCAGGGTGCTCGAGACCGATCTCTTTTAGAATGTCGGCAACGCTATCGCCAATGGCGGGGGTGGGGGCCAACGAAAGGTCGATAATGCCGAAGGGCACATTCAATCGGCGTGAAGCCTCTTTTGCAACAAGCTGTCCTACGCGCGTAATCTTGAAGGCTGTGCGTTTAATGGTTTCACACAATACCTCAAAACTCTCACCATGAATATTCTGCAAAGCATGTTTTACTACGCCTGGGCCACTGACACCAACGCTTACTACGGCATCGGCCTCTGTTACGCCATGGAAAGCTCCTGCCATGAAGGGATTGTCGTCGGGGGCATTGCACAGTACCACCAGCTTGGCACAGCCTATAGAGGCATTGTCTTTTGTTGCTTCGGCGGTATCTTTCACTATTTGTCCCATCAAACGAACAGCATCCATGTTAATGCCCGTCTTTGTAGAACCAATATTTACCGAACTACAAATAAAATCGGTTTCGGCCATTGCCTGTGGTATTGATTTGATAAGTAGTTCGTCGCTATGTGTCATGCCCTTAGAAACCACAGCCGAATAGCCACCCAAAAAGTTTACGCCCACAGCCTTTGCAGCTCTGTCAAGGCAATGAGCTATCGTTACATAGTCGGCAGGAGTTTTGCATGCTTTACCGCCTACTAAAGCAATGGGGGTGATGGCGATACGCTTGTTGACGATGGGTATACCATATTCGTGCGCAATTTCTTCGCCCGTGGTTACTAGATCTTTTGCTAATGTTGTGATTTTATTATAAATGTTTGAACAGAGAACATCGAGGTTGCTGTCAACACAATCGAGCAATGAGATGCCCATCGTGATTGTGCGCACATCAAGATTTTCTTGTTCAATCATCTTGTTGGTTTCGATGACTTCCGATAAATTAATCATTGTCGTTGCTGTTTTAAGAGTTTTACGATAAAGAATTAAATGCGGTGCATCATGTTGAAAATCTCTTCACGCTGGCATTTCACTTGCACACCAATCTCTTTTCCTAAAGTTTCTAAGTCGGCTGACAATTGGTCAAACGAGTCGATGTGGGTGGTGTCGACAATCATCATCATGTTAAAATATTCTTGCACGATGGTTTGTGAGATGTCTAACACATTGATTTGCTTACTTGCCAAATAAGAGCACACTACGTCTTTACCTACGACGGTGATAATGGTCTTGTTCATAAATGAAATGTTATGATATGTGTGTTAGAATAGTGAATAAAATAAGAAGGTGTCAGACTGAAGGCATTGGTTTTTTAAGGCCAATAGCCTTCTGTCTAGACACATTCACTATACAGAATATCTGTGTTTTTGTTGAGGGTGGTGATGAAACAGAACATCAGCCACAGCAGAACAGCACGATGAGCTGTGCTGTAAAGATGCGCAAGAACATGCTCAACGGATAA
>ENA-ORPK01001029-ORPK01001029.1-human-gut-metagenome-genome-assembly--contig:-NODE-1029-length-23685-cov-5.498011_pt1 | contig 23685 bp, 20 predicted proteins | sample MGYA00242139_ERZ509068 | MGnify/ENA primary metagenome ERZ509068 (study PRJEB26280, sample SAMEA2338687) | human gut metagenome | biome: human gut; feature: human-associated habitat; material: faeces... | reverse complement strand
CCCTTTGCTCAATTATGATATTAGAAGCAAGTCCAACATTTGGGTCTCACTTCAAATTTCCAAGGGCTATTAAGTTATTTAGCAGTATTTACGAAATGGAGGGTAACAGTTGAATCGGTTTGGGAAACAACGTTGAAGTTCCATTTGTTAGTGGAACCATCATTCCATTCAAGGTCATTAGGGTAGAAGTCTCTAAGTTTGTAGTTAGAATACATATTTCCGCCATAATAGCCATTTTCTACTGTTTCGTTATTGTATCTATAATCATCGGCACCGAATAGGTTAGACATCATGCCGAATGAGCTATAGTAGGTATTTGATGTAGTGGAATTGACTCCGCTAGGATAGATGACTTGAAGTAATCTATTATCGGAAGGTTCACCTGTTTTACCATCGCTAGAACGGGATGGGGTGTTATCGTGAGTTAGCTTGGCAGTAGTTTCGTAAACTTTGTTTGTGGTGTCTTTATATTCGACTGATCTTGGGGTATCGGTATAGTCAGTTATGGCACTTCCGGATACTTTATTTCCAGCATCATCAAGTTGTCCTTTTGTCGAGGAAGACCTTGAATCGACGTGGAATATTTGGACACCTGGCTTTTCATATGTTCCGCCATGTCCATAGGCATTAGATCCGCTTGAGCTTCCTTGTTGCCATTCTGGATAACCAGTGGAATCCATTTCGTTAACTCCGGTTGGGGTATAGTATTCAACAATCAAGTATTCATCATATGGGGAGCCATTCCACCCAGTTGAAGACTTTGGAACAAGTAGGAATTCGCCTGTTTCGACATAGGAATTTAATGTGACGGTGAAGTTATCGCTAGTACCATCGACTACTTTTGGGGCAACCCAGTTATAGAACATCTTAGTATAGGCGTTATGGTCACCAACGTTATTATCCATCATGTCAACGCATCCGGCTGGGCCTTCAGTCTTGTCATAAGAATAGTAGTCAGGTGCACCCATCATGTGTCCAGTTTCGTGGATGATTGTATGGGCATCGACTTTCTTGCCATTCCAGGCAACACCTTCTTTATATTCGGCATAATAGGCATTAGTTACAAAGTCCCATCTAGACCAGAACATCCTTCTTGGACCAGGATTATGGATATTTTTGGCTCCGCTAGCATTGGTAGTATAGTTCCACCAGGCACTAGAAGAGGAAGATTGGTCGCCGCTTGGGGTAAGTTGGCTGGTATTATAGACAATTTCGATACCGTCGATATATCCATCTTTATCGGCATCATATTCTGTCATGTCCATCCCTTTTTCAGTTTTTAGCCATTCGATAGCCTTGACTGCGATTTCTCTAGAAATATCAGTATTGGTGCTTGGGATGTCTTTATCTGATTTTGGATAGGTATAGGCATCAGTGACAACACCAGTGATATTCAATTTGCCAAAAGATGCCTTCTTATAATAAGAGGATAATGATTCCCATGGAGTTTCATTGGATTTAGCAAAGAAAGCTTCATGCAAGACTGTCTTTACAGTGTTGATATCATCAAAAATGGTATTTGTGAATTGGACTGGGATGACTAGAATCTTTACATCTCCAGTAGTAGGCATACCATAACCTTCAAGGGTAGCGATGCCTGGATAATTGGCAACTTTATATTTAGCTAATTGTTCAGTTGTGTAAGTGGTATAGCCTTTTCCTTCACTAGCGACTTCGACATTGCCTTTAACGACTTCGAAATCGGCAGTGGCCTTGAATCTCTTGCCAGATGTATATTGGATTTTAGCAGTATAAGATCCAGCTGGAAGATATTCACCAGCTTTATAAGTTAAACTTGTATCGTTTTTATTAACGATTTCGTATTCAGTCTTGAATTTATAGTTATTGACTTCTTTGTTGTTGGATGGATTTTCATCATCTTCAAAAAGTACGCTTGGCTTACAACCGTCATAGAAGGAAGCACCTTCGCTGATTGTTTGCTTGTCTAAAGTTACCTTGATACGTTTTGTTAAAGGGGTTGGGTTTGGTTCAGTTGTAGTTACTGTCGAATCTTCTGTTTCGGTTTGGCTGGAATTAATTGATTCACTAGGACTGCTAGAGCTATTAGAGCTTTCATTTCCGCAGGCAACTAGAGTGACCAATGATAATCCAAGCAATGCGACTAGAGAATATTTGTTCTTGTTTCTCATCTTGTTCTCCTTGATTTTTGCTAATGTAGTTTAATATCGAACTCGCATATGTCAAATATAATCGCATACGCGCCTACACAAAGATAATCATACTCTTAAATAATGCAATTTTCCTTTATTTTCTTTTAAGGGAGTAATTGTCAGGGTTTTCTATTGCGTTTTAGGTAACAAACGCTTTTTAAAATATTGCTTTAGTGATTAAATCGTTTTGGTGATTTTATATGAACAAAGATGTGATGCCCCCAAGGGATATTGATTTATCAAGAATGAGCGAAAAAGAATTTCATGAAAAACTAGAACGTGAATATAAAGAATGCAAAGAAGGTAAGACTACTAAAGCTGAAATTTATTTTGCTAAATTTAGGTCAACACATTCCTTTTAAAAATAAAAATAGGGGAGGCATGTATTCAAATTCCATGGTTTTTACATTGCTCTTATTGTAAAAAACATTCTTTTGTATAAACTTACTTGCATGAACAAAAAAAGAATCATTACTTCATTCCTGATCGCCTCAATAATCGGAGTCATATCATTTGTTTCTATATTCTGTGGAAGGCGACTTTTTAACTACACGGGTCTAACGGATGCCTTCTTTATATCAGGTGCAATAGTAGTTGGAATTGCAGGCTTGATATTCACGATTAGGACAGGTTCATTTGATGTACTTAATTATGGGGTTTACCGTCTTTTTGAATCATTTAAAAAGGGAAATGAGAAAAAATGGGATACTGCTTTGGATTATAAAAACGAGCAAAATATCAAGAGGGAAAAGAACAAAATAATCTATTGGCCTTATTTTGTTGTCTCTGGTGTATTTTTCATACTAGCAATCATATTTCTTGTCCTTTTTTACTTAAACATACGTTAAAAGTACAAAATAATCTTAAAAACTGCAAAAAGTAGTTGCAAATTTTTCTACAGGTGGTTTCCTTTTACACGCGTACTTGCTACGTGAATGTGTTTTTAATTAAAGAAGAAAGGAAAAAATATGAACAAAAACAAGTTTCTACTTGCCCTTGTCTGCTCTGGATTAGTTTTAACCGGATGCGGTGGACCTACTACTCCTTCTACTAGTACTAGCAAGACTGATCCCGGAACTGGATCAAGCAAAACTGATGATCCAGATGCCTATTATCCAAAGGCTGATTCTGGTCAGAATTTCAGTACTGAAGGTTATGATGCAGACTATTCGCAAAAGTCTTGGCGTGAGAAATCAGAGATTCTCTATTCCCTAGAAAAATATGCAATGGAAAACTTCGTCGGCGGAATTCCTCTTTATGATGACTCCTCCTATGAACAATTCTCTAAGCGTGTAAATCTCCCTTCCACAAAATATCTAACTAACTATGGTTTTGGCGTTGGATATGGAACTATCACCGGAGAGAGCATGTATAACGGGAACATCGTCGAATCCGTTCCTGAGTGGAAGAGCTATTTCCATGGATATACCAATACTGATTCCGGTTCTTTCAATGGATGGGATGCATCTGGATCTGACGTCTCTGACCGTACTTCCATGATTACTTCCTCCTATTTCGGAGTCAAGGCCAATGCCGACAATACTTCCTATGCCTGGGAAGGTTCCTTATCAAAGACTGCTGCCCCAATAATGTTGGATGCTAGTGGCAAAGAAGTCGACAAGGCAACAATCACTGAAGAAACTACCTCCAAATACTGGAGAGTCTATCTCCATTATGGGGAAGGCTATACATACCATACAGCCCCAACCTCCAAGTGGAAGAGCAAATATGATGGAAGGCAAGTAGCCCTAGAAGACTACATCACCCCATTCAAGTCAATGCTTGATAACAAGCTCAGCCGTTTCGCCGAACTTGTTTCCGATACCTCTGGATTTGAAGGTGCCATGGACTATGTCTATAACACCTCCTTACAATCCAAGCCATGGACCGAATCCGGGGTTGGGATCCAAATGGATGAAAAGCTAGGCTGCCTAAACTTCACCTTCATTCAGCCGAAGTCTACCGCCTATGCCAGGACCTCCCTTTCTTCTGGTCTATATTCCCCAATGCCAATGGAATTCCTAAAAGAAATTGGCGGAGTTAAGAACTATGGCAAATATGGTGCAAACACCAACTATTATGCTAACTTCGACAATATCCTTAGCTTTGGTCCATATATCCCAGAATATTGGCAAAAGGATACCAGGATTGTCTACAAGAAGAATGCCGATTACTACGAAGCAAGCCAATATCACTTCGATGGCTATACCGAAGACGTCTTCTCTGGCGACAAGGCCGATGAAGATGCCTACAAGGCTTTCTTGGAAAATAAGCTTGACGAAGCCACAATCCCTTCCTCAATGCTTGAACAACACAAAAACGATGAACGTGTCTACCGTACCGAAGGAAGCACCATCATCAAACTTAACGTCAACTCCACAACCGAAGAAGAATGGGAACACTTATTCGGTACAAACGGAACTGTCTATAAGCACCCTGAGAAGAATTATTGGAACGTCAAGCCAATAATGAGCAACGAGAAGTTCCTCTGGGGCGTCTATTATTGCATCGATAGAAAAGAATTGGCCGAAGCTGCCGGTAGAAACCCAGCCATGGCCTATTTGTCCAATGCCTACATGCTTGACCCAAGTGGAACCCAATCCTACCGTGCCTCCAAGTGGGGCAAGGCCGTCATCAGGGAATACCAAGAAATCGCCAATAACGAATTCTGTTATTCTTCCGCTGTCGCCCAAGCCTACTTTGCCGCCGCTGTAGAGGATTTGATGAAAGACGGCATGATTGAAAGAGGCGAAAAGATCACCGTCAATGGTACCTACCGTTATCAATCCACCATCGATAACCTTGGCAAATACATCAAGAAGTATGTCGAAGATAACTTCAATACTGCCAACAAGAAATATGGCATCACCCTTGAACTAAAGCTTGAGGTTGCCGGTTCCCAATATACTGACGCCTATACCAGGATGGACCATGGCGAATTCGACTTTGCCGAAGGTGCCGTCTCCGGTAACGTCTTGAACCCAATCGACTTCATGTCCACAGTCTCCTCGACCAAGTCACTAAACCAAGGCTTCTGCCTCAACTGGGGTACCCCAACAAACGAGATGTCCAAGCATCCATGCGTCTATGATGGATATAGATATACCTTCGATGCCCTTTGGAGCATTTCCCAAGGATTCACCCCAATTGATGATGGCAAGAGCGTTGCCATTGCCGATAACCAAAAACTAACCAATAACGGAAACACCGTATTGTTCACTGCTGATTATCCGGCCAATGCAACTGATGACGAAGGAAGATCCCTATATGAATTCGAAGCCAAGGACGTCGCATTGCTATTTGGCTCAACTTCATCTGCTTCCTTAGGTGGCTATTACTTACAAAAAGGCTACAAGTTCTCTACTGGCATGAATGGTGACATGAGGCTTGAAGTTGATAAATCTCAAATCACTAGCCTTGCTACCCAAGTCGCAAACGATAACAAGGGAACTGCAATTAGCTACTTCAACTTGTATTTCACCCTCGTCTATAAAATCAAGGTCGGAAACAACATCATCACCAAATCAATCCAAATTGTCCAAGCTGGCAAGATGACTGATTTCGGGATGCAAACCATTACCAAATAACAATTAGGTAATAATTAAACAAAAAAGGGCCGTCAAATGCACTGACGGCTCTTTCTTTACTTGTTAAAAAGTGAGTTTTGGTATATTGTACACGTTGTGCAAAATGTTTTGACTTTAGTCAAAGACATCTAGACAACAAAAAGAGAGGAAATAATTAATGAAAGACTCTGTAAAATACGTAATAGAGAGAATACTGTTCATTTTCCTAACAGCCTTCATTATTCTTTCGATTACCTACATTTTGCTTCAGTGTTTGCCAATCGAGCCACTTTCAAGCCAAAATCTAGAGGTATATCGTTTCTGGGAAGATCAAGTTAGGAAAGGGTTCTTCTTTGAGGTCAATCCTGTCGAACAGGCATATTTGCTAACCGACCCAGGAATCAAGCAAGTTGATGTTAATGGAGTTACCCATTATTACCTTGCTTATCCAATCATAACTAGGTATTTCAACTGGATTAAAAATATATTCACTGCCTGGGATTGGGGGACTTCGACAACCTTATCCTTAGGACAGCCAGCCATTGCTATATTGATGGAAGGCTTACCATATTCAATGAGGCTAAATATTGTTTCCATCGTTATCTCGGTTCCATTAGGAATTGGGCTAGGAATTATTGCTGCCTTAAAGAAAAATACATGGGCAGATTCTCTTATTTCTACTATCGTCATGATTTTCATTTCTGTTCCTTCATTCGTTCTTATTTCCTTCTTGCTTATTTGGTTTGGATCAATATCTGGCTTTCCAACAAGGTGGCCAAGTGATGCTAATGCAGCAGCCGACCCGGCCTTAGCTATAAAGGCTTATATAATCCCAGTCATGGCTTTATCATTTGGCTCTATTTGTTCCTTTGCTAGATATACCAGGGCTGAATTATGCGAAGTCATGTCTAGCGAATTCCTTCTTCTAGCAAGGACTAAAGGTTTGACCAAGGGCCAATCAGTTGTCCGTCATGCCTTAAGGAATTCCATGGTTCCAATCGTACCGATGATTATCTCTCAATTCATTGGTATCTTATCTGGTTCGATGGTTCTAGAACAAATATATGGTATCCCTGGAATTGGCTCGATATTTGTTAGGGCATTAAATTCTAAAGACTATGCAGTAATCATGGTTGATATGGCTATTTATACAGTCATTGGATTATTCGCAACCTTGATAATCGACTTAAGTTATGGAATTGTCGATCCACGTATCAGAATGGGGGCGAAGAAATAATTATGAAAAACATTGATAACAATCAAAAGGATATAAAACCTACCCCAGGTGATTTTGAATTCGTCCAGATGGATGAATCTATTCACGACAAGAAATTCGATACAAAGCCAACGACTTATCTTAAAGACGCGTTAAAGAGATTCTTAAAGAATAGGTCTTCAGTTGTTGCTAGCGTGATTTTGTTTACCCTTATTGCCATGGCTATTATTGTTCCAGTGGCCAACAAATCCAATATCGATTCCCCAAATAATACGATTAAGTATTTGCCACCTAAGTGGTTCTCTAGCGATATGGGTGGATTTATGGATGGTACCAAGGTAGTTGAAAATGCAATCCTTGATCCAAATACAAATGAGCTTCCTTCAGATTCTACTTATAAACCATATGCGGTTATAGGAGAGATCAAGACTAGAGTTAGCTATGCTGACCAAGTCGATAATGCCGTTTTGACTTATGGTAAAGGCGGTGCTTTATCACTTAATAATGTCAGTGGACATGTTGATAGCGAGACTAACCATTATAAATTCGACGATGTTGGCATCGTTACTAAAGAAATAGAATTCGATTTGAATTCAACTTATTCCTATACAGTCAATATCGATTATGACTATACAGTTTCAAATCTATTCGAGAATTCTAAATTAAGCGCAAACCTCTCCTTTATTACTACCATTAATAATGGGACCGGCGAAGAAGAATTATATATCCCATTAGCTAATGTTACTGATTTTGATGCTTCTAGTACTTATGTAGAAAAATCTATTGGAGATGTTAGCTTCAAAGCAACCGAACTTAAATGTGAAGACATCTCTTCTAAGATTAAGGAAAATAGCAATTTTGCAACTGCAAGTACTGCTAAAGGCAAATTAGCCATTATCCTAGAAGGGCAAAAAGGCGAAGTAGCTGCCAATTATAAATATGCCAACATGCTTTATATTAGAAGCGTCGAAGCTAGTGCGAATATCCCAGCTAGCTTTACTTGGGATGATTCAACTAAAGTAGTTGCTACTTATGGCAAATCCGATAGTGCTTTCTCTACTTTAAAGCAAGATTCCTTAAAAGTATCTATCTATCATAGCGTCGTTACCTATGGTAGTTTCCGTTATGATTGCTACGGAGCAGTTTTTGGAGATGTTTCCGATAAGGAATTCACCGAAGCCGAAATTGAAGAATTCGTTTCTAGGGGATGGATGACCTACGATTGGAATCCTGAACAAGGTGCGAATAAGGCTCCTGGAGAATTCAAATTGACTCCAGAAGGAGAAAAATATTGTCCATTAAGAGAAATAACTAGCCAGACCGTCACAGTTATTCCTGGTGTTGCTTCTGTTAGAAGAGTCAAAGGCGTCTTCTCCATATATAGAGATATGTATATGAAGGGTGAACTTTCTAGCTGCGAACCTCCAAAGTATTTCTTTGGTACTGAATCACATGGATATGATTTCTTCAAATTGGTATTCTCTGGCTTATTAACTTCCTTAGGATTAGGTTTATTATCTACCGTCATCAATATATTTGTTGGACTTATCTGGGGTGCAATCTCAGGTTATTTTGGTGGATGGGTCGACCTTATCATGGAAAGGTTCTGCGAAATCCTTGGTGGCATGCCTTGGATTGTCATGATGACTCTTATTGTCTTACTATTAGGATCTAATTTCTGGACCTTCTTATTGGCTTTGTGCCTAACTGGATGGATGGGGGTAGCCGGCGAGACTAGAAGCCAGTTCTATAGATTTAAGCGAAGGGAATATGTTTTGGCATCTAGGACTCTTGGTGCTAGCGATACTAGACTTATCTTCAAGCACATCCTTCCAAATGGCATCGGGACAATCATCACTAGCTGTGTCTTGATGATTCCTTCCGTTATCTTTACTGAAGCTAATATTGCTTACTTATTGCCAAGTGCATTAGCTTTCTCTGGAGGACAAAGCTTCGGTGTTACTTTAACTAACGTCCAAGCTGACTTGACTCTATATCCATATTTAATTGTTTCTGGTTCTATTGTTATGGCGCTTATCATGATTTGCTTCAATTTATTTGGAAACGGACTTAGAGACGCCTTTAACCCAAGCTTGAAAGGAGCAGATGAATAATATGAAATACCAATCTATTAATTATCCTTTTGAAACTGGTGACAAACCAATTGATAAAGAAGCTGTTCTTTCAGTACGTAACCTTGCGATTTCCTTTAAGACTGATGCAGGATATGTAAGGGCTGTAAGAGGAGTATCATTTGATTTATATAAAGGTGAGACTCTTTGTATTGTAGGGGAATCTGGCTCAGGTAAATCAGTTACCAATAAAACCATCATGGGTATCCTTCCAAAGACTGCCCATATCGATTCGGGTTCAGTTATTTATGAAGGTGAAGATTTAACTAAAGTTTCCGAAGAAGAATTCCATAAGATAAGGGGAACTAAGATTGGAATGATTTTCCAAGACCCATTATCTTCTTTAAATCCAATTATGAAAATTGGTAAGCAAATTACCGAAGTAATGATTACAAATGGCAACCATTTGAAGAATTACTATAATGATTTGATTAATGAAGAATTCATTGCCTATAAAAATGACCAACGTATCCTTCAATTAGAGAAGGAAACTTGTCATAGGAAAGTAGCGGATTTAAAGAAGCAAATTAAAGCTGCTAAAAAGGAAAAAGATACTTCCAAGATTGAAGAATTCAATGCTTCTATTTTATCTATCAAAAATGAAAGCAAAGAAAAAAGAGCTCAGATAATTTCCAAGATTAAAGAAGACAAGACTGCCCTTAATGTTGCTTCTAAAGAGGCTAAAAAGAAGGTAGCGGCGAAAAGAAAAGGTATCTATAATACCCATTTTGCTAATCTAAAGAGCTTATTTAATGAACATAAATCCAATCTAAAAGAATTCTATGATTTGTTCTTAATCGAACATAGACGTTTTCTTTCTGAGATTAGAGTTACCCATAAAGAAGCCAAAGACAAAGCACTTAAGATTATGGCGGAAGTTGGTATTCCTGAACCTGAAAGAAGATTCAAGCAATATCCATTTGAATTCTCTGGCGGTATGAGGCAAAGAATAGTCATTGCCATTGCGCTTACTGCTTCTCCAGATGTCTTAATTTGCGATGAACCTACAACTGCACTTGACGTTACTATCCAAGCCCAAATACTTGAATTGATCAATGATTTGAAGGCTAAGCGTAATATGTCTGTCATTTTTATTACCCATGACTTAGGCGTAGTTGCCAATATGGCTGATAGAGTTGCCGTTATGTATGCTGGTAAGATTGTTGAATATGGAACATCCAAGGATGTCTTCTATGATCCTCGTCATCCATATACCTGGGCCTTATTATCTTCAATCCCAGATATCGATTCAAAAGAAAAGCTAGAAGCCATCCCAGGTACTCCACCTAATATGCTTTTCCCTCCAGTTGGGGATGCATTTGCTAGTAGAAGCAAATATGCATTAGGTATCGATTTTAAGGAAGAGCCTCCGATGTTTAAGGTTTCTTCTACCCATTATTGCGCTTCATGGCTATTAGATGAGAGATCGCCAAAGGCAACCATGCCTAAGATTGTCTCTACCCGTATTGCAAATAACTTAGCCCATGCAAAGGAGGTGAAATAAATGGAAAAGATAGAACTTATAAAAGAAAATCTAGATAAAGCCTCTTCTATAAAGGAAGTTATTAATTCCTCTACTTTGGATGCTGCTAGTTTATTTAATAAGGTTAATGAATATAAAGATGTTGCCTTATCTGCTTTCCCTCTTCCTATAAATGATTCTAAAGAAGGAAGGAAATATAGGGTTAAGGTAGAAAAGGAAGCCTATAACTTATTTAAGAATAATGTTAATAAGCCTCTGGACGAAACTTCTTCTTCTTATCTAGACAAATTAGCATCTACCTTAAGGTTTGCTAAGCAATCATTAAGTTTATATGGAGTTACTTATGACCAATCTCTAGTTGATAACCATATCATCCTAGATGTAAGACACCTAAAGGAATTCTTTAGGGCTGGTGATTATAAGACCAAAGCCGTCCATGATGTTTCATTTTCTATCAAGGAAGGTGAATGCTTTGGGCTAGTTGGTGAATCTGGATGTGGCAAGACTACAACCGGAAGATGTGTCATTGGACTTTATCCTCCTACTAGCGGGGCTATCTATTATAGAGGGTTCCGCCTTGCTGCCGGTTCTAGATGGAATGAAAAAGAAATCAAATGGAGCAAGATTCATGTCAAAGAGGAAATAAAGAATATTACCCAAGAAATGAATAATGCCCTTTCCGATGCAAATGAAAGCGAATATCCTGCCATCAAGGAACATTACCAAAAGCTAATTGATGAAAGAAAAGCCTATATAAAGGAACATGTAGCCGAACAAAAAGCCCTTATAAAGCAAATCAAGTTCGATAACCGTCATTCTAATCCAAGGTTACGTAATGAAATTCAGATGATCTTCCAAGATCCTATTGATTCGCTTGACCCTAGAATGACTGTTGAAGATATCATTACCGAAGGTCTTCATATCCAAGGTTCCTATAATAAGGAAAAGAACAGGAAGGCTGTTGAAGATGCTTTAAAGAAGGTTGGATTAATCCCTGAATATGCATCTAGATATCCACATGAATTCTCTGGTGGACAAAGGCAAAGAATAGGTATTGCTAGGGCTTTGGTAATGAATCCAAAGTTGTTAATTTGTGATGAACCTATTTCTGCTTTGGATGTCTCTATTAGGGCACAGGTACTTAATTTACTTAACCAAGTAAAGGAAGAAATGGGATTAACGATGTTATTTATCGCCCACGACTTATCGGTAGTTAAGTATTTCTGCAATAGGATTGCTGTTATGTATTTTGGCAATATGGTTGAGCTTGCAAGTAGCGATGAATTATTCAAGCATCCACTTCATCCATATACAAAAGCCTTGCTATCTGCTATCCCTAAGCCAGACCCATTATCTGAAAAAAGTAGGGTAAGGCAAGTATATAATCCTGCTACTAGCCACGATTATTTCACCCAAAAACCTACATTTAGGGAAATACTTCCAGGGCACTTTGTATTATGTAATGATGCAGAGGAAGCTAAATATAAAGAAGAAATCGCTAAATTAGATAAGGAGGCCAAGTAAAATGGAAAAGAAAAAGAAAATCGATTTGAAAGTCATCCTTGTTTCTATCTTGTTGGTCTTGACTTTAATCCCCTTGATCAACGAATTCCTAGCATTTGGCAACCCTGCTAAATATAACCCTAGGATTGATTATCTTGAACCTGGTGATGCAGTCGATGCTTATTTACATACCGGGGAGAATATAATTACCATTACTTTCCTAGGTATTGTAATTGCCTTCTTTGTAGTAATCTTGCTTGATTTATTATTAAGAAAGAAATCATCTCACGTATTGATTTGCTTCCTTGGTGGCTTATTAGTCTCATCTTATGCATTAGCTAGAGCAATTTATTGCTTGAATGTTGGTTCTATTTCTACCGTTGTTGGAATTGTCTATCTAATCTCGTTCTTGATGTTGCTTGTAACATCTGCCTTATTTGTTAAGAAAAGCTTTGATGGGGACTGTGGGACCGCTTATTATGCCTTCTTGATAATTGGTGGGATTTTGTTCTATTTTGCATCGGCGACTAGTTCATCTTATTCCATCTTGAATGCCTATTCTAGACAAGGAGATGTCATCTATTGGTGTGGCTATGCCGTATCTAGGTTCTATTTGCTTCTATTAGCCCTTATGGCGTATACAAACCTAAGTTCTGATTATTTCCCAGTAGTTGAAACTAAGCAAGCCTAGAAAGCCTAAAAACGAATTTAGACCTATTGGAAGAGATTCTAGTAGGTCTTTTTTATTATCTATTGGAATTAGAAAAGGATTAACAAAGATAATGTTAAATGATAAGTCAAAGGATGATTTATCAATGTTGTTTATGAATTGATTTTAGGGCGTCCCTGACCTTCTAGATTAATAGGCTTGGAATTATGTAACTAGATGTTAGAAAACTCAAGAAAGACGATGTAGAGAGTTTAGAAGGAATGAATGCAGCGATGGTAAATCAAATCATCTTATTTATATATAAAGGAATTAGAGGGTTGGTTTAAATCATCTTTCTTTAGAACTGAAAATAGTTAATTTAGGGTTCCTTTGGATGGTGTTTATAAGATTTCATAATCGCTTTAAAACCCCTTATTTAAATCGATTGAGAATAATTTGGACGTGTATTTGTTCATTTCGGCCGAAAATTTATAAAACCACGAATTATTTCGATAAATAGGGGCTTTTCTGTGAATCGGCCGGAATTTAGAAAAAATCGTTTAAAAATGACGATGTGAAAATAAAATCATCACAAAATTTGTCAATGAAAAAATAGGTTCATTGAATGTGACAATAGTCTGCCTATAAACATTTCTACCAAGCGGGAGAAAAAGTATCTACATAGATCCAAATGAAAGAGAACCCATATTAGGCAAAATAGATGGCTCAAGACTTGACCAGTTCTATATATCTTAGATTGCTTGAATTTACGTTTATGAATATTTGCCGAAACGCTAGCTTTTATATTGAAATTGTTCCGTTAGATTCGTATTTATAATTGACTAAAAAACAAAGAAAAAATCTAAACGTATTTTTATGAGGATGACCTAGTTTTTAAGCCTTGATAAAGCAATGAACAAAACATCTCTTTACGAATTAAGACTAGCAAGGAATGACTCGTTATTTGTTATGGGAGTAGGTTTAAGGTAAGGGCTCATTTTCTTTATTAAAAATAGTCTTCTAATTAAATGAAGCGTTCCTTAATTTTCCGTTCCTTATTTTAAAATCGTTCCTTATTTAATAAAGAACAATTAAAAAATAAAAAAGCCGAATTTATCGAAACTATTTATATATTAATTACCTTATTTGTTCTCTAAAAATTCTTTATTTTCACCATTTAAAGAACGGGTAAAAAACCAAATAAGGAACATTATTTCGTGCATTTTATTCCTTGTTTATTTATAATTTGATTAGGGATAAATAATATGAAAATCAGCTTTGCTTATAATGAAGATTTGGTTAAAGAACTTCTATCGATTCAGACTAATTTGGCTAACCAAGATCTAGTTTCTATCAATGCAAAAACTAGGGTAAAAATACTAGAAGAAGGAAAGATTAATAGAATTAAGAATCTTCTTTTAATTGACGATATTAAAGTAAGTTCAGAAGATATAGAAAATGCCTTAAATCCTATAGATTCAGTTGAACTAAATGAAGAACAAATTCTTATAAAAAACTTATCTAACTGTATTAATCTTTTAGAAGCAGAAAAGAAGAAAGAAACCCCTTTTGGATTGAATTTAATTTATATGCTTAATGATTTTCTTAATGGGCTCAGCAATACTTCTAGGCATCTCCCGTTAAGACAATCTAGCGCAGATAACATATTTTATTTAAAGGAAATTATTGATGGAGAAATTGTCAATTATCTTCCTTCTGAAGCATCTAATATTAGGGGTCTATTGAATACCCTTTTGGGGTGGCTTGATTTTAATAAGGATGTTTCTCCTTTTATTAAAGCTAGCGTATCTCTTTTCACTTTGCTATCTATCGCTCCATTTGCAAAATATAATTATTCTTTATCTTTCTTATTATCTTCCTATTTCCTTTTGGATTATGAATTCCTAGATATATGTCCTTTAGAAGTAATAATAAATAAGGAGAAGGAATTATTCTTTTCATCAATATCAATGGGACTTCCACCTTATTTTGATTTTGGAAGAGAGTATATTCCTCACCTAGAGATATTTATTTCTTATTACTGCAAGGCTATTAACAAGGCTCTAATTGAATCTAATAACATCATCAAGGAATCTAGCATTAAAGGTGATAAGGATGTCTTATTAGGCTTAAATAAGAAAGATATAGGATTAATAACCTATTGCATTACACATAAGAAATTCATTATCCGCAATAGCGAGCTTGCTACCGAATTTGATGTTACTCCAAGGGCTATATCTAAATGGGCGAAGGAGTGGGTTGAAAAAGGAATACTCATTCCTGAATCAGGAAAACAAAGGACAACTTCTTATAGATTGTCCCCTCTATATGCATCCTTAAAATTAAGTGATCTAAAGTCTATTAATTAAGTGGTGGGAAAATTAATCTTGCTTCTTAATACCTAAATCAGATTTCTCTTCTTCGATCGCAGCTTTAGTCTTCTCTATGAAAGTCTTCTTTCTTGGGGCAGGGGCTGCTTTCTTTCTATTCATTGAATTAATCTTCTTACTGGCCAATTTATCTTCTTCGCTAGCTTTGTGGATATTCATTTCCTTTGGAGAATTAACAACGATTTCATTATAGGTAATGCTGACTCCGTTTTTCTTTAACATCAAATAAATATCTCTAGTCATATCTCTTCCTATTTGATATCTATCATCTTCAAGGCAATAAGCTGCGAAAAGAAGTACAACACCCGAACTAGATAAATTGGATACTCCTTTATATTCGATTGGAGAAGTTAGCTTTGGTAATGAATCGGATATAGAGGAAAGGTTCTTCGCGATTATAGCCTCGACGTGTTCTAAATCTTCTTCATAATTAATCGTAATGCTGCAGCTAGCAAAAGAAGGTTTATAGGAAAGATTGACACAGGAATATATCTGCGAATTTGTAATGGACTTTAGATTTCCTGCATAATCGCATATCTGGGTGGATTTTAATCCAATGGATACGATTTGACCCCTAAATCCATCGATGATTACATAATCACCGACTGAATAATAATCATCAAATACGATGAATATCCCAGATATGATATCACTTATTAAACTTTGGCATCCTAAACCAATGATAAGAGTCAATATCCCTAATCCTGCAACAATTGAACTAACATCAACTCCCCAAATAGAAAGAATAAATCCAATGGCTATTAATATAGTTAGGTATTTGATGCAGCTAGAAATTAGAGATCCAATAGTCTGTGCTTTCTTTCCTCTTAAAGTAGTGGCTTTTATTAATACATTTAATAGGAAGTATATTAAGAAAGAAATACTTACAGTCAATAAAGTCTCTAACCATCTAGTAGAAGAATCCACCATGGCTTTATAAATAGATATAAACCCATTCCTATTCCCTTCTCCTAATATCTTGTCACCAATTTTGTCTCCAAATATATCTCTAGCGAATATCAATAAAGACAAGATTACTATGAAGAAAACTGCGATTAGGATTGAGAAGATGAATTGTTTCTTTTCTTTCTTATTTTTCCTTAGCCAAAAATTAGAATTCATAAATCGATGCTCCTTTTATATATTTCTTTATTACCAAATATTGAATTAGAAGAAATTGTTATTTCATAAGTGGAAGGTTCTAAAGATATATTTCCCTTATATTCTTTTATTTCTTTTAGATCCAATTTATATATCTCTATATATTCATTAGATATAGTAAACCTAATATCTTCGATTCCTTTTCGTTCTAGCTTGAAGCTATAGGAAAGCGAATTGGATACTATATTTAATTCAGGAGGAGTAATGCTAGCTTTTGGGCTAATTAGTTCAAAAACAGATAATCCTCCTAAGATGGTTGTTAACGATATCGCGGCAACCTTAATGATATTATCCTTGTCCCTTTTAAAGACGGCATAGTTAGTCTCGCCATCTGCATAATTTAGTTTTGCTTCCAATTCATCGCTAGTAAGGGTGTTGTCTACCTCTAGTGAATTCTCCTCTAAATTATTAACTTCTAATGAAGAAGTGGATAAATTATCAAACATAGCCTAATTTAAGCACATAAAGACCCTTTTAACTAGGGAATGTCGATTATTAATTACTTTTTATCAGGGATGGATGCTTAATTTAACGATGGTCCTTACAAGAATGTGTCCCCAAAAGTATATATTATTGGGGACAAAATATATGATAAATTAGAAAATACGGATTTGACTAAAGAGGATATTGGGAAACATTGATAATTCTAAAATGTTAAAATAATGCTAGATTTTTAAAGAAATAAAACAATGTGGTTAAACGATAAAGAAGAAAAAATATATGGACCATTCTCAAAATATATAGAGAACCATGAGGATAGGAGATTTAGATTCATTTATGAAGATGGTTGTGAACTGATTACTGAATTCTTCACCGAATACGAAAGCGATAATGGTTTAGAACCAAGCGAAAAAGGATATGAAGAATATTTTGAGAGTGCTTTTAAAATTGTCAAAGTTATTAAAGATGAAAAGAATATCTACGAAGCCGGCAAATATATTTTAGTAAATTATCACTGCGTTCCCGTTAGATATGATGTCTTGTAAGTTTTTTGAGAGTGCCTTCTTCTTAAGGTGTCTAACTGAACAAAGTTAAAAACTATTCAATTGGTAATGTTTTTACATACGTGTTATTTGGCACACATAGGATTAACTATTCTTATTTGGTAAAATATCAATATGAATGTTGAATCTAAAATTAAACAGATTTATGAGTCGCATAGACAATCCGGTCTCTATGATGACTCTTTTGAAAATACTATTTATAAATTAACCAATGCTTATGACTATTTTTATTTGGAAATGTTTAAGCAATTGATTGCCAAAGTTAAGAGTGGTCTCCCTTATAATTTCAGAGATCAGAATTTGGAGGCACTTAATGACTATCGTCATGCCTATAGGGCTTGTATAAAATTCGTATACAAAGATTGCAAACATGGCACGTTCGATACCAAAATCAGATTTAGCGACATTTCGAAGTATCAAGAAGAGATAAGGGACTGTTTCATTTAATTACATTAGAAACGCAGTTGATAGATATAAATTAGGTAAATATTCTGCTAATCTCATCGGTGATAAGCTCTATTTTGAACACAAACAAGGGGATAGGCCACTATTTTATAATGTCTATTCTAGAAGCATTGCAGATGAAATACCTGGTGGTAAAAATAGCAACGATGATATTAAAACTCTTAACTTTGATGCCATGATTGTTGAATTTTCTTTTAAAAAGCAGGAATTTCAAAGTAAGAAACTATTCAAACCGGCAAATCATGAGTTAAGAGAATTGATTTGCAATCTCTTCTATTATTACCTTGGTGATTTGGATTCGAAAATTGGATATTTACAACCGACCACATATACTTTGGGCGAATATTTATTAGTTTACTGTTATTTGACCGCAATTGGCGTTTACAAAACCGCTTATTTATTATCCTTAAAAAGCGATAATGATTTAGTGTATCAGCCATCGATTCTTTATCCAAAAGAAAGACTTATAGCGGACATTGCCGAAGTGGTTCACGTGGAACAGGAAGACGCGAGAGCAATCATTAAGGATATGACTTACGATTATAGGTTTCAAAAAGATAGAATTACTCTCTATCAACCATTATTCGAAATTGGCGACAGAATTCTTTCTTCAACAGGTATGCTTTTCCGCTCGTATGTTATTGATAAAGCGATGAAATATTTCGATTGCAAAGGAACAAACAAAGAGAATTTATCAATTTATCATCGTTATATGTCTGACAAGATGAATCATAGAATGGCCAAAAATCTCCCTTTGAAGTATCCAAACCTTGTCACTTTTGAGAACAAAATACTCACGATTGACCAATCTCCGAAGGCAGAAGTTGATCTGCTTGTATTCGACACACGCTCAAAAACCGCCGCTTTAATTGAACTGAAGAATTACTCTCCTGTGGACAATGATACAGATGCACAAAAGAAAGAAGAAAGAATCAACAAGGCAATAGAATCTAGATTAGAAAAAGATAAAAGGGTGCTCGACAACTTGGGGCTATTCTTTGAGCAAAACGGCATTTCAAAAGAGTATTTGAATTATCAGTTTTCTTCATTGGTTGTTACAAATGAATATGCTGGGGGCGTTGGGGTTAAAGAGAATATCAAAGTATTAGATGAAGCATTGTTCTATTATTTGCTTCGTTTGTTTCAAGGCAATCTCAAAGAGTTTATGGCGTTTGTTGAAAAAGGGGATTTTTTTAATATTCTAGAAGAGACCATTAAGATTGGTGATGCCTTTGCAGATTATACGTATAAAGGAATAACGGTTGGGGTCATTAACAAATAAGATTGAATTTGATTTTAGTGCTACATCAGCTTTCACGTTTCATTATTTTCCTTAATAGTTTAATTTTAGTTAATGCTAGCTATTTATGATCGAATTTCCTTAGCGCTTTAGCGCGATGCAAGAATGGGTTGAAAAACTATAACGGACAACGTCGATTACTGATTGATTTTTGTTAGAATCTATCGCTTATTTTTATAAATTGTTCCAAAGTACATATTATTGGAACTAAATATTCGACAACTATACATACATACATAAATACAATATAGTTCTTGTAAATACACTCTATAAAATATAAAATAAGGTGCAAATGAAAGAAAATACAAATTACTCTAAACTCAAACAAATCTTTGATAATAATGGCGGCTGCATCACTACCGATGATGTTAAAAATGCCAATGTTTCATCTTGGTTTCTTTCTGATTTTGTTAAAAGAAATGGTTTGAATAAAATTGCACCTGGGTTTTATGCAGACAATAGTTATTTTCCTGACGATTATTACATTATTCAAAGAAGATACCCTAAATACATTTTTTCAGGAATGAGCGCCCTTTATATTCATCATCTAACTGATAAAATCCCTGTTAATATAGAAGCTTGTGCACCTCAAGGATATAATCCGACAAGAAACAAGATAAAAATACTTTCAATCCGCAAGATATCTAATCCTGATGTTTATAATCTAGGAATAAGCGAGCTTAAAACTCCTTTTGGGAATAAGGTAAAAGTGTATGACGAGGAAAGAACCATATGTGATCTCATAAAGTATCGTGATAGATATGATGGAGAGACATTTATAAAAGGCATTAAGCTTTATGTTAATAAATCAAACAATCAAATTAAACTATTTAGGTACGCTAGGATATTAGGTATAGAAAAAAAGGTTTTTGAGATAATGGAGTTAGTAAATAACAATGGTTAATAAGGATTCGTTAAAGGCAAGGGCAAATAATATTTCTAAAGAATTGAATATTGCCCAAAATGTTGTTTATAACCGTTTCTTTTATGATGCCTTTTTATCTCGTTTAGCCATGTCTACTTATAAGAACAAATTGATTCTTAAGGGTGGGCTATATTTATCATCCATATTAGGCGTAGATACGAGAAACACTATGGACATTGATTTTTACTTGAAGAAAGTTTCGATGGACAAAGAGTTAATCATGAGACTAATTGAAGAAGTGTCATCTATCAACATTGAAGATGGAATAGTTTTTGAAGTCATTGGTTCAACGGAGATAAGAGAAGATGACATTTATGGAGGTTTTCAAGTTAAATTATTAGGAAGATTAGATAATGTTAAATATCAATTTGGAATAGATGTTGCGACTGGCGACCCGATAATACCTTCTGAAAGAAATTATAACTATAAGTGTTTGGTGACTGGCGAAGTGTTGCCTCTTAAAGCCTATAGTTTAGAAAGTGTTGTTGCAGAAAAACTAGAAACTATTCTTTCAAGAGGCATTGCAAATAGTAGAAGCAAGGATTACTACGATTTGTATATTCTAAGGAAAACTCAATTTGATAACATCGATTTGCAAGTTCTTAAAGAGGCATATAAACAAACTTGTAAGTATAGAAACTTCTATATTCTAAAAACTGATGCAATCTCTCTTCTTAATGAAATCGGAAATAATCGCCAAATCATTATGAGATGGGAAAGCTATGAAAAAAATGTAAAATATGCAGAAGGCATTCCATTTAAAAACGTGATTAGCGCAATCGAAGAATGGATAAACGTTTGTTGCAATTAAAAACAGGCACTTGTCTTTAAGCTTTCATTTTATAAATACATTTCTGAAACATTTCGTTTTCTTGCCCATTTAATTACTTTTTTAAGGAATCATTCATATAAGAATGTATAATCTTCCCTGTATGAAAAACCTTATTTTTGATTTAGACGGGACCTTATGGGACGCTACAGAAACAAATAGAAAATCATTTGAAGATGTAGGGAAGGAATTCTTTGGTCCTAGTTATACCTTGACTTTAGAACAATTAAAGCAAGAAATGGGCAAGACTATGGATGTCATTGCTAAAGACATCACTCCAGATGGTATTGATGAAATAACAATGAAGAAGTTTGCTTTTACTTGCTTTGCTAAAGAAGTATTTAACCTTGCTACTAATCCAGGAAAATTATATGAAAATGAATTAGAAGTATTAGAAGCATTAAAGAAGGAATATAACTTATATATCGTATCTAATTGTCAGAAAGGATATATAGATCAATATATAAATATAGTGCCTCCTAATACGTTTAAGTCTTTCCTTTGCTTTGGTGATACCAATGCAAGTAAAGACATAACAATATTGGAGCTAATGAAAAGAGAGCATCTAAAGGATGCAATATATATTGGTGATACCCTAGGTGATGAAATAAGTGCACATAAGGCCAATGTCCCATTTATATCTGCCTGTTATGGATTCGGGACATGTGATAAGCCAGAAGGAGTTATCAGTTCATTAATCGAATTAAAACCAGTCGCCGACCTTATTTATAAGCAACATTTTAATGAATAAACGTTATTTTTCCTTAATGGTTATTTAAAGCCAATTCTTATCAATAAAAGAATTAGACAATACGAACTAATTTAACCCTTATAACATTTTCTAATGACTTGAATCTTGGTTGACGGGACAATTTTACAAAAGAGTAAGAGTATCCAATTACTCGGCTATTTAAAGCGTTTATAGCATTGAAATAGGAGGATCATGTCATGAAAGAGCGTATTCAAAAGCGGTGGAGTGATTTCAAAACATTTGACTGGAAAATGTATTTAGCGCTTTGCCTTTTAGCTTTAGTTCCAGCAATTTACCAAACAATAGTCACTGGACTTATTTCAACAAAAACAAGCCCAGGCAGTTTAGACATTGTTGGACAAATGGAATGGTTTGATCTCATTGATGAAACCATTTGTGCTTTCTTGATTATTCCAATGTATTCAGTTCTTAGCAAGGCTAAAAAGACTGAGAGCTTTAATAAAATCGTATTCAAGTTAGGAATCATTGTGGTGGGCTTATACGCCTTGTTCTCAATTGGAACTTTCTTCTATGGAATCCACCTTGTTTCTTATATGAACCCAAATGAAATCGACGTTGGTGCTGCTTATCGATACTTAAGTCTTGAGACAATAGCCTTCATGATTGGAATTGTATTCAGTTATGTTTCCGTTGTGTTTATTGTCATCGACAAATCTCGATACATGTATACCTTCCTTGTTGCTAAGTTAGCTTTAGCCGCAATTGCAGATTTCTTATTAGTTCCTTTGATGGGTGTTGATGGAATTGCTACTAGCAATATCATTGCAAACACAATCATGGGTGTTCTCGGTGTCGGATTACTTATCTATGGAAAATACCTTAAGATTGGTAAATATGATAAATCCGATGTTGCTTACTTTAAGGATTGGGGAAGAATCGGCTTATTTGCTGGTGGACAACAATTCTTAGATAACATCATTTACGCCTTAATGATTTGTAGAATGGTCAACGCTGTTAGCGAATCTGGAAACTATTGGGTTTGTAACAACTTTATCTGGGGTTGGCTGTTAGTCCCGGTAACGTGTCTAGTTGAAATTATTAGAAAAGACGCAGGCGAGAATGGCTATAAGCTAAAACAATTGAACTATTACTCGATTGTTACATTAGCGTTAATTACCTGGTTCGCATTAATTCCTACTTATCAATGGTTCTTCGGTTCGGTTGAGAAACTAAGTAATCCAGAAGTTATATTTGAAATAGTAGTGAAGAATCTTGGATTCTACGTTGCTTACGCATATTCTCAAATTCCTGACGCAATCTTTGTTGGCATGGGCAAGACAAAATATAATGCGATCAACTCATTAATTTGCAATATTGTTTATTACGGTATTTGGTTCATTCTTTATAAAACTGGAGCAGTTATTATGAGCATGGATATGATTATCGTCATGTTTGGATGCGGCAATATTACTCACTGGGCAGTTTCATTGATTGAAGAAAAAGTCTTCTTGAGAAGAGAATTAAGAAAGGCGAAACAACAAAATGCTTGAAGATAATGAACTGTACCATAAATCATGTGACATATTGCTCCAAGAAAAGCAGATGTGACTTGGAAATACTTAATCGCATAAGAGAGGAAGGCGTATGTGTAGTATCTTTAGAACGTGCAATAGTGGATTCGACAGTTTGCCCATCTTTGGCGGGCAGCCTCGAGGAAATAGAATATGCTTTAGATAGTTGCCGAAAATTAAAGATAGATAAAACAACAATGCTTTTAGAGCATTATGACAAAACGTTCTTATATCAGAAAGTTGGCTACTTATTTGAAAAAACATTATGGTGATGAAATACAAGAAGAGTTTTATAAATTATGCTTATCTAAAATAGGTAATAAGATCAATTATTTCGAATCTAAAGTTGGATATTCCAAGTTAGTGCTAAAGTGAAAACTCATGGTACCAATAGAAAGGAGTATGCCTAAAGGGGAGCATAGCATTCACCAATTTGGGCAAAACCAACCAAATAATGCCGATCGTTAGTGGTGAATTAGGTGCTTTGATACCATTTGTTGCAATGATTCTGTCAAGTAACAACATTCATGAAACGCTATCCTTTTTCTTTATGATTGAGTTTCACGATTTTGCCAATTTATAAGTTCTCAAGAACTTTATGAGATTGA
>ENA-ORPK01001026-ORPK01001026.1-human-gut-metagenome-genome-assembly--contig:-NODE-1026-length-23719-cov-3.482674_pt1 | contig 23719 bp, 21 predicted proteins | sample MGYA00242139_ERZ509068 | MGnify/ENA primary metagenome ERZ509068 (study PRJEB26280, sample SAMEA2338687) | human gut metagenome | biome: human gut; feature: human-associated habitat; material: faeces... | reverse complement strand
CAGGACCGAACAAATTGTCACACAATTGGGTCTGACTGAAACCACAGCCAAACGATATCTGCGCCAACTGACAGAGTTCGGTTATTTGGAAGCTCATGGTGGTAACAGAAATAAGTCATATACAATAAAGTGAAAGAATAAAATGTTCTATTCATATAGAACAGAATTGGGGAAGAAAACAACAAACAATATATAGTGTGGCACGATGACGTAATCATGAAGCAATTCATCAGCTACGCCGTGGGCTGTATGCTCGGACGCTACCTCCTCGACAAGCCGGGGCTCCACATCGCCCATCCTAACCCAACTGCTGAGGGGATTGCTCCTTATGAAGACAAGGGTGAGCAGTGGACAAAGGGACAATGCCGTAACATTGTATGGTTTTGACACAAATGATTAACCAAGTAATCTGCCTAATAATCGAATTGGGTTGAAATGGCTACATAGCACGTCATGAGAATGGTACTTGGAGAGTTGTTGCGACTTCTGTTGTGTGATATGGTAAAAAATTATCCATTGTCGTTCTCGGTTTCCAAGGCTTGATTTACCACGAGCCCCGCCAAGGTGAAACCGAAGATGGCGGTGATGTGTGCCATGGAGCCGTTGATTTGTGCCTTCATGGGGTCGGCGTATGATGATGTGGAGATGTCGGTGGGCGGTTCACCCTTGTTTGGCAGAACCTCTGGGCTGTAGACGCACATAAACTTTCGGTGAGGGTAGAGGCCCGTGCGCTTGAACCTCTTGCGCAGGGCACGTGCAAGCGGACACCCCTCCACTTTCCAAAACTCCGACACCTTGATTTTCTGAGGGTCTGTCTTGAGGGCAGCTCCCATTGACGATACAAAACAGCAGTGGGCCGAAGTGGCGTCAAGAATGAGCAGAGCTTTGTCATGCAGACTGTCGATGGCATCTATGACGTAGTCGTAGGAGTTGAGGTCGAAGCTGCAGGCCGTCTGCTTGTTATAGGGATTGCTTGTTGCGGTGATGTCGGCCTCGGGGTTGATGGTGAGCAGTCGCTTGCGCAGCACCTCAACCTTGCTCTGCCCTATGGTTTGTATTGTGGCCATGAGCTGGCGGTTGATGTTGGAAACGTTGACACAGTCGGGGTCTGCAATGGCAAGGTGGCCTATGCCAGAGCGTATCAGCCCCTCGGCACACCAACTGCCTACGCCACCCACTCCAAAGAGTATCACTTTCAGGCTCTGCAGTCGTTGCAGCGCCTCCTTGCCTAAGAGGCGTTCGGTGCGGTTGAATATTTCGGATGTAGTTGGTGTCATGGCTCTGTTTGTTGTTGCAAAGATACCTAATTATTGGGCAATGCTGCGGGTAGGAATGAAATTAATTGATTAACTTTGCCATAAATATAGCTTTTAAACCTTTACGACTTGTTATGAAACAGAATATTTTGGCCATCAGTGGCAAACCAGGATTGTATTTGTTGGTTGCGAGAGGCAACGGCACAATAATTGTAGAAAGTATTGATAACACTAAAAAGCGTTTTAGCGTAGGCTTGCGCGACCGTGTCACTTCGCTCAACGATGTATCTATCTATACGGACGAGGAAGATGTGAAGCTGATGGATGTGTTTGAGGCCATGAAGCAGCATGAGGACGGAAAACCCGTTGACATGGATGTGAAGAAAGCAAGCAAAGACCAACTCGCAGCCTATGTGGGGGAGGTTCTCCCCAACTTCGACCGCGAGAGGGTGTATCCCAATGATATGAAGAAGCTTATTCTGTGGTACAACATACTCGTGCAGAACGGACTCACTGATTTTGCCACTCCCGAAGAGGGCGAGGAGGAAAAGGCCGAAGAGGCATAGCTCTCACTGACGTTTGTACGCAGTCGGTAAAAATATGTTTGCAGCCCGCAAGGTGTTAATACACTTTGCGGGCTGCTTCTGTTTTGGGGACGGATGGTGTCACCATAAACCCAAATCGATCATTGGGTCGTAAATGCCCCTCTTTTTTATAAGGCACCTGATGCTTGTTTTTAACTCAAAATAGCCTGCTATTATTCGCTAAAACGACAAGCAACATCTGCTCTCCTGTAAAATCAAAATACAACAAGTTCTAACGATCGAATTGGGATACCAAAAGACGTCTACCTATTTCCCTTTGCTCTGTTGTGGGTGGTGCAGAGTAGCTGGCAGTTGCTTATGTCGGTCTTGCCGCCTTTGCTCCATGCGGTGACATGGTCGGCATCCATCTCATTGAGTTTGTAGATGCGCGTGCGGTTGGCATTCTCTAACTGGGCACACATGGGGCAGTTGCTCTCATTATGGGCTTTGGCATACTGCGTCTGCTTCTCATAAACAGATTTGATGGTGTTTGAGTCAAAGAAGCGTATGTTCAGAAGCTTTGGGGCGGTTTCGCCACCTAAGATGTATTCGTAGATGCTGCGCTTGTTGTCAACGCTATTGTCGGCATATAATTCGGAAACTCGGGCTTGCACCTCTGATGGGTGGTATGTTGTGTTATGAAACCTCTCGTAGAAGTTCCCCCATTCCAGTCCTTTCATATCGCCACGTGGAGCACCAAAAAGGTTCTTGGTCCACTCTATAACAGTGTCGAAATATAGTTTCAGTTCTTGGATGTTGGTATCCTGACGGTGCTGACTCATGTAGACGCTGATGTTTTCTTCGCCCCGCGCTACCCATTTCAGGGCGGTGTGGAGAATGTCCTGACGTTTGGGATCCCCCTTGATATAGCATTGCCACTTTTGCATGTTGGAGTTATTGCTATTGGAGAAAACCTCCTTGGCCTTGGTTACGAATGGACCACTGTAGATGGCGTTGAGCAACTCCTGAGGTTTGAGTGGTACGCCTGCAATGTTGATGGTCTCAAACCATTGCTTTATCTCTGGCTCTTTGCCCTCGCAGATGTAAACGAGCAGAGGGTAAGTCATAATCTTTTCTTGCAGAGCCAGGTCAAGACCCTTGAAATAGGTCTCCATGCCTTTTATCTTCACTGCCAATTTGCCCTGCACGAATCGACCAATGGAGGTAATGCGCTGTTGCCCGTCAAGTACCTCATATTTATTGGGAGCTGTCTGGGTAAAGTATATCAAACCGAGAGGATAGCCGTTTAAGATGCTCTCAATTACCGCCACATCTTTCTTGCCGTCCGCGTAGATGTAATTGCGCTGATACTCTGGCTGTATAGTCAGCTTGCCGTCCCAGCCATACAGACCACGAGCTTCTAATTCGTTGTAATAAAAGCCCTCACAAATCTCTCGTACCGTTAAGTCTGTTTTTAATGTTGTTTTCATTGTTGATGAATTTTGCGGATTAGGATGCGTGCGTATACGCCCTTGTTATTTATGTAAAATTTAGGTCTGCCGTCATTCCCATTTGTTAACTCTTCTCCTTTCGCACCACTCATTAAACCAATTATTTCAAACTGTTCAGGACAATATTTGTCTAAGAACGTGATAGGAACTCCCATTGCTTTTTTATAGTCACTTGGTATAGCGTTGGTATGGGGAACTTCTATTGCGTCGTAGTTATCGTAGTGGGAATATCCTTTGTCTTTAATTTCCTTGTGTTTGGAGAACATGATATTGTCTGCCATTGTCATAAGGGTGAGAGGTTGATGTCGACGACCGTGGTCAAGATTGGTAAACCAACAGGAATTGCCCAAACGGGTATAATTGCCAACGTACCCCAATCTGGCCGCTTTTGCTCTATCACTTTCTGCAACAACGGCTCCTTCTGGTACTCCGAAAACCATATCTGTAGAAAAACCTGTTGCCCCTAACCAAATTCTATTCCCCTTAATGTAAGGGAAAACCTCTTTATAGGTTATTGCGTTTTGATTTCCGATAATGAGGAATTTCTTGTTGGCTTCCATTATCCATGCAATAAACTCGCGGAAGAGGGAGAAGGGTGGGTTGGTAATGATGATGTCTGCTTCGTTGCGCAAGCGTTTCAATTCTTCGCTGCGGAAGTCACCATCGCCCTCAAGGTAGGACCATTGCAGGTCGTCAATGTCTACACGGCCGTTGGCGTTAGTGTCGTGGTCGAGAACGAATATTTTGCCGTTTGTCTTGCTTCTGTTTGCATCGTAGTAGGGGCTTTCGGTCTCGTAGAAGGTTGGAATCCATGACTTGATTTTCTTAGATTCGGGAGCGTAGGAAGTTGATATAAGCTTGCGGATGCCATATTCCTCAAAATTTTGTGCAAAGAACTTGGTGAAGTTGCTCCATTCGGGGTCGTCGCATGGTAACAGGATGGTTTTTCCTCTAAATGCATTAGGGTTGTAATCAATGTAGGCGTTGATCTCTTTCTGTATGTCGGCAAATTGGGTATAGAACTCATCGTTCTTGCCCGTTTTGGCCTTAGATAAGTTTGTGTTTGCCATAGATGATAGTTTGATTTGTGCATCAAGCTATCATCTGGCTATCTTTGGACGCATAAAGAGAGGGTGTGACCCACTCTTATGGTCTTCCGTGGCAAGCCTAGGAATGTCTGAACCACCGTCCGATTACAAGAATGTCCACACCCAATAGAGGTATAGACATTGACTTTCTGTAATCGAACGACGGCAGACTCCTATGCGCTTGTCGCGCATTGAGCCAACCATTATTGGTGTGGTGCTTATTCAGAGATAAGTTTCCTAGGCTTTTTCTGGAAGACCACAATAATAGTCAATGCTTTTGTTTGCTAATAAAATTATCGTGCCCCTAAGCGTGCGCTGCATGCGCATGAAAACAGGGCGTAGAGCTATGTGAGTTGTTTAGTGTTCTTTAGGTAGTTGTTATTATGATTAGTCAGTAATCTCACCCTCTTCCTCATTAAATTCGGAAGAAGTGTCGGCTTCGGTGACCGTGAGCTGGTCTTGTACGGCGGCCATCACCTTCTGTTCTATTTCTGCCATGAGGTCGGGGTTGTCCTTGAGGGTGCGCTTGAGCTGTTCGCGTCCTTGGGCAATCTTGTCTCCCTCGTAGCTGAACCAGCTGCCCGACTTCTGCAAGATGTCGTTGGCCACAGCCAGATCCATGAGTTCGGAGGCTCTGGAAATACCCTCGCCAAAGGTAATCTCAAACTCGGCCTTGCGGAACGGTGGTGCCACCTTGTTTTTGACTACCTTGACACGCACTTGATTTCCGAGCACTTCATCGCCGTTCTTGATGGCGGTGACACGGCGGATGTCGATGCGTACAGAACTGTAGAACTTGAGAGCGTTGCCACCAGTGGTGGTTTCGGGGTTTCCGAACATCACGCCGATTTTCTCACGCAGCTGGTTGATGAAGATGCAGCATGTCTTGGTCTTTGATATGGTGGAAGTGAGTTTGCGCAGAGCCTGACTCATGAGTCGTGCCTGAAGTCCCACCTTGTTGTCACCCATGTCGCCCTCTATCTCTGCTTTAGGAGTGAGTGCGGCCACCGAGTCTATTACTATGATGTCTATTGCTGCCGAACTGATGAGCTGATCTGCTATCTGCAGTGCCTGTTCACCGTTGTCGGGCTGTGACACGAGGAGTTCGTCAATGTTGACGCCGAGTTTTTTTGCGTAATAGGGGTCGAATGCGTGTTCGGCATCAATGAATGCTGCTATGCCTCCCGACTTTTGTGCCTCGGCGATGGCGTGGGTGGCCAATGTGGTTTTTCCCGACGATTCGGGGCCGTAGATTTCGATGATGCGTCCGCGCGGGTAGCCTCCGACACCGAGTGCAATGTCGAGTCCGATGCTTCCGGTGGGTATCACGTCAACTTTCTCTACTGGTTGGTCTCCCATCTTCATGATGGAGCCTTTGCCAAAGTCTTTCTCTATCTTGGCCATAGCCACTTGCAGGGCTTTCAGTTTTTCGTTGCCAGGAGTTTCGGTAACGGTAGTTTTCTTTGCCATATAATGTGTGTGTTATCTGTTTTGTTGCCGTGGGGGAGAGGGCGGCGGTGATGTTTGTTTCGGCTTGTGGTTGTTAGTCGTTGTACTGCGCCGTAATGGAGCATATCTGCACAATGGTGTCCATTGCCTTGTGGAGCGATGGGATGGGCAGGTATTCAAACGGGCCGTGGAAGTTGAGTCCTCCAGCGAAGATGTTGGGGCACGGCAGTCCTTTGAATGACAGTTGTGCACCGTCAGTTCCGCCTCTGATGGCCTGAATCTTGACTGGTACGCCAGCGTTTTCCATGGCTTTGATGGCAATGTCGATGACGTGCATCACAGGGTCGATCTGCTCGCGCATGTTGTAGTATTGGTCGCTTATCTGACAGCTTGTGATGGGTTTGCCATATTTCTGGTCAATCTGCTGGCAGACCGCTTTAAGCAGCTTCTTGCGCTCCTCAAACTTCTTGCTGTCGTGGTCGCGTATGATGTAGTTCAGTTCTGCTGTCTCAACGTTGCCATTGAGCGACGTGAGGTGGAAGAATCCTTCGTATCCGTCGGTGGTCTCAGGTGTTTCGTCGGAGGGCAGGAGTGATGCCAATTCGGTGGCAATGCGAATGGCGTTGAGCATTTTGTTCTTGGCGTAGCCAGGGTGTACGCTCATGCCTGTGATGCGTATCTTGGCAGAAGCGGCGTTGAAGTTCTCGAATTCCAGTTCTCCCACTTCTCCTCCATCAATGGTGTAGGCCCATTGGCAGCCGAATTTCTCTACATCAAACTTGTGGGCTCCCATGCCTATCTCTTCGTCGGGGTTGAAAGCTACGTGAATTTCGCCGTGGCGCACTTCGGGATGCTCCATGAGGTAGACCATGGCTTGCACAATTTCGGCAATGCCGGCCTTGTCGTCGGCGCCGAGCAGTGTGTGCCCGTCGGTCACAATGATATCTTCGCCTTGGTGGGTGAGTAGTTCTGGAAATGTCTGCGGAGAGATGCGTATGTCGGCATCGGCATCAAGAATGATGTCAGTGCCATCGTATTGCTCTACGACACGTGGCTTGATGTTTGCGCCAGAGCAGTCGGGGCTTGTGTCGTAGTGGGCAATAAACCCTATCACAGGGGCTTTTCTGTCTTTGTCATTGTTGGCTGGTAGTACGGCATAGATATAGCCGTTGTCGTCAAGCTCTACGTCGTCAAGTCCAATTTTTTCAAGTTCTTTCTTCAGATATCGGGCAAAGTCCCACTGTTTCTCTGTGCTTGGTGTTGTTTGGGAATCTTCTGAAGACTGGGTGTCAAATTGCGTGTAGTTAAGAAACCTTTCTACAATGTCCATTTTGTTGTGTCAGTATTTGTTTTTTTATGATTAAGATGGGAAGTGCGTGTAGTAGCATTCTTGGTGGTCTGGCCTCTATCTCTTTTCAGGTCAGAACTTATATGTTTTGGGCGGTTCTTTGGTTTTATATTCGCCAGTGAGATTTCTGAGTAGTAGCGGATTTAGGGTCGTAGCCCTCTTCAGGTCGTCGAGGGCGGCGTTTTTGTCGTGAAGCCTGAATCGTAGTTGTCCGCGCAGCATGTATGCTTCGGCCAGTGTCTCGTCAAGAGAAATGGCTTTGTCGAGGTCGTCGAGAGCCTTTGGCAGGTCGTTGAGGGCAACATATACTTCAGCCCTTTTTAGCAGCAATCTGGCATTGTCGGGTTGTTGCAGTATGTCAGCTGTTACCGATGCCAGAAGCACGTAGGTCTGTTCTTCGTCCATGAGTTGGTGCAAGCTTATGTGTGTTTTATGTTTTGGGGTGGGTGTCAACTCCGTGATATTTGTAGTCCGCTGTCAGAGAGTTTCATGTCTACAAGACGTGCCGTTGGGGTAAGCGGGTTGGTGTTGAGCGTGGTTCTCAGCCTCAGTGCTGCTTCAGGGTCTTTGGCTACTATATACATGTATCCCCCTCCGCCTGCTCCTGGCAGTTTGTAGCCAAGGCATAGGTCGTCAATCGTGGCGCACCACTGCAGTAGCTGGTCTGTAGCCGTGCCAGGGTCGAGTCTTTGGTTGAGCTGCCATGAACGGCGCACCAAGAGTCCGTATTGCTGCAGATCGCCACACTGTATGGCCTGTTGCATGTTTAAGGCGTGGTGTTTGAGGTCGGCAAGTATGGAGAGACGTTCGGAATCGTTGAGGAACATACCTCTTACGATGTCAGCGAGGATATGCTTGGCCGTGCGCGTAATGCCAGTATAGTAGAGCAGGTGGCAGGCGCCTTCTTCGTTGCGGAAGATAGTGTCAGGCAACCAACTGGCGCATATTTTCTGCTCGAATCCAGGTTGGCTTTGCAGCAGTTTGATGCCTGGCAGCACACCACCGTACTGGTCTTGCCACCCGCCGCCAGTGGTAAGCATCTGTTCAAGAATGAGTGTGCGGCCACACACCTCATGTTTGGTCCAGCCAAGACCGCAGAAATCGGACAATGCTCCGAGCACCGTGGCAGCGAGTATGCTGCTGGTGCCCAGTCCTGACCCTGCCGGAATGGCAGAGAGCAGTGTGATGTCTATGCCAGCCCCGAAGTCCTCAAGCTGTTTCCTGAGCGAGGTGTATGCTCCGATGTTGTATGGCGGCAGAAAGCCTGCCAGTGCTAAGGCAGCCTTGGGTATGGAGAACGGGGATCCGACCTTGTTGCAGGTGGCGAGTTCGTCATAGGTGGTGATGATCTCTTGTGCTCCGAGGTCAATGCTGCGGCACACTATGTTGTAGTCCTTGTTGGGCTTGATGTATACCTGCAGAGGTTGTTGGCCGTTAATGTTGATGGCAAAGTTCACCACGCATCCCCCGCTGTAGAGCGAATAGGGTGGGGTGTCGGACCATCCGCCAGCCACGTCGGCTCTCACCGAGCTACGTGCCCACACTATCTGGTCTTCGCATACGTCCAGATGTGGCTGGCATTTCTGTTGTTGTGCGTTTTCCACCATTCCCTGCCGCAGAAGGCTGAAAGCCTGGTCTGCCCACTTGTCGCTGTTGCCACCCTTGATACGGTACACCTGTGAACGGAACATGGCATCGTGAATTCGGGTCATGATTGGAGCCTCGGCTGGTAACGGCTGTGGGAGCTCAAGGTCGTAGGCTTTATATTTCTCAGCCAGATCCTTGAGGTCGAGCTGATAGAAGATGCTTTTGGTGTAGTTGCTTGCCAAAGCCATTATATTGATAGCTTGAAAACCCCTGCGTTGTTCGTTGAGGCGTATCAGGTTGGCATGGTTCAGAATCTGGTCGGCAGAAAGGCGTCGAGAGTTTTTCCAGCTGATGGTAAGTGCTTTGTCGGGTTTGGTTGACAAGAACCAGTTCAGCCACCGGCCGAGCATGTCCATGTCAGCGCTGACAGGAAAGAGTTCTGCCGTCTGAATGTCGGATGTGTGCTTGAAGTCTGCCAACGTGATGTCGCGTTCTGCCATCCATTCTTTGAACGGCTTGCCAAGGAACGTGGTACCGTCATCGGCCAAGTCGCCGCGGAATGTGTCGTTAAACCCATAGGGGCGCAGCACGTACTCCAGTTCGTCGATGGGTTCTATGTCGATGCACTGCCCTGCTTCGAGGTGGAGCATCCAGTTGTTTACCGGTACGCCGGTGATGACGCTTCGCGGTGCAAGAGTCCAAGTGCACGGCACGAACGAATTTTCTATCCAGATGTCTGGGGTGTTAAGATCTACCGACGTTCTTACTACCGAGTTTTGTGTAAAGATGCTGGGGTGTTGCTTTATGGTATGGTGCATGATCAGACGTTGGTCTTTCACGCTGTTCATCTGGGATGTTGTGGAGCTGAGCAGTTCTCGGCTTGTTCCGTAGTGATAGAACACTCCGCTCTCAATGGGTATAACGCTTACCGTAAGATCTGCCAGCATAGAATTTGGTGAAGAAGGGTTGTCGCCCAGAGCTGTGCCGAAATCACTGTAGAGGTCATAGCTTCTGACGGTGCCGTTGTCTGTCATGGTGAGCTGGCGCAGTTTCTCCACCGCCTTGTCGCTGAGCATCCACACCCCTGTGTCCATCAGGAAGTAATGGGTCTGTGCTAGTTGGGCGAGAGTCTGTGTGGACGGTTTCTGCAGCATGAAGTCGAGCTTGTCGGTTCGGTTGCGTTTAATCATGAATACACCGTGATGGCTTGCCAGCGAGGGTTCTTCCCACATGCCCAGACACACTACATCGGCATCTGGAATGCTGATAGGGTCTTCGGCTTTTATTATAACATCGCCCGATGCTATCAGTGTGTGTATGCTATTGGGCGCAGACTGCAATATTTGCTCGTAAAGCGGCATTTGCAGGTCGAGCAATGTCTGGTCGATCTTTTGCCCGCGTTCGGCACGCAGCACTGGTATGGGCGTGAGCACCTTTCCGCTTGAAGCATAGGCAGGAATGCGACGCCCTTGTCCGCCAGCGTGTAGCAGCACGCGCTTTTCGGTTTTGAGCCAAGAGGCGAAGTCTGCCTCCATTCCCTCTGCCCTACAGCACGACTGTAGAAGCCATGAAGTTCCTCCCCCAGACCCTAAATGGCTGTCTTGTGGGTCAGAGGTACAGAACCATTGTTTTCTATCAGCATGTGTTATACGGTGAAAGCTATCAACAAGGTTTGATGGTAATGAAAGCAGGTGTTTCATGGCATTGGGAATGTTTTGAAAAAAGTTTTGCCTGAGGATTTAAAAGAAATGTGACGCCTCAGTCGTCGAAGTGTTCTTTCCACCATGGAGAATGGCGCAGTTCATCCATGAGTTGGCGTGCGTCCTTTTCAAAGGGCTTGCCGTCGGTTCCTCCGATGACAAGCGTGTAGCCGAAGATAGAAGCGCGAGTCATCATCTTGCGGTTGGCAACAGCCAAGCCGTGCTGCAGGCGCCGTGAATAGGGCGTAAACGAAGAATTATAATCACTTTTCATTGTTCATGATTCTTTTATAACGCTCCATATCATAGACCGTGGTCTCTCCATTGACGGTTTCGGCCACTATTACGGAGGTGGAATTATTATCTATCAAAATCCACCGGTCAACAATCTGGCTGTATATTTCCACCAGATTTTGTATGCCGGCATGGTAGCGCCGGCGTATCACGTCGACGGGAATGTTATGGCCGCCCTCCGACACGCGCTTAGCCACACGCTTGATGGCCACTTCTGGTGAGGATAGCCACAGAAATATCAACTCCACCATGTACCCCGACTTGTGGGCACGCTTGATGAGGTTGACGTAAGAGTGGGTGGAAAGCGTTGTCTCTACGGCAAAAGTCTCCCCCTTTTTCATCAAGTCGTTGATGCGCGAAATCATCAGCTTGCCAGCCTCGATGGGTACGCTTTCGGGGTGAAACGGTGACAGCCCGCGGGCAATTTCGTCGGCATTGATATATTGCTCACAATGCATGAATTCGGGCAGTATTGTAAACGAGGCTGTAGTTTTTCCAGCCCCGTTGCAGCCTGCAATGATATAAATTTTCTTTTTCGCCACAGTATCAATTCGTTTAGGACGACCTCACAAAGCCCAACATCGCAAAGGCCACTTGTTACGATGCGGTGTCAATGAAGTCTTTGATTAGTTACAGCAAATATAAGATATTTGAATCGAACCGACATAATTTTTCGGTCACAATTATGCTCTTTACAACTGTTTTTCACAAAAAACACCTGAAAAGTTTTGTTTTTCGACTCATGCGCACCACTTTGCTACCCCACGAATGCAATTGCGGCTACTGCAATACGTAAGTAATGTACGAGAGAGCCCGTTTGTCGGTATCAGGCAGAAGTGTCACCATATAGCCATATATAAAGCGCAAATCCGTTAGATTGCTTGGTCAACATAAAATGTTTTACCTGTCATCGTTTAGTTATAGGAGTAGAGGCGGTTGCAGACATATATGGAGGGATACTTCAATTTGCTTGTAATTTACTTATAGGAGCGTTGTGGTAACAAACAATACTCCTATTTATATGGTGATACAAAAATAATTGTTATCTTTGCAAGCCTTTATATTAATAAGAAGCACAACAGACAGACACATGGATAACCAGCAGAACCACAATCTGAAGATATCACTGCTCCAGACAGATATTGTATGGGGAGACCCAGAAGTTAATGCTAACGCTGCCAAAAGGGCTATAGAGGCCTGCCACGGCAGCGATTTGTATGTGTTGCCGGAGATGTGGAGTACGGGTTTTGCCACGGAACCGCAAGGAGTGGCAGAGAAAGATCTGCGTTCGCTCGCTTGGATGAAGCAGATGGCACAACAGACCAATGCTGCCATTGCTGGCAGTGTGGCAACAGAACTTGGTGAAGGAGATTTTCGTAACCGTTTCTATTTTGTTAAGCCAGAAGGGGAGGTGGCGGTCTACGACAAGCACCACCTCTTTACCTATGGAGGCGAACACAAGCACTATACAGCCGGACAGGGCCGCACGGTGGTGGAGTATAAGGGGGTGAGATTTCTGCTGCTTGTTTGCTATGACTTGCGCTTTCCGCTCTGGAGCCGTTCACGCGAAGATTACGACTGCATTATTTATGTGGCAAGTTGGCCAAGTTCTCGCATTGAGGCATGGCGCACCCTGCTCAAGGCTCGCGCTATTGAAAATCAGTGCTATGTAGTTGGTGTCAACCGTATAGGCACTGACCCATCGTGCACCTACTGCGGAGGCACGGCACTCATCGACCCATATGGGCAGGTAGTGAGCCAGTGCGCCGACAATCAGGCCCAAAGTATAACAGCTGTCATAAATCTCGACACACTCAACGAATTCAGGGAGAAGTTCCCTGTTCTCAAAGACCGAGACTGATCCTTATCTATAAAACGAAAACAAATACATTTTATTGACACAATAATGGAAAAACATCTTTTGCTTGGCGATGAAGCCATCGCTCTTGGAGCTATACATGCCGGACTCAGCGGAGTGTACGCCTATCCAGGCACACCAAGCACCGAAATCACTGAATTTATTCAGAATAACGACATAGCCACGCAGCGTGGTGTTCATTCCCGTTGGTGTACTAACGAGAAAACCGCCATGGAGGCTGCTCTTGGCATGAGCTATGCCGGCAAGCGTGCCCTCGTGTGTATGAAGCATGTAGGCATGAACGTATGTGCCGATGCCTTTGTCAACAGTGCCATCACTGGTGTAAACGGTGGCCTTGTGGTGTTGGCGGCCGATGACCCCTCCATGCACTCAAGCCAGAATGAACAGGACAGCCGCTTCTATGCGAAGTTTGCGCTGATTCCGGTTTTTGAACCCAGCAACCAGCAGGAAGCTTACGACATGACCTCGGCGGCCTTTGAACTGTCGGAAGCCCTCAAAGTGCCGGTGATGCTGCGCATAGTGACGCGTCTGGCACATAGCCGCGCCGCTGTGCAGACTGGCACGCTTTCAGACCAGAACCCACTCAACATCTGCCAAGAACGCTGGGTGCTGCTGCCTGGCATAGCGCGCAAGCGATATATAGACCTTATTGGTAAGCAGCCAGCAATGCTCAAAGCTGCAGAGAATTCACCATTCAACAAGACGGAGAATAACGGTGGCAAGCTTGGCATTATAGCTTGTGGTATTGCCTATAACTATGTAAAGGAGACCTTGGGCAACAGTGGTAATATTCTCAAGATTTCACAATACCCTCTGCCTGTTGAGGCCATCAAAAACCTTGCTTCACAATGCGACTCACTACTTGTGGCGGAAGACGGACAACCTGTGGTAGAGGAAGAGGTGCGCAAAATGCTGGGTGTTGACTACAAGATAATCGGACGCCTCACAGGTCATTTGCCGCGTACTGGTGAACTCACGCCAGACAACGTAGCCTCGGCACTTGGTGCTACCTCGAAACCTAAATTCGACATGGCCAAAAATCTCGCACCACGCCCACCACAACTTTGTCAAGGTTGTGGACACCGCGATGTTTATGGAGCCTTGGTTAATATAATCGAAGAAGATCCTGATGCAAGAGTGTTTGGCGACATAGGTTGCTACACTCTCGGTGCACTGCCTCCGTTCAAGGCTCTTGCCAGCTGTGTGGATATGGGGGCAAGTATCACCATGGCAAAAGGAGCCGCTGATGCAGGATTGCATCCCGCTATTGCAGTGATAGGTGATAGCACCTTTACCCACAGTGGCATGACTGGACTGCTTGATGCCATCAACGAAAATTCAGACATCACGGTAATAATCAGCGACAACCTCACCACAGGTATGACAGGAGGACAGGACTCTGCCGGCCTCAATAAATATGAAGCCATCTGTCTTGGCTTAGGACTTGACCCTGCGCATCTTCATGTGGTGACCCCATTGCCCAAAAACATTCCTGCTATAACGCAGATTATCCGCAATGAGATTAATTACCACGGAGTGAGCGTGATAATTCCGCGCAGAGAGTGCATACAGACAGCTGCACGCCATGCACGCCAAGCCAGAAAGCACGCCAAATAACCCCCCTGTCACACTATATATTGGGTTTGTCTTGCATGAGCAGGACACCCCCGACATTAAAAACAAAAAATACAATGAAAAAAGACATCATACTATGCGGTGTAGGCGGTCAGGGCATCCTGTCTATCGCCACCATCATAGGCGAAGCTGCCACAAAGGCTGGCGTAAATCTCAAGCAAGCCGAAGTACATGGAATGAGCCAGAGAGGCGGTGACGTGCAGTCAAACCTGCGCCTGTCTACCGAACCAATATACTCCGACCTCATTCCAGAGGGTGAGGCTGACCTCGTCATCTCCATGGAACCGATGGAGGCGCTGCGCTACATGCCATATCTCGCCCCCAAAGGCACTATCGTGACAAGTAGCAAACCATTTGTTAATATTCCTGACTATCCTGACTTGGATGCTATTAATGCAGAGCTTGACTCTGTGCCGTCTGTAGAGAAACTTGACATTGAAACCGTGGCAAAAGATGCCGGCAACCCTCGTGGGGCCAACATGGTGCTGCTTGGTATGGCGGCCGCATACCTTGACATCATTACTCCTGACCAGCTACGTCAGGCCATTGAGACAATCTTCGCCCGCAAAGGTGATGACATCGTGGCGGCTAATATCAAGGCTTTCGACCAGGGCTTGCTGACAACAGTAAAATAAAGCCGTACGGATACACTCACAACCAAACAATCCACCAGATACACAAATGATTTTCAATCCTAAAATGGAATGTATGGAGCGTGAAGAGATGCGCTCCTTGCAAAGCGAAAGACTACAGAAAACCGTAAGGACATGCTACGAGAAAGTGCCCTTCTATCGTAAGAAGATGGATGCCCGCGGTGTCAAACCCGAAGATATACAAACCATTGACGACATAGTAAAACTGCCATTCACCACAAAAACAGATCTGCGCGATGAATATCCATTTGGTCTACAGGCAGTACCCAAGGAAGATATTGTCCGCATCCATGCTTCAAGTGGTACCACGGGCAAACCTGTGGTGGGTACCTATACGCGTAACGACCTTGCCATGTGGGCAGAGGGCGTGGCACGCGTCATGTCGGCAGGGGGCGTGGACAAGAGCGATACCGTGCAAGTGAGCTATGGCTACGGCTTGTTTACTGGTGGACTTGGTGCTCATGACGGAGCATCGCTCTTGGGAGCGACCCAACTACCGACATCTGCTGGCAACACCGAAAAGCAGATTATGCTTATGCAGGATTTTGGTTCCACGGTGCTTGCCTGTACTCCCTCCTATGCACTGCGGTTGGCGGAAGCCATTCATCAGTCAAACAAGGTTAGTATCTACAATATGAAACTACGTGTGGGTTTCTTCGGTGCAGAACCGTGGACAGAGGGAATGCGCAAGGAACTTCAACGCAAACTCCACATAAAAGCCTACGATATCTATGGCCTGACTGAGATGTGCGGTCCGGGTGTAGGTGGCGAGTGCGAATACCAGAAAGGCACTCACCTCTGGGAAGATATGTTTTATCCCGAAATAATCAACCCCGACACACTCGAACCCTGCGCTCCAGGCGAATTCGGTGAGCTTGTGTTTACATCGCTCTGCAAAGAGGCTATGCCAATTTTGCGCTATCGCACACGCGACCTCACACGTCTGGTTTACGACAGATGTGAGTGTGGGCGTACAGCCGTCAGAATGGATCGCATTCTTGGACGCTCTGACGATATGATGATTATCCGTGGTGTCAATGTTTTCCCCTCCCAGATTGAGACCGTACTGACCGAATTTACAGCATTCACCCCGTATTATTTTATCACTGTAGACCGTATTAACAACGAAGATACCTTTGACCTCGACGTGGAGCTGCGACCAGAGTTCTTCAGCGCAAGCCCCAAAGAACAAATGCCGTTCATCAAACCGCTCTATGACCGCATCGTGTCGCTTGTAGGCATAAAGCCGAACATACACATTAAGCCACCTTTCGGTATCGAACGCTCTACAGGTAAGGCCAAACATGTACTTGACAAACGCAACTTTCACAACTGACAGGCAGAGGCCAGCAGTTGACATATAAAAACAGGCTAAATATAATGAAGATTTTTTCAGACGAACTCGTAGCGGAGGCAGCAGAGGTAAACCACGTGTCAGACCTCAGTCATGCTACCATTGGAGAGACCCTGCTGGTGGCACAGTATCTGGAGCAGAAGACTGGCATTCCGTTTATTCGCATGGATCAGGGCAGTCCTGGATTGCCAGCCAACCACTATGGCATCGAGGCCGAGAAACGGGCTCTCGACAGTGGTATAATCAGCCAATATCCAGCTGCAGCAGGCGTAAAGGAAGTTAAAGATGCTGCCAGCAAGTTTGTAAAGGCTTTTATTAATGTTGATATATCACCGCGTGCCTGCATCCCCACTGTGGGAAGCGTGGCGGGCAGTTTTGGCTCGTTCATAGCTTGTTGCCAGCGTGACAAAAGCAAGAACAAGGTGCTGTTTATTGACCCTGGCTTCCCCATACAGAAGAGTCAGCTTAGAATCCTTGGCATTGAGTGGAAAGAGTTTGACATCTACTCATTCCGCGGCAAAGCCCTGCGTTCAAAATTAGAGGAGGAACTAAAGGACAACGATATAGCCGCCATTGTCTACAGCAACCCCAACAATCCTGCTTGGATATCGCTTGAAGAGGAAGAGTTGCAGATTATTGGCGAAATGGCTACTAAGTACGATGTTATCGTAATGGAGGATCTTGCTTATTTTGCCATGGACAACCGACGTGACCTTTCTCACCCGTATGAGCCGCCTTATGTGCGTACTGTGGCACGCTATACAGACAATTACATTCTTATGCTCAGTTCCAGCAAGATATTCTCGTACGCAGGGCAACGCATGGCGTTGGTATGTGTCAGCGACATCCTTTTTGACCGCCACTTTCCTGCTCTTGCAGAGCGATACAACGACTCTGGCATCTTCGGGCCTACCTTTATAGCCAGCATACTATATATGATAACAAGCGGGTGTACCTCTTCAACACAGTATGGCTACGCTGAAATGTTGCGGCTCAGTTGTGAAGGAAAGATAAATTTTGTGGCCGACACCAAGGAATATGCCGTACGTGCACAGAAGATGAAGAAGATATTCCTCGATAATGGTTTTACCATCACATACCCCAACGATGTTACCGAACCTATAGGCGATGGTTTCTTCTTCTCATTGAGCTACCCCGGAATGACGGGCGGACAGCTTGTAACTGAACTCATACACTATGGTGTAAGCAGCATCAATCTTGATACCACTGGCTCAGATCAGCCTGGGGTGCGTGCTTGTACCTCCAGAATGAGAGAAGATCTCTACCCCATATTGGAAGAGCGCATGAAGACTTTCCGACAGGACCATCCTCAAGACTAATAACAACATCACCGCGTTTTCCCACTTATGCCAAGAACAGTAGTCATTACAGGAGCCTCATCAGGCATAGGCCGTGATGTTGCCGCCATGTTTGCACGGTGTGGCGATACGGTCTACGACTTGTCGCGCACGGAGAAGCCGCAAGAGGGCGTGTCACATGTCTATTGTGATGTTACGCTGCGGCCAACTATATTACAGGCCTTTGAGACTATTTCGCAGAAACACTCCTGCATTGACATCTTGATATTGTGTGCAGGCATAGGCATGGCTGGCTCGGTGGAGCATATAACTGCCAAGGATATGCACCGTCAGTTTGAGGTCAATACTTTTGGTCCTATAAGTGTTATACAATCGGCCTTGCCCTTGCTGCGGGCCAGAAAAGAACCACAAACTATAAGGCGTATAGTCTTTGTTAGTTCTATGGCCGCCGCTTTTGGCATACCTTTCCAAGCCATGTATTCTGCTACCAAGGCGGCTGTCAACTCTTTGGCATTCTCGCTGAGCAACGAACTCTATGCCCAAGGTATATCTGTGACCGTTGTGATGCCTGGTGACGTAAAGACCGACTTTCAGCGCAAGACCAATCTGGCTGGCACCGACGTTTATCCTCATATGCAAGATGCCATAAGCCAGATGGAACACGACGAGGCCAACGGACTCTCATCGCAGTCTGTGGCGCGCAAGGTGTTCAGAGCAGCAACACGCAAGAAGGTGGCACTCTTCTATACGTCAGACTTGAAGTCTGACATGGAGTGTCTGTTGCAGCGGCTGGTGCCCACGAGGTTTGCTCTCTATGTGGTGCGTAAAATGTATCATTGCTAAACGAGGGAGCCATGTCATTCTGCAAACGGAATGTGCCATATTGACACAACATAATAAAAAAAACATACAACATTTAATATCCACATATAATGAACGATCAGTCCCCATATCTGCATCCCAAGTACGAATGCATGTCTCGGCAAGAGATAGAGGCCTTGCAACTTGAACGCCTGCAAGCCACTGTTAATCATTGCATGAATTCTCCGTTCTACAAGAAACGCTTTGAGGAAATTGGAATCAAACCCGAAGACATCAAATCGCTTGACGATCTGCAGAAGATACCTTTCACTACAAAGCAAGACCTGCGTGACACCTATCCTTTTGGTATTGCGTCTGTGCCGTTGCGCCAATGTGTGCGTCTGCACTCCAGCAGTGGGACGACAGGCAACCCTACCGTTATTCTCCACACACAAAAAGACATTGATGAATGGGCCAACGCAGTGGCACGCTGTCTGTGGATGGTAGGCCTGCGCCCTGACGATGTATTCCAGAATTCCAGTGGCTATGGCATGTTTACTGGTGGATTGGGGTTTCAGTATGGTGCAGAACGCCTTGGGGCACTCACTGTGCCGGCTGCGGCAGGTAATTCCTTGCGCCAGATAAAATTTATCAAGGATTTCGGCACTACGGCAATCCATGCCATACCGTCCTATGTCAACCGCCTCTATGAGGTGATGCAGGAAGTAGGGGTTGACCCACGTCGCGACACCAAACTAAGAGTGCTTGCCATCGGTGCGGAACCCCACTCAGAAGAACAGCGCAAACGCATAGAGAATATGCTGGGAGTGAAAGCATATAACTCTTTTGGCATGAGCGAGATGTGTGGTCCTGGTGTGGGCTTTGAATGTCAGGAGCAAAACGGATTGCATTTCTGGGAAGACTATTATATAGTAGAGATTGTTGACCCACAGACACTGCAGCCAGTGCCTGACGGTGAAATCGGTGAATTGGTCCTTACCACTCTCAACCGTGAGGCAATGCCGTTGCTGCGCTACCGTACGCGTGATCTTACCCGCATACTTGGGCGCACCTGTCCTTGTGGCCGCAACCATGTAAGACTTGACCGCATGCGCGGTCGTTCTGACGACATGATAGTACTAAGAGGTGTCAACATTTTCCCCATACAGATAGAGAAAATCCTTATGACATTTCCCGAACTCAGCTCTAACTATCTAATAACCCTTACTACCGACAACGACAATGACAACATGACGGTGGAAGTGGAGATAGCGGAGATGTTCACCGATGACTATGGCTGTCTGCAATCGCTCACCAAAAGTATCACCCGTGCTCTGAAAGATGAAATTCTTCTGACACCACATGTCAAACTGGTGCCGAAAGGGACGCTTCCTGTAAGCGAGGGAAAGGCTGTCAGAGTGGTTGACAAACGAAAGGTGTACCAATAAGTCTATGGGTATAGACACGGATACAAACCTACATATTGTTTTATTACAAAACACAATAAACATGACTATACATCAGCTATCCATATTTATAGAAAACAAGAACGGCACCCTGCTTCGCGTTCTCGACATTCTTAAAGAGGCAAAGATTCAAATCATAGCCTCTACCATTTCTGACACAGTGGACTACGGCATTTTTCGCATAATATGCTCAAATCCTTCGCAGGCTTACAAGCTGCTTCAAGAGCATGGGTTGAGCGTAACCATAAGCGATGTGTTTGCCATTGAACTTGACAACACGCCTGGTCAGGCAGCCAAGGCTTTCACTGCATTCACCGCCAACGGCGTGAACATCAGCTACATGTATTCGTTCCTCGTAGGTGGGAAAGGCATCATTATCTTCCGTACCGACGCCACAGAGAAGGCACGTGAGATTATCATGCAGAATGCCCTCAGGTTTATTAGTGAGGACAAGCTGAGTCAACTATCCCTATAAACCACCAAGACGGTTCACGGCCGTTTCGGGCATTGTGTAAGGGTTGACAAGGCAACAGATGAGGAACACGTGCCGAGACAACCCTTTAAACATTTTCAAACCCCATAGTTAAACAAAGATGTTAATCAAGATTGTATTTGTAGTTATATTTTTTATAGTAATGGTAGGAGTAGGCCTTTACTCGCGTAAGCAGGCACGCAGTGTCGATGGTTTTGTGCTTGGTGGCCGTCAGGTAGGGCCATGGCTCACCGCTTTTGCCTATGGCACCAGTTACTTCAGTGCTGTGGTGTTTGTGGGCTATGCCGGCCAGTTCGGTTGGAAGTATGGTTTGTCGAGCACATGGATAGGTGTTGGCAATGCAGTGATAGGAAGTTTGCTGGCGTGGCTCGTGTTGGGTAAGCGCACCAAACTTCTTACCCAACATATAGGCAGTCGTACCATGCCAGATTTCTTTGGTACACGCTTCAATAGCCAGAATCTCCGTGTGGTGGCATCGGTTATAGCATTCGTATTCCTTATCCCATATACCGCTGGAGTATACAAAGGTATCTCTACCCTTTTCGAAATGGGCTTCGGCATACCTTATGAATATTGTGTGGTGTTCATGGCAGCGTTTACCGCTGTATATGTAATATTGGGAGGTTACAAAGCTACTGCCATCAACGATTTCATACAGGGCATCATAATGCTGTTTGGCATTGTGGTGGTAATCATGGCTGTGCTCAACACGCAGGGAGGCCTATGCAGCGCTGTAGGCAAGATGGCAGAAATCCCGTCTGATGCCGACCCCACAATTAACGGCGGTTTTGCCTCGCTTTGGGGGCCAGACCCATACAATCTTCTTGGTGTGGTAGTGTTGACTTCACTTGGCACGTGGGGGTTGCCACAGATGGTGGGAAAATTCTATTCTATAACCGATGAAAAAGCTATTCGCCGTGGTACAATTATTTCAACCCTCTTTGCTTTCATCATTGCCGGAGGTTGTTATTTCTTGGGAGGCTTCGGCCGTCTTTTTGGAGTCCCGCCAGTATTGCCGAACGGTAAACCGGACTTCGACTCCATCATTCCCACAATGCTTGAGACACTGCCTGATGCGCTCATTGCCCTTGTGGTGCTGCTGGTTCTTTCGGCGTCTATGAGCACGTTGGCTTCGCTGGTGCTTACCTCCAGTTCTACGATGACCCTCGACTTAATCTATCGTGACAAGAAAGCCAATGATGCAGAGGTGAGAGGTGGAGAGATAGATGACACTGTAGAGGGTAATATAGAGCGCCGCAAGGTTATTGTCATGCGGTTGCTCATAATCTTTTTCATTGCCATCTCACTCTTCATTGCATTGAATCCACCTACATTCATAGCTCAGCTTATGGGCATTTCGTGGGGGGCATTGGCCGGTGCTTTTCTTGCACCTTTTATGCTTGGCCTATATTGCAAAGGTGTCACTACGGCTTCGGTGTGGGCGTGCTTCGTATGGGGTGTGGGCCTCACAGTAGGCAACATGTTGCTTGGCAATCCTGTGTCGCCGATAAACTGTGGTGCCATTGCCATGACTGGTGGTTTCGCTGTTGTGGCGTTGTTCAGTTTGTTTACTCCTAAGATGAACCGACAGACTGTAGACCAGATGTTTGAATGCTACAAATAAATCCACAACAGGACATGAATACCCGTATCATTATTGCAGCAGTGCTGCTTGGTTTAGGCTCAATACCTACGGCTTTTGCCGAAAACAACGACAACGAAGACAAAGCTACTCTCTCTTCCGCAGTTACAGCGGAGTCTGTCGGCGAAGCGGTAAAAGAACTCGCTTCGTGCATCAAAATTAATGGATACGCACAGGGTGGCTATGACTATAACTCGTCAGACAACAGCAACTCTTTCAATTTCAAACGAGCCATAGTGTGGGCCAAGGCCAACATCACCCGACATTTCTCTTTTCTCTACATGCACGACTTCAAGGCCTCCGCTCTGGAGTATCATCTCACATATAGTGCATCAAGGGCGCTTAATGTTCGTATGGGCCAGTTCAAGAACTCGCTATCTATGGAGAACCCCATGTCACCGGCAAAGTTGGAACTGGTGAACTGTTACTCACAGCCGGTAATGTATATGGCCGGATTCAGCGACCCTCTTATGGGCAACAACGGGGGCCGTGATCTTGGCCTTCTCATCTATGGCGAGGCTGGCAACAGTGGTGTCAAGTATGAGTTTGGCATTATGAACGGACAGGGCATCAATAAGAGTGATGGCAATCCTGAGAAGGACTTTCTCCTCAAACTCGAATACCGCCCCGTTGAGCCGTTACGTATAGTGGCATCGGGGCAGATTGGCAGAGGCCATGCCGCAGGTACAAACCCCTTCAATCCGACCATTGGTGAGGGCGACAACTACAGGCGCAATCGGTTCACCGTTGGAGCCGAATACACCTCTGATGAATTCAGCGTCCGTTCCGAGTACCTCAAAGGCTGGAACGGCCCAGTGCAGACACAGGGCGTGTATGCCACCGCACTCAAACCACTAACCAGAAGCATAGATGCTGTAGCCTCATTTGACTGGCTCGACAAGAATACCCGTATGGATGCCCGCCAAACCAACTACACCATAGGGGTGCAGTATTGGTTCTTCAAAAAATGCCGCATACAGGCACAATACACACGTTGCTGTCCGAGCTATGCCAAGCACTACAACTACATACAGCTTCAAACACAAGTAGGATTCTAAACACACACCGATTATGACCCTGATAGAAATTCTTAACAAAACCGACCGCTTCGCCGCCAACAACGGTATTCAACTTAGCGAAGTGCGCGAAGGCTATGCCAAGGCGGAAATGACAGTGGAGGAATGTCATCTCAACGGAGGTGGCGTTTGTCAAGGAGGGGCAATATTCACCTTGGTTGACCTTGCATTTGCAGCAGTATGCAACAGCCACGGCCTCCTCACCTTTGGCATCAACAACAGCATCTGCTTTTTGCGCTCGGCTTTACTGGAAGACCACCTGATAGCAGAGGCTACCGAAGTGTGCAACCACCACCGTCTGCCATATTGCGACATCAAAGTCCACAATCAAGACGGGGAACTTATTGCAACCGCCACAGGGCAGGGCTATCGCAAGAGAGAAGTGTTCCCTTACGACAGTCTGATGTAGTAAAGGCAAAAGACCTTTTTATTGGCGTCAATAAAAAGGTGCTTGTCATTTAGAAGGCTCCCATTAGATAATAATTTGTTGCTGTCTGGCAAAACTCTTTCAAACAAAATAAATTGGGGCTGACGCTCTTAACGAGGTATCGCCCCCCCCCCAGCCCGTCCGAGAACATTAGTTTGGCGCATATCACAGAGGGCAGAGTCGCTATCGCAACTCCACCTAAACCCATCTAAGGGCA
>ENA-ORPK01001023-ORPK01001023.1-human-gut-metagenome-genome-assembly--contig:-NODE-1023-length-23784-cov-5.938135_pt1 | contig 23784 bp, 18 predicted proteins | sample MGYA00242139_ERZ509068 | MGnify/ENA primary metagenome ERZ509068 (study PRJEB26280, sample SAMEA2338687) | human gut metagenome | biome: human gut; feature: human-associated habitat; material: faeces... | reverse complement strand
ATGAAGGTTCGACCTATCTCCCTTGCTGCTCTATGGCATCATAGTGCAGTTTCTCAGGCTTTCAGGAGAACTCAGTGAAGCCGAGGATGGATGAAAGTCAGGAGAAAGGGAATAAAGCGAAGCCATAGACATAAGAAAAGCGCAAATGTTCCAAACAGCTATTATTTGGAACATTTGCCAAGGCTCCCATCGGCGATACCGCTTTACAGGCGAAGCTGAACGGTTCGTTTGTTGGCTGCGACTGAAGAGGGAGCAGCCGAAACCAAAAAGAGGTAACAAATCAACTTTGCCACCTCTCTTTGTCTTAATACTCAAAGTTCTTTAGACCATTTCTTACCCCATGGGGTATAAAGCCATGCTAAAAAAGCCAATGCTGGCACTAAGCAAATAGCAAAAGTTAATCCTAAAGCATTCATAATTTTATCTTTTTGATATTATTAATCCAATTATAGCCAAGACTATAGTCAAGACAATCCCCAAGTATATAGCCGATACCGTGCCATCTTGGTCTGTCTTTATTATTTTAAAAAGTGCCGCCAATCCACCCAAGACCATGATAGTGTATGTAGATTTGCTCATGTCAAAGAAATACTTGATTACAGTTTCTCTGATAAACCTTTCTTTCTCATTTTTCTGTTTCATTTTCTTAATTGTTGGCAAAGTTACGAAAAAGTTTCGTAACTTGCAAGTTATTACTAATATTTATTTCACTATTCTACTATAATCCTTAGTTTGCCCCTTATCCTTGTTTTCGATACGGATTTGAACCATCGTTCTTGCAGGGATGGTATCTGGCATTCTAGCCATAAGATATTCAATAACATCATTTACATTATTGAAGCCGACATCTTCCACCTTCACTAGAGCCTTGCCTCTATAATACAGCGTACCTTTGATGAGCTGCTTATATGAGAATCTTTCGAAATGGTCACCTTTCTCATCTGAAACATGAGTAGTAGAGCGATCTTCCGTGAAGAAAATCTTCTCCACCACCTTTTCATTGAGTTCCCAGGCTGGCGTAAAATCTAGCTTCACATAAGTTCTCGTAACTCTATAGCGATCAGAGTGGTTCATTGCAAAGCCAACCTCTGCCAACGTAGCCCCACATTCATTTTGAGCCACAGTAGCCCACGTATGGCGAAAAGTATAGACGCAATAAGTTTCATCATGCTTCATACCAAGTGATTTCTCGCAAACTTTTCTTATGCCAATGTTGACATTGGCACCGAAAGAGTCACTGGAAGTCATTCTTTGGTGGAAATTAAACAAGTAAGGCGACTCGGTCTTATCCAAATATTTCTCAAATAAAGGCAGGATGATTCCAGGCACTCGCATCTCGATATAAGCATTATCTCGTCGGGCATTTCTTGTCTTTGCTCGCTCATAGCCAATTATTCCATCATGATAGTCCTCTTTCTTCAACCTGTAAATATCAACGGTATTGATACCAGCCAAGCACATGACCATCATAGCAACATCCCTGCCTAATTCTGGCAAAGGAAAGACTCTGTCGCTCTCTGGAAGTGGGGCAGCAAAGAACGCCCGAACTTCTTCCATGGTGATGGCCTTCTTCTCAGGAACATCAGAACTTGGTATTTTCACCTTTAGCCAAGGATTTGTAGTGATTCGAATCATACCATTATCATAATCATTGAACTCAGCCAATGCTTGCTTGAAAATCTGTCTCACACAAACAGGGTACATCTCCTTGGCTCTAGCTGTCTTAGATAGAGCTTTTATCCAACCATTGATAAACTGGGTAGTAAGCTGGGAGAACATAACCTTGTTGCTTCCGGCATATCTTTCCAAATGCTGATAAGCCAATTCGTAGTTTCTTGCATTTCGCTCATGCCCATCATTATACATTTCATCATGATATTTTCTAGCGTAGTCAGAAAAACATATGTCCGCAGTACCTTTCTCCAAATATGCCACAACATCATGGACGCTCCACTTTCTAATCTCCACCTTATTCAACAACTCTGCAAACTTTGCGATTCTTGCAGAACAAGACTGAAGGACAAAAGGATCCTTAACCTCTCTGTTTTTCTTGTCCACACCTTTAGAATCAACAATCTTATCCGTCCTTATATATTTCACTCCACGATTGTGAGTGATACGGATGTAAACTGGCCAAAAGCCATCATTTCTCTGTTTCTGAACAATTACCTTAAATGTAGCCATAAAACTTCTAAACACGCTCTAAACGTTAAACAAAATTACTCTAAAACTTTTCTAAACATTTCGTTTCATTTTTAGCATTTTAGTGCTACTATTGCTAAAAACGAATTAAGAGGAAAGCCCCTGTTTAAAGGACTTTCCTCTTAATTAACTGATAATCAACAAATATTCTTTATTCTTCAACAGCAGCCTGCGCCGCAGCCAAACGTGCGATAGGCACGCGGAATGGAGAGCATGAAGCGTAGTTCATACCAACCTTAGCGCAGAACTTAACTGATGATGGCTCACCACCGTGCTCACCGCAGATACCAGTGCGGAGGTTAGGACGGGTAGCACGACCATTCTCTACTGCCATCTTGATGAGCTGACCAACACCCTCCTGGTCGAGAACCTGGAATGGGTCTACCTTCAAGATCTTCTTCTCCAAGTATACAGGCAAGAAGCTTGCGATGTCGTCACGGCTGTAGCCGAATGTCATCTGTGTAAGGTCGTTTGTACCGAATGAGAAGTACTCAGCCTCAGTAGCAATCTTATCAGCTGTGAGGGCAGCACGTGGAATCTCAATCATAGTACCGATTTCGAACTGGATTTCGATGCCATACTCTGCGAATACTTCCTTAGCAGTCTTCTGGATAATTTCCTTCTGCTGCTTAAACTCATAGAGAATACCGATAAGAGGAACCATGATCTCAGGCATTGGGTTCTTGCCTTCCTTCTTAAGTTCGCAAGCTGCAGAAAGGATAGCGCGAGTCTGCATAGCTGTAATCTCAGGGAATGTGATACCCAAACGGCAACCACGATGACCGAGCATAGGGTTGTTTTCAGCCAAAGAAGCTACACGACGCTTGATAGTAGCTACGTCTACGCCCATCTGCTTAGCCATAACTTCCTGACCAGCAAGATCGTGAGGTACGAACTCGTGGAGAGGTGGGTCGAGCAAGCGGATGTTTACTGGGCAACCATCCATAGCCTCGAGGATACCCTTGAAGTCAGCCTTCTGATATGGCAACAACTTAGCCAAAGCCTTCTCACGTCCCTCTACTGTATCAGCGAGAATCATCTCACGCATAGCAACAATCTTCTTGTCCTCGAAGAACATGTGCTCAGTACGTGTAAGACCAATACCCTTAGCACCGAAAGCGCGAGCCACCTGTGCATCGTGTGGAGTATCAGCATTTGTGCGAACCTGAAGCTTGGTGTACTTGTCGCAGAGGTCCATCAATTCCTTGAAGTCACCGCTGAGCTCAGCAGCCTTTGTAGGAACCTCGCCAGCATAAACCTGACCTGTAGAACCATTCAATGAGATGTAGTCACCTTCTTTATATACAGTACCGTCGATTTCTACGGTCTTTGCCTTATAGTCAACATTGATGCCGCCAGCACCCGAAACGCAGCACTTACCCATACCACGTGCAACAACGGCAGCGTGAGATGTCATACCGCCACGAACTGTAAGGATACCCTGAGAAGCCTTCATACCTGTAATATCTTCAGGTGAAGTTTCAAGACGAACGAGAACGACCTTTTCTCCTCTTGCCTTCCAAGCTTCTGCATCTTCAGCTGTGAATACGACCTTACCGCAAGCAGCACCCGGTGAAGCACCGAGACCCTTGCCCATAGGTGTAGCAGCCTTAAGAGCCTTAGCGTCGAACTGTGGGTGGAGAAGTGTATCGAGGTTACGAGGATCGATCATAGCAACTGCTTCTTCTTCAGTTCTCATACCTTCGTCAACGAGATCGCATGCGATCTTGAGAGCAGCCTGAGCGGTTCTCTTACCGTTACGTGTCTGGAGCATGTAAAGCTTGCCGTGTTCAACTGTGAATTCCATATCCTGCATATCACGGTAGTGGTTTTCAAGTGTCTTGCAAACTTCATTGAACTGCTTGAATGCTTCAGGGAACTTATCAGCCATTTCCTGAATGTGCATTGGTGTACGAACGCCGGCAACAACGTCTTCACCCTGAGCGTTTGTAAGGAACTCACCGAAGAGACCCTTTGCGCCTGTTGCAGGGTCACGTGTAAATGCAACGCCTGTACCGCAGTCATCACCCATGTTACCGAATGCCATCATCTGTACGTTTACAGCAGTACCCCAAGAATATGGAATATCGTTATCACGGCGGTAAACGTTAGCTCTTGGGTTATCCCATGAACGGAATACAGCCTTGATAGCGCCCATGAGCTGTTCCTTAGGATCGGTTGGGAAGTCTTCGCCGATCTTAGCCTTGTATTCAGCCTTGAACTGTTCAGCAAGTGTCTTGAGATCGTTAGCGTTGAGTTCAATATCCTGCTTAACGCCCTTTTCAGCCTTCATCTTGTCGATAAGTTCTTCAAAGTACTTCTTGCCAACTTCCATAACTACGTCGGAATACATCTGAATGAATCTTCTGTAGCAGTCCCAAGCCCAACGAGGGTTGTTTGACTTCTTAGCGATAACTTCAACAACATCTTCGTTAAGACCGAGGTTAAGGATTGTATCCATCATACCCGGCATTGAAGCACGAGCACCTGAACGAACTGAAACGAGGAGGGGGTTCTCCTTGTCGCCGAACTTCTTGCCTGTGATCTCTTCCATCTTCTCGATGTACTCGTTGATCTGACCCTGAATTTCAGCGTTGATTTCTCTGCCGTCCTCATAATACTGAGTACAAGCTTCTGTTGTAATTGTGAAGCCCTGTGGTACAGGAAGTCCAAGACCTGTCATTTCTGCAAGGTTGGCACCCTTACCGCCGAGGAGTTCACGCATGTTAGCATTACCTTCTGTAAAAAGGTAAACCCATTTGTTTGCCATAACTGGTAATCCTCCTAAAAATAAATTAAGATATACGGCTGTGGCAGACTTACCCCTTGGTAAAACCTGCCTGCTTGTATAAGCCTATCGAATATTATAACAAACTTTGGTCAAAATAGCTATATTTTTTTCAAACTTTTTTCTTATAAAAAACAGGTTTTATTTTCGACAATATTGTATAAATCGTTTAAAATGCCTTTTTTTGCCCGATTTTTGTATTTTTCTCTTGAAATTTGTGATTTTTGTGAGATAATATTATGGTATGAACGAGTGTCTTGTGACAGGACTGTCTGCATCTTTGTTGTTTTGTCACAGATAAAAGGAGAAAAAATGAAGAATTGTGCCGTTATCCTCGCAGGCGGCGAGGGCAAAAGAATGAAATCCGACAAGCCGAAAACATTGTCGGAGGTACTCGGCAAGCCGATGCTCTGTTGGGTTATGTCGGCTTTAAGAAAAGCCGGCATTGACGACATCTGTGTGGTCAAGGGCTTTAAAAAAGAGTGTATTGAGGAGTATCTTTCAACTCTCGATTTTTCCGTTGAAAGCGTGTTTCAGGCTGAAAGACTCGGAACAGGCCACGCTGTGATGATGGCAAAGGATTTTCTTAAAAAGCACAGCGGCAATGTTGTTATTCTCAACGGCGATGCTCCGTTTATGGACAGCAAGACTATTGAGGATTCCCTGAAGGCTCATATTGAGAACGATTGTGCCGCAACGGTTATTTCCGCAAGGGTTGACGATCCGACAGGTTACGGCAGAATTGTCCGTGACGAAAACGGAAATCTGCGTGCAATTGTTGAGCAGAAAGACGCCGATGAGGAAACTCTCAAAATAAATGAAGTAAACTCGGGCGGATTCTGGTTTGATTGTCAGCTTCTTCTTTCGGTCCTAGACAGAATCAAGTCGGATAACAGTGCAAAGGAATATTATCTTCCCGACGCAATCAAGCTTTTGCTTGAGGACGGAAGAAAGGTCGGAGCATTCACGGCTCAGTGCAGCGATACGGTTCTGGGTGCAAATGATCCGGCTCAGCTTGAACAGCTTAACGAAATTGCAAGGACAAAGGGTTACAGCTGTTAATTGCTCGGTTAATCATTGGTAAACATATACTACACACATTAAAATTCAAAGGAGTTATTGCAATGAATTTTCACGGTAAGGACATTAAAATTTTCACCGGCAGTTCAAATGTTGATGTAGCTCAGGGAATTGCAGGCTGTCTTGGTCTGCCGCTTGGTAAGAGTGACTGTACACAGTTCTCGGACGGCGAAATCTCTGTTTCTCTTCACGAATCTGTTCGTGGCAGCGACTGCTTTATTGTTCAGTCAACCTGCGCTCCCGTCAACGACAATCTTATGGAAATGCTCATAATGATTGATGCCATGAAGCGTGCGTCTGCTGCAAGAATCACAGTTGTTATGCCATACTTCGGTTATGCAAGACAGGACAGAAAAGCTAAGGCAAGAGATCCGATCTCGGCTAAGCTTTGTGCAGATATCATCACCTGTGCAGGTGCTGACCGTGTGCTTACAATGGATCTTCACGCAAATCAGATTCAGGGCTTCTTCAACATTCCTGTTGACCACCTTCAGGGTGCGTCACTTCTTGCCAACCATATGAGAGAGAAAATCGGCGGCAAAAATGATGATTATATCGTTGTTTCTCCTGACCTCGGTTCTGTAACCCGTTCAAGAAACTTTGCATCAAAAATCGGCACAGGTCTTGCTATTATCGACAAGAGAAGACCAAAGGCTAATGTTTGTGAAGTTATGAACATCATCGGTGACGCAAAGGGTAAGAAGGTTATCCTTGTTGACGATATGATTGACACAGCAGGTACTCTCTGCAATGCCGCTAACGCTATTGTTGAAAAGGGCGGTGCAACAGAGGTTTACGCTTGCGCTACTCATGCAGTTCTTTCCGGTCCTGCAATCGAGAGAATCCAGAACAGCGCAATCAAAGAAGTTGTTCTTCTTGACACAATTCCTGTTCCGAAGGAAAAGATGATTGACAAGTTCACAATTCTTCCTGTTGCTCCTACATTTGCAGAGGCTATCGCAAGAATTTACAATGACAAGCCGTTCACAGCTGCTTTCGGATGATAGGCGAACAACAGGCAATTTAATCATATAAATTGAGGCGGGTTTTAACTAACCCGCCATTTCGCTGTTTTACTGCAAAATTTTCAGTAATAAAACGGTACAATATGTGAGGGTGATTTAATTTTGTTTGGTATAGTTTACGGCTCCGATTCAGATAACAAAATAATGAACCGCTTTGTCGATGAGTACGAAGTGTGGTGCAATGAGGGCAAAAATCCGGATATTGCGTCAATCGACCTTGACTTTGCGCTTGACCTGCAAAAGAAAAGACTTGACGAAAAGGGTGTAAAGATTCAGACCGCTTTTACCGATAAGGAAACGGTGAAGAATGAAGTCCCCATAAATGCTTGTACTGCCTACGATATGGGCGAATGTAAGAGTAACATTGCGTCAAAGACATATGAGGTTACGGAGAAATACTTTAAAGACGGAAAGAAAAAGAAAAAAATCAAGGACAGATTTTTCTTTTACACAATGATTACAAGGCTTGAAAACCGAAATTCCGAGGTTGCGTGTTCGTGTCCGAACTGCGGTGCGGTAAGCAGTGTAAGAGAACTTCTCAACGGTTGTAAAAACTGCGGAACTTGCTTTATTATGGACGATTTGTTCCCGAAGGTTACAAACTTCTACTTTGTAAAAACCTATTCGCTTGCGAACAAGTCAACGAAAAAAGTGCTTGCTCCGTACCTTCTCGGCGGAATTGCCGCCGTTGCGGCATTTACGGTATGGACGGTTGTAAAAGACGGAACCTTTGATCCCGCAACCGCAAATATGGTCTATGAAATCGGCATAAGAGCAATCCCCGTACTTCTCGGCGGACTTTTGGCGGGGTACCTTGCATGGGCATTAAAAACGCTTTTCGGACTTTTTGTCGGTGCGGCAAAAAGCATACCGATGATAGGTCCTCACTTCAATTGTCAGAAAAGACTTCCGTGGCTTATGAAAGAGGTTAATCCCAACTTCTCATATGAATACTTTATCGGCAAGGTGCTTGCTTTGCTCAAAATTATGATTTTCAGCGATGATTACACAAACCTCGCAGTTTATGAGGGCGCTCCGACGGAAAATCCTTTCGGAGATATTGTTGATATCAAGTACAGAGGTGTGTCAAAGCTTAATTCATTCAATGTCACAAACGGCTGTTGCTATGTTGATATGACCGTTTACGCAACAACCGTGAAAAACAAAAATTCTTCATTTAGGGTTAAAAACGAAAAGTTCAGGCTTACCGTTTGCAGAAGTGTGAACGCCATGGATGACGGAGTTTTCACAATGAAAAAAGTAACCTGTAAAAGCTGTGGCGCAAGCTTTGATGCAACAAGAGAACGCAACTGCCCGTATTGCGGAAATCCTTATCATCTCGGCAACGATGACTGGGTTGTTGTAAGCTTCGGAAAAGGTTAATTTAAATTTCAGAATACATATAATATAAATAAGAGGGAAACTGATATGTTCGGAAAAAACAAATCAACGGGGTCGGTTGAGTACATTGTAGTCGGACTCGGCAATCCCGACAGAAAATACGAAAACACCCGTCACAACGCAGGCTGGCTTGCAATTGACAGCATCGCCGACAAGCTCGGTTGTGAGGTAAACAGGATAAAATACAAAAGCTTTATCGGCACTTGCACTGTAAACGGCGCAAAAGTTATGCTGATGAAACCCACAACATATATGAACAACAGCGGTCAGGCAGTTGTTGAGGCGATGAACTTCTACAAAATTCCTCCCGAAAATGTCATTGTAATTTTTGATGACATTTCGCTTGATGTCGGAAAAATGCGTATCCGTTCAAAGGGCAGTGACGGCGGTCAAAGAGGAATGCGCAGTATAATATATCTCAGCGGCAGTGACAAGTTTCCGCGCATCAAGGTTGGCATAGGTGCAAAACCAAATCCCGACTGGGACCTTGCCGACTGGGTGCTTTCAAAGTTCACTCCAGATGAAATGAAAAAGCTTGATGAAATTTTTGACAATGCCGAAAAAGCAATCGAGCTGATTATTGACGGCAAAACCGACCGTGCTATGAATTTGTTCAACTGAAAAGGGACAAAGAAATGAATAATCTCAACTTTCTTGTTGATGTTCTGAAAGACTCGCCCGTTTTCAAAACACTTGAAAAGAATGTCAAGCCGGGCAGAACGGTCTGTGCTTCGGGACTTTCAACAATCAACAAATCAAATATCATCTATGCGCTGTGCCGCCTCAAGGGCGTCACGGCATTTTGTCTTGCCTCCGATGAAAAAGAGGCGCAAACTTTGTGCAACGACCTTTCGTGTATGGGACTGCGTGCCTATGTTTATCCTGTGCGTGACTTCAACTTTCTTGACTTTCAAAGCCGTTCGCACGAGTACGAGCACGCAAGACTTAAAGTTTTGCTCAAGCTTCTCAACCACGAATGTGATGTTGCAATTGCGTGCGTTGACGCGGCGGCACAGCTTACCGTTCCGAGAAATGTGCTTGAACAGTCGGTTATTGAATTTGAAGAGGGCAGGGAACTCTCGCTTGAAAAGGCGACAAAGGCACTTACTCTGCTCGGATACGAACGCTTTGATGCGGTAGAGGGCAGCGGTCAGTTTTCACTCAGGGGCGGTATCCTCGACTTCTTTATGCCCGACAGCGACTATCCCGTGAGATGTGAATTTTGGGGCGATGAAATTACCGACCTCAGCTATTTTGACATTGAAACTCAGAGAAGATTTAAAAAGGCTGACAAAATTACGCTTTCGCCCTCAACCGAAATAGTAATTGAGGACAGATCCGCCCTTGCAGATAAAATTGAACACAAGGCAAAGCTCCTCCGTTCCAAGAACAGCGCAAAGGCCAAGGAAAAACTTTTCTCCGAGGCAGAGCTTATCCGCAGCGGTGCAATGATTGCCAATGCGGACAAATTTATCAATCAGATTTACGATAAACCCGAGTCGCTTTTTGATTATCTCGACAGAAATACCCTCGTTTTTGCGTCTGAATTTACTGCAATTCAGGAACGGGGAAAGTCAATGGACTTTATCAGCAATGAAACCCTTATGCAAGGCTTTGAAGACGGAACTCTTTGCAGAGGTTTTGACCGCTTTGCGCTCACATTCAACGAATGTACCGAGTTTTTGCAAAGTCACGGAACAATCGTGCTTGAAAACTTTGTTCACGGAAGTATGCCTATCAAGCTGTCGGAAATCATCAGCTTTTCAACAAAACAGCTCTCGGCATGGGGCGGTTCGTATAAACAGCTAAAAGAAGATGTTGACGGACTTTTCACCCCCGAAAGCAGGGGCGTTATCTTTGCGGGAACGGAAAGAGCCGCCAAAAATCTTTGCGACACCTTTAACGCAGACGGCATAAAGGCTGTTTACAGCGAGGGTGCGGATAAGATTTCAAAGGGCGAACTGCTTGTTATGCAGGGCGCTTTGAGTGCAGGCTTTGAGTATCCGTCACAAAAGTTTTTTGCAATAACTTACAGTCAGGTTTCATACCGTCCCGAAAAGTCCAAAAAGAAGAAGAAAAAGACGGGACAGGAAATTTACAGCCTTTCCGAGCTTACTCCGGGCGATTATGTTGTACACAATGTTCACGGTATCGGTGTGTTCGGCGGTATAAGAAAAATTGATACTCACGGAGTTATAAAGGACTATATCAAGATTGACTACGCAAAGGGCGATGTGCTTTATGTGCCTGTCACACAGCTTGATATGGTTGCAAAATATATAGGTCCGAAAGAGGATTCAAGGGTTAAGCTTAGCCGACTCGGTTCGGGCGACTGGCAAAAGGCAAAGGCAAGGGTTAAAACCTCTGTCAAGGACATTGCCAAGGAGCTTATTGAGCTTTACTCACAGCGTATGAAAGCCAAGGGCTATGCCTTTTCGGCAGATAACGAGTGGCAGAGAGATTTTGAACTCAGCTTTGAATATGACGAAACTCCCGACCAGCTGCGTTGTTGTGAGGAAATCAAGCATGACATGATGCGTTCGTCGCCGATGGACAGACTTCTCTGCGGTGATGTCGGATTCGGCAAAACAGAGGTTGCACTCCGTGCCGCTTTTAAGTGTATTGCAGATTCAAAGCAATGCGCATTGCTCTGCCCCACAACAATTCTCGCATGGCAGCATTATCAGACGGTAATCAAGCGTTTCGAGGGCTATCCCGTTCGTGTGGAACTGCTTTCAAGATTCCGTACCGCAAAACAGCAGAAAGAAATTCTCCAAAAGCTAAAGCGAGGAGAAATTGATATAATCGTCGGAACTCACAGACTTGTGCAGAAGGATGTTGAATTCCGTGACCTCGGACTTGCAATCATAGACGAGGAACAGCGTTTCGGTGTTGCTCAAAAAGAAAGATTCAAGGAACTGTGCAAAAATGTAGATGTGCTTACGCTTTCGGCTACTCCTATTCCGAGAACCCTCAATATGGCAATGAGCGGTCTGCGTGATATGAGCGTTATCGAAGAAGCGCCGACAAACCGTCAGCCTGTTCAGACCTATGTGCTTGAACACGATGATGCGGTTATCAACGAGGCAATCCGCCGTGAGCTTCGCCGCGGCGGTCAGGTGTTCTACCTTCATAACAATGTTGAAACAATTTCTTCATGTGCCGCAAAAATACGGGAAGCAATTCCAGAGGCGAAAATTGCAATCGGTCACGGCAAAATGAAAGAGGGTGAGCTCAGCGAGGTTTGGCGGCAGATGCTTGAACAGGAGATTGATGTGCTTGTCTGCACGACAATTATCGAAACGGGTGTCGATTTGCCGAATGCCAACACCCTTATTATAGAAAATGCCGACTGTATGGGGCTTTCACAGCTTCATCAGCTCAGAGGCCGTGTGGGCAGAAGTTCACGAAGGGCATATGCCTACTTTACCTTCAGACGGAACAAGGTCCTCACGGAGATTCAGCAGAAAAGGCTTGCCGCAATCAGGGAATTTACAGAATTCGGCAGCGGCTTCCGCATTGCAATGCGTGACCTTGAACTGCGAGGTGCGGGCAATATTATGGGCGCACAGCAGCACGGTCATATGGAGTCGGTCGGTTACGATATGTATCTCAAGCTTCTTGATGAGGCAGTAAGTGAGGAAAAGGGCGAGAAAAATACTGCCAAGGATCTTGACTGTCTTATTGACATTTCGGTTGACTCTCACATTCCCGAAAGCTATGTCGAAAGCCTTACGCTCCGTCTTGATGTTTACCGCAGAATTGCTGATATTCGCAGTAATGAGGATGCAGATGATGTTATTGACGAGCTTCAGGACAGATTCGGCAAGATTCCAAACTCGGTTCTCGGACTTATCGACATTGCCCTTGTGCGTAACAAGGCTTACTCAATGGGTGTGTATGAAATCAGACAGAACGGCACAATGCTTATGCTCTATGTAAACGAGCTTAAATCACCGCAGGTTGCCGATCTGCTCATCGCTTTGGGCGGAAAAGCAAAGCTTGTTGCAGGAGCAAAACCGTGTGTTGCGGTTGAGTGCAAAAACTGCGCTGCTCCGCTTGAAATCCTCACCAAAATTTTCGATGTGCGGTAATTTAACGGTACGAAGCCGTAATTTGTTAAGAAAAAACCTCCCGAAAGTACAAAAATGCTGTTTTTCGGTGGAAATTCTCAACAAAATTTTATAAAAATGTAGACAATGACAAATTTTTTGTGTATAATCGTAAGGTACATTATCCTGCGGAAGTGTGTTTTGCAGGACACTCAGCATTTAATTTTTTAAAAGGACGGTAAAAAACTATGAAGCCTAATATCAAGGTCGGTTCATTTTTACTTGCAATTGTTATGATGTTCTCAGTTTTTGCAATTGCAGGTTGTACACCCACAACTCTTAACAAAGAATGGTCGTATAAGACAAGCGATAACGAGCTTGCCATCGGCGTTTATATCTACTCACTCAATGCAGCTTACAGTCAGGCTGAGAGCTATGCCAAGAAGCTTGACGATTATGATTCGACATCGGACAAGTGGCTTGATGAAAAAATCAAGGACGATGACGGCAACGAGCAGGTTGCAAGAGAGTGGATTAAAGATCAGGCTAAGAAAATGTGCCTCAGCTACCTCGTAGTTGACGAACAGCTTAAAAAGGAAAATGTAAACATCGGTCAGGCAACTCTTGACTCCGCAACAAGTCAGGCTGAAACATACTGGAATGTTGGTCCGTATGCGTCACAGGGTTATGTAATGCCGATGAAGAAGCAGTATGAAAAGTACGGCGTTTCACTCGACAGCTTTGCATACTGCACAACTCTCTACAACACAAAGTATGAGGCTCTCTTCAAAGCAGTTTACGGCAAGGGCGGTTCAAAGGAAGTTTCCGACGCCGACCTTACAAAGTATTTCAAGGAAAACTATACGGACTACTCATATCTTCCCGTGAACCTTTACACATCAACAAAAGATGAGGCAGGTTCATCAAAGAATGTTGCAATGAGTGACAAGGAAATCAAGAAGGTTGAGGATCAGCTTAACGGTTACAAGAATGACCTTAACAAGGGCGGTTCTTTTGATGATGTTATTGCATCATACAAGAAGTCAAGCGGTTCGGAAAAAGATTCTTCTGTTTCAAATGTAGAAGTTCTCGACAAGAGTTCAATCGGTGACGAGCTTAAAGAGGCTATCGGCAAGCTTAAAACAGGCAAGGCTGAAACTCTCAAGGTCGGCAGCGGCGACAGCGCAATCTACTATCTCGTTTATAAGAAAGACGTCAGCAAGGATGTTGACAGCTATATCGGCAACGAATCAAACAGAGCCGGTGTACTTGCGTCAATGAAGTCAGACGAATTTTCAAAGTACATTGAAGGTCTTGCAGAAAAACTCAAGTATGAAGAAAACACTTCGGTTATTGACAAGTACAAGCCCGAACTCTTCTTCGTTGCGGTTGAGCCTACAACAGCGGCGTCAACAACAACCGCATCTGATAAAAGCTCAAAGTAATTGATATCGGACATACAACAGACGCACTTTCAGATTATTCTGAAGAAAGGAGCTTTTATGAAAAAACATTCAAAGCTTTGCGCAATTTTTCTTACAGCACTTTTGAGCATTTCGGCTGTAAGCTATTCTGTATCGGCAGTCGGTGAGGATGTTGATTCAGGCGGAGATTCAAGCGTTATTGTTGATCCGGTAGAGCCGGAACCAGATCCTGCCCCTGAGCCGGACCCTGCACCTGCACCTGAACCTGAGCCGGAGCCGCAGCCGCAGCCCGACCCCGTGTATCCGGATTCTTCGAACGATTCATCATATGTAGATCCAGGCTATTCGTCAAGTGATTCGTCATATGACAGCAGCTATAGCTACGACAGCAGCTATGACTACAACAACAATAACGATTATAACAATAGCTACAGCAGCAGTCAGACTTACTACTACTCTGAGCCGTCATATGTAGGCGGCGGTCAGTCATATGTTGCTCCGTCAAATACTGCTCCGTCAGCGTCGCTCATCAAGTCTGACGATAACATTGACGAAAAGACTCTTTCAAGCGGCGACTGGTCTGATATCGCAAAAAATCTTAAAAATACCGACACAGCGGGTTCTGACGGTGATGACTTTAGCTTCATCAAGAACAATAACAGCAAGGGTGACAACGGTCATTGGATGTTCTATGTTTCAATTGTTCTTCTTGCTCTCGGTGTTGCCGGCATCGCATACTTTGTGATTTCGATTGTCCTTAACAAAAAGAAGAGAGTCGCAGTCGGCGGCAGAAGTAACGCTCCAAAGAGCAAATCTGCACAGCCGCAGCGTTACAGCAGTAACGATGACTATGCCGACGATTATTCATCTTCAGGCAGAAAGTCCGAAAGACGCAGTAAGTACGATACTGCTGAAATCAAACTCCCCAAGAACAACTCAAAGGGCGGAAGAAGATACAAGTAATTAGATAACTTTATAAAACAAAAGCAGTTCCAAAATCGGAACTGCTTTTTTGTTTGGCTGTGTAATTGGATTTTTATATGACCTTTGTTCGATTATTAAAATCAGTTTTTGTCATACGGCTTTTTGTATGCCTCTTTGAAAGGTTTTACAGTGCCGTCCTTTTCCTCAACGCTTACATTGTCAAGTGTTGCGTTGAACTGTGTGCGGATTTCGCCGAGATAAATTTTGTATAACTCTTTCTGCTCTTTTTGCTCAGCCTCGGTAAGTCCCTGTTCCTTTTTCTTTTTTGCAAGCTCGTTAATTCTTTCGAGCATCTTTTTATCCATAAGTCAATCCCCCTGACTGCAATTATAAATTTATGAGCCTCTGCTCAACAATTATAATATCACACAAGAGGATAAAGTGCAAATTTTTAAATTGCCAATTGAAAACGAAAAAAATTTGTGCTATCATTCATTTAAACCCGTTATACGGCAAATTTTTTCGGCGGTGAATTATGGAAAATTTCAGCTTATTACACCCGACAAATTCAAATGCAGCCTATAGAACTCTCAACAAAGAGGCACTGAATGATTTGTCGGTTGATTTTATATGTGACGCTCTCACAAAAGAGCAGTATGAACGCAACAGCATAAAGCAGCTGCTGATAAATATTACGGATGACGAGGAAGTTATAAAATATCGTTGCGATGTTTTTGAGGATTTTCTTCGTTTTCCGAAACTTCGTGATGATCTATCCGCACTCCTTGTAAAGCTGAACGATTTGCGTGAAATTGAGCGCTTTCAAAAGGATACCGAGGCATCTTCCTTATGGCAGCTTGTAAACCGACTCCGTGAAATGGACGGCTATGTCGATTGCATTACAAGAATAAAAAATACGCTTGAAACGATTGATGTAAGGTCGGAGGGATTGCTCGAGCTAAAGAAAAATGTTAAGTCAATCTACAATGACAGCGGCTTTCCCGACCTGAAAAAGGATATAATAGATACGCTTGCAAAGGCTCAAAAGCTCAAGAGCATAACCCTCGGTGTGAATCTTGACGATTTGCTCCGCCCAAAGAGTGTGGGTGTAATCTCACTCAATGACAAAGAATTTACCGACAGCGGTATTCTCAAAAGATTTATGAAGTTTACAAACCGTGACGGCGAACTACACCACGGCAACGATGTTTCGGGATTTTTAAGCTTTCATCCGTCCAATCCGTCAACCTCGCAGTTCGGGCTGGGACAGTTTGTTGTGGGCGCTCAGCAGGATGTAAACCACACTATGAACAGCTCGCTGACCGGCGCGGATCCTATGTCCGATGCACTCAAAAATGTTGTGACGGATATCCTCCGCAGAACCGTAAATGACATAAAATCAATGCTCAACAGATATGTCAATGTCAACGGCTACTCGTTTGTTTCGCTTATGCCCGAAATCATTTTCTATATCCGTTTTGCAGAGCTTTGCGACAGGATGAAGAAGAAAAATCTTCCGCTGTGCAAGGCAGAAGTTTTGCCGAAAGAGGACAGAAACTGCTGCCTTAGAGATGTTTATAACCTAAAACTCGGCATAAAATCGGCAAACGGTGAGAATTTGGATATTGTCACAAACGATATTGATTTTAACGATGACAGGCGAATTTACATTCTGACAGGTCCGAACCGTGGCGGTAAAACCACGATTACTCAGGCGGTCGGACTTGCGTTTCTGCTTGCTCAGAACGGAATATATGTTCCTGCAACGCAGATGAAATTCAGCCCATGCGACAGCATTTTTACGCATTTTCCTGCCGATGAAAACGATACCGTTGACCTCGGCAGACTAGGTGAAGAAAGCAAAAGACTTGCCGAAATTTTCTCTTCTGCAAGCCGTTACAGTCTGCTTTTGCTCAACGAAAGCCTTGCAACAACCAATGTTGCCGAGGGCTTGTACATTGCCCGTGATGTTGTCAAATCAATGCGGTATCTCGGCACAAGGGCGATTTTTAATACCCATATGCACGATTTGGCACGAAATCTTGATGAGGTGAACACAACCGTAAAGGGCGACAGCAAGGTTGAAAGTCTGGTAACAGGTGTTGAAAACGGACAGCGTTCGTTCAAGGTTTTCATCGCTCCGCCTCAAGGTGTAAGCTATGCCAAAGACATTGCCGAAAAATACGGCGTAACCTTTGACAAAATCAAAAAACAGATTGATCGGCGAGCCGATGGCGGTGTGTCACTGTAACCTTATTAGTGAAGATAGTTTGCAATATTAAAAGCAGATTATGCCCGAGCGGAAGTTTTTTAAAATTGAAAGTTGAAAATGGAAAATTGAAAATTACAGTCGGTCAGACAGTTTGCAAAATGCAAATCATTGTTGCCCGACTGTTTTTGTATATATAGAAGTTGCGTTTAAATGTATGGACGGATGCTACGGTGTTGCAATTATTTTGTTATATTCAGAAAATTCGTATAAAAGAAAACGGAGTGCATTACGCACTCCGTTTTCTTATGCCCACAAAATAATAAAAAAAGAAGGAAATAGCTGTTTAATAAAGTAACAGTTTAACCTTGCAGGATTTCAAGCTATTTCCTACAAACTGTTACCCTATGCGAGTATTTTAACACTAACAGTAATAAAAGTCAAGACTGTTATACTATTTTTTGTTATTGATAGTAATAATATCGTTTAACTCTACACATTGAATAAATCATGTGTCTGAAATTTGTGCAGATTATCAAAAGAAACCTGCCTGCCTAAAGAAGAAAATCCACAAAAACATCGTGAAACACGCTAAAACCGAAGTGAACACAACCGCCGCACCTGCAAGTTTGAAGTCGCTGTCCATTTGCTGAGCCATTGTGAATGACGAAACCGCACACGGCGATGCAAAAAGTCCGATAAGTGACACAAAGTCAACTCCTCTGATTCCTATAAGCGCCGCCGTACCCAGACAAAGTGCCGGCACAACAACAAGTCTTGCGATTATGCAGATTATGAGGTTGCGTGAACAGCCTTTTATGCTGTCAAATGTGACAGACGCACCGAGTACAATCAGCGCAAGCGGAGTTGCAACCGCCGCAATATCCGAAACCGTTTTGTCAATTGTTTCCGGAAGGCTTATATTGAACGCAACAGACAAAAGTCCGAGTGCAGAGCCGATAATCAGAGGATTTTTGGCAATGCCTTTTAAAATTTTCAGCACATTTATCTTTTGCCCTCTGAAAATTTCAAGCGTGATTACGGCAAGCATATTGTAAATCGGCACAATTACGGCAACAAGAACAGCGGTCATACCAAGCTTATCCTTACCGAAAATATTTGCCGCAATCGGAAGTCCCATAAGTACAAAATTACTGCGGTAAATCGCCTGAATCATCGCACCACGGCTGTAATTTGACTTTTCAACAAGGAGTGTAAACCCGATTGACAAAAAGTAAATCGTGAACACGCCAATAACCGCAAAGGCAAGCAGCTTCGGGCTGAAAACGCTTGAAAAATCTGAGCCGTAGATGTTATTGAACATCAGAAAAGGAAAAAATACATTGAAAACAATTTTGTTAAGCTGAGGCAGAAAGCTGTCCTGCAAAATTTTTAATTTTCTCACAAGAAAACCAATGAAAAGCATTATGAACATCGGCAGAACCGCATTAAGCGCAACGAAAAAACTCTCCATAAAATCACCTCTTTTCAGCATACCACATTGCAAAATTTTTTTCAACAAAGCATACACCCGAAAATGTGCATTTATTCAAGTTGAAATATGTCGGTTTGTGTGTTAAAATATTTCGTGAACGATTTAAAATGAAACAACGAGGTGTGACAATGAAAAAATGTGAATTCTGCGGTAAGCAGATATCGTATTTTGACCAGTATTGTGATGATGAGTGTCATATTAAAGCAAATAAATTTTACGAAAAGGGCGAGCGTTTCGGCAAGCTGTTTGCGGTAATCAATATGATTTGTGTGTTCGGAATTCCAATCGGACTTTTTATGCTCTCGTTTGCAAGAGAGGTCGGTCTTACCGTCGCACTTGCAAGCTGTGTGATTCTCGGAACTATGCTCATTATTCTTCCGTTTCCCACGGAAAATATGATTTCAAAATTCAAAATTCGGAAAGCCGTAAAAATCACAAGAATGATCGGCGGTGCGGTAATTTTCCTCGGAGTGCTGATTTTGCTCCTTGCATTGTTAATTAAATTCTGATTTTAAATAAAACGAATAAAACGAAAAATTGCGTCAATACTATTTTCAGCAAATACAAAGGAGGACTTTGAATGCTCGATAAAATAGCATTGACGCTTCTTATTATCGGCGGACTCAACTGGGGAAGTGTCGGCATTTTTCAGTTTGATCTTGTTGCGTGGATTTGTGGCGGACAGACAGGAATCATAAGCCGTATTGTTTACATCCTTGTCGGACTTTCCGCAATCTGGTGCATTACACTTTTATTCAGGGACACAAGCGACACCGTGACGGACGGAACGGTTGCGGATTCGTAGTTTTTGCAGTAGGTTTAGCCATATGGGCGGATATTATCCGCCCATACAAAATTGTGAAAACAATTACAATATTACGCTCGGGCATAATATGTTTTTTACATTGCAAACTGTCTACACGAAAGGGGAACGGCGGTTTGCCGTATTGTACAATAAAATAACCAATAAACAAAAAACAGGCTGTCATATGACAACCTGTTTTCCTATGTAATATTTACTGCGTGGCAGATTTATTTCAATTAAAGTGCCTCAACAATGGCTCTTGTATCTCTTGCGATAACCATTTCTTCGTCGGTTGCAATGAGTTCAACTCTGATTGCAGAATCAGGAGTTGAGAGTGTGCCTGTAACACCGCATGTGGCCTGCTTGTTGAATTCCTTATCCATCTTAACGCCAAGGCATTCAAGATAGTCGCAAACCTTTTCACGGAGCATAGGCTGGTTTTCACCGATACCTGCCGTGAATACGATGCCGTCACAACCGCCGAGCGCTACATAATAACTGCCGATATACTTTGCAATCTGGTAGTAAAGCATTTCGTGGGCAAGGTGAGCTCTCATATTGCCGTCTGCCTCGGCTGCACAAACATCACGGTCATCAGACGAAACGCCCGAAATGCCCAAAAGACCCGATTCCTTGTTGAGAATCTTTGACATTTCCTCAGGAGTGAGATGCTCTTTTTCAGCGATAAATGTGATAACAGACGGATCAAGTGAACCTGAACGGGTACCCATCATAAAACCGCCGAGAGGAGTAAGTCCCATTGTAGTGTCGATAACCTTACCGCCCTTTACGGCTGTGATTGAAGAACCGTTGCCGATGTGACAGGTAATAAGCTTGAGCTCTTCCTTTTTTCTGCCCATAAGGTCAGCCATTTTTTCGGAAACATAACGGTGAGATGTGCCGTGAAAGCCGTACTTTCTTACACCGAACTTTTCATAATACTTGTAAGGTACTGCATACATAAATGCTTTTTCAGGCATTGTCTGGTGAAAAGCAGTATCAAAAACCGCAACCTGCGGAACTTTCGGACCGAAAACTCTTGTGCAGGCCTCAATGCCCTGAAGGTGTGCAAGATTGTGAAGAGGTGCAAGAGGAGCAAGCTCTCTGATTTTGTTGATTACCGAGTTATCTACAAGCACCGACTTGTCAAAGTACGCACCGCCCTGCACAACTCTGTGACCTACGGCGGAAACCTCGGACAAATCGCTGATTGCACCGTATTCGGGATCTAAGAGTGCATTTTTAACAGCCTCAAAAGCCTGAGTGTGATTAAGCATCTGTGTTTTGCGGTTGATTTTTTTGCCGTCGGGTGTTTTAAAACCAATGAAAGCACCGTTCTGACCGATTCTTTCACAGTTACCCTTTGCGAGAACTGCCTCGTTGTCAGTATCAATAAGCTGGTACTTGAGCGAGGAACTGCCTGCGTTGATTACGAGAATTTTCATTACAATCGTCCCCTTTGGTAGTTGTTTTCAGTTTAAAATATAAGAAATATATTTGCCTGTCGTCATATTTTATACTATAATGTAAATCAGAAAAAGACTTTTCAAAATTGACAGGTCACACATACATATGATACTCCAAATTATGTATGTTTTCAAGTGTTTTTTACAATATGTATGCGAAATAAAGGCTTCGGAGGAATAGTTATGGCAACAGCTGTCATCTGCGAATTCAATCCGTTTCACAACGGTCATAAATATTTGCTCGAAAGTGCAAAAAATGTGCTTAAAGAGCCGGTCATAGCAATTATGAGCGGCAGCTTTACCCAGCGTGGTGAGGTTGCCGTGTGCGACAAATTTGTCCGTGCAAAATCTGCCCTTGAAAACGGTGCGGATTTGGTGCTTGAACTGCCCGTTGTGTTCTCACTTTCGGGGGCTGAGGGCTTTGCAAAGGCAGGTGTTGCGATTGCGTCGGCTTTTGAATGCACAAATCATCTTGCTTTCGGCAGTGAAAGCGGTGACTGCAAACTGCTCAAAAAATCCGCAAACGCTGTTTGTGATGAAAGGGTACAGGCTCTTGTGCGTGACGGAATGAAAAACGGCGGATACTACCCCCGTGAACTTGAAAATGCCGTCAAAACGGTTTTCGGAGATGAGATTTCGTCCGTACTCTGCGAACCGAACAATATTCTTGGCGTTGAGTATATAAAGGCATTGAACGGTACGGGTGTTGAGCCGTTCTCGGTTGCAAGAACAGGTGTTGCACACGACAGCCGAATTGCGGGCGAAGGCTTTGCGTCTGCGTCACACATAAGAGAAATGCTACGCAACGGTGAAAATGCAAAGAAATATGCACCATATGTTCCCGATGAAATCACATTTTCCGAAAATCTTGATAGACCGTTGCTGTACCGTTTGCGTACTATGACAAGAGAGGAGATTTCTAAGCTGCCCGATGTGGGTGAGGGACTTGAAAACAGAATAGCCGATGCGGCAATGCAATGCAGTACCTCGGCGGAAATTGCCGATTTTGTAAAAACAAAACGCTACACTCATGCACGCATACGGAGAATACTCGCCTGTGCATTGCTCGGAATTGAAAAAGCTCATACGCAGATTCCGATTGAATATGTCCGTGTGTTAGGATTTACGAAAGACGGTGCAGAGCTTTTAAAGGATTGCAGATTAAATGTTGTCACTTCTGCAATTGCCGGTCTTAAAATCGGCGGCAGTACAAAAGCATTGCTCGAAAAGGACATTTCCGCTTATAATATTTCGGCTCTTGCTTACCGCGTTCCGAAAAAAGGAGGTCTTGATTTTACTACACAGATTGTAAAAATATGACGCCGAGCGATTGGCTCTTCAATGATATGACAGATTGGCACGGTTACAAAGGCTTTAATTACATTTTTTACCGCTAAAAAAGGCGATTTTTACGGGAATTTTATCTTTTTTGTGAGAAGTGCAACAATAACTGTGTAATCTTTTTGTAATTATTATTGAACCCGATAAAAGTAGAAAAATGGTCAAAAAAACATTGACAATTATTTAACAAAGATGATAAAATAGAGTCAATCGATGATTGGCTAATTCTAAAACAACGATTGAGAGGATCCAAAAAATGAAGAAAATTCTATGCTTTTTAATGGCATGTGCAATGTGCCTGACAGCAGCAGTAGGTCTTTCCGGATGCGGTTGTGACGACAACAAATCCCAGAAAAACAAACCCGGCTACAAGGTTGAGCCGACAGAGCCTGATTTTACAAACGGCGAATTCGGATTTTTTATCATCAATCAGGAAGAACTTATGGTTACTAAGTACACAGGTTCAGACAAGGTTGTTAAAGTTCCCGAAAGCTACAAGAACTACAAGGTTACCGTAATCGGTCCGAGTGTGTTCAACGACTCAAAAATCACTGAGGTTACAATCCCGTCAAGCATCAAACAGATTGAAGATTATGCTTTTGCAAACTGCCACAGCCTTACAAAGGTAAACTTCAACGAAGGTCTTGAAATTCTTGACAACAGCGTGTTCTTTAACTGTTCGGAGCTCAGAGAAATTAAGCTTCCAAATTCACTTAGGCAGATTGGCGTAAGAGCTTTTTCGGGTGCGTCCGTAAACAATGTGGTACTTCCCGACAACGGAAATCTCACAAAAATCGGTGAATTTGCGTTTTATCAGTCGCGTGAGCTTACAGACATTACAATTCCTGCGTGTGTGACGAGTATCCCTGACAATGCTTTCTCGGAGTGTGCCAAAGAGGTTACAATTCACGGAGGCAAAGGAACATATGCCCAGAACTACGCACAGAAAAATAAATTGAAGTTCGTGGCTGAATAAGCCTTGAAATAAAAAGTAAGATATTCATTTTCAGCTTTGCTGAATCTAATATAATTATGCAAGATAAGAGGTAGATTAAATGAGTACAAAAGAGTATCCTATCGTAGATAACGCAGAAAGCTTTGAAGCTGCCCTTGCAAGAGTAAGAGAAGCTCAGAAAATTTTTGCTACCTACACACAGGAACAGGTTGACAAGATTTTCCTTGCTGCCGCAACTGCTGCTAACCAGATGAGAATTCCGCTCGCTAAGATGGCTGTTGAAGAAACAGGCATGGGCGTTGCAGAAGATAAGGTTATCAAGAACCACTTCGCTTCTGAGTATATTTACAATGCTTACAGAAATGTTAAGACTTGCGGCGTTCTTGAGGAAGACAAGGCTTACGGCATCAAGAAGATTGCTGAGCCAATCGGCGTAATCGCTGCCGTTATCCCAACAACAAACCCAACTTCAACCGCTATCTTCAAGACACTCGTTTGTCTTAAGACAAGAAACGGTATCATCATCAGCCCGCATCCCCGTGCAAAGAAGTGCACCGTTGAGGCTGCAAAGATCGTTTATGAGGCAGCTGTAAAGGCTGGCGCTCCTGATGGAATCA
>ENA-ORPK01000999-ORPK01000999.1-human-gut-metagenome-genome-assembly--contig:-NODE-999-length-24075-cov-10.440008_pt1 | contig 24075 bp, 23 predicted proteins | sample MGYA00242139_ERZ509068 | MGnify/ENA primary metagenome ERZ509068 (study PRJEB26280, sample SAMEA2338687) | human gut metagenome | biome: human gut; feature: human-associated habitat; material: faeces... | reverse complement strand
AGATAGTTCATTGCTGCCTACCTCTCATATTCACATATTTTCCTTAACCATTCTCTTTAACTGTCTACAATAAAGCAGCAAGGATATTTCCCCTATAATGGATACGCTTAACCCGCATTATTACTGATTTTATACATGTTTTCTGCATAAAGCGCATATTAGAGCTTTAAATTTGACAATAAAAATTTTTGAAATTATTTTTGTGTTTATTTATTGAACTTTTGTATTTAATTACAGGACTTTCTAATTTTTAGTCGTAGGTGCATTAGAATTTTTAACATTTATACGCTTAGAAAATACATATTTACACTAAGTATATACTTTTATCGCAGCATATTTATTCACATATATACCAAGACCGCAGTGTCTGAGCATGCCGTTTGTAAACTTGATAAAACTAATATATAATATGTTCAACTAAAACAACATTCAGTATCCAATTCTAAGGAAATTTGAAAAAAGCAATAGCCACCTCTCAAAAATACCAACGTAAATTAAGGTGATTCCATAACTCTATGCTAGGTTACACTTTCAAACACTTCTTATATCTCGAGAAAATAAATATAGGGATAAGGTGAAAAACAATGGATATTTTTTTATCCTATGTAGCAGATGAGGAATTAATTAATTCTTGTACAGAATGCAAAGATACTTGTCAATACTATCTGGATATTACTCTGCCTTACGAATACAAGTATAAATATCTTCAGGAAGACATAAACAAGTATTTTCCCCAGCCTGCTCCATATCAGCACCGGAGTCATTAGCTATGAGCTATGCAGACCCAAAGAGATAAGCTCACAGGAAATAAACCCATGAACACTATGTAAATAGCAACTTTCAATCTATATAATGTAAAAACACCAACATATACTATCAAATAATGTGGTGCCCCATAAGATTAGATTTTAGGTCTAACTTTATGTGGTCACTACGTAAAGATGATATATGTTGGTGTTTTCTTTACAGCGACAACTTTATTTATACAATATCATATTAACAGCGAAACTCTTTGTTTACAGCCATTTCATCATTTCTAAGCCGCCTGTGCGGCGGTTAACTGCAATAATTTCTCCGCGAAGCCTTATATTTTGCATCCTTACACTTATAATATTATCATTTACCTTTTTCTTGGCAATCACAAAATTCCTTATTACAACGACCTTCATAACCTTGAGATAAAAAATAGGGTAAAATTCGACATAGCTCCACATCGCTTCTTGCATTAATACACAATCCTAAAATAATCCAAATATGCTTTATATTTATCTTGTGCAGCCAGGCAGGTATCTGTTAGATAGCCTTTTCCATTATCCCATTCTTTCAATCCACGATAATAGAACATCTTTAAATTATCATCAACAATAAATGGAACTATATTGTTTTTCAAACATTCCTTAAACATAATTAATCTACCAATACGACCGTTGCCATCCTGAAACGGATGAATCCGTTCAAACTTCACATGGAAGTCCAGAATATCCTCAAATGTCTTTGCATCTTTAGCGTTGTATTCCATCAGCAAGGTCTTCATTTTATCGGCAACTTCTTCTGGAATGGTTGTATCCATACCACCGACTTCATTAGGAAGCTTCTTATAATCGCCAACAGCAAACCAATCTTTTCTAGAGTCGCTGGTGCCGTTCTTCAAAATAAAATGAAAGTCCTTGATAAATTTCTCCGTCAGAACTACTCTTGCAGAATCAATAATTATGTCAATACAGTGGAAGTGATTTACTGTTTCAATTACATCATCAACATTCAGAACTTCTTTTTCTACACCGATAGTATTGGTTTCAAAGATATACCTGGTTTGATCGTGAGTCAGCCGACTTCCTTCCATATGGTTGGAGTTGTACGTCAATTCAATCTGCGTTTTATGATAAATACCACCGGAGTATTTACTTGCCTTCTGCTCTTTCAGAATATCCAACAGAGTAATCTTGGCTTCTTTTCTCTTATTGATACGCTCCGGTTTCTCTGCGTTTTCCGGAATTTTCCATATCTTACCAGTAATGAATGCACCATTCACACGACCTTGGGCACAATAATTTCTAACACTGCGCTCTGACACTTCCCACTTTTTCGCTATTTCAGTAACTGAAAGATATCGCATCTCTTTCCCTCCGTCATAAATAGCATCAAAACTATGTTAATATATTACATAGTATACCATATCATCGGCAAAAACATCAATATATTCAATATAGGTTTTACATTTCTTGCCGTTATAAAAAATGTTATTTCTGAATATAGAAAACCGGGCTCCATCGAAAATAAAGTCCGGTAAAATATAATCGACATTCAAGCCCTCAAGTCTACAGACCGCCTATGCGGCGATTAACGTTTTTTATTATCTGACAAATTTGGTTCGTTTTTCTAAGCCGCCTGTGCGGCGGTTAACAGCGTAATGGGCAATGGTGGTCGAATAGGTATTTTCTAAGCCGCCTATGTGGCGGTTAACGTAACTGAAAACTGCTGCCTGCAAACTGATGGCTTTCTAAGCCGCCTGTACGGCGGTTAACTTCGCAGCAATGAATTTCTCAATGCAACACAATTTCTAAGCCGCCTGTACGGCGGTTAACGCGTGGGAGACAGCACAAAATGTACCGCCTGTTTTCTAAGCCGCCTGTACGGCGGTTAACGCAGTCTGTCCAGAATGTCGGGTTCATCTGCTTTTCTAAGCCGCCTGTACGGCGGTTAACTGCAATAATTTCTCCGCGATGCCTTATATCTTGCCACCTTGCACCTATAATATTATCATTTACCTTTTTTCTTGGCAATCACAAAATCCCTTATTACAACTGCCTTCATAACCTTTAGATAAAAAACAGGTAAAATCCTACAAACATTTGTTTTTATACAAATTTATATCTCCCAAGAGCATTGCCCCACGAAAACCTAACATTAACAATCTCACTTGTTATCCAGCTTATACAATCCCCATTGGTCAGAATAAAAATACCTACTATAGTCATTATCATAGATAATAAAATTCAACATCCCATATTGCAGGCTTATGCGTTGCAGTTCCATGTACATATCATTATCCATGTCATACTGCAAATCTTTATCCAAGCGATGGTACAATGCTTCCTTGTAATTTCTTGTTAACCAAAGCCGAGAATTATTCAACTCATCCTCCATATGAATATTATAACGCATCTGGCATTTTTCATACTTACCTGTCCTCTTCATTTTCTCTACTATGTCAATATCACCTTCAACATACTGAATTACCATCCGTTAGGCTTAGCTAGGAGCGGGCAAACAAGCAGTATCTGTACGTAAAGATAAATCATCAGGTAGGGCCATTAAGTCGGACAGAGCAAAAGTCGTTATGACCGCAGGCTGTATTTCGAGAATTTTTGACATCCCGAATTATATTTACAACTCTAGAGAGAGGCAACTCGGCAAATCAGAATTTACTGCTCCAGCGAATGCACTTCTACACATTCTCTGTATAGCGGCAATTTGGAAACCCACTGCAACCCCAGAAGTATCCGAATCTGCCTTTTCGTTTTTTGAGTGTGCTATGACAGCGGGGACAATAGCGATTTTCTCCCTGGAGAGAGGAATTTCCCTGCATTGCTCCAGCCTGGTCAAAATGCAAATTTCCAAGCTGATGCACCCCGCCCTCGTTGTTGGCAGCCTTAGCTATATCCCGAGCCATTAGCTCAAAAACCTGCTGGTTCATATGGCAATCCTGCAAAGCTCGATGTGCTCCCTGGGTGGAAATGCCATAATGCTCTGCCAGATTCTCCAACCGCCGATGCTTCCAAGCTGGAAAACATTGCTTGGCCATATGAAGTGTATCAATATAGTCATTATCAATAGTCTGCCCAAAATACCGCTGACAATCCCGATAGATAAAATTCATATCAAATCGCTTGATATTGTGGCCTACCAGCACATCATCGCCTATAAAATCCAAAAATTCCCCCAGCACCTGAGAAAAACCTGGCTTGTCCGCCACCATATTATCATAAATATGATTGACACTGCTGGCTCCATAAGGTATCGGCCGACCTGGATTTACCAATTGAGTAAAGGTCGACACTGGATGCCCCCCTCTTACTCTAATGGCAGAGATTTCAATAACCTCATCCCGCTGACAGGATATACCTGTAGTCTCCAAATCATAAACCACATAATCCGGCGTATATTTTCTTCTTTCCTTCCCCGGAATATTCCCCAGCATAACCAAGCCCCTTTCCCTTTAACAAATTCTATTCCTGTACTTCGTAAAGCTTTTGATATTTATTGCGATTACCCAAAACACTTTTTACATATTCCTGGGTTTCCCTATATGGTATTTCCTCCGGATTGTTAAAGCTATAATCCCAGCCATATTGCTTCATCCAGGACAACACGTTGCCCCGGCCTGCATTATAGGCCGCCAGCATCAGCACCTCATTGCCTTGAAATTCCTCCTGCAAAGAGGCCAGATACCAAGAACCATAACGAATATTGCATTGAGGCTCCTTAAGCTGGTCCAAATTAAACCCTGTATCATCTAGCTGTCCCGAAATCCAGATAGCGGTTTCCGGCATAAGCTGCATCAATCCCATGGCTCCAAAGCCAGATATCGCCTCTGGTTGGAATTTGCTTTCCGTTTTCACCATAGCAATTACCAGATATTCGTCCACCTGATACTGCTGGCTGTATTTTTCAATTACCCCTCTATAATGATAGGGATAAATATACTGTCGCTGAATATCATTCTGCTGCAGCAGAGCATAGGAAATCATTACTGCCAGCAGAATACACATACCTACAGCAAAGCCCATAACCCGCCTTTTGGCTTCCATACGCTGCAATAGCTGCTCTTTACGCCTGTTTCTTTCCTCTGTCGTATATCGCATTACCATTCCTTCTGTTTATTCAGCAATTCCTCAACCTTGACTTCCAGCTCCTGACTGGTGCCATTATTATCTATAATGACCTGAGCCATTTTTTTCTTTTCCTCTAGAGGCATTTGTACCTGAATACGCCTCAATGCCTCCTGCTGGCTATAGCCATTTCGACTCATAAGTCTAGCCAACTGGTTCTCTCTGTTGACATAAACCAGCCAAACCTCATCTGCCATACTATCCCAGCCTGCCTCATAAAGCAGGGGTACATCCAACACTGCTGCCTTAGCTCCCTGATGGCGCAGAACTGCCAACCGGCTTTGGATTTCTGCCTTGATAATGGGATGCGCCATGCTGTCCATCCACTTTTTTTCCTCTGGCTGACTAAAGACAATATCTGCCACAGCCTGACGATTCAGCTGACGGTTAGGCAAAAGCACCTTTTCCCCATAGCGATTTACATAGGCCTGCCACAATGGCCTATCAGGCTGAGCCAGCTCCCAGGCAATGGCATCTGCATCCAGTACAGGCAAATTGTGCTGTCTTAACAGGCTGGTTACTGTGGATTTGCCACTGGCAATCCCCCCAGTCAAACCTATAATCTTCACGACTCTACCTCCAAGGGCTGACAATGTGGACAAAAACGAGTGCCCCGGCCTCCTACCTTGATTTTCTCCAGAGGAGTACCACAGATACGGCAGGCCTGGCCATCCCGGCCATAAACATAAAGATGTTCCTGATGGCTGCCCTTTTCACCATTGCCATTGCGATAATCTCTAAAGGTAGTGCCTCCATCAGCAATACCCTCGGCAATAACCTGATTTACTGTGGACTGCAATTTGGTCAACTCGGGCAAGGTCAGGCTGCCTGCCTGACGCAGGGGATGAATCCCTGCCAAAAACAGGGCCTCATCCACATAGATATTCCCCAGTCCCCCTACCTTCCTCTGGTCAAGCAGAAAGCTTTTTATTTTGGTTTTGCGCCCCTCAGCAGCCTTTGACAGATATGCCACCGTAAACTCTGGGGACAAAGGCTCCGGCCCCAGCTCTACCATGCCCTGGATCCGCCACAGCTCATCCTGATGCATAGCATATAAAGTGCCAAAGGTTCTGGTATCACTAAAAATCAATTTGGAGCCATCATCCAAATGAATAATCAATCTATTGTGATGGCTATTATCCTGTCCCATAGAGGGAACATATACCAGCTGGCCTGTCATGCGCAGATGAAATATCAGGGAAACCTGATTGTCCAGCTGCAAAAGCAGATATTTACCTCTCCTATCCAGACCTGCAATGGTAGTTTGCAGGATTCTAGCCACAAAGCCCTCTGGCTCAGGCCATTTAATCTGCCTAGGCAGCAATACCTCCACAGATGTTATTTTACGGCCCTGAATATGTGGCTCCAGAGACCGTCTGATTGTTTCAATTTCCGGCATTTCCGGCATCATTCACCACTCCTATCAATTTTCATTCTCAGCAATCAATAGCTCCGCCAAATCATAGCCGACTTTAATTTCGCCATGAAGGCTTCATTATTTTGCCTCCGCCCAGTTCTTTCCTGCATTAATATCAATGGTTAATGGCACCTGCAGCTCCGCCGCCTGCTCCATAGACTGCTTTAGCAAATCCTTAACCTGAGGCAGTTCCTCCTGAGGCACCTCCAGCACCAGTTCATCATGAACCTGCAGCAGCATACGGCTCTTTAGCCCTGCCTCCTGCAAAGCCTTATAGGTGCGAATCATAGCCAGTTTAATAATATCCGCAGCTGTTCCCTGAATAGGGGTATTCATAGCCATCCGCTCGGCCAGGGAACGACGCTGGAAATTGGTACTGCGGATTTCTGGCAAATCACGACGGCGACCGAATTTGGTCACCACATAGCCATTATCATGAGCCTCAGTTACCACCTTGTCAATAAAGGCTTTTACCCCCTGACATTTGGCAAAATACTTGTTAATGTATTCCTTGGCCTCCTTGCGGGAAATATGCAAATCCTGAGCCAAGCCAAAATCACTCATACCATAAATAATGCCAAAATTTACCGCCTTGGCCTTGCGCCGCAATTCGCTGTCCACATCCTCTACAGCCACGCCGAAAACCTCAGCAGCAGTACGGGCATGAACATCCTCATTGTGACGGAAAGCTCGCAAGAAATTTTCATCCTGAGACATATCCGCCAGCACCCTAAGCTCAATCTGGCTGTAATCAGCAGATACCAGCAAATCATAGCCCTGACCTGGCTCAAACATTTCGCGAATATGGCGCCCTTCCTGCCGACGGATAGGAATATTCTGTAAGTTTGGATCTGAACTGCTTAATCTGCCTGTGGCCGTAGCGGTCTGATTAAAGCTGGTATGTACTCGACCATCCTCTCTATCTATCAAAGGAGCAATACCATCCATATAGGTGGATTTCAGCTTGGTCCACTGGCGATAAGCCAAAATTTTCTCGATAATAGGATGGAGATTATACAGCTCATTCAAAACCTCCACATTGGTGGAATAGCCGGTTTTGGTTTTCTTAATAACAGGCAGTCCCAGTTCCTCAAAGAGAATTACCCCTAGCTGCTTTGGGGAAGCAATATTAAACTGTCTCCCTGCCAAATCATAGATTTCCTGCTCCAAATCAGCAATAATACTGCCAGCCTCTCTGGTTTGGCGAGCCAGACTTTCCCGATTCAAATAGATTCCTGCCTGCTCCATTGCGGCCAGCACCTGTACCAGAGGAAATTCAATCTTCTGATAGAGGGGCAACAAATCAAAAAGCATCAGCTTTTTCTGTAGTCTTTCCCCTATCTGAGCCAGTCCATAGCACTGCCAGCCCAGCTTCATGGAGTCAGTCCATGCCTCCTCTGGCTCCTGCACTCCAGCATCATAGCTATGCATCAGCTCCGGCATAGTATATTTGTTGCTGGCAGGATTCAAAAGATACCCCATCAAGGATACATCCCAAATATTACCAGCCAGCTGAATGTCACTATGATAAAATCCCTTGGCATCACAAATATATTTAGCAATGTCCTTATCAGCCAAAAGTTTCAACATATACTCCCAGCCCGGATTGACTTCCGGCTCCAAATCCCCAAAGAGGGTATCCATGCCGTGGATCTCCTCTTTGCTCATAGGACAATAGTAGAGCTGACTGCCAATAACTACCGCTGCTGCCACCAGCTTTTTGTGAGGCACTGCCCCCTGAAAATCTCCCATAACAAAGGCCTTGCCTGCCTTAACAGCCTGCTGGTACATCTCCCGACCAGCTTCCAAAGCTGTAGCTTCCTTCATCTGAGGCACGGCTAACAAAGGCTGAGCCTCAGCTTCCTGCTCCTCCCCTGCTTCACCGCCTATAATATCCGCCAACTTGCCTACCTGACGAGCCAGACTCCGCATCTGATATTTCTGATAAAAAGCCGTCAAGGCACCCGCCTTGGCATCCAAGGCAAATTCTGCCTCCTGATATGTCACAGGCACATCCAGCTTAATGGTAGCCAGCTTTTTAGACAACACTGCCTGCTGCTGATTATCCCGCAACCGCTCCTGCAAAGCCTTGCCGGAAATCTCCTCAATATGAAGTAGTACCTGCTCCACAGAGCCATAGGCAACAATCAGCTTCATGGCAGTTTTTGGCCCTACCTTGGGCACACCAGGAATATTATCGGAATTATCCCCCATCAGCCCCTTCAAATCAATAAGCTGAACGGGGGAAAGTCCCTGATATTCCTCCTGGAATTTGTCCTCATCATATAGAACAATATCCGAAATACCTTTCTTGGTAAAAAGCACTGTCAAATCAGGCTTTACCAGCTGCAGAGCATCCCTATCCCCTGTAACCACATAAGCCGACATACCAGCTTCCACAGCCTTGTTAGCCAGAGTGCCAATAATATCATCGGCCTCATAGCCAGCCATTTCCACCAAAGGAATATTCCAGGCCTCCGCCATTTCATGCAAAAGAGGCACCTGGCTTCTCAATTCCTCTGGCATAGGCTTTCTTGTTCCCTTGTAATCTGCAAACATATCTGTGCGAAAGGTATGCTTTCCCTTGTCAAAGGCAATGACCAGGGCTGCTGGCTGCCAATCTGTCAACAGCTTGAACAACATATTGGAAAAGCCTACAATGGCGTTGGTGTAAACGCCACTTTCTGTTTCTAACAAGGGCAGGGCATAAAAGGCACGATACAGCAAGCTGCTGCCATCCAGAATAAAAAATTTCTTCTTGTCCAAAATAAACCTCCTGCATAAATAAACAAAAACATGATGACAGTACCTACATAGATACTATCATCATGTAATAACACTCAATTACCAAGGACTTAATGGGAAAGAGCTGCCCGCCGCAGCCGCCACTGACGCACCCGATAAATCACCATTGGCACAATCAGGAAAGGCACTCCCACCAGCAGGCTTTCCCGCAAATCCGGTTCAAAGGCCAGCACCACCAAGCAGAAAACCTGAGCCCAGATACCAAATAAGGTTACATAAGGAAAAAATGGTGTCTTGTACTTCAGACTGGCAAAACTGCCATCAGCCACGGACTGCTTGCGGAATCTATACTGACTCCAACAGATAGAAATCCAGGCAATGGCTCCTGTAAAGCCGGAAAGAGCCAGCAGATAGGTATATACCGCTTCGCTAGCATCAAAGCTGTACAGCAGGATAATAAACCAGCAGGAAACAATGGAAACCAGCACCGCATTCTTTGGCATACCGTTCTTGTTCAGCTCGGCCAGCTTCTTGGGGGCCATGCCCAAAGTAGCCAGAGAATACATAGCTCGGCTGGTACCATAAAGGCCGGAATTGGAGCAGGACAAGGCTGCTGTCAGCACCACAAAGGCAAAGAGAGCCGCAAACCTGTCCAAACCATAATTGGCCACAGCTACAGCAAAAACACTGTCCTCAAGACCTGCCTTATCCCAAGGCAGAATGGAAATCAAAATGGAAATAGGAATGATATACAGGGCAATAATCCGCCAGGTTACGTTCCGCACCGCCATAGGAATGCTTTTCTCAGGATTTTTGCACTCCCCTGCTGCCAAACCGATAATCTCCGTACCTTGAAAATTTACCAGAATAATGGTCATGGTCAAGATAATTGACCAATAACCGTTAGGGGCAAAGCCGCCGCTGCCTAGGAAAATACTGCTGCCAATATATCCCTGCTGGCCGATAAGGCCCATAATAATCAAAAAACCTACAATACTGAAAGCTATTAAAGCCACTATCTTGATAATAGCCAGCCAAAACTCGCTTTCCCCAAATTTGTCCACATGGAACAAATTCACAATGGTTACAAGCAAACCAAAAAGAACAGCCCACCACAATTGGCTTATCTGGGGTAGAAAATTATTCATAATGATGCCTGCGGCAATCATTTCCGAGGGGACATAGGAAACCCATGTCATCCAATAGGTCCAGCCTACACCACAGGCCCAGGTAGGGCCGATATATTTTCTGGCATAGGTAACAAAGGAACCTGCTATAGGCTCAGCCACAGCCAGCTCCGCTAGGCAAAGCATAACACATAATACGATTGCCCCGCCTAAGAGATATGACAAAATGGCTGCAGGGCCTGCCTTTTCCAATACATATCCGGTTCCTAAAAAATAGCCGCTGCCAATAATTCCTCCTAGGGATATTAGCTGCAAATGGCGATTTTTCAACCCTCTGTTCATTTTTGGCTCCTTCATTGTCCTTGTAACACAACCTTTCCTTGTAGGCATCTACCTTGAGATGTCAACTACTGCACCCTATCAGACATAACATTCTGATACAACATTATTCTAGTGTATAATACCACTTTTTTCGGGGAAATACTACAAAAATTTTCGCCGAAAACCCTGTTTTTTTAGAGGAAAAAACACCTGAAAAAAGCAAAAATATTTTATTTACCTAATATAGGTGATATAATCGAAAAGAAACAATCTAAAGGAGGCTATTTTATGCCAGAAAACAAAATGGAACTACAGCCGGGCACTCGGCGTTTTTATTGGGTGCTATTCAAATCCACCTTTCTCATTAGCGCCTTTACCGTAGGTGGGGGCATGGTTATCATCCCCCTGCTGAAATCCAAATTCGTAGATGAATACGGTTGGATTGACGACAAGGAAACCTTGGATATTGTGGCTATTGCCCAGTCCATGCCGGGAGTTATGGCCATTAATGCTTCCATTATGCTGGGCTATCGTATGTCCGGCCTAATGGGCACTATGGTAACTCTTATGGCTACCATACTTCCACCCTTGATTACCATGTCCCTCATTGCTCTGTGCTATGATTTGTTTGCCCACAATCAGTATATTCAGCTGGTGCTAAAGGGAATGCAATGCGGTGCCACTGCCATTATCATCAATGTGGTTATCAATCTGGTACAAAAGCTCTTTAAGAAAAAGCTGCTGCTGCCCTGCCTGATTTTCCTAGGTACAATGGTGGCAGTGCTGGCCTTTGATGTAAATCTCATGTATTGCGTTATTGTGGATGGCCTAATCGGTCTGGCCTTACTGCGGAATCCCAAATATAATTAAGGAGGCATCACTATGGATATCTATTTGCTCCTCTATTGGGAGTTTTTCAAAATCGGTCTTTTCTGCGTAGGTGGCGGTTATGCCTCCATGCCTTGGATTCAGGCTGCTGTGGTGGATAATTACCAATGGCTGACCTTGAATGAATTTATTGACATCTTCACCATATCCCAGATGACTCCGGGGCCTATTGGCATTAACGCAGCCACCTTTGCTGGCACCAAGATTGCTGGCTTCTGGGGCTCCATTGCCGCCACAGTAGGCTTTGTTACCCCTTCCCTGATTCTCTGTCTGGGAGTTACCTGGCTGCTGAAAAAATACGGCGATATCAGCGCCATCAAGGGTATTCTGAATGGACTAAGACCAGCTGTAATCGCCTTGATTTTCGCTGCTGGCCTTAGCTTTCTCTATCTCTCTGTCTGGAACACAGAAACTATGCCTACGGATTTTAGCCAATTCGATACCAAGGGAATAATTATTCTGGCCCTGGCTCTTATTGCGGTTCGTCGCAAAATGGGGGTAATCAATCTGCTTGCCCTAAGCGGGGTACTGGGACTATTATTGGGAATAGCTGGTCTGTAACATTTCTGTCAATGGCTTTTCTTATAGAAAAAATCAATCAATCTGAATATTAAATAATTTTTGCGATAAATTTATCATCTCTGGGTTAGGACTGCTGTTCAACCACTGCACCTGTCCCTTTGTCTGTCTATCGGACAAAAGTTGACGGCGAAACAGTCTTCTTCTCAGCTGTCTAGCTGTACCAGCTGCTCCATCGTAGATTTTCACCTGGGGCCCCAACAGTTCTCCTATAACCTTACGGACAAAAGGATAATGGGTACACCCCAGCACCACACCATCTACTGGTTTGTCCCCCAAGGTCTTGAAATATCCCTGCAAAAATTCCCGCAAAGCAGGAGAATCCAGTTCTCCCCGTTCCACAAACTCTGGCAGACCTGGCAAAGGCAGCTTGATGATTTCTGCCTTACCCTGCCACTGTTCCAGCAGGTTGGCAAATTTTTTCTCCCGCAAAGTGGCTTCCGTAGCCAACACCACTACCCTGCCATTGGGACAGCCAATTACAGCTGGCTTTAGAGCTGGTTCAATGGCCACAATAGGCAGCTGAGGATATTCCTCCCGCAAACGACGGCCTGCGGCACTGCTGGCGGTATTACAGGCAATAACTATCCCCTTTACCCCTTTGGCTATAAGCTTCTGAACCACATTTTCCGTTAATTCATAGATATTTTCTGTACTGCGGCTGCCATAGGGAGCATTGGCCGAATCCCCATAAAAAATAAAATTCTCATGAGGCAGCAGCTTTACCAGCTCCCGCAAAACGCTAATACCACCCATACCACTATCCATAACCCCAATAGGAGCATCTTTATCTAAATTAAATTCCATTACACACACTTCCATTTTTATCCCAGCCTAACAGATACTAAGACTCCATAATATATAGAGCCAGAACCATGAAACAGCTCGTTTTTAACCTCTATATTATACCCCCTACATTATCCAAAGTAAATGCTGAGCATACACTTTGAACCAGGTTGTACCATATATGATGCAACCTGCCCCGCCTGTAGAAAAAGCACATCATCCATATTGCTCCAAATAAAAAGTCAAAAAATCAAAATTTATTCTTGACTTTTTGACCAATATTGCTATAATAATAATCAGAAAGAGCAAAAAGTCAAAGAGAGAAATCCCAAGACAGAATGAAAGCTCCAGGCAGTTATATTCATAGCTGCCAGATACATCCCCTTAAAAGGGGAGATAAAATATTTTGTGTAGATTCTTTGAAAGGAGTCCTAATTATGTTCGGTTTAGTTCCATTTGGTTCCAAGAAAAATAACGAAGTTGCCAAGAAAGAGGATGGCTTCAACAGCCTGTTTGATGTATTCAATGACTCCTTCTTCGCTAATCCTTTTGCCGGCTTTGGAGATATGCCTATGACCGCCAATATGAAGGTTGATGTAAAGGATAATGGTGATTCCTATGAGTTGATTGCTGATTTGCCTGGCGTGGACAAAAAGGATATTACCTTGAACTACGACAACAATTATCTGACCATTGAGGCCAAGAAGGATGAAAGCAATGACCAGAAGGACGATAAGGGCAATTATATCCGCCGTGAGCGTCACACCGGTACCATTAGCCGTTCTTTCTACATTGACAGCATTGACGAAAGCAAGATTGATGCCCAGTTTGAAGGCGGTGTACTGAAGGTTACCTTGCCAAAGGCCCCAGAGGTACAGCGCAACACCAAGATTGCTATTAAGTAACCCCATAGTGTATAGATACATCCTATAAATTCCTACCCTATATAAAAATCCCCCAAGGGACTGTCCTAGCAGATAGATATCAAAATGAATCTAATCTGCCGCCAGCTCCCTTGGGGGATTTTTTTATTGTCTTGCAACTCCCCATAAAAGATGGGCATAGTGCCTTATTTTACATAGAATACTCTATTAGGCTTACGAGCTGGAGTTTTAGGATATTCTCCTTCCACATAGCCCAGGGCGCAGTGACCAATACCTTCATATTCTTCCTCAATACCCAGAGATTTTAGTAACTCCTTGCCCCAATCCATTTCAAATTCTTCCTTGGCTCTGTGAATCCAGCAGCTGCCAATGCCCAGCTCATGGGCGGCCAACATAAGATTTCCCATAACCAAACTGCCATCATAAACCCGGTTAGGCCAACTCTTTTTAGCCAAAACAATAATCATAGCTGGTGCTCCATAGAATGGATCAAAGCCCTCTTTCCAGCCACCAATCTGACAATTCAGCTGGGAAATCTTGTCCCGCAGTTCCTTATTGGTTACCTGAATCATAATGGTATTCTGCTCACCATGACCACTGGCAGCATAAAGACCTGCTTCAATAATCTTATCCATAATATCCTGTGGCACCATATCCCCTTTGAATTTGCGAATACTTCTTCTGGTTTCCATTTTTTGCAAAACATCACTCATTAGTTTGTCCTCCTGTTTCAAAATTTACTTGATTATTACGATAAGAACAATGCCCAATTATTTCAGTAGGTTCTCAAATATGTCTACTGATTGCATCCAGCAGCTTGGTCTTGGCTTCGGCTAAAGGCTCTTCTATAGTACAGCCTGCTGCCCGCACATGACCACCACCGCCAAATTCTGTGGCAATTACACTAACATCCACACCCTTGGAGCGCATACTAACCCGGCATTTCCCTGGCTCCACTTCCTTCATAAGCACAGCCACATCCACTCCATCAATGATTCTTACTCCATCAATAAAGCCCTCTGTGGTATCAAGAGTTTCGTAGAGAGCATTGTCAATAAAAATGCCTGCTACCCTCCCATCCATAGCCATTTCAATGGTTTCCATAGCTTTGGCTCTATCCAGCACTTCCTTGAAGCTGCGCTTCTCCAAAGCCTCCGAAACCACATGAGGCTGAGCGCCTGCCTCCACCATATCTGCGGCTGCCCGCAGGGTAAAGGCACTGGTATTGGAAAAACGGAAATTGCCTGTATCTGTGGAAAGCCCTGTGAAAATACACATGGCTACAGCAGCATCTGGTGTCACCGCCAGCTCCTGAGCCAGCTGATAAATAATCTCTGCTGTAGCAGCCTTTTCTGCATCCAGATAGAAGAAATCTGCCTCCCCATCATTGGTGCGGTGATGGTCAATATTGATAATAGGAGCCTGACATTTGTTCAGCACCTGCCCAATTCTATCCTTGGACACATCCAACATAATCAGATAATCTGCAGGATAGCTTTCCTTTTCCGGCTTCTGTATGGCCTCTATATCTGGCAAAAAGCCAAAACTCTCCGGAATATCATCGTCTATCAGCACTTCCACATTCTTCCCCAACCGTATCAGCATCTGATACAGAGCCAGAGAGGAGCCTAAGGCATCACCATCAGGATTTACATGGGTGGTAATCACCAGATTTTCTGCCTCCAGCATTTTGGCTGCTGCTTCCTTTAATGTTATATGCACAGGAACCACTTCCTTTCTTAAATTCAATTAACTATTTCTTATTATACAACAAAAAAAGCTGCCGCGTTATGGATTCTTACCACAAAATGCGACAGCTTCTCTATTTTTATTTACTCAGCATCCTTGCTGTGCTCCTGCTTTTCAATCTGCAACAGCAGCTTCTGAATATGATCGCTGTAGTCCAGAGATTTATCCAGAACAAATTTTAACTCAGGGGTAACTCTCAGGCGGATACGATGTCCCACCTCACGGCGGATAAAGCCCAGAGAGCTATTCAGACCAGCCCAGCTTTTGGCTATCTGTTCATCATTGCCCATGATGCTGACAAATACCTTGGCGCTGCTCAAATCTCTGGTAATCTCTACCTGGGTAACAGTCACAAAGCCGATTCTTGGGTCCTTCAGCTCCTGCAGAATAATCTGGCTGATTTCCTGCTTCATGAGCTCCTGAATTTTTTCTATACGAAGCTGGCTCATATCTCTACCCTCCGTTTCTTTTTTTATTCCTTATTTAAATCATTGATAGAGGTCTTTACCTCCTCCATGATATAAGCCTCTATAATATCTCCTTCACGGAAATCCTTGTAATCCTTGATGGTAATACCGCACTCGTAGCCTGCAGCAACTTCCTTCACATCATCCTTGAAGCGGCGGAGGCCATCCAGCTCACCATCAAATACTTCAATATTGTCACGGACAATACGAATCTTGGACTGGTTGGTAATCTTGCCTTCCAATACATAGGAACCAGCTACCAGAGCCTTGGAGAATTTCATAACCTGACGAATCTCCACCTTGCCCTGAATAACTTCCTTGTACTTAGGAGCCAGCATACCGCTCATTGCTTCCTTAACATCGTTCAGTGCATCATAGATAACCCGATAGGTGCGGATATCAATACCCTCGGTATCTGCCACACGGCGGGCATTGGCATCTGGACGCACGTTAAAGGCAATAACCAGAGCATTGGAAGCAGAAGCCAGCATAACATCAGACTCAGTAACAGCACCTACGCCGGAGTGTACAATACGGACACGAACCTCATCATTCTTGTTCAAACCCATAAGAGAACTGTTCAATGCCTCTACAGAACCCTGAACATCAGCCTTAACAACGATATTCAGATCCTTCAGATGGCCCTCCTGAATCTGGTTAAAGAGATCATCCAGGGAAACCTTCTTGGCATGAATCATATCGTTGCGCTGCTTCTCCATACGCTTCTCAGCAATGGTACGAGCCTGCTTCTCCTCCAGAGCTGCCAGTTCATCACCTGCTGCTGGAACATCATTAAGGCCCAGCACCTCTACAGGAACAGAAGGACCTGCCTTCTTCACATTCTCACCACGGTCGTTCAGCATAGCACGAACCTTACCGTAAGTAGTACCGGCCACAATGGAATCACCAATGCGGAGAGTACCAGACTGAACCAGTACAGTAGCTACAGGACCACGACCCTTGTCCAGCTGTGCCTCGATAATAACACCACGAGCCTCACGCTTTGGATTAGCCTTCAGCTCCTTCACCTCAGCAACCAGCAGTACCATTTCCAGCAGATCGCTGATACCAATATTCTTCTTTGCAGAAACCTCTACCATAATGGTATCTCCGCCGTATTCCTCTGGTACCAGACCATGCTCCATCAGCTCATTCTTAACATTGGCTGGGTTAGCACCTGGCTTATCAATCTTGTTGACCGCAACAATAATAGGTACGCCAGCATCCTTGGCATGATGAATAGCCTCTACAGTCTGTGGCATAACACCATCATCAGCAGCAACTACCAGAATGGCAATATCTGTTACCTGAGCACCACGGGCACGCATAGCAGTAAATGCTTCATGACCTGGGGTATCCAAAAAGACAATCTTCTTGCCCTGACACTTTACCTGATATGCACCGATGTGCTGGGTAATACCGCCAGCCTCATGGGTGGATACAGAGGTCTTTCTGATAACATCCAGCAGAGAGGTTTTACCGTGGTCAACATGGCCCATTACGGTAACAACAGGTGGACGCAGAACCAAGGTCTTTGGATCATCCACAATCTCTGGAATCAGAGTAGGATCTACCTCTGGTGGCAATTCCTCTACATTAACTCCAAATTCGCTGGCTACCAGTGCAGCTGTATCAAAATCAATTTCCTGATTTATGCTGGCCAGAACCCCCATCAGCATCAGCTTCTTGATAATCTCAGCTGCGGTACAGCTCATCTTGCTGGCCAAATCCTTGACGATAATAGTCTCCCCAACTTTAATATTCTTAGGGCGAGCTATTTCCATCTTTGGAGCCTGCTGCTGATTGTTCTTGTTGCGGTTATTCTTATTGCGATTGTTCTTGCCACCAAATCCATTGTTGTTGAAGTTGTTGCGGCCATTCTTGCCATTACGGTCATTGCGACCACCATTCTGGCGGTTACGATCATTTCTATCCATTCGGTCAGTACGCTCCATCCGGTTATCGCGGTTATTCTTCTTCTCGTTTCTGTTATCATTATGGCCGCCGCCATTGCGGTCGTTACGGTCATTACGCTCAGGACGATTGCTGTTATTCTTTGGTCTATCTCCTACAGGCTTCTGGCGATCATTCTGATGGCCATTGCCACCATTGTTATGCTGATGCCTGTCGTTACGACGCTCCTGCTGGCTGCCATTATGCTTCTTCTGGTTGTCACCAGCATTATGCTGTTCACCATTATTCCGGCCCTGACGATTTTTGTTATCGTTACGCTCCCGAATACTGTGACCATTGCCACCAGCCTCACGATGATTTTTCTCCTGCTTGCCAGCCTGTGGCTGATGAGTATGACTCTGCTGTGGCTTCTGAGCCTTGGCAGGAATCTGTGGCTTACCATCATTCTGTGGCTTTGGAGCTGTCTGCTTTGCATTAGCCTTAGTCTGCTGTGGCTTCTGCTGGGACTGCAGCGCCTTGATTACCACCTGGCGGGCATTGTCATCCACTGTGCTGGAATGGGATTTGGCTTCAATATTATTCTTGTGCAGAATGCCCAAGATAGTTTTGTTGTCAGTATTTAGTTCCTTGGCGATGTCATATATTCTGTATTTTGACATTAATCCACCCCCGTTTCTCCATCAGTGGGACAAAAGCGGGCAATTGCATTGGCAAATCCTGCATCCATTACGGCCGCCACTGCTCTAAAGTCCTTGCCAATACAATGACCTAGCTGCTCTCTATCCCAAAGATAGACTATTTTTATTTTTCCTTGTGTCGCCATCTGCTCATATCGCTGACGGGTTTCTGCCGAAGCATCCCCTGCCACCAAGAGCAAATGGACTTTATTTCCTTGTACTGCCTTGGTTACAGCAAAATCACCGGAGGCCACTCGACCAGCCCGCTGTGCCATACTTAGCAGGTTCATTATCTTCTGTTCGTTCATCATTCTGAAAGGAGCTGCTGTAACAGCTCATCATATACAGCCTTGTCAATCTTGCTCTTAAAGGAACGATCCAGACCATGACTCTTAAAGGCCTTTTCCAGACATTCCTTGTTGTTGCATATATATGCTCCCCGACCAGCTTTCTTGCCTGTCAGATCTACAGAAAACTCCCCCTCAGGACTGCGTACTATCCGTACCAGCTCCTTCTTGGGATGCTGCTGCTGACAGCCCAGACATAATCTGGCAGGAATCTTCTTTGTTACTGCCATATTATGCTTCCTCGTCTGGCTCTACATCTGCTGGCTGAGAAGCTTCCTCTGGAGCAGCATTTTCCTGCTGTAAATCATCTTCCTGGCCCAGTTCTGCCAGAATATCATCAGCCAAATCATCCTCTACAGGAGCAGCAACTTCCTCCTCCTGAGCCTGGGATTCGCTCTTGATATCAATCTTCCAGCCGGTAAGCTTGGCTGCCAGACGAGCATTCTGGCCTTCCTTGCCAATAGCAAGGGAAAGCTGATTGTCTGGAACCACTACTCTGGACATCTTCTCATTTTCGTCTACATCTACGCTGATAACCTTGGCAGGGCTAAGAGCATGAGCAATGTAAACAGCAGGATTTTCATCCCACTCTACAATGTCAATCTTCTCGTTGTGCAGCTCATCCACAATGGTCTGTACCCGGAATCCTCTATGGCCTACACAGGAACCAATAGGATCTACGCCTTCTTCTCTAGCGCAAACAGCAATCTTGGAGCGCATGCCAGCCTCACGGGCTACGGATTTAATCTCCACAATGCCATCGTGAATCTCAGGCACCTCCAGCTCAAAGAGACGCTTCAAAAGGTCTGGATGAGTACGGGACAGAGTAACCTGTGGGCCCTTGGTGCTGTTCTTTACTTCAATAACAATGGCCTTGATACGATTGTTTACTACATATTCCTCAGTAGGAATCTGCTCTGCTGGAGGCATAATAGCCTCAGTTTTGCCCAGATCTACAAAAACATTTCTGTTTTCTACTCGCTGAATAATGCCGGTTACAACCTCATTCTCTCTCTCAGAGAACTCGCTGTAAATCATGCCCCGCTCAGCTTCGCGAATACGCTGTACAACTACCTGCTTGGCATTCTGAGCTGCAATACGGCCAAAGTTAGCAGGAGTAACCTCTACCTCCAGAGTATCCCCTACTTGATAATTGGGAGAAATCTTGCGAGCCATGGCCAAGGAAATTTCCTGTACGGCATCCTCAACCTCATCAACTACGGTTTTAATGGCATATACATGATAGCTGCCGGTAATGCGATCCAAATTAACTCGTACATTCTGTGCGGAATTAAAATTTCTCTTGTAGGCTGCCACCAGGGCATCCTCAATAGCATCAAAGATAATCTCAGGGTTGATACCCTTTTCCAAGCCCAACTCCTTGAATGCTGTCATAAATCCGCAATCTTTATCTTCTGCAGCCTTTACTTTTTTTGTTCTGGTAGCCACTATTTATTAACCTCCTAAATTTCATGACTGGTTACCAATCACTTGGTTTCTTAAAAATCTATATGCAGGTTCACCTTGGCTACCTTGTCCATTGGAATAGCCATATCGCCTACATTGATGGTTTCCCCATCATAGGCACTTAGTGGGCCTGTTACCACCTTTTTGCCATCTAGTGGAGCAAAAAGGCTTACATCAATATCCTTACCCATTTCCCGCTGAAAATCTCTAGGCTTTTTCAGCTCTCTATCAAGGCCGGGAGAGGATACCTCCAAAATATAACTGGTCTTGATAATATCCTGAGCATCAAGAAGCTCCTCCAGCTTTCTGCTAAGATCCTGACAATCATCCAGATCTACGCCGCCCTCCTTGTCAATAAAGACACGAAGGTACCAGTCACGCTCTTTTACGTAGTCCACTGCCACCAGCTCCAAGGCTGTATTTTCCAGCAGCTCCTCGACAATCTTTTCTACCTCTGCTTCAATTCTGCCAGCCACGCAAATCTCCCTCCTTAACGAAAATTCCTATCTTATTTCAAAGAAAAGAGTGGGTGAAACACCCACTCTGCTAAGACTTAAATTAATTGCTACGCTTATTATAGCATTTCTATTCAGGTATGTAAATACTAATTTACATATTATTCAAGATTTATACCTGGCCTTTTATCGAAATACAGCCTGCGGTCATACTACTTCAATCTCAACAACACCTGCATCAGCTTTAATGGCTCTCGCTCAAAATAAGCTGTTTCCTTGACTAAAGCTTTGGAAAAATCCCGCTTATGATCAAATGATTTTGAGAACTCTCCCAGCACATCCAATATATTTCTTTCAGCCCACGCATTGTCTAAGGCATAGGTGCTATGAATCACCAATTGACACAGTTCATAAGCTATCAAATATGAAAAATAATTATGCAAAAAACCACCACTAAAGGAATATGGATAAGCATGAAAAAGCCATTCATGCTGCCAATATCGTTCTAGGACACTTCCCAAACGCTCTTGCACAAAATGATGCCTTTCCTCATATACATTGTTATAATAATCATTCATTACCTGCCAATGCTCGCTTGATATTAGTAATTCTTTTTCCTGCTTTAGCACTGTAATAATGCCATTCATAAATTGGTGATGAGCAACTGGATAATATTGCCAATTCTCCCACAGGTTTGAAATTTCCTGCTGGAAGGCATCACTATTATAATAGTCTATCAAACCTGCCACAGCTTCTACATCCTTTTGGCAATCCTCTACTTTATCAAGAAACAAACCTAAAATCACTAATCTCTGCTCAAAAGTATAGGAAGTATTTTGCAAAATTGCTAATCCTCCCATCGTAATATGAACAGCAGCCAAATCATTAGGTACATTCTTCATATTACAATTCTTTGCCATCAGCTTCCAGGCAGATGTATCCTCTTCACGGCTAATTTGCTGCAGCTCCATAGCATTAGGCGAAAGCAAGGCATATTCAGCAGCTACCGGACACGTCATCGCCAATATTCTAAATTGATAATTACCAATTTGCTGTACCATTCTTGGATACACCTTACAGGTTTGGGATAATGCATCCTCTCCCATATTACGCTGAATATAACATAAATTATCCTCACACAGTAATGGACATACGCCCTTATTATTTAGCTCAATTTGAAAACCAGTCTGAATAATTGAAGGCTGTATACTAGATAATATCTTTTTTCGCATAGCAGGATTCTTAATGCGCTGATACTTCTTATAAGTATCCATATCAATATCTATGCGCCATTTACCACAACATTTAGCATTACATTTGGAACCATCACATTGAAAATTACCTACATATTTAGGTTGCAATATTATGCTCTGATTACTCATTAGAAAATGTCTACCTTTCTCCATATATTATTTCACAAAAAGAATGGGGCGGGAGTGACAACTCTCCCGCCCCATATGCAATGGTAGTTCTAATAACACACCTTGGTCCTTCAGGCTAGCAACAAGAAGGGGTGCGGAATTAGTATATTTAATTTATATATCAGCAACAGGCTATAACCCATTACAAAATATATCAAGATAATTTTGACAGCTTATCTAAATAGATTTGCCATCAACCAGCTATCCTGGCTATGCTCTTACTGAAGCAGGGACAGTACGTTGGAGCTGGACTGGTTAGCCTGTGCCAACATGGACTGTGCAGCCTGCAACAGAACATTGTTCTTGGTATAGTTGGTCATTTCCTTAGCCATATCAGCATCACGAATAGTGGACTCAGAAGACTGAACATTCTCAGATGCAGTGGTCAGGTTAGTGGAGGTGTACTCCAGACGAGACTCAACGGAACCAATAGTAGTCTGCTGATCCAAAGCCTTCTGAATCGCATTGTCCAGAACATTGATAGCAGCATTTGCCTTGTTCTGAGTGGAGATGTTCAGCTTAGTGCCATCTGCCCCCTGCAGACCAAGAGCCTCTGCACGCATATCAGTCAAACCAACCTTGATGGACTGATTTGCATTGGAGCCAACCTGCAAGGAAATTGCATTGTCATCAGACTTATTCTGAGCACGAATGGTTTCGCCGAAAGCATCCAATGCTGCATTTGCAGACTTCTTAACATTACCCTGAGAATCCGATATGCTGATGTTCAGGCCAGAAATCTGACCACCAATGCCATCTGCATTAGCAGTAATGGTGATAGCATTTTCACCGCTAGCAGTTGTAACTGTATCGTTGGATGCACCCAAGCCTACAGTACCACCTGTCAAGAGATATGGTGCAGTGAACTTGTCGGCAGCAATTTCTGCAGCTGCATATCCAGCTTTAGCTTTTGTATACGCTTCATATTTAGTACCAGCTTTAGCAGAACCATCCGCATTGATAACAGCATCACCTGCAGTTTTCAATGCAGTAGCCTGTGTTTTTACTGCAGTTGCCTTGGTTGACAAATCTGCGATAGCATCTCCAAACTGTGTAACTGTAAGAGTATGATTCTTTTCAACATACTCATCCAAATAGCTGGACAACTCAGTAGAAAAAGCTTTATCATCTGCTGCAAGCTTATCCTTTGCTGCCTGTAATGCCTCAGCTAGATTACCTTTAGCAATTGCAGCTGTTTTTGCAGCGTTCAAGCTTGTAGCTGTCTCTGTCAAATCAGCAGTTAGTGCATCCTTATATACAGTACTGTTAGCAATATTGTCCAAATATTCACCGTCATTAGCTGGCTTACCTGCACTGATAGTCTCTGCTCCAGTACCCTTTGTACCAACTATACCAGCCCAAGCAGCTGCAGCATTATTATAGTTATTAACAGCAGTCTGTACACTAGTTTTCTCTGTCGCTACACCATTAACTGCATTTTTCAGTTCACCAGTTTTTTTAGTCAGTTCATCAATTGCTTTCTTCTTCAATTCAGCAATATTCTCTGCATCTGCCTTGGTGAAGCCAGCTTCATCAGCAATACGAGCTTCAAGAACACTCTTATTGTCACCAGATGCAAAAATCTGAGAATCAGAGTCGATAGCTTCAGCATTTTTGAAAATATCCTGCAGGCTAGCAACCTTACCAGTGGTTTCATCCTTTACAGCAAAGGTAGTACTGTAAGTCTTACCGCCCTGTACATAGGAAACAGTTACCTTATCAGTATCATGGATTTCCAGAGAGTCACCGCTGCGAGAAGTCAAATCTGTCAGCTTAGTTTGACCAGTAGTATCAGTGCCCAAGCTCTGATTGGAGAGTGCAGTGTAGGTAGCATTGCCCTTGGTGTTCTTGGAACCATCAACGAGATACTTACCATTGAAGGTAACATTTGCGTTATCGTTAATCTGGTCGATGGACTGATCCAGTTCCTTCTGGATGG
>ENA-ORPK01000997-ORPK01000997.1-human-gut-metagenome-genome-assembly--contig:-NODE-997-length-24146-cov-4.330331_pt1 | contig 24146 bp, 2 predicted proteins | sample MGYA00242139_ERZ509068 | MGnify/ENA primary metagenome ERZ509068 (study PRJEB26280, sample SAMEA2338687) | human gut metagenome | biome: human gut; feature: human-associated habitat; material: faeces... | reverse complement strand
AAGCGATAGTTGGCGCGGAGGGGGTACTCGCGCTCCATATAGCGCTCATCATACTCGATCCCTTCGCTGTTCACGAGGCGCTCGTAGTTGATGATGGAGTTGAGCGGGGACGGGATGACGTTCTCGGCCCAGTATTCCAGCTGCTCGGCGGGGCGGGTTTCGCTCCAGAAGCGGAACTCGTCAATGGCCATGCCGTCAATCTTGCCAATTCTGGCATATTCGCTCTTTTCGCCGAAATCAACGTCGTACTTGACAGGGAACGAGGCGATAACCGCAAGCTTGTCACGATAGAGAGTGAGGGTTCTTGCAGCGGAGTCCCAGTTCAGCGCCAGGTGAGTCCATGCATTTGCCTCGAGAGCGGGTGTTGCGCCCTCTCCGCCGACGTATGCGACCACCTCGCCGTATGTGTTGAAGATTTCACCCTTGGGCACGCCATTTGCGAAGAGGAGTCTCCAGCCCCATCCTGTGTCGGATGCCCTGGTCTCGAAGAGGACTCCATTGTCGCTGCCGGTTCCCTTGACCCAGATTTCCAGCGTGAAATCGCCCTCGTAAGTGTCATTGTATCCGCCCTTGACATTGGTTCCGACTGCGAAGCGGTCGGGATGCGGGAGCTCGATGTCCCCGTCCAGTCCAGAGAGATCAAGGGAGCGGCTGGGGGCATTTCCTGTGTAGTAGAGTTTCCAGTCGGTGTCCTTGATCTCATTCCAGGTGACGCCTGTCAGCGGAGTGTTGTCGGCCTTTCTGAGGACGACGGACATCGGGTGCAGGGGGCTGGAGCCGAGTGCGACCTCGACCTTGTCGGAGATTCCGTCGTCATCCGTATCAATGTTGAGCGGGTCGGTGCCGTAGTTCATCTCCTCGCGGTTGGTGAGGCCGTCGCCGTCGGAATCCACGTCCCCGTCCAGGGTCGTGCCGTCTCCCGCCAGGGAGTGCGGATCCTTTGGATTTGCGCCCTCGCTGCGGAGCAGGTATTCGTAGTAGTCGGAGAGCCCGTCGTCATCGAAGTCGGTGGTCTTGTCGGCAGTCGTCAAGTCTCCGAAGTAGGTGTATTCCCACCAGTCTGCGATGCCGTCGCCGTCGGAGTCACCGTCCTGGTACTCCTCGGAGTCTGTGATGGAGAGGAGTGCATCCTCGGCGAGAATGGCGGAGATTCCCTCGCCTTTGAGTTCGGCGTCACGTGCCTCCTTCGCCTTGCGCAGATTGGAGTTGGCGGTGTTGACGGCCTCCTGGGCGGCCTCGTACTCCTTCTTCACGTCCTCTGAGGGGCTTGTGCTGGCGTTGTATGCATCGGATGCGGCCTGGAATCTCGCCAATGCCTTGTCGTAGACAGCCTGCAAAGCACTGACAAGGGCTGCCAGGTCGGCACGGGTCTTGTAGGTGACGCAGGGAACGCGCTCCCCATCGGCGGTTCTGTAGTTGAACTGGAAGTAAGCGGCCAGGTCAGCTGTGTTTTCCGAGAGGAAGATGTCGCGGCTGAGGCGGAAGTCGGAGACGCCCACCACCTTGTTCCAGATACGCAGTTCGTCGAACTCGAAGGAGAGTCGGGTCGCGGAGGACGGCAGGTCACCGATGACAAGGTCGCCCTTCTGGCTTGTCCTGCGGATGACGCCTTTGAACTCGGCTCCGCCGTTGCTGAACTCGACTCCGTCGGCGTATGCAATGATCGTGACCGTATAGAGGTTGCTTGCGGTCTGGTTGACGGAGAACGCGACGTGGGTCCAGGTCTCCTTGCTTGCGGTGAAGCCGTCCAGCATGACCTTCCTGGTTCTGCCCATGATGAGGTCGTCGCAGATTGTGAGGGCAATCTTGCCATCCACGAGTTCCACCTTGAAGTCGCCCTTTGCGCCACTGGCGTCGGCGGTCTTCTGGAGAAGCGTTCCATTAAGCTCCGAGTCAGAGGCCAGGCGGAACCAGAACTCGCCGGACCAGGCCCGCTGGTCGCTGACCAGGTCGTTGAACGCCTTCACGCATGCGTATGGAGCGGTGCGGGCGGGGATGGTCTCGATATTGGTGGTAATCAGCTGCTTGTCGTAGTCGAAGGCAGGGACCTTGACGTCGTGGCCCTGAAGGATCAGGTCGACGGCGCGGTTGTACCAAGGGCTTGTCGGATCGAGGGGATCCGTGCCGGCCATGTGCTCCTCCCAGTCATTGATGCCGTCGCCGTCGGAGTCTGCCTTGGTGGGGTCGGTATTGGTGACCGTGTTCTCGATCACGTTGTCGAGCCCATCGCCGTCATAGTCCACATAGCCGTCAGTCGCGGTCAGAACGGAGGTGTCCTCGAGCATGGCGGTCACGTCAGTCGTGGTGCCATGGAGGACGACCGTGTTGGCGTCGGTCTGGGTGACGCGGACATACTTTCCGTTGACTCCGGTCCAGTACGAGCGCGGGATGGAAACCTGCGCAGTGGGATTGTATCCCATGAGGTATTCCTGGAGGTCGGTCACGCCGTCGCCGTCGTAGTCGGTGGTCGCGCTGGCGGTTGTCAGGTCACCGAAGTACTTGATTTCCCACCAGTCCGGTATGCCGTCGCCGTCGGAATCGATGTCGGCATTTGCAGCTTCGATGTCCAGGACGGTGATTGCCTCGTTGACAAGGGAGCCCTTGCTGCCCAGTTCAACGCCCTTGCTCCAGAAGGTGAGTTTCTTCTCCTGGTTGAGGTCGGCGAAGAAGAGGAGTTCCGCGGATGCATCGCCGGTGATGGCGTTGTCGCCAAAACGGGTCTCGCTGACGAGGGGGAGCTCTGTCTCGGAGTCGTAGTACCAGATGGAGACCTGGTCCATGACCATCGAGAGGCGGGAGGACGCAGTCTTGTCGTCGCCCATGACGATTGGGCCGGGGAGGCTGCTGGTATAGGGCTTCTCGGGGTCCGCGGCGGGGCGGAGGAGTCCGACGAGACGGGCCATCTTTTCCTGGACCATGGCGGCCTCGTTCTCCTTCTGGGAGGCGAAGGTAATGGTGTAGGAGTAGTTGGAACCGGATGCGGAGAGCTGGTTGACTGCGACCGCCACGTGGGTCCATCCGTCGCCAGGAGCGAAGGACGCCTTGGAGAAGACTCTGCTCTCGACCTTGTTGCCCTGGGTGGACTGGTCGGTCCCGACCGTATTGTAGGTGAAGGTCAGCTTGCCGTTGTCAAGCCAGAGTCTCCAATCCTGGAAGAACTTGTATCCGTCCGCCTGCTCGGCCTGCTTCTGGAGGAGCGTGCCCGTGAGCCCCGAGTCGTCCGCCAGCTTGAACCAGAGATCGATTGCAAAGTGCTGGGGATCCTCGATGCCGGAGAAGTTTCGGATGGTGCGGGAGAAGTCCTGGCCGCTCTGGACGAAGCCGTTATCCTCGGTGCGCCTGCGCATCTCCGCAGCGGTGACATTCTCGGTGAAGACAGGCTCCGCCGCGCCGTTGACGATTGCGCTCCTGGTGTACTGATACTCGTCATCCGAAATCTTCACATACGACTCTGTGATTTCCTCGTTGTAGAAGATTGCGTATGGGGCGGTGCGGGCCGCCTGGGTGTATGTGAAGTCGAGCTTGCCGGTCTTCGGGTTCATGATTGTGACGTCATGTGAACCGAGAACCAGGTCGAGAACCCGCATGCCTGTGGCGGCGGGGCTGTTCGGGTCAAGTGGATCGGTGTAGGTGACGAAGATTTCGATGTTGTCGTCCAGCCCGTCGCCGTCGGTATCCTTCAGCAGCGGGTTGGTGCCGTATATGTATGCCTCGTCATAGTTGGAGATGCCGTCGCCGTCGAAGTCGATTTGTCCGTCGGTCAGCAGTGCCACGTTGGCGGCGTCCTTGACTGCCGCGGCGGCCGAGCCGTCTGCCAGGATGAAGCCGCCTTCGGCCGTGGTCTGGATGACTGCGACGTATTCGCCGCTCTCAAGGTATGCGTAGAAGGTGCGGGGGACGGAGACCTTCGCGGTGGGGTTGTACCCCATGAGGTACTCGTAGAGGTCGATCACGCCGTCGCCGTCGGAGTCGATTGTGCCGTCGGTTGAGGTGAGGTCGCCGAAGTACTTGAGCTCCCAGGAGTCGGGCAGTCCGTCGCCGTCGGAGTCGATCAGGCCGCTCTCGGAGGGATTCCTGGCGATGTCAAGGGCAATGTCGGTATCGTCCACGATGCCGTCGGAGTCATTGTCGATGCCGTCCCAGTAGTTCTCCTCGGGGGCGGCAAAGGACTTGGCAAGGACATGCTTGGTGACGGCCAGGTCGCCGCCGACAGGAATGGTGGAGAGGCGCTCGCTGACGCCGGCTCGGATGTAGAGGGCGTCTTCGCTGTAGGTGGTGCTCCAGGCGCCGTTCACAAAGAAGAGGTCGTCGCCCTGGAGGACGCTGGTCTCAAGGCGGCGGGAATTCGGATTGCGGACGATTGCGTAGTCGTAGATGTTGTCGAAGGTGTTGTTGACGGTGTCGTTGATGATTCCGTCGCCGTCGCCGTCGCCGTATGCCAGGTTGTCAGGCATTGCGCAGGACTGTGCGGTAACCCAGTCGGCATGTCCGTCGCCGTTGGCGTCCACGAAATTTGGCATGTGGAGACGATACTTGAACGCCTCGGCGACCTCGGGCTGCGTGTCGTCATTATAGAGTGCTGCAAGTGCCTTGAAATCAGGAAGATGTGCAAAATCCTCGACAGTCTTGCCGCCATCGTCGAAGCGATAGTAGAGTCCCAGGTCCGGGTCTTCTGCCTTTGTGCACATGATTGCCGTGTTCTTGATGCGCTGTCCTTCGGTGCGCACGCTGGTGAAGTAGCGGAATTCGTCCAGGAATGCATGTTTGAACCCCTTTCCGATGACCACAGTTCCATCTGCTGTTCCCGGGTCGACATCATACCACCAGCTGCCTGCCCTTCCGGCCTCGGTCATGTCATTCACATAGATGCTGTAATTGCCGTTGCCGTCGGTTGAGAGGAGGACATGTGTCCAGTCGGCGACGGTGGGGGCGATTTTCGGCTCCACTGGAATCGGCGTCGAATCCACGAATGTGCGTGTGCCGTTCTGCCAGACTTCGACGGATACGCAGGTGGGATCCGCTTCGCTGGGCGCAAGCGCGATTTCCAGTTCTCCGTCATTGTAGTTGTAGACCGTGCCGTAGCCGTTTGCGCCGAAGACCGCAGCGGCCGTGCCGTCGGGAGAGAAGGGAAGAATCCAGAACTCCACCGTAGACGGATTGTTGTTGCGGACGATTCCCTCGGTGACTGGGACCTGGGCGCCTGTCTCCTCAAGGTAGGAGAGGACGAGTGCGCGTGGAGCGTACTTCGACGACTCCATCGGGTAGAATTCATCGGTGGACTGCTCCTGTTCGACAAGATCTGGCACTCCATCGTCATCCCAGTCGGTGATAGGTGCCGCCTTCGCTGTCGCGGGCAGCAGAATCAATCCGAGCAGGACCCAAAGAAGGGAGAGGGAGATCCGCTTCGTGGTGCGATTCATAAGCAACTGCTCCTTAATCATGAGTTTAGTGGTGATTATTATTGATTATATGCGAATTCAAAATCTTTTGGCGAGTGAGAGCTCAAGCACACTCCGTGCCATCCTGGCGGGGCGGCGAGCGTCAATCACAGGCAAGCTGAGGGCGGCCATGTGGCCGCACTTCCCAAATGTGAGAAATTCACACTCGTTTTGCGAGGAAACTGGAATTATATGCCCTGTATTATGATTTTCCTGTCAGATGGGAAGATTTCTTATGGGAAAGTGAACAAAACCCCGCGTCCCCCCGTCTGGGATTCAGACAGGAGGACGGGGCGTGCCGCATTATTCGGCGGTTTTCCAGATGGTGGTTTCGGTCTCGGAGTAGAACCAGTATCCGGTTCCCTTCCTGATGTCGGAGTCTTCGTTGATCCAGCGGTATCCATCCGCCGTCCAGACCCAGACCTGCGGGCTGTTCGGGAGAGTCATGTTGCTGGCGGCGGTGGTTGCCAGTGGCGTCACCAGATTCCATCCCGCGATGAGCTGGACCCCTTTGGCGGCCGGGGCGGTTCCCTTCACCTCGACGGTCGCGGGAGCGGTGCGGTGGACCCAAAGGCACTCGCCGGCGGCCAGCGATCTTCCGGTGAATTCGGTGAATGCGAATGCATCCGCATCGTAGCCTCGAAGGACGCCATCCTCACCCTTGAGGGTATTGATGGCAACCGCATCCAGGTCGAAAGGCGCGCCAACCAGATTCCAGCCCTCGTTCAGGGCGTAGCTGTGGCTGAGAAGCGATGCGGCGGGCTGGACCGTGACGGCGAAGGACTTGGAGTTGCCAGAGAGAACCAGGCTGCCCTGCTTCTCCATTGTCCTGGCGGCGCCGTCCACCTCGATCGTGAAGATGTAGGCGTCAAGTCCCGTCAAATCCCAGGTCAGCTCGAGTTCCTTCTGGTCGCTGTCGGTCTTGGCATACTCGCAATGCCATGTGACAGGGGAGTCGGTGAGTGCGCGGACGTCCTTCGTCAGCCTGTCGCTTCCGTTCTTCACGTAGAGTGCATACGGGAAATCGCCGGGCATTGCCTTGATGTCGCCGTCTGCGGCACTGAATGCATCGGAGGCTCCCTCCTTCTCGCCAATCGTCAGCACCACGTCCGAGGGGGCGCGAGTGTCACGATAGGTGCCGTGGAAATCCAGGAGGAATCCATTCTCCGTGGGCTCCGTGGTGATGTTCAGCGTCAGGTTCGTGATGTTTCCGACCGCATTGTCGGGTATTGGTGGATTTCCGTAGGAGACCTTTCCAGGTGCCGTGCCCTGGGGATTCGAGATTGAGATGGTCGCCTCGCCGGCAGCCAGTGCCTTGACCGTGAAGGAGCCGATCACGACGGGCATGGTCTGACTGCCTGGTTTCATGGTGCTGCCGAAGAATCCCTTGATCTCTCCTGCCGCATTGTTGAGAGTTCCCTCCTTCGCAAATTCGAAGGAGGCGGTGTTGATGGCTGCATCAAGATCGAGGGAGCCGTCCTCCTTAAGAGGGCCGACCACCTGGAGTTTGCTCGGATCCCAGGCGATATTTCCTCGGCCTCCGTTGATTCCGCCATCTTTGCTGTAGTTCACGACGAAGGAGACCACAGCCTCCTCGCCCACTCCGAGAGTTGCCTTGTCCGACGACAGGATGAAGTCGAAGACAGGCAGATCCTCGCGGGTGTCGCCGCGGGTGTCACCGCTCTCGTAGTAGTAGAGGAAGAGGAGTGCATCCGCGCCGTCGATCACGCCGTCGCCGTTGAAGTCACACGCCGCCCAACCATCGCTGCCATCGTTTTCAGTCTGATGGTAGTAGAGGAAGGAGAGGACATCCGCGCCATCGATCACGCCGTCGCCGTTGATATCGGCGCGCATGGTGTCGCCGTCATAGACCAGCATCGTGAAGGTATCGGTGGCGATTGGCACTGTGAAGCCCTCCACGGTGAGTGCGGTGACAGTGAGTTCGATGGTCTTGGGAGCTGCGTTGAGAGCGCCGTCGCGATAGGTCGTGAAGGTTTCGGTGCCGGAGACATCGTCCTTGACAATCACGAAGGAGTTGGCGTAGGTGTAGTCGGTGCCTGCGACCGCCGTGCCGCCGACTGCCAGCGTGAACTTCACGTCAGCGGCTGCGGCATTGCCGGCGCCCAGGGTCGCCCTGACGAAGAACTGCTCGCCCTCGGTGACATTGCCGATTTCATCTCCGTCGGCATTCACGAGAGTGAAGGTCAGCTCTTCGACTGCGAGGTCAACGACCTTCAGGACAGCCTCTGCCCCAGTGGCGGGCGCGGTGACTGCGCTGTCGCCGGTGGCAGTGGAGGTGACTGTGAAGGTGATGTCGTAGTCGCCGGTGAGCTTGTTGTCGTTGGCGACGGTGACCTCCCTGGTTCCGGTGGTATCGCCGGCGGCGATGACAATCGTCTGGTCGGCGACCAGCGGATCGTCCGCGCTGACGACGACTGTGAGGTCGGTCGCGATTGCGCCCGAGATGGTCGCGGTGAGCGTGGTAGCGCCTCCCTCGTCAATGGTGGCGGGAGCCAGCGAGATTGTCAGGGTTGCGACATCCTCGGTGACCTCAAGCCTGGCGGATCCGTATGCGACCGCCGGGTCGTCGTTGGCGATGGGCAGGATGCCCTCAATGCCGATTGTCTGTTCGCCAGGAGCCACCGCGAAGTCGGTGTCGGCTCCATCGCCGGTTCCGATGGCCTTGAACTTCAGGATTGCAAGGTCGAAGGAGCCGGAGACTGCATTGGCGGGATCGAGGACTGCGCCGCCCAGGTGGATTTCGCCGTCGGCCTTCTTCTCGACGAAGGCGACAGTCTTGCCTGTGGCCTCGGTGTCAATGGCGTTGAAGGGCGCCTGGACAATGTCGGTTGCGACGAGCGTGTCGTCTGCCAGGGCGAACTTCGCCGGGTCGTAGGTGACCTTCACGTCAGCGCCGGTGATTGCGCGGAGCGCATCCACCTCGACTGCCACATAGAAGGCGTCCAGGACCTCGACTGTCGTGACGGGGGTGGTCAGGTCGAAGTCGGAGTAGAGTCCGATTCCGAAGGAGACCAACTTGCCATCGGCGGCTGCGGGCGAGTAGACGAGTGTAGTCGCCGTCGCGCTTGCGACGTTGGAGTGGCCAAAGACGGGCTCGTGGACTCTGCCGGCCATCAGCTGCAGGGAGACCACCTCGGTCTCGCCGGCGGCGATGGAGGCCGCGGGTTCGACGGTGACCGTGAAGGTCGACTCGTTGACAGCTGCAACCGCTGTGACGGTTCCGTTGAGGACAGTGAAATCATCCGCGACAGGAGCCGCTGCGACTTCCACTGCGTTGCCGTTGTCATCGACGAATGCCAGCGTGAATGTGATGTCTCCGTCGTCGATGGATGCGGTTGCGGCATCGGCGGTGAGATTCGCCAGGAGTCGGCTGTCGCCGTGGGACGAAGTGACGATGATGGATGCGACTGCGGGAACCGCCTGGACGTTTCCTGCCGCGTCAATGGCGGCCACCTTGAGCGTATGGGCTCCGATCGGGATGTCATCGAGCGTAAGCAGTGCAGTTGCGGGATCCACCACGACGGGGGCCGCTTCGTCCAGCGTCCACTGGAATTTGTCAACCGTGCCGCCGATGGCGGTGATGGTGAATGTCCTGGTGGTCGTGGTGTCTGTGGATGCGGCCGGGTCGATTCCGACTGCGATCACGTCGAAGGCGAAGGTAGTGGAATTTGCGTCGTCGAATGGGATTTCATCGGTTGCGACCCATGCCTGGATGGTATGGGAGCCTGTCTCCAAGCCGGAGAGTTCGATGCCCGTGGCGATGTCGGCATCGGCGGAGAGTGCTCCTCCATCGAGGCTGTAGTGGTACTTGGACCAGCCTGTCGCGTCGAGGGTGAAGATCACTCCGTCGGTGAGGACGGTCGAGCCGCCATTGGTCACGGAGTCGCTGACGATTGCCAGTGCGGAGGCAGGTGCAGTGACAGTCCACTCGAAGACGGCCGGAGTCTTCTGGATTGCTCCGGAGGTGCTCATGGCGAAGAGCTTGAGCGTATGGCTGCCGGGCGCCACCGAGGTGAGTGCCAGGGTGGTGTCAGTCGTGGTGACCGCGGCTGCGCTGTCGAGTATGTACCTGTAGCTGACCGTATTGGCGTCTGGGACGAAGGTGAAGTCGATGGCGGTCTCCATGGTGGAGATGCCCGACGCGACTGTGGTTCCGCCGATTGCCGCCTCGATTGCGGCGATGGGCTCGACCGTGGTCTCGCCCGTGCCGATTGTGAACGCCACCGTCGAGAGGATGTCTGAGATTCCGTCGGCGGAGTTCTTGGCGCGGACCTGCAGGAAGTAGTCCTTGCCTGCGGCCAGGTTGAGGTTGCCGAATGCGAGTTTCTGTTCGGGGAGCGTTGGTTCCTCGGTGGCAATCCATTTGCTCCAGCTTGCCAGACGGCTCTCTGTGGCTGTCGTGAGAGCGCCGTTGACCTTGCCGCCGAATGCAATCGGCGAGCCATTGACCTCGGCAATCGCGAAGGAGGTGCGGTTGCCGTCTGCGGAGCTGGCCAGGTCGCTGGACTCAACCCACGCACCGTCGAGGGTCGTGATGTCCAATGTCTCGGTGGGAATGATGCCACTGGTGCTGTTTCCGCCGGCGACGATGATTTCGCCGTTGATGCAGATTGCCGCGCCGCCGTCGTGGAGGTGGTTCAGCGAATTGGCCGCCTCATCCCAGATGACTGAGGTGTCGCCGGGTATCAGGTAGGAGACCTTCTTGCTGTCCCTGCCGCCAATCTCCCAGATGACGTCATTATCATCCATGACGTACATCGCGTTGAGAGCGGCGATGCCGGGCTTGGTGCCCGGAGTATCGCCCACGAGCATGTTGGACGCGTCAAGGGGGATGTCCTCGCTGCCGGGAATGCCGACAGTCCTGCCGGTAGTCTCGTCAATGCGGTTGCCGCCGACGATGGCGATGTGGTTCTCCTGTATGAAGGCGCTGGATGCTCCACGCTTGAAGATGAGCTTCATAGGTTCGACGGTGGTGGTGACCGACCCGTCCGCAGCAATGTCGATTCTCTCGATTGTGTCGAGATACTCGGTGGTGGTAGTCATTCTTCCATTGACTTCCTTGGTGACCTTGGAATAGCCGCCAAAGACATAGACCTTGTCTCCGGCACGGACTGCCGCCACCATCTGCTTGGGCTGCGAGAGTGCGCCGACAACGCGCCAGGTGCCATTCTCGTAGAGTTCGATTGCGTCGCTCTGCGCCTTTGCGCTGTTTGCGCCGCCGATGGAGAGTGCCTTGCCGTCGTCGAGGGCGATGACTGCATTGTCATAGACGCCAACGTTCAGTGCGCCTGTGATATTCCAGGTCGAGGTGGCGCCGTCGAAGATTTCGGTGGAGGAGAGCCCGTTGGGGTTGTTGTTGGCGAAGCCGCCGGCGACCAGGACTCTGCCGTCGGAGAGCTTTGCCCAGCCGAAGCGTTCGCGGGCGATGTTCATTTCGCCGGAGGTATTCCAGGGCTGTCCCTCGGAGCCGTCGGCGGGGATGATGCGCCACTGGTACTCCTTGACATCGAGCTTGGCCAGCAGAGCGTAGACCGTGGTCGGGTCGTTCCAGACGACGGGCTCGGCAAGTTCGGTGTAGGCGCCATCGGTCAGGATGACTGCGGCGGCCAGGTCGTCAAAGTTCTCCTGGATGGTGTAGACATGGGTCGTGCCGTTGGCGATGACCACCTCGTTGCCGTCCTTGTCCACTGCGGAGAAGACGACCTTGCCCACAATCGTGTCGCCGGCCGCGAGCTTCGTGGTCTCGAGTTCGTCGGACCAGTCGAGAACCGCGGCGGCCTCCTCGGTCGCAGCCAGTCCGTTGCTCGCCTCGAAGGTGATCTTGCGGGTCACTCCGGTGGGAACGGCGGGTGTGAATGCATCCAGGAAGGACGGGTTGACGACCACTCTGCCGCTGGTGTATGCGCCGTCCAGCAGGAAGTAGTGGTGTGTCGAATCGTCGAAGATTGGCTTGTGGACGCTGGTGTCGCCCGTGCGCTCCATGGTGACGCCGCGGTTGGCGACACCCTGGTAGGCCTTTTCGGTGTCCATCGCGTAGAATCCTGCGGTGAGGACAACGTCGCCGCGGGTGCTGGCGAGAGTCGCCTGGAAGACGTATGCGATGGTCGCGTCGTCGTACCAGCCGTCGAGGGCGATGTTGTCGGCCGCGTCGTCATCGATTGTATTGATGTCGTCGAGGGTTCCCTCGTATGTGGCCAGTGCGTCGCCTGTGGACTGGTGTGCGGCATCCATCTTGAAGATTTCAATCTTCCAGGAGGATGCGCGGCTTGCCATGTAGTTCAGCTTGATCTGCGGCACCAGGGTGGGTTCCGCGGCGGTGGTCGTGAAGAAGACTCCGTCGGCGGGCGCCACCAGCTCTGGGGAGATGTAGATCGTCATGGGGACGCCGTCGTTGGCGGCGACGATGTTGCCGTCCACGTCCTTGATGCCGGTATTTACGGCGTTGACCTTGACGAGCCAGCCGTCCGGTGTGGTGAATCCGGAGATGTCGGTCTTCGTGGTGAAGGAGACCGACGCGCCGTCGAAGACCGCCGTGAATTCGGCTCCGTCAGTCAGTTCCACCGACTTGCCGCCGCCCACGAGTGTGATTCCGCTGATTGCGCCGTCGGAGACGAGCTCCTCGGAGAAGGTCAGCTTGATGACCGTGCCCGCGACCAGCGTGTAGCCGGGATTGTCGAAGCGGATGTTCTCGCCTTCCTGTTCAGCCAGCAGGAGGATGGGCACCATGGCATCCACGACCGTGAAGTCGTCGTTGACCTTGAGCACATTTCCTGCGGCGTCGGTGAGGGTCTGGACCTCGCCGAAGGCGAAGGACTCGGGAGTGACCTCGCCGGCGGGCGCGTCAACCTTGAAGACCAGATAGCTGTCGTTGAGCGCGTCGACGATGCCGACCGCGCTGGTTCCAGGAGTCTGGAGCGTCATGGGGGCGCCGTCCATTGTCCACTCGGTTGTGCCGAAGGTCGTGTCGAGGACTGGCTCGGTGAAGGTCAGCATCACGGAGTCGAGGACGCCGTCGCTGTCGGTGTCAAGGAGGGTCGCCGTGCGGATGAACGGGGAGACCTTGTCGTTGGCCTTGATGCCCTTGATTTCAGCGGGGTTGTTCGCCCAGTCGACCAGGGCGGTGCCGGTGGTGAAGGCTGCCGCGACGGAGACGGGGGCGGTGGAGTAGTCGGCCTCGGTCATGCCGTCCGCGGGCGCCAGCTTCAGTGACGCGGTGACGGAGTCGTCGGAGATGACGAAGTCGGTCACCTTGTATGCGTTGCCAGTGACGGTGTCGGTGATATTCCAGACCGAGAGGTCGCTCGATGTGAGCTTCTTCATGCCCTCGTCGAAGGTCATGGAGAGGGTGTCGGCGATGCGGGAGTCAACTGCGGTCGCGTCGACATTCTCCAGCACAGGCGGCTTGGAGTCGATGGCGATCGTGCCGGTGGTGACGCCTGCGATCTTGCGGACGGTCTTGTTCAGGGAGACGCCGTCGGAGGTGATGTAGGCGACGAACTTGTCGCCGCTATCGACCTGCTGGGTGTTGTTTGCGGTCTGGCTCGGGATGACCACGATGAAGAAGTCGTGGACGTCATCGACCACTGCACTTGTGATTTCGTTATTGGCGCCGGGCGAGAGAGAGACCACCTGTGTGTTTCCATTCTGGCTCCAGGAGGGCTTGCCTGCGAGCGGGACGAAGGTGTCCACTTCTGGGTCGAAGACGCCGTTGCCGTCGGCGTCGCGCCAGAGTTGGACGCCGGAGCTCTTGTCATTGGAGAGAGGCAGGAAGTCGGTGGCAACCCAACCGTTGACATTGTTGAAGTTGACCGTCACCTTGCTCAGGATCACGTCGGAGGCCCCGCTGTTGGCGAAGTCAAGTCCGATGATTGCGGACATTGCGCTCTCGTAGGTGGCGTATGCGGGGTTGGCGGAGTCTGGAGTGTAGCGGCGGATGGTGCGGGCGGGAGTCACGAGGAACTGCCACGACATCTCCATATCCTTCCAGGTGTTGTCATCGGAGAGGATGAGCGCCTTGGTCTGTCCGTACGCGCCTTCGCTACCCTTGACCAGGTTCATCTTCAGGCGGTCGCCAGCCTGGAATGGACGCAGGGTCGCGCCGATGTTGGCGGCCACGTCATACTCCTCGGTGCCGTCGAATGCAGGATAGAGGACGACCAGGTCGGTGGCGGCAAGTGTCAGAGGCGCCATCATGCCGCCGGTGCCGCTGCGCAGGACGACAACGTCCTGCAGCGGATTGTAGTTGCGGCTGGCATCGTCGTCCGCATCGACGTAGTAGAGGTAGTTGCGTCCATTGACTGTGGCGTCTCCCTCTGCGGGGGAGAACTCCACCGGGTCGAGGGAATTCTCTTCGTCGAGGACGACCGTTGTTGCGCCGATGCCCTGTGTGAGCGTGGAGTCGGTGTCGATGACCGCATCCATCCATGGCAGCGTGTATGCCAGGTCTGTGTCGAAGAAGATGGGTTCGTCAGCATCCCAGATGCCGTTTTCGTTGGCGTCGTAGAATGCGAGGCGGTCTGCGGCGGTGAAGCTCTTGTCGGAGTCGGCCTGGTTGATGCGGTCGATTCCGAGGGTGAACTTGCCGTCTGCATTGACATCTGTGTAGAAGCAGGTGGTAGAGCCTGCGATGCTTGTCAGCTTGGTGCCCAGCGGGATGGTGTCGCCATTTGCGTCGACTGCATCGCCGAATGCGCTATACGCGAGTGCGTCTTCGCTGAAGAAGCGGACGGGGTCAAAGGTGACCGTGATTGAGTCGGCGCCGCTTCCGAGGGTGACAGTCGTCGCCTTGCGGAGGTCTGTGATGGTGACCTGATTTCCGTTCCAGCTGAGGACGTAGGCGCCGTTCAGGGTGCGGGAGAGGGTCACTGTCTGGTAGCCGGAGACATTGCTGCCCGCGCTCTGGATCAGGAGGCCGCCAGTCGAGGTGAAGGGCTCGACGCCCACCAGGTCGGCGTACTCGGCGTTGATCGTGGAGGAGAGAATGTCGGTCCTGATTGCGCTGGCGGCGGATCCCTTGCCCGTGGAGTAGATGATGTACTCGGGCTCCATCGCACCGTAGAAGCTGACGCCGAACAACAGGTCATCTGCCATGTTCAGGGCAATGAAGAGATCCTTCTTGTCGTCATTAACGGAAGGAACCGTGCAGCTTTCGTCAGCCAGAAGGAGCGTGATGTGGGTGACTCCGGATGCTTTGGTCTCCAATTTGATGGCGGAGTTGACGACAGTGTCGGTGGCAGGGTTGAAGACACCGTCCCCATTGTCCCTGTAGAGGATGACGCCGCGTTCGCCTGCGGCCACATTGTTGTCCAGGCTCTTGAGCGCCGTGGCGGGGTCGAAGCCCTTGACGTTGACGAGGTCGATGGAGACCTCTGTCACGTATGGGGTGTTTCCGGTGACGCTTCTCTGGATGAAGTGGCTGACGCTTGTGAGCGGGACGATGGAATCCGCGTCCACAGTCTGGCCGGAGGATGTCTCCTTGGCGAAGACCGTATTGGTGACCGTTGTGCAGGTATTGACTTTGCTGACAACCTGGGCGAAGCTGTAGACATCGCCTCTGGTGATCTGGTTCTTGAGACCCCTGGACGTATCAGTGCCAAAGGAGATGCTCTTGTCCTTCCGCCTGTAGTTGAAGTAGTCGTACGTGGGTTCGGAGGGATCCAGGAAGCTTGCGCTCATCTGGAAGGAGTCGCCGAAGGACATGTCAACCGTTGTCTTGACGCAGACGAAGAAGTTGAAGTTCTTGTTGAAGACGCTGTCCAGCGGCGTGCTGAGCCATGCGGTCATGAAGTCCGGGTCTGGAACCAGGCTGCAGGTCCACACATCTCCGCCTCCTGCGAAGACCGGGGTCTCCAGGAGAGGCACGAACATGTCGCCAGCCGTGAATGTTCCGGACGCATCCGCATCCCACCACAGCGAAACACCGCTGTCCTCATCCTTCGAAAGCGGGTTGAAGTGGGTCGGGGTGACGCCGTTGACGCTTCTGATGGTGACATCGACCCAGTAGAGGCTGTTCTGGTTGACCATGAGGCGGTCGGAAACCGCGCCGTTGGGCAGTGCGGCGGAGGTGCGCTTCACGACAATGTATGGACGGCTGTAGTCGGTGGCCTCCCCGTCGCCGTAGACGATGGCAACATCGCCGACGGCCGGGACGGCGGTGCTGCCGCCATTGCCGAAGCTGATTGCGCCGTTGTCGTACGAGAAGGTGTACCAGCCCTGCCTGACCATGTCGCCGACGGCGACGATTTCAAGTCCGGTGATGTTCCTGAACGGAGTGATCTGGCGGCCGTTGGAACCGTAGACCATGAGAGTCTCGGAGGTTGCGCCGCCCAGGACACTCGTCTGGACAGTGATGTAGTTGGTCTCGCTCTTCCTTGAACCGTAGAGCACATAGATGCCCGCCTTGCTGGCGTCAACGGATGCTCCGCCATTCCACGCAAGCTTCGTGCCGGTTCTGGTCAAGGTGGATTCCCCGATTTCGGCATCTGTGCCGACTGCCAGGATGCGGACGCCGGTGATGGCGGCAGGCTGCTGGATTTCACGGCCCTTCTCGTTGGCGACGACGATGCTGACATTCTTGTCGGATGCGGGCATCGCGGCGGGGCCGTCGACGGCGGGTTCGCCAGGCTCGGAGACGGCATTCAGACGGCGGACGACGATGAAGGAGCCGCTTGCGGAGTCCTTGAGAATCACGCGCTCGCCGACCTTTGCGGGAACTGCGACCGCGGCACCGCCGTTGAGGGAGAGCTTGCCAGCCGCTGAATCGTATGCGAGTTCGTAGGTGCCGGCCGCCATGTCCTTCGAGATGCTTTCAACGAGGATGGCCCCGTCAAGGACATATCTCGGACCGAAGGCGCGGGAGGAGTCCTGCATATTCACTGCAAGGATTGGGATGGGATCCACGCTGGGAGTCGCGAAGCTGCCGGTGGAGACGTCGCCGGTGGCGGCGGGGGCGGCCGCGCGGAACTGCGCTGAACGTGTGCCGAACTCCTCGACTGCCCACGGCAAGGCGAACAGGTTGGCGTTGCCGATGATTGGGATGTCGATTCCCTCGTCGTAGACTCCGAGGGTTCCTCCCACGTCATACCACATGTCATCACCTGGCTGGTAGGCGACGTTGTATTCGAGGTCGTAGTCGCTGCCAGAGGTATTGACGCCTGCGATTATGCCAGCGCCAAAGAGCCCGTTCCAGGGCGTGGTCTCGGGATTGAGGGCGCCGTTCTTCTTCGCGTAGTAGATTTCGCGTGTATTGATTCCATTCTCCTGGAGGTCAAAGCTGTCACGGCAGATTTCGTAGAGGTTGACGGAGCGTCCGCCATCGAGATATGGCCTGAAGTCGTACGACGAGTCGCCGTTTGCAGAGTCTTCGCAGTTGACGAGGGGTTCGCCCTGGTTCCAGCGCTTGTCCCCGTTGATGTCCTTGAAGCGTGTGTCGGTCAGGCGGTAGCCCTTGGTTCCATCGGGAGTGCCCCAGGTGTCGGGCTTGCTTTCGGAGGACTGGTAGGCGCCGATGAAGAGGCCGTCGTCGGGAATCTGGGCATAGAAGGAGCTTCCGGAACGGAATTCATCGCTGGGAACCACGCGGATCTCGAAGTCGGGGGTGTTGGGGCCGTTGCCCTTGGCCGGAAGCTTGACGCCATCGAGAGGCCGGAGGGTGACTTCGCGGTAGAGGAGACCCTCGACCGTTCTCTTGAGTTCGCTCCACTCAAGCTTGTCATTGGAGAGCTTCACGTAGGACTTTGCATTGACGTCATAGAGAAGCACGCCGCTTGTCTCGTTGTCGGCAAGGGGCTTGAGGGCGGTTGCCGGGTCGAATGCGCCATGGGATGTGTCAACCAGGCGGACTTTGACGCCTGTCAGACGGGTCCATTCCGGAGCGGCCGCGTCAATTCCCGCGACGGTCAGAACCTCGCCCACGTTTGTCCTGGTGGTATGCTCCTTGGTGACGGACATCGCCTTGCCGTAGACGTAGAGCGGTCCGGAGAGCATCATGCTGGTGGGCGTCTCGGGAGAACTGTATGCAGCCGTTGCGTAGGAGGTGGACGCGGGAGCCGGGAAGTTGTAGAAGGAGGTGGTCGAACCCACGTTGGGCGTCATCCACTTGTTCGCGAGCCCCATGTTGAAGAAGTTGTCGTTGATGATGCACACGCTGCTGAGCGTGGCGTAGAAGCCGGCGCCAGGATTCTTGGACGTGTCGCTCGCCTTTACGTATCCTCTGCCGGAGGTCATCCTTGCGGTGTCGCCATACCATTTCCCTTCGATGTCGAAGTTGACCGTCGCGTCTCCGGAGGAGAAGTTGCCGCCCTGGGTGCGTGCCCCATAGGCTTGCGTGGGCACGGGAGGCTCCTCGGAGTCGGACTGCACGATTACGAGCTGCTGCGGCAGGGCGCGAAGATTCGCCGTATTGCCCTTGACATTGGCATTGAAGTAGACGAAGCCGCCAGTCCCGAAGGTATTGGCGAAGCGGTAGTTGGCGACACTGCCGTCGTTGTAGTTCTTGACTTCGAAGACATCGATTTCGTCACTCGCGCTTCCAAGCACATTGTATGCGGAGTCGACTGCGCGGACTGCCGGCGCGGTGAAGTCAAACGCCACATATTCGCCATGGAAGGAGGCGGGGCTGATGGCGTGTTCCATCACGGTGGAGACCGGATAGAGGGTTCCGCGGAACTTGAACTTGTTGTCATGCACATTCTTGTTGGTCTGCAGACGGAACCGGACGGTGTAGTCGTTCAGCATTGTCACGCCGATGGGCCCGTTGGCCAGCTCGACATAGCTGTCGATACTTGCGGAGTAGCCGGAGACGACCTCACCCTTTTCGTTGGTGAGTCCAAGGTCATCCGCGCCAAGGATTGGCTCGGAGAAGCGGACATCGACGAATTCGTAGGAGCCTGCATCGTCCTTGAGTGCCTTTGTATACGGGGTGGCGCGCCATGCGATTGCGCTGACTGCCTGCGGAGGGACGCCGTCCCATGCGCTGACAGGTCCGAAGGAGTCGCAGATCCAGACCGCATCCAGGGCGCCCTCGTCCTTGTCCTCGCCCGTCTCGGAATTGAGTCCTGCCTTGCGGAGCCAGTAGATGCCGGCCTCCTCGTCATCATTCGAGAACGTCTTGCCCTGCCAGGCGGCATTGACGATTGCGGTGTGCTTGCCGCTCTGCTCCTTGCCATCGGCGTCAATGTACTTGTAGCCGATCTCCTGCTTGCTGCCGGGTTCCTTCGGCGTGGTGTTAATGCCCTTCACGACGAGGCCGTCGTAGGTCTTCCCGTAAGTATTGCGTGGGTTGACGTATGTGACGAGGACCTGGCGGTCGCCGAAGGTGCGCGGGGAGACATTGGTCGGGTCAATGGTGATGCGGACGGTGGAGTAGACGAAGTCCTTGTCGCCAGGCTTCCATCCGCCGCCGTTGCCCAATGTCGCGTGGTTGGCGTTCTGCTGGATGATTGAGATATCCTTGACATCGACCCGGCGCCAGCCTTTGGGATCGGAGACGCCCTGCATCAAGTTGTAGAGGTCGGCATCCTTCGTCGCATTGTTGAGAGGATACTTGTCAAGGCCAGGGAGTGCGTTCCATGCGATGCCTTCGGCGCCCTGGTTGTAGGTAATGTTGTCGCAGTCATCGGAGTGGACCCAGACCAGGAAGTTTTCCTTGGCATTGGGGCCGATCACGAGTTCGGCGGGGTAGTATGCGTCTTCGCCCCATGGGTTGAAGAAGTTCATGTCGACCGCGTCGATGCGTCCGTCGGCATCCAGGTCGCGGTAGTACATTCCGAGGTACATTTCGCCGGATTCGACACCCGCCTCGTCATCGGTGTTGATGAGGTCGTGCTGGAAGGCGTAGGTCGCCACGCCATCCTTCTCCGCGTATGCGGTCCAGACGTATGGCGCCTGCCCGTAGATGCCGGGGACGTATGCATTTGCATCGTCGTCGTAGTGTCCGATCACCTGTTCGTAGGTGAAGGTCGGATTGCCGTTTTCGCATCCAGGCGCATGGATGAAGGTATAGCTGTTCTTCTTGGTGGAGAAGACTGGCGGAGGCAGGCTGGCCTTGCCAGGGGAGAAGACAGGATTCGCATCGAGGCCGATGCCTGCGGTGGCAAGCTTGTCACCATTGTAGTCGTAGATATCCTTGAAATCAACCCTGATGGACTTGAGGACCTTGTCTTTTGGCGCGAGCTTGGGCAGGTTGGCGTCGATGTTGTCGCGTCCAAGCAGGTTGATGACGACATAGTTGGAACCTTCCCGGTGGAAGATTCCGGCGCCGTAATGCCCTGTGCTGCCCGCGTCGGCGATGGTCAGGGTGTCGGAGGTGCCGTTGTTGTAGAACGCGGTGACGGTGAAGTTCTTGGAGGAGATGGTGGACTTGAGGACTGGCTCCGTCTTATCAATGTAACGTTCGTCCTCGACGATGTTCTTGAGGTTGGCAGCTGCACCGCCTCTGGGGTTTCCGACTACGCGCTTGCTGAAGCGCAGGGCGATGGCGCCGTTGTCGGGGGAGAGCTTCGCCTTGCTGAGGAAGAGGCCGCCGATTGCGGAGAGCGGAAGCTCGCCGGAGGTGGAGGAGGATGAGGCGACATTGTCGCTGGCGTCATAGACGCAGCCTTCCCTGGGGCGCACTTCGATGGTCTCGACGCCGCTCGGGACGGGCTGGGTGCTGGTCTGGGTCATCTTCGGAGTGATGTCAAGACGGGCGCGGATCACGGCGGAGGCGTTGGTAAGGGGGGAACCGTCTTCGGCAGTCACCTGGTCAATTCTGACATTGCTGGCTGTTCCGCCATTGCGGTAGAGGACGACTTGGAGGTCGTCCTTGGAAAGGGCGCGGCGCCAGTTGAGCTGGCTGGGAGGGGTGTTGCTGAGCAGCTCGTCTGCTGCATTGGAGGGATTGCTCCATGCTCCGTCGTTGTTGCCGTCTCTCCAGACGAAGTCGTTGCCGTTGAAGCTGCCGCTCTGGTCCAGGTCGATGTAGAAGAGTCTTGCGGCGGTGGTGAGAGGTGCGCCGGCAAATCCGTCCGCGACGCCCTTGCCCATGAGGAGTTCGTCCTGCCCTGCCACGTATTCATTGGAGTTGTCAACGGACTTGTCGGTCCATGCGCCGCTGCCGGCGGCGGTCCAGGAGGAGAAGAACTCCTTGATGAGGGCCAATTTGTTCGGGTCTGGGCTAGTTCCGTTATTGATTATGGTCTCTGACGGGAAGGGGATGCCGGTGTTGCTGTAGTATGCAATCTTCTGGCGTTCTGCGAGTGGGATGTCGTCGAAGTGCTTCAGGGCGAAGGTCCCCGTGGGTGCCACCCCAGGGCCGAGCCAGATGTGGCCGTAGCTTGCGGGAGTCTGCTGGTCCGTGTAGTGGACCTCAGTGATTTCGTCTGCCGTGAGCAGGTCTGGCCCGTATGTGGGATGGAAGCTGACCGAAATGCCGCTAATGCTGTAGAAGTCGCTCTGCTTGCGGCCGTTGATGCCAGCGATTTCATTGCACCACTGCATGATGAATCCATCGACGCCGTGGGTGTACTGCCCGTCGCCGTCAATGTCAATCCAGCGAAGGCGGCCAGCCTCGCCCTTTTCGTCGACGATGATGTACTTCACGCGGGTCTCGACCTTTCCGTTGTTGCCGATGTCGCCGAAGCTCCCTGCGGCGGCAGTGCCCTCGGGAATGTCGCTGCCCCACAGGTATTCATCGTATGCGGAGTTGTAGACTCCGTCGGGGGTGTCGCTGGCGCCCTTGCGGAAGACGACCAGGCCGTTCTCGGCAGTCTCCGCGTAGCGGTAGACGTTTCCGTCGGAGGCGACGTTCACGCCGGCGATGGAGGAGATTTTATCGGCTCCGCCGACGGGCTTGTTGAAGGTAAGGGTCACATACTGGCGTTCGTCAAGGGTCTCGATCTTCGCGGCGACGATTGCGGGGGCGCTCTTGTCGACCAGGTAGGTCTCGCCGCCCATGAAGGCCTTTCCGTCCGCAGGAATGTAGTCGACGCGGACGAAGCCGTATCCGTCGCCCACGTTGACATGGAGGAGGCCGGCCTCAAGCGTGCCGATGCTGACGGGAGGCAGGGAGGTGCCGCGGACGGAACCGTAGGAGCCCTCGACGCCCTGGTAGCTGGGGGTGACGCTGACGCGGAAGTCGTTGACGTCCACATTGCCGCTGGAGGTGATCTTGAAGGTCAGTTCGCTGCCAGTGGCAAGGAAGTCATTGCCGTCACGGGTGATTGCTGTGACGACGCCCGGGGGGACGACGGTCCCCTGGGGCTGGTTGGTGATTGCGGGCCCCACGGAGATGGTGGGCACGTTGTAGACATCCTTGCGGTCGGAGGTGCCGTCGACATCGTAGTAGAGGAATCCGGGCTTCATGGTGAGGGTGGCGTCCGCCAGCGCCCCCAGGGTCTGGATGTCAATAAGAATAGTGTCGCTTTCGGCGGCGTATGAGAAGAAGCATCCCGCCAGCGAGTAGTTGGAGCCGCCGCTTGAGAGGGTGATCTTGCTGGTGTCGAGGGCGACGCCGCCAATCGGGCGGTTGAACTTGAGGGTGACGAGGGTGCCCTCGATCCACCAGTTCTCAAGGGTGAGATGGCCTATGCTCTCGGGAACCGCGATGAAATTCAAACCCCACTTGTTGTTGGCACGGCCACTGGTGGTGACTTCGTTGACGCCCAGGAAGACATAGCCCTCCTTCTCCAGGACAATCTCGTAGGTTCCGGACTCAACCTTGTCAATCGCCCAGATGCCTTTGCCGTCGGTAGTGTTGCGGTAGTTATTGGCGCCATACCCGACGCCGTCCTTCTTGACTGCAGTGTGGCAGTCGAAGCCGTCCAGACGGTCGTACCAGGCGGCCATTGTCTGCCAGGTCTCGGTCATGCCCTTCTTGCGGATGGAGGCCTTCACACCTGCCACGGGAACGCCGTTGGCGTCGGTGACGCGGCCGGAAAGAATCGAACCATCCAGGTCTTCGTGGTCCTGGAGGGTCATGTTGCGGTAGACGTTGGGGCAGTTGACGGAGATGTTCCTGTTCCAGGCGCTGGCAAAGTGCTCGTCAAAGTTGTACCAGCCGTCGGAGCCGCCGTTCCATCCCATGTTCATGTGGTAGAACCAGCGGCCGTTGTGGGTGCCGTATCCGTCAATGAAGATTGCGTGTCCAGAAGAGGCGCTGCCCAGGTTGATTGCAGCCCAGATGGAGATCGGGAGGGGTCGGCGCGCGTCAAGGTTGGCGCGGACGATGTCCATCTTGCTGGTGCCGCCGGCCACGGAGTTCGTGGTGTATCCGAAGCGCCTGAAGCCCGCCGCGGAGAAGTTGGAGCCGGATTCGCCCGCATTGGTGTGGTAGTAGTTCATGCCTACGGCCACGCCCGCATCCCTGAGAAGGCGGCCGATCATGCGGTAGTTCTCGTCGCTGGCCTCCTGGAACTTCGGGTCGGTGCGCTTGGCGCCCGGCTTGTCAATCATAAGTGACCAGTTGTAGGGGCCGCCCATCCCGTCGCCGCCCATGGAGTCGAGGGTGAGGTAGTATGTCTGCTGCATCATGTTCGACTTGTCGCCGACTGTGACACCATTGGAGAAGTTGACTCTGCCCTGGGGCCACTCGTAGTATTTGAGGATTTGGGCGAAGGCAGTTGCAACGCATCCGGTGACGGAGTTGTTGGGGTTGCCCTCCTGGAACTCGGGGCCGTTGGGGGTCGGGGTCGGGGTGTAGTAGTTGAAGACGGCGTAGATGTTGCCTGAATCTGCGTCGAAGATGGTATTCTGTCCCCACTGGGTTGTGACGAAGGAGTCGACCCAGATGTCCTCGATGGTCGCAGTCTGCCACGCGCGGGTCTCGCCTGCATTGAGGTAGCGCCCCCACTCGTCACGGGCTCCCTGGTAGTATTCGGGGAGTTCCTCCGCGCCACGGGTCTCGCCCTCTGGCGCCTCTTCCTCCGCCACCGAAAGACGGACTTCCATGTCGGCCACAATCAGCCAGAAGAGCGGGTTCTCCGGGCTTGCGACATAGCTGCCTGTACCATTGTAGTACAGCACGGGGTTGATGCGGTCGTCAGAGGAGACCACCATGAAACCCTCGGGGGCAAAGTTGACCGCATAGCCGTAGGTGACACCCTCGGCCTCGACGGGGACGACTCCGGAAACCTCACGGGCCACACCGTCGGCGGCCACGGGATTGCCCTGGCTCGAAAGCCAGGACTCCGCAAAGCCGAGGGCTGTATCCTGCCCAATGGAAGCACCATACAGATTCACGCCGATAATCAGCGCAAATACCGCAATACCAAGACGAACGAGCCCTTTCAGCATCTTCGCTACTCCTAATGTGGATGGTTGCATGTCTTTATTATTACTAATTCAAATTCCTGAAGCGGGAAGGCCGGAAAAAGGGGAAATCCCATGCACGGCCACCGCAAAATGCATTCCTTCTGCTAGCAAAACACATGCCATCAAAGGCACGGTACACCCAGGCAGAAGATTCCAATCGCAACCTACAAAATAATCACCTTTCTAAAAATTGCGAATTAACCCACATCTTTTTTCTCTGACAATGCATATTGTCATTTTCACCCTTGAAAATGACAATGTTGAACATGTCACGACAAACGAAGACAATGAAGTAGAGAGTAGGGAGAAGAAGGTAGAAGGTAGTGCAATGAAGTAGAGAGTAGGGAGAAGAAGGTAGAAGGTAGTGCGTGGTCACTATGCAGTGGGCGTCCGTTGAGC
>ENA-ORPK01000993-ORPK01000993.1-human-gut-metagenome-genome-assembly--contig:-NODE-993-length-24172-cov-5.837127_pt1 | contig 24172 bp, 24 predicted proteins | sample MGYA00242139_ERZ509068 | MGnify/ENA primary metagenome ERZ509068 (study PRJEB26280, sample SAMEA2338687) | human gut metagenome | biome: human gut; feature: human-associated habitat; material: faeces... | reverse complement strand
AGCACAGATACGGAATGGTATACAGGAACAGCAAATGCTATCTATCAGAATATTGAGTATATGGACAGCTATAATCCGGATTATGTATTGATCCTTTCCGGAGATCATATTTATAAAATGGATTATGAAGTAATGCTGGATTATCATAAGGCAAAAGGTGCAGAAGTTACATTGGCTGCAATGCCTGTACCGCTTGAGGAAGCCAAGAGATTTGGTATCCTGATCACAGATGAAGACCGTAAGATCAGCGAATTTGAAGAGAAACCGGCAAACCCGCGAAGTAATCTGGCAAGTATGGGTATTTACATATTTAACTGGAAGACTTTAAAGGAAGCATTGATTGCAAATGCATCCCAGCCTGCACTTGACTTTGGTAAACATGTCATTCCGTATTGCCATTCCAATGGCGCTCCGTGCTATGCATATGAGTTTAATGGCTATTGGAAAGATGTAGGAACACTGAATTCTTACTGGGAAGCAAATATGGAGTTGATCGATATCGTTCCGGAGTTCAACCTGTATGAAGAATACTGGAAGATCTACACAAAGAGCGACATCCTTCCGCCACAGTACATTTCCTCCGACAGTGAGATCGAGAAATGTATCATCGGTGAAGGCTCTCAGATTTACGGTAAAATCTACAATTCCGTTATCGGCTGTGGCGTAACGATCGGTGCAGATACGGTTGTACGGGATTCTATCATTATGAATGAAACACAGATCGGTAAAGGCTGTGAGCTGAATAAAGCGATTGTTGCGGAAAATGTTGAGATCGGCGATTATGTCAAACTGGGCATCGGTGAAGAAGTAGACAACGAAACCGATCCGCATATTTATAATCATGGACTTGTCACAATAGGAGAAAAATCCGTGATTCCTTCCAAGGTAACAGTAGGAAAGAACTCTGTTGTATCCGGCATTACAACAGTGGAAGATTACACAGATTACTATCTTGGAAGCGGTAAAACTTTGATTAAGGCAGGTGACAGGTCATGAGAGCAATAGGAATTATCTTAGCAGGTGGAAATAATCACAGAATGAAAGAACTGTCGCAGAAACGTGCGATCGCTGCAATGCCTGTAGCAGGCAGTTACCGCAGTATTGATTTTGCCCTGAGCAATATGACAAATTCACGTATCCAGCGCGTGGCAGTATTTACACAGTATAACGCAAAGAGCCTGAATGAGCATCTGAGCTCATCCAAATGGTGGGATTTCGGTAGAAAACAGGGAGGTCTTTCCGTTTTCACACCTACCGTTACAAGTGAGAACAGCTCCTGGTATCGTGGAACAGCAGATGCAATCTATCAGAATCTGGATTTCCTGAAGGAAAGTCATGAGCCGTATGTTGTGATTGCTTCCGGTGACTGTGTATACAAAATGGATTATAACAAGGTGCTGGAATACCATATTGCAAAAAAAGCGGATATCACGGTGGTATGCAAAGATATGCCTGCAGGTGAAAATGTAGACCGTTACGGTATCTTAAAGATGAATGAAGAAAGCCGTATCGAAGAGTTTGAAGAAAAGCCGATCGTAGCCAATTCCAATACGATCTCCTGTGGTATTTATGTGATCCGCCGCCGTCAGCTTATTGAGCTGATCGAGAAGGCCGCTGAAGAAGGACAGTATGATTTTGTAAAGGACATTCTGATCCGTTACAAGAACTTGAAGAGAATCTACGGTTATAAGATTCAGGATTACTGGAAGAACATTGCAACGGTTGATGATTATTTCAACGCCAATATGGATTTCTTAAAGCCTGATATCAGAGACTATTTCTTCCGTCAGTATCCGGATATCTACTCCAAGGTAGATGATCTTCCTCCGGCAAAATACAATGTAGGTGCAAAGATTAAGAATAGCCTGATCTCCAGCGGAAGTATCATCAATGGTATGGTAGAGAATTCTGTCATCTTTAAGAAAGTATTTATTGGAAGTAATTGTACCATTAAGAATTCGATTATCCTGAATGATGTTTATATCGGTGACAATACTTATATTGAGAATTGTATCGTGGAAAGTCATGATACAATTCATGCAAACTCTTATCATAAGGGGGAAGATGATATTAAGATCGTCATAGAGAAAAATGACCGCTATGTCATGTAGTTTATACTAAAATTCGATAAAGGGGGAATTTAAGATGAACATTACAGACGTTCGTGTACGCAAGATCGCGAAAGAAGGAAAGATGAAGGCAGTTGTTTCCATTACGCTGGATAATGTGTTTGTTGTACATGATATAAAAGTAATAGAAGGCGAAAAGGGAATGTTTATCGCAATGCCGAGCAAGAAAGCATCCGATGGCGAATATCGTGACATTGCCCATCCGATCAACTCCGAGACAAGAGATCATATGCAGAAAGTTATTCTTGAGGCATATGAAAAATCACTCCCAGAGCCGGAAATGGAATAAAAGAAGCAAAGAGCCCAAGGTTTGCGTAAAACCTTGGGCTTTTTTAACGGAGAGGAGCATGGTATAATAAACTCACAATGGGGAAAATAAGCGCAGGGAGGAGATATATATGTGTACGAGCAGACAACTATATAGCATAACGCATGACATGGTACAGGAATATCGCAGAGTTTATGGTAGTGCGGTTGAAAAAATACTTTTATATGGATCCTATGCACGAAACGAACAGGATAATGAATCAGACGTGGATATCGTTGCAATCGTACATGGGGAACGAAATGACCTGCAGGAATTGTTGAAACAGGTATGGGATTATTCGACTGATATTGGAATGGAGAATGATGTAGTGATTTCCCCGTCTGTGATACCGTATAGCGAATATGAAAAATACAAGAGAATTCTCCCTTACTATATGAATATAGAAAAGGAGGGAATGAAAATTGGATGATTTAGTTCAATACAGATTAAGCAGTGCAAAAGAACGTTTGGAATCTGCAAGACTGCTTCTTGATGCGGGGCAATATAAAGATTCTATTGGAAGATCCTATTATGCTATATTTACGGCGGTAAGAGCAGTTCTGGCAAGAGATCAGGTTGATTTCTCAAAACATGCTGGGGTGATAGCGTATTTTCAGAGAGAATATATAAAATCCGCAATATTTGATATAAAATATTCCAAGATTTTGCAACGGGCATTTCAGATAAGAAATAATTGTGATTATGATGACTTTTTTATTGTGTCTAAAGAGGATGCAACAGAGCAGTATAAAAATGCTGTGGATATGGTTCAAGCGATTGAAACATATATAAAACAATAAGTAGTAAAACAAAATAGCCAGATCCGGCTTTGCCGGGACTGGCTATTTATATGAATTATAATTTTTAATCTTCATTTTCATCCTCGTCCAGATCATATTCGTTCAGTTCCGGATAATCTAAAAACTCACAGAGCGTCATACCGAATGCGGTTGCTATCTTATGCAATGTATAAATTTTAGGATTCTTACTTGTTCCGCGTATAATGTTATCTACTGTAGACTGCTTTAAACCAGCCAGCGTTGCGAGATGATTGATTGTAATGCCGCGCTTTTTACATAATTGTTTGATACGCAGAGCCAGGATATCAGAGTATGTCATTTTCTACCTGCTATTTTCTATATTACCTTTGTGAGGTTAAGAACATCATAACAGGGATACCACTCAAATTACCTTTGCTCTGCACCCTCTCCTATTGAATTTCCCCTCAAAATCAAGTACACTATGATTTACGAATCAATCTATCCACCGGAAATAAATTTCGGTTCATTTATGGAAGAAAGGACATCCATATGTATATCATAGTCGGACTCGGAAACCCTACAAAAGAATACATGCACACCAGACATAACGTCGGTTTTGACACTATAGATGCCATTGCAGAAAAATACCGGATCTCCGTCACGGAAAAGAAACACAAGGCGCTGATCGGAAAAGGCTATATAGAAGGACAGAAAGTGATCCTCGCAAAGCCGCAGACCTATATGAATTTAAGTGGTGAAAGCGTGCGGGAACTCATAGACTACTATAAGGCAGATGAAACACAGGAGTTGATCGTGATCTATGATGATATTTCTCTGCCGCCCGGACAACTGCGGATCCGTAAGAAAGGAAGCGCAGGCGGACATAACGGAATCAAGAATATCATTGCGCATCTGGGACATGATAGCTTTATGCGGATCAAGGTCGGCGTCGGAGAGAAGCCGCAGGGCTATGATCTGGCTGCTTACGTGCTGGGACATTTTGACAAAAAAGACCGGGAAGTCATGCAGCAGGCATTTGCGGATGCGGCGGATGCGGTCGTGATGATGATGAATGATTCGGCAGATGCTGCAATGAACCATTTTAACGGTAAAAAGCAGGGATAACTTGCATTTGAGGGTAATAAAGTGAAAGCGTTTACAGAATATTTGAAGGAATTATCCTTTTATGAGGATGCCAGACGTGCACTCATGGCGCAAAAGACAGTTCTGATCTCAGGCTGCGCGGACGCACAGAAGGCACAGATGCTTTGCGGGCAGGGCGAGGACTATCCATACAAACTTGTCCTGACCTTCAGTGATGTCAAAGCAAAGGAATTATATGAGGATTATTCCTTTTTTGATAAAAATACCATATTGTTTCCTGCCAAGGATTACATTTTCTTTCAGGCGGATATCCGCGGACAGGAGATGACAAAGGAGCGGATCTGCTGCTATCGCCGGATTCTGGAAAAGGAACCTCTGACGATCGTAACGACAGTGGATGCGCTTCTTGCGCCCTGTCTGCCACTGCAGATGTTGGAGGAAAACTGTATCACGATCTCTGCGGAAAGCATCGTGGAGGAAGAAGCAGTTGCGATGAAGCTCGTAAAGATGGGCTACGAAAAGACTTATCAGGTAGAAGAACCGGGGCAGTTTTCCGTTCGCGGCGGTATTATCGATATTTATGATCTGACAGAAGAAAATCCGTATCGTATTGAGCTCTGGGGTGATGAGGTAGAGTCGATCCGTCGGTTTGATGTACTCAGCCAGCGTTCGGTGGAAGCACTGAGGACAGTGACGATCTATCCGGCGACGGAAATGATCCTGACAAAGCAGCAGAAGTTGGATGGCCTGAAAGCGATCGAAGCGGAGGCAAAACAGGCGGCGGAGGCATTGAAAAAGGAAAACAAGCTGGAAGAGGCGCACCGCGTGAAGGTGCAGACCGAGCAGCTCAGAGAGCAGATGGAAGAATTTGGCGTGATGGCAAATCTGGACAGCTATATGAAATATTTCTGCCCGCAGCTTGTCAGCTTCCTTTCTTTGTTTCCGAAGGACGAACTGCTGGTTACTCTGGATGAACCGTTGCACGGGAAAGAACATCTGAATGCAGTCGAGCTGGAATTTCGGGAAAGCATGGAGCATCGTCTGGAGAAGGGCTATGCACTGCCGGGGCAGGCAGCACTTCTGTATACTGCCGATCAGGTCTGGGCAATGCTGACTGGGCAGAGGCTCTTGCTTTTGTCTGTGCTGGACAGCAATCTTCCGTTTTTAAAGGTGGAGGAGCGGTATTATGCAGATGCCAGAGCGGTCAATTCGTTCCAGAACAGTTTTGAAATCCTGTTGGAAAACTTGAGGCGTTACCATAAAAACAGGTATCGCGTGATCCTGTTGTCTCCTTCGCGGACAAGAGCAAAACGACTGGCAGAGGATATCTGTGCCAATGAGCTGACTGCTTTTTACAGCGAAGATACGGAGCGTGTGCTCCAAAATGGGGAGATCATGGTCATGCATGGGCAGATCAGCAAGGGTTTTGAATATCCATCGATCCGTCTTGCGGTGATCACGGAAAGCGATATTTTCGGCAAACATGCCAAGAAACGGAAAAAGAAGCGATATGAAGGACAGAAGATCCATGACTTCACAGAGCTGAAGGTGGGCGATTATGTTGTACATGAAACACATGGTCTGGGCATTTACCGTGGGATTGAAAAAGTATGCGTAGACAAGGTCATGAAAGACTATATGAAGATCGAATACCGCGACGGTGGAACTCTTTATGTGCTGGCAACGGGCTTTGATGCGGTCATGAAATATGCTTCCGCAGAAAGCAAAGCACCGAAGCTGAATAAGCTGGGTACACAGGAATGGACAAAAACGAAGTCCAAGGTAAAGGGCGCAGTCAATGAGGTTGCCAGGGATCTGGTAAAGCTGTATGCGGCAAGAGAACACGGAAAAGGCTATCAATACGGAAAAGACACTGTATGGCAGCGCGAGTTTGAAGAAATGTTTCCGTATGAGGAAACGCAGGATCAGCTTCTGGCGATTGATGCGACAAAGGCGGATATGGAGAGCGGCCGTATCATGGATCGCCTGATCTGCGGGGATGTCGGCTATGGCAAAACAGAGGTGGCGATCCGCGCGGCGTTTAAGGCAGTACAGGAAGGGAAGCAGGTTGTATTTCTTGTTCCGACGACCATTCTTGCGAAACAGCATTACGATAATTTTGTGCAGCGTATGAAGGATTTCCCGGTCACGATCGAAATGATGTCGCGTTTCCGGACGGCTGCGCAGCAGAAAAAGACGATCGAAGGCCTGAAAAAGGGACTGGTGGATATTGTGATCGGAACACATCGCGTTTTGTCAAAGGACGTGGCGTTTAAGGATCTGGGGCTTCTGATCATCGATGAGGAACAGCGTTTTGGTGTTACCCACAAGGAAAAGATCAAGCAGCTCAAGGAAAATGTAGATGTTCTGACGCTGACAGCAACCCCGATCCCGCGTACGCTCCACATGAGCCTTGTGGGAATCCGGGATATGAGTGTTCTGGAAGAAGCACCGAATGACCGTATGCCGATCCAGACGTTTGTCATGGAATATAATGAAGAAATGGTGCGGGAAGCGATCGGGCGTGAGCTTGCCAGAGGCGGGCAGGTCTACTATGTATATAACCGTGTCAACACGATCGCGGAAATGGCGGCCTTTCTCCAGAATCTGGTACCGGAGGCAAATGTGGCATTTGCACATGGACAGATGAAGGAAAGCGAGCTGGAGCGGATCATGTATGATTTTGTCAGTGGCGAGATCGATGTGCTTGTTTCCACAACGATCATCGAAACGGGACTGGATATCCCCAATGTCAATACGATGATCATTCATGATTCGGATAACATGGGGCTTTCCCAGCTGTACCAGTTAAGAGGCCGTGTCGGCAGATCGAACCGGACAGCGTATGCATTTTTGATGTATAAGCGGGATAAAGTGCTCAAAGAAGTGGCGGAGAAACGTCTGCAGGCGATCAAGGAATTTACGGAGCTTGGCAGTGGATTCAAGATCGCCATGAAGGATCTGGAGATCCGTGGCGCGGGAAACCTTTTGGGCAGAGTACAGCATGGGCATATGGAAGCGGTCGGATACGATCTGTATTGTAAGATGTTAAACGAAGCGGTAAAATCAATGAAAGGGCAGAAACAGGTCATCGATTTTGTCACAACGATCGATCTGGATGTGGATGCTTTCATTCCGGAGAGCTATATTGTCAACGAATACCAGAAGCTGGATATTTATAAGCGGATCGCTGCGATCGAGAGCAGGGACGAAGCGGAGGATATGCGCGGCGAGCTGATGGATCGTTTTGGACAGATCCCGAAAAGCGTGGAAAATCTGTTGCGTGTATCGCTGATCCGTATGTATGCGCATGATCTGTATATCACGGAGATCCGGGGAAAGAAAGACGGCATTACATTCCTGATGGATCCGGGCGCAAAGATCCGTGTGGAAAATATAGAAGTGGTGCTTGCCAATTATGGCGGAAAGCTGACCTTTGCGGTAAAGGGAACACCAACCTTCTTCTACCGCCTGTCACCGACAGGTGTGGTGCAGAAGGATGAAGAGCAGATGCTCTCGGCGGCAGAGGATGTGATCCGGCAGATGCGTGCAAGATTGTTAGTGTAGTTTTGCGGAAATGACACAATAGATCACGCAAGTCATCGGATACAATATGGCAAGTGGCTGGTTCGGATCTGAAATATGCGGATTGCCTGTTGAAAACGAAAGAAAGGGAGAAGAAGAGATGTATACTTATAATCTGACACAATGGCTGGCATTTTTTATTATTTATTGCTTTATCGGATGGTGCTGGGAATCTTCTTTTGTATCTGTAAAGAAGAAAAAATGGGTAAACAGAGGTTTTATGCATGGACCGTTGCTTCCTATTTACGGAAGCGGTGCGGTACTGATCCTGTTTGTATCCCTTCCGTTTAAGGCGCATCCGGTTGCGGTTTATTTTGCAGGCATGATCGCTGCCACGATTTTGGAATACGTTACAGGTGTTTTAATGGAATCTCTGTTTAAGGTGCGTTACTGGGATTATTCGAATCAGAAATTCAACTTTCAGGGGCATATCTGTCTGACTTCGTCTCTGGCATGGGGATTTTTCAGCATTGCCATGGTTTATTGGGTACATAAGCCGTTTGAAAAATTTGTATTATCCATTCCGGAGGCAGTGCTTTCGCCGATCGTGCATGTGGTCATGATGCTGGCAGCAGCAGACTTTGCACTCAGCTTCAAGACAGCTATCGAACTGCGTGATGTCCTTGTTAAGGTAGAAGCTGCAAAGAAAGAACTGAAGCTTTTGCAGAAGCGGCTTGAGGTTGTCGAGGCCGTGATCGCGGATGAAGCACAGCAGCGGATCGAACAGGCGCAGCAGCAGAAAGAAGAGATCAAGGCGAGAATTGCGGATGAGACACAGCTGAAAAAGGAACAGGCTCTTGTGCAGAGAGAAGAGATCCGGAAAAGAATCGAAGAAATTATGCAGAAAGGAAAAGACAGATCTTATCTTACAAAGGATAAGCTGCAGCTTCTGCGTCGTAACCCAGGCGCAACTTCCGGCAAATACAAGCTGGCTTTTGCGGAATTCAGGAACGAAACATGGCCGGAATTTAAGGCAGAAGTAAAGGAGAAGATCAAAGAAAAGCTCGAAGAGCGGGAAGAAAAATAATTTACATTCATTTTACAATAATTTTTCCCATGTGTGATAGAAGGAAAACACTACTTATCGGATGATAATCGTGTAAACAGAGTTGTATGGAAAGAGATAGATATCAGACGGAGGTAAGCAGATATGGGAAGGATGCAGGAATGGTTAAAACAGGCAAGGCAGAACGGGGAAGATCCGCTGATCAAGATCATCTGGATCTGGGGGATGATCCTCGTGTTCTGCTTTGTTTTTTTTATATGGAATACTTTCTTATATGGGGGCATAGAATTATTAGTGAGCCCGGAGACAGCAGCATCGGTCGTGGCGATCGTGGCAGGGCTTATTTTCGTGATATGGTATATGAGAAAGGAATAAGCAGAGAAGTATGGGTAAAAGCAAAAATGCGAAACAAAACAGGGAGGGGCTTGCAGAACTGACAAAAGCATTCGCAGAGCCGGAATACATAAGGAAACAATCGTATGCGATCGCTACGGTGGAAAGCCTGATCCGGCAATATGAGCAGCGGAAAGGCGCGAAACATAAGGTGATCGATTCCGTGTCGGAGCGGATCAAAACGGCGGCAAGTGCAGCGGAAAAGCTGGAACGGAAAGGGTATGAAATTTCATATGAACAGGCAGTGCAAAGGTTGAACGATCTGGCAGGTGTCCGGATCGTTTGTTCTTTCCGGGATGAAGTATATCAGGTGGCAGAGTATCTGATAGAGCATCCGCAGCTTACGATCATCAAAACAAAGGATTATATCAAAAAACCAAAGGCGAGCGGTTATCAGAGTGTGCATCTGATCGTCGATATGCCATATCCGTACGGAGAGGAAAACGAAACAGTACGGGCAGAAATACAGATCAGGACTGTGGCAATGAATTATTGGGCAAAGCTTGATCACCAGCTCTGCTATAAGCAGGAAAAGAGCACGCCCCAGGAGACGGAGCAGGTGCGCAGGGAACTGCTTTCCTATGCGCAGGAGATCGCAAGGATCGATAAAAAGATGCTGGCACTCCGCAAAAAAATAGAAGCAATGTGAGAAAACAGACAATAGATCATTTTACATGAAACTTACAAATTTCTTACGGAAACATGATTTTATGTAAGAGGTATCCGGTGTTACACTCGTTCCTGTAATAAGGAAGAGAAAACATGCGAATACCTCTTTTTTATTGTATCGTACGGAAGAAAGCCGCACGAAAAATAAGAGACTCATAGTGGAGGAGAAAGAAAATGAAAAAGAACAAACTTATGACAGTACTTATGGCTGCAACTGTTGCAGCAGGCTTATTAACAGGATGTGGCAGCAATGCAGCAGATACGACAGCAGATGCGACAGCAACGGACACAGCCACAGATGAAGCAACAGACGCAGCTACAGATGCAGCTACAGATGCAGCAACAGATGAAACTGCAGACGCAGCAACAGATACAAACGCAGATCTTTCGGGAAACATTGCAATGGCAGGATCCACATCTATGGAAAAGCTTGCTAATGCGGTTGCAGAAGCTTTTATGGAAAAATATCCGGGTGTCAGCGTAACAGCAGAATTTACAGGATCTTCAGCAGGTATTGAATCTCTGGAAGGTGGCAGCGTAGATATCGGTAACTCATCCAGAAGTTTAAAGGATGAAGAAAAGGCAGCAGGCTGTGTAGAGAACATCGTAGCGATCGACGGTATTGCAGTTGTACTTGATCCTGCAAACACAGTAACAGATCTGACACAGGATCAGCTCGTGCAGATCTACAAAGGTGAAGTAACAAACTGGAAAGATCTCGGCGGATCAGATGAACCGATCGTCGTAGTAGGCCGTGAAGCAGGTTCCGGTACAAGAGGTGCTTTTGAAGAATTGCTTGGTCTGGAAGATGCATGCCAGTATGCAAATGAGCTGGATTCCACAGGAGCTGTTATCGCAAAAGTAGCTTCTACACCGGGTGCGATCGGATATGCTTCTCTTGATGCAGTAGATGACACAATTATCGCGGCAAAACTGAACGGTGTTGAGCCGACAGAAGAAAACATCAAAGCAGGCAGCTATATCCTTTCAAGACCATTCGTTATGGCAACAATGGGTGAAGTAAGTGCACAGAGCGAGCCGGTACAGGCACTGTTCGACTACTTAAAATCTGATGAAGGAAAACAGCTGATCCAGAGCGTAGGACTTATCACGGTGGACTAAATATATGCATACATCAATCTTTGCAAATCATAAAAATAAATCTATAGTGGAAATCATCGCACACATCATCTTTGTGGTATGTGCACTGGTAGCAGTAATGGCGGTCTTCGCCATTACTGCTTATATGATCATAAACGGATCGCCGGCACTTTTCAAAGTAGGGATCAGGGAAATCTTATTCAATACAAAATGGGCACCTGCGGCAGCGGAACCGCATTTTGGTATTTTATATGTGATCCTGACCTCTATTGTCGGTACATTTGCCGCAATCCTGTTAGGTGTTCCGGTTGCACTTCTGACTGCGGTATTTCTGGCTGAAGTTGCACCAAAGAAGCTGGCGGACATTGTAAGACCTGCAGTTACCCTTTTGGCAGGTATTCCCTCCGTTATCTACGGACTTTTGGGAATCCTGATCTTAAATCCGCTGATGTATAAACTGGAAAAAGCTGTATTTGCAGGATCTTCCACGCATCAATATACAGGCGGTTCCAATATGCTGTCTGCGATCCTGGTTCTGGCGATCATGATCCTGCCAACAGTGATCAATATCAGTGAATCAGCACTCCATGCAGTACCGGATCACTTAAGAAGTGCTTCTCTTGCACTGGGCGCATCCAAGATCGAAACAATATTCAAGGTAGTGATACCTGCAGCAAAATCCGGTATTATTTCTGCCATTGTTCTAGGCGTAGGAAGAGCGATCGGAGAAGCTATGGCGATCACCCTCGTTTCAGGCAGCAGCGTCAATGCACCGCTTCCGTTTAATTCTGTCAGATTCCTGACAACAGCGATCGTCAGCGAGATGGGATATGCGTCGGGACTGCACAGACAGGTGCTGTTTACGATCGGTCTTGTCCTTTTCGTATTCATTATGATCATTAACCTGGTACTGACAGGTATTTTAAAAGAGAAGGAGGAAAAATAAATGACCGGCAGTATTATGCATAAGACCCATAAATTAAAAGATCACATCCTTCTTTTTCTGATCTATCTGTCAGCACTTTTCTCTGTACTTGTGCTGGTATGTATCATCGGATATGTTGTGATCCGTGGTATCAGAAATGTGAATCTGACTTTCCTGACAACCGTCACAAGCGCGATCAGGCAGACAACAGGCATTGCGGGAAACATTGTAAATACACTTTACATTGTTGTTCTGACATTATTGATCGCAACACCGATCGGAATCGGATCTGCGATTTATCTGAATGAATATGCAAAGGGCGGAAAACTTGTACGTCTGATCGAATTTACGACAGAAACGCTTTCCGGAATTCCGTCGATCATATTCGGTCTGTTTGGTATGGTGTTCTTTGGAACAGCCTGCGGATTTGGTTATTCGATTCTGACAGGCGCGCTCACCCTGACGATCATGATTCTGCCACTGATCACGAGAAATACACAGGAAGCGCTCAGGAGCGTTCCTGAAAGCTACAGGAGCGGAGCGCTTGGTATGGGTGCCACAAAATGGTATATGATCCGTACGATCCTTCTCCCGTCTGCAATGCCCGGTATTTTAACGGGGGTACTTCTGGCGATCGGTCGTATTGTCGGTGAGTCTGCGGCGCTTTTGTTTACAGCCGGCAGTGGCTTTGTACTTCCGAAAACGGCGATCGGTTACCTGAAAAAGATCATGGAATCAGGTGGAACGCTTACGATCCAGCTGTATCTGTCAATGGCAAAAGCCCAGTATGATGTAGCATTTGGCATTGCGCTTGTACTTCTTGTGATCGTATTTTTGATCAATATGCTGGCCAGAGGAATGGCAAAGAAGCTGCAGGTAGACAAAAAATAACAGCATAACAGCATTACATAGATAGAAAGAGAGACAAAGAATGAAAAAGGAAACAAAACCTTCCAAAATCGTTGTACAGCATCTGAACCTGCATTATGGTGAGAATCATGCACTCAAAGATATTAATATGAATATTGCGCAAAATGCAGTCACTGCATTTATCGGCCCCAGCGGATGCGGAAAGTCTACATTCCTGAAGTGCTTAAATCGTATGAATGATCTGGTAGACTGTGTAAAGATTGATGGAACGGTAACAATTGACGGAGAAGATATTTACAGCCCAAAGGTTGATACAACCCTGCTCAGGAAAAAAGTAGGCATGGTATTCCAGCAGCCGAATCCATTTCCGATGAGCATATACGATAATATTGCATATGGTCCGCGTATCCATGGTATTACAGCAAAAGCAAAGCTTGATGATATTGTGGAGCGTTCGCTGAGAGATGCTGCCATTTTTGAAGAAGTGAAAGACAGATTGAAAAAATCCGCACTTGGATTATCCGGCGGACAACAGCAGAGACTCTGTATCGCAAGAGCACTTGCGGTAGAACCCGAAATCCTTCTGATGGATGAACCAACTTCGGCGCTTGATCCGATCTCTACCTTAAAGGTAGAGGATCTGATGGAGGATCTGAAAAAGAAATATACAGTTGTAGTTGTAACCCATAACATGCAGCAGGCAGCACGTGTGTCTGACTATACAGCATTCTTCCTGCTTGGTGAGCTGATCGAGTTTGATACAACGGATACAATCTTCAAGCATCCGTCCCAGAAGAAGACAGAGGATTACATTACCGGTAGATTCGGTTGATGGAGAGCAGAAAAGGAGAAGGAAATGTCACCAAGAAGATTATATGAAGAAGAATTAAAACAATTGCAGGAAAGCGTTGAAGAAATGGGAATGGGCGTGCGTGCTACATATGCCAGACTGTTTTCAGCGCTGCAGCAGCAGAAGGAAAGCGTGATCGAAGAGATCATTGCAAGTGACCAAAGTACACATACCCTGCAGAGAAGGATTGAAGGAAGCTGTCTGAACCTTATCACAAAGCAACAGCCGATCGCCAGGGATCTGCGTCAGGTCAGTGCATCATTGAAGGTAGTAACGGATATCAGCAGGATCGGAGATCAGTGCAGTGATATCGCAGAGCTGGTAAAGCGGATGCATTTTAAGGATCTGCAGGAGTTTTCCGCTCATATTCCGCAGATGATCGAGGAAACGGGCAAGCAGTTGACAGAAGCGATCAATGCATTTGTAGACCGCAACGCAGAAAGCGCACAGCATGTTGTGACGGGAGATGATACAGTCGATGATCTGTTCAATCAGGTCAAAAACGATGTGATCGCACATCTCAGGTCAGAAGCAAAAGATTCTGATGACTGCATCGATGTGATGATGTTTGCAAAATATCTGGAGAAGATCGGAGATCATGCGGTCAATATAGCAAACTGGGCAATTTTTCAGGAAACAGGAGAAGTGGATCACATCCGTCTGCTTTAAAAAGGAGCCCTGATGACCTGCAGATGCCGCACGCAGTGTGCAACAGATGCATTTACTTTACAAGCACCGGAAATGATATTGATGGAATCGATAGTGCCGACGACTGAGATTTGCCTGACATTTGCCGAGCGGAGAGGCCACCACGCGTTTTGGTGGCCGGAGCTCGTGCAAAATATGTTCTGGCAAATCGCAGGGTAGTCAAACGTGATTCCGGCAATATTATTTCCGGTGCTTTTATATGTCTATCATCTTACAATTAGCCGTTGAGATAAAATACAAAATGAGCTATAATATTCTCATATGGGCATAGCAGACTGCTTCATAAATCTTTGATCCGAAATGGGAGGAAATCACGTAATGAAAAGAATTGGTATGTTGACAAGCGGTGGCGACTGTCAGGCATTAAATGCTGCCATGCGTGGTGTGGTAAAAAGTATACTGAATGCGGAGAGTGATGTAGAGATCTACGGCTTTTTGGATGGTTACAAAGGTCTGATCTATGGAAATTTCCGTATGCTGACCGGGCATGATTTCTCCGGTATTTTAACAAAGGGCGGAACGATCCTTGGCAGCAGCCGTACTCCTTTCAAGCTGATGCGCGAACCGGATGAGAACGGACTGGACAAGGTAGAAGCAATGAAGCAGAATTACTATAAGCTGCAGCTTGACTGTCTGGTGATCCTTGGCGGAAACGGAACGCATAAAACAGCAAACCTGTTAAGAGAAGAAGGACTCAATATTGTGACACTGCCAAAGACGATCGATAATGACCTCTGGGGAACAGATATGACATTCGGTTTTCAGAGTGCGGTTAATATTGCAACGGAAGCCATTGACTGTATCCATACAACAGCAGCTTCCCATGGCAGAGTATTTATCGTGGAAGTTATGGGACACAAAGTTGGCTGGCTGACATTAAATGCAGGTATGGCAAGTGGTGCAGATATCATACTGATCCCGGAAATCCCATACAGCATTGACAGCATTATCAATAAGATCGATGAAAGAATACAGAACGGAAGCCGTTTTACGATACTTGCTGTGGCAGAAGGCGCTATTTCAAAGGAAGATGCAAAGCTTTCTAAGAAAGAATACAAAGAAAAAATGAAAAACTATCCATTCCCTTCTGTATCTTATGAACTTGCACAGCAGATCCGGGAAAAAGGCGGCTATGATGTACGTGTTACGGTTCCGGGACATACCCAGAGAGGCGGAAGCCCGTGTCCGTATGACCGTGTATTTGCTTCCCGTCTCGGTTCAGAGGCAGGCAAGCTCATTTTAAACGGCGAATATGGCTTCATGGTAGGGATCAAAAACCGTGAGATCATTAAAGTACCGCTGGAAGAGGTAGCAGGCAAGCTGAAAATGGTATCACCGGATGCTTCTATTGTACAGGAAGCTAAAATGCTTGGCATCTGCTTCGGAGACTGATCATGTCATATCAGGCACTATACAGAAAGTTCCGTCCGGACAATTTTGCGGATGTCAAAGGGCAGGAGCATATTGTAACAACATTGCAAAATCAAATAAAAGCGGACAGAGTCGGACATGCCTATCTGTTTTGCGGAACGCGCGGTACCGGTAAAACAACGGTGGCAAAAATCCTTGCAAAAGCCGTAAACTGCGAGAATCCGCAGGATGGTAATCCATGCGGGACCTGCAGGATGTGCAGGGCGATCACAGCCGGCGCGAGCATGAATGTGATCGAGATCGATGCAGCGTCCAACAACGGCGTGGATAATATCAGAGAGATCGTGGATGAGGTTTCTTTTTCTCCGGCGGAAGGAAAGTATAAGGTGTATATCATCGATGAGGTGCATATGCTCTCCATCGGTGCTTTTAATGCACTGTTAAAGACACTGGAAGAACCGCCGTCTTACGTGATCTTCATTCTGGCAACGACAGAAGCACATAAAATCCCGATCACGATTTTATCCCGCTGCCAGCGTTATGATTTTAAGCGCATCACGATCGATACGATCACACAGAGACTGCAGGATCTGATGCAGCAGGAAAAGGTAGAGGTCGAGGATAAGGCACTCCGTTATGTGGCAAAGGCAGCAGACGGTTCCATGCGTGATGCACTAAGCCTGCTGGATCAGTGTATCGCATTCCACTATGGCGAAATACTGACCTATGATATGGTACTGGATGTACTGGGTGCGGTTGATACACAGGTATTTGGCAAAATGCTGCGCCGGCTTGCGGATAAAAACGTGCAGGGCTCTCTTTCTCTTCTGGAAGAGATCATATTGCAGGGCAGAGAGCTCACACAGTTCGTAACGGATTTTATCTGGTATCTGCGCAATCTCTTACTGCTCAAAACCTCGGAGAATATTGAAGATGTGGTGGATGTTTCCACGGATAATCTTTCTCTGATGCAGGAAGAGGCAGAGCTTGTCAGTGAAAATGCACTGATGCGGTATATCCGTATTTTTTCGGAGCTGTCAGGGCAGCTTCGATATGCGGTCGGCAAACGGATCATGATCGAAATGACGCTTATCAAGATCTGCAGACCGTCCATGGAGACAAAAAACGATGCTTTATTAGAAAGAATCCGTGATCTGGAGCATAAACTGGAAACAGGAAATTTTGCTGCGCCGCAGAGTACGGTGGCAGTAGCTGCGCAAGATGCACCGGCAGAAGAGCTGCAGGAAAGACCGCAGCTCCCAAAGGCGGTTCCGGAAGATATACAGCAGGTTGTCGGGCGCTGGGGCGAGATCGTCCAGAAGACAGGACAGCCCATGCGGACATATCTTTCAGGCAGCAAGCTGAGTCTGGGCGGTGAGAACAGACTTCTTATTGTATTACCGGACGGACTGCAGTCCGATTATTTTATCAAACATCCGGAAAATAAAGACAGCCTGCAGGATCTGATCGGACAGGTGATCGGGAAAGAGATTCAGGTCGAGGTCAGACCGCTTGCAAAGGAACAGTCATTTGAACGTTCTTATATTGATCTGAGCCAGATCGTTCATATGGAAATAGAAGAAGAATAAAACAGGAGGAAATGAAATATGGCAAAAAGAGGTGGTTTTCCGGGCGGAGGAATGCCTGGTAACATGAACAATCTGATGAAGCAGGCGCAGAGAATGCAGCGTCAGATGGAGGAAAACCAGAAAGCACTGGAGGAGAAGGAATTTTCCGCAACAGCAGGCGGCGGAGCTGTAGAAGTGACAGTGTCCGGCAAGAAAGTAGTGACGAAGGTAAAACTGGATAAAGATGCAGTAGACCCGGATGATGTGGAAATGCTGGAAGATCTGATCATGGCAGCCACAAACGAAGCACTGGGAAAAGCAGATGAAGCAAGTACTGCAGCAATGTCATCCATGACAGGCGGTCTGAATCTCGGAGGACTTCCGTTCTAATGGATCTGTACAGCGGTTATATCAATCAATTAATTGAACAATTTGCTTCACTGCCCGGTATTGGCAATAAATCGGCGCAGAGACTTGCTTTTCATATGGTCAATATGCCAAAGGAGCAGGTAGAGCGTTTTGCAAAGACGGTTGTAGATGCCAGAAATAATGTCTGCTACTGCAAGATCTGCTGTACACTGACAGATCAGGAGATCTGCCCGATCTGCAGCAACCCCAAACGCGATCACAGCACGATCATGGTAGTGGAGAATACGCGTGATCTGGCGGCTTATGAAAAAACCGGTAAGTTTGATGGCGTTTACCATGTGCTGCATGGTGCGATCTCACCGATGCTCGGGATCGGGCCTTCGGATATCAGGCTGAAGGAATTGATCACCAGATTGCAGACGGACGAAGTGAAGGAAGTCATCATTGCGACCAATTCCAGTCTGGAAGGCGAAACAACGGCGATGTATATCAGCAAGCTGATCAAGCCTACCGGCATTAAGGTAACAAGGATCGCCAGTGGTGTTCCGGTCGGCGGCGACCTGGAATACATTGATGAGGTAACACTTTTGCGTGCGCTGGAAGGTCGTACGGAACTGTAACCGGTATCAGCAGATGTCCGGGACGGCGGAAAATTGTTGCTGTCGATACCTGGAGAGGAAAGTAATGTGTAATAAAAAGTAGAAAAAGATATGCTCTCTGTCGGAGAAATAACAGAGGGAGTGATATCTGTAATGGGAGGAAAAGCATGATAGAAGAAAGAAAATTTGGCAGAACGATCGCAGGAGAAGACATCGTACTGTATAGTCTGAAAAATAAGAATGGGATGCAGGCTGATGTCATGAATTTCGGCGCGATCCTTGTAAATCTGTTTGTACCGGGCAAAAACGGAGAAGTAAAGGATGTTGTACTCGGTTATGACAGAGCAAAAGATTACTTTGTAAACGGAAGCTGCTTCGGCTCTACGATCGGACCGGTTGCAAACCGTACAGCAAAAGGACAGTTTGAACTGGACGGCACTATATACAATCTGATCATCAATGACAACGACAATAATCTGCACAGTGATGGAAATGCGGGACTGCATAAGACGATGTGGCAGGCGGAAAAGAAGGAGACGGAAAATGCAGTGACATTCTCTGTTTCCTGCAAGGACGGTCTGCTGGGATTTCCGGGAAACCGTAAATTCGCCGTGACGTACAAGCTGACAGAAGACAATGCACTGGAGATCCACTATTTTGCATCTACGGACAAGGATACACTTGTCAATATGACAAATCATTCTTATTTTAATTTGAAGGGAAATGACAGCGAAACAACCGTGGAAGATGTCAAAGTATGGCTGAAGGCTTCTCATTATACCAAGATCCGCCATGGTGCCATTCCGACGGGCGAGATCGCATCCGTAAAAGGAACACCGTTTGATTTTACAACCATGAAGCAGATCTCTCAGGATATTGATGCGGAGAATGCACAGATTGCGCTTGTAAAAGGCTACGACCATAACTTTGTGATCGATGACTATGAAGCAGGAAAGGTACAGAAGATCGCAGAAGTGGTAGATGAAAAAGCATTAAGAAGCATGGAAGTTTATACAGATCTGCCGGGCGTACAGCTTTATACAGGCAATAACATGGTTCCTGAGCTTGGAAAGGGCGATGCGCTGTATCCATGTCGTGGCGGTATCTGCCTGGAAACACAGTTCTTCCCGAACTGCGCAAGACAGGAAGGCTTTATCAAACCGGTTGTCACACCTGAAAAGCCGTTTACATCTACAACGATCTACAAATTTGTTAACTAGCCAGAGCTATACAAAACTGCAATGGCTGGCTGTATAGTAGCATGAAAGAAGGAAAAAAAGATGTCTGGAAAAACAACAGCGGGCATATTGACGCTGCGTCTGTGTATCGGCGGTTATCTGATATATCTGGCATACTCGCTTGTCATTCCGCTGCCGACTGATACCAAAATGCGTGTGATCAGTATTGTATTTGCAGTACTGTTTGCAGTGATTGGATTTTATATTGCACTTAAAGCACTGGTTCGTCTGATCAAAAAGGATTATTACGATCCGATGCGTGATACGCAGGAAGAAGTGCAGGCGGAAGAAAAAGAACATACAAAAGATGAGACAGAGCAGGACGCAACAGAAAAAACAGACGAATAAATATCGCAGAAAAGGCTGAAATAAGAACGGATTTCCGAAAAAATAATGCCGGAATATGAGAGAAAGAGACGAGATAAAAGAGCTCGTCTCTTTTTTTGCGCGGTAATGTCGGATGAAACAGGAAAAAAGGCGGCTTTTTTTGCTAAAATCTGCCAACTTTAAATGCTATTCTGAAACAGGATGATCATACAGGATATGCAAAATGCTGCCTGTTTAGAATGGTATAAGGAGGAAAAAGAAATGGCGGAACAAGGAAAAGAAGGCATGCTGCCAAAAAATATCAGACAGATCGGACAGATTAGCGGAAACCAGAAAATATATCTGGAGGATTATGTGATCACGTACCTGAGGCAGATCTTAACTCCGGATGAGAATATGCGCGTCATGATTCTGTACGGACACAAGGAAATGATAGAGGACGAGCTTTACTGGTTTGTCAATGGGGCGGTGGAAGCGCAGCATGACTTCTTCATGGAAAAAACGATCATTGATGAAGAATCGTGGAAAAAAGTCAATGAAATGGCGGGAAAATTTTTTCCAGAGCTGACAGTTATGGGCTGGGCGATCACCAGAGAGGATTCCACGGAGGATCTGGAAGAACAGATCATGCGGACACAGCGGCAGTTTTTCAGACCGGATCAGAAGCTGTACTTTGAGTACATAACAAGTGATAAGACAGAGGCACTATATCTGCATGAAAAGGGAAAACGGAACATGCTCAGCGGTTATTACATATATTATGAAAGAAATGAATGTATGCAAAACTACATGGTTTCCCTGCGGACAAGAGAACGCCATCCGGAGGAAATGAATGCAGACCATGCGGCGCGGCAGTTCCGGGAAGTGTGTCAGGAAAAGAAACAGGATCTGCACAAAAAGAGAAGCTCTGCATTTGCAACCTGTGTCAGTCTGCTTCTTGTTATGGCGATACTGGTGATCGGTATTACGATGCTGAATAATTATGAAAAGATGCAGAGCATGGAACGCGTGCTGTACCAGATTTCCGGGAAGATGGATGATGCAACGGAAGTGGCGGCGGATGCGGATGCGATGCAGGATCAGGCGGTGCAGGATGCACTGCTGACAGAAAATGCGCAGGCAGCAGACCAGACGGCGCAAATGACAGCAGGTGTACAGGAACTGCCACAGGCGGCAGATACAGTGGAAGCTGTGCAGACCGCCGGGACAGATGCGGCAGTAGATGTGAGCGCAGCAGAGCAGGCAGATCCGGCGATGGCAGAGCAGACAACGGACGGGCAGGCATCAGCAGAGCAGACGGCTGGTGAAAACATGACAGCAGAAAACCAGGCGGATAACGGACAAGCGGGTGATGGACAGACGGCGGATCCGAATGCAGCAACAGAAACATCAGACAAGCCGTCTGCAGAGACATCGACTGCCACGGATATGGCTGCAGCAGACACAGATGCGACAGAAAACAGCGGTACAGATGCTTCTCAGACTGTGGATGAAACAGCAGAGCAGGCAAGTACATCCCAGACAAACGCATCGCAGGAGACGGTTTATATGATCAAGCAGGGAGACACGTTGGCAAAGATCTGTATGCAGTACTATGGCAGTCTTTCCAAAATGGGGGAAGTTTGTGAAAGAAATCAGATCGAAAACAAAGATAGCATCTACTATGGACAAAAAATAGTTCTTCCGTAAAAAGTATGCTATAATATATTGATATCGGGGTCAAAAGCCCGGGCTATGATGTCTACGGATTGTTCCGTGCTCTGCACTCCCACAATCCTGCCCAATATTCGCATATCGTGGGATTAACATCCCACTTTTATGCTCATATCGGGGCGGGTCCCAAGGTCTTTCAACCACTTATGAGCAAGCTCATGTGGTTTTAGACCTTTTGACCCTGGCATCATATATTATTACCGTGTAACAGACGGTACCGAGACGGGCTGTACAAAGGAGAATGGAATGAAACAGATCAGAAAGAGTAAGACAGATTATAAAGATAAAATCTTTCATCATAAGCTGACAATCGTCTATAGAATACTTCTGGTGATCGTGCTTGTGGCAGCAATAGCTGCTGCTGTCAAAATTTATCTGGCAAATCAGGTATATACTAAATTTGAAATGATCAAAACGATCGACAAGGTAGGCACATCGGACGGTGTATTCCGGAAATATCAGGATAACCTGCTGACATACAGCAAAGATGGTATTTCTGCCTATGATAAGGATGGCAAACAGCTCTGGAACCAGACTTATGAAATGCAGGAACCGATCGTTGTATCCAGAGGTGGGCATGTGGCAGTTGCAGATTACAAGGGCGGTGTTCTGTATCTGATCGGACCAAGCGGAAATGCAACAACGGTGGAGACCAATCTGCCGATTCTGGATCTGGACGTATCTTCCTCCGGTATTGCGGTCGCTGCACTGCAGGATGATGCTACGATCTACCTCAGAATGTTTTCGGCGACAGGTGATGTGATCTCAGAGATCAAAACATCCATGCAGAAGAGCGGCTATCCATTGGCGTTTTCTATTTCACCGGATAATATCAAGGTGGGTGTATCCTATCTGAAGGCAGAGGGCGGCAAGATCAACACCAGTCTGGCGTTTTACAATTTTGGCGATGTCGGTCAGAACGAAACGGACAATCTGGTCAGTGGCTATGATTATGCAGGAGAACTGTTTCCGCTTCTGTTTTATCCAAATGAAGATAATGCCCTTGCAGTGGGAGATAAGCGTGTCCTGATCCTGAAAGGAAAACAGAAGCCGACACTTCAGACGGAAATAGAGCTGGATGATGAGGTGCAGTCTGTGTTTTATAACGGAACCAATTTTGCGCTTGTTTTCCGCAATACAGAACAGGACGGCGGTTACAGCATCCGGGTATATGATATGAACGGACGAAAAAAAATGACGGAAACGATCGATTTTGAATATACGGATCTGATCGTTGAGAACGACAGGATTCTTGTATATAACCAGAATCAGCTGGTTATATACGGATTGAACGGCGTGAAAAAATACGAAGGAGAGCTGGGTGGAATGATCCGGGCAATCGTACCGACCTCTTCCGATACAAAACTGCTTGTTGTATTGGAAGACAGCATTCAGCTGATAAAATTAAGATAATGGAATTGATTGATATCATAGGAATTGTGATCATAGTGGCTGCAGCACTTAAGGGTGGCAGAAGAGGCTTTGTCGTTACCCTGGGCAGATTATGTGCGGGCATTCTGTCTCTTCTGCTCGTTTACCTGCTCAATACATGGGCGTTTGCACAGCTTGTCCCGACCCTGCTGGTCGACCATCAGGTTATCATTGTCAGAGTGCTGCTCTGCGTTGTTTTATATATTGTTTTGTTTCTGGTACTAAAAACAATCATCCTTTCCCTGCGGATCCTGACAGGGCTTCCTATTATAAAAGGATTGAATAAACTGCTTGGTTTCGTGGCGGGCGCTGCCTATGGACTTCTGCTGGTCGGTATTTTGCGTATGATCCAGGATATGCTGCCTATTTTCTGATGTACGTGATATGGCAGAGATGTGATATATCCGAAATACGGGTATGTGTATATGATTTATATGATCCCTGTTATGTTTTTTTCACCGGGTATATCCGGAAAATGGTCGCATTTATTTATATAAGAAGACATGAGTGTCAAAAGTGAATTTTGCAAGCACGATCGCATTTTGGACTTCTCCCTAATATTCGCATATCGTGGGATTATCATTCCGCTTTTATGCTCATATCGGGGCGGGTCCCAAGGTCTTTCGCCCACCTATGAGCGAGCTCGCGTGGGTTTAGACCTTGAGACCCCGGCATCATTATATAGAAGAAAGACATAAAGAAGGGATTGGAACAGAGAATGGCCACAGCATATAGTGTCTGTAAAACACACTTCCTACAAGCTGACAAAAAAAGAAAAAGAATTATGAAAAAATAGGGAAAAGCGTGTTGACAAATGGAAAAGGCAGTGCTATTATAAAATTCACCGCGAAAAAGTGGTGAAGATGAGATTGAAAAATCTCAAAAGAAAATAAAAAAAGGTGTTGACAAACGACAAAACACATGATATTATATCAGAGTTGCGTCGAGAGATACAACACAGAACCTTGACAAATAAACAGCAATGCAACCCTGAAAATTCTAAATAAAGAATTGTTCAGAGAACAAAACCTAAACAAAGTAAATGAACGGTTAAACTTAGCTAGAGTTAATTTTGACCAAAGATCAAAACTTAAACATGAGAGTTTGATCCTGGCTCAGGATGAACGCTGGCGGCGTGCTTAACACAT
>ENA-ORPK01000982-ORPK01000982.1-human-gut-metagenome-genome-assembly--contig:-NODE-982-length-24336-cov-3.467608_pt1 | contig 24336 bp, 14 predicted proteins | sample MGYA00242139_ERZ509068 | MGnify/ENA primary metagenome ERZ509068 (study PRJEB26280, sample SAMEA2338687) | human gut metagenome | biome: human gut; feature: human-associated habitat; material: faeces... | reverse complement strand
TTTTATTGCTTATTATCCGCACCCAAAAAGTTGCATTTATAAGTTGAACTCAAGACTTAAAATCAAAGAAAACATGAAAAGGATTAAAACTCTTGTAGCCGTTGCCTTCCTGTTGGGATGCAGCGTAACAGTTAACGCCCAGTTGGGTGGACTCGTGAAAAATGCGAAGAAAGCTGTCAAGGAGAAAGTGGAGAAAAAGGTAAAGGACACCAAGAACGAAGTGGAGAATACTGCGGAGAACAAGGCGATGGAGACCGCCGGACTTGAGAAGGGAGAGTTCGACCCCAACCGCAAGTACAAGCCCAGCAAGGAGGCACTCGCCGCAGACTCACTTGCTGACAGTCAAACGATAGAGGAGGGCTTCACTAAGAGCATTGGGGAAATTCACGCATGCTTTGAGCAGATTTCGGACATAGCCCCTTATGGCCCTTATTATACTGATAACGCCAAGAAGTTTTGGGGCATGGGAGACAGTAGAGCAGACCTTTACGGACGCTACTTCAGTTATTTCTCCTACGCGTTGAAGAATGATAATCGTAATGGTACAAACAGGATTTCGGACTTTGTTCCCGTGAAGGCCGATGAACCGCAGATACAAGTACCTGCTGATGAGTATTTTCTTAACTTCTGGACATGCCGTTTTATTGCCGACCCGAAGTCAGAAACGGCTCTCAAAGAATATATGTATGCTTACACGTGGCTCTTCCACCCGATTTGTAAGATACAGTACGATTATGATATGAAAGATAAGACTAATGGCATCATCAACGACAACAGTATCATGTATGCCGATTTGGTAAATATGCGCTGGAACCGTGACGGGATGGCATATGGCTTCGCTACACGCATTACACCGGTGGAGAATCTTTTGAAGCTTGCCGATGAGTGTGCAAAGGGCATTACCGACCCAAAAGGCAATGCGTTCTCACATCTTTTCAACCATTACGTGCTCGACGTGATTGTGAGCGACTTCCTGCCTAAGCACTCCAATGCACCTGATGCACAGAAACTGCAATTGTTGAAGTTGAAATTAGAGACTCCGCGCATCGGAGAACTTGTTGAGGCTTATCAGCAAGGCTTCATTGAGGCTGTTTCTGAACCCAAGGGTGTGACGGTGGATGCCAAGACCCGCACCGAGGGCATCGCAGCAGCCAAGAAGTTTGCTGGTGACAACTTTGAGAAAGCGGTGTTCACCAAGAGCGACTGGCAGACATTCAAGGAACCGAAGTGGCCGTATCGCATCACTGCCTATGCTCTGCCTATCGCCATTATCACCAAGGAGGGCGACAAACGCTTCGTACAGTATTGCACCCTCACCAAGTCGGCTGACGGCGCTAAATACTTTGTGCAGGCAGGCTCTGATACAAGAAAGCACCCGTTGAAATAATACGGCTCCGACCCGAACGAAAAAGATAGAAAAACTTTTATATAAGTAGGTGTTCAAAAGAAAACTATTATGACAAGAACAAAACCTACTTGATATAAAAATGAATACCTACCTAAGATAGTCTGACGGTAAGACCTAAACGCAGAATATCGGTTTGCAATGATCTGAAGATGAGTTCGGGTTCAACTAAGATAAACTTTCCCTCCGCCACAGCCTTGCGGTAAGGCAGTGAGAGAAAACGGGCAAAAACAATTGCGCCGCCATCTTTAACCGATTGTAATACAAAAGGTTAAAGGTGGCGGTACTTTTTGGGTTGAAAATCTCGTTTTTTTAATCCAAAAGTTCTCTGTTTTCTGCAAAAAATGCTATCTTTGCATTTCAGTCAATTTTTATTAGTATCTTGACCCAAATAATAGATTAACACCATGAAGAAATTTTCGATTTTTGCGGTAGGCTTAGCGTTAAGCCTATTTATGTTTGCCCCTCAGGGCACACAGGCCCAGTCGTATCAGACTAAGTGGCATTGGAACGAGGGAACCATTGAACTTGAATCCCCCGCTCGTCCTGCGGGCCAGAAAGATGTCCTAAACCTTGCCTTGCCGGCAGAACCCATTGTGCGTGTGGCATTTGTGGGGCTTGGCATGAGAGGTCCGGGTGCAGTGGAACGTTTCACCCATATCAACGGTGTGCGCATTGTTGCTCTCTGTGACTATGAGCCAAGCCGTGTAGAGGCCTCACAGAAAATACTCCAGAATGCCGGACTCCCCGAAGCGGCTTCATATTCTGGTGCAAAAGGTTATGAGGAGCTTTGCAAAAGAGAAGATATCAACCTTGTTTACATTGCTACTGATTGGGATCACCATTTCCCGGTAGCAAAATGTGCACTTGAAAACGGAAAGAACACTGCTATTGAGGTTCCCTCAGCGCTTAATCTGCAACAGTGCTGGGATCTCGTCAATCTTGCAGAGCAGAAACAGCTTCACTGCATGATTCTTGAGAACTGCTGCTATGATTGGTATGAGATGAATGCTCTGAACATGGCTCAGCACGGAGTGTTTGGCGAGGTGCTTCGTGCCGAAGGCGCTTATATTCACAATCTTGATTCATTCTGGGACTACTATTGGAAAAACCCTGACGGCTCTGATCCCGACAAGCTTGGCTGGCGCATGAAGTACAACAAAGACTATCGCGGCGACCTCTATGCCACTCATGGTCTGGGCCCTGTGGCACAAGCTCTTGACATCCACCGTGGTGACCGTTTCAGAACCCTTGTTGCCATGGACACAAAAAGCAGTCACGGCAAAGCCTATGTAGAGAAGAAGACTGGCAGACCATGCAATGACTTCCGCAGCGGTGACCACACCACAACTCTTATGCGCACGGAAAACGGCAAGGTAGTGGAAATTCAGCACAATGTGATGAATCCGCAACCATACAATCGTCTTTACAAGCTGACAGGTACCAAGGGCTATGCCACAAAATATCCGGAACCACGCTTTGCTCTTGATGCTTCAACCCTCAAAGATGCTGGTGTGCCAGTTGTAGACAAGCTCAACAGCCATGATTTTATGCCTGCTGACGAGCAAGCTAAGCTCGAGGCCAAGTATCTTCATCCTATTCTTGCCAAGTATGGTGCCATGGCTAAGGAAGTGGGTGGCCACGGAGGTATGGACTTCATTATGGACAGTCGTCTTGTTTACTGCATGCAGAACGGTCTGCCTCTTGACATGGACGTATATGACCTTGCTGAGTGGTGCTGTCTTGGTGAACTTGGTGCTTTGTCAATGGATCACAACTGTGCTGCAGTGTCGTTCCCTGACTTCACTCGTGGCAATTGGGACAAGCAGAAGGGCTTCAAGCACGCTTATGCCACTCCCGAACAGGAGAAACAGACCGAGGCAATAGCAGAGGCCTATACACAAACCCTCAAAACCAAGGGACCAGAGGCTGCAGAAAAGGAACTCAAGAAGATGTTGAAGAAGCTTAACGCAACGAAAAAGTAGGCTTCGCATCATAGAATATTTTACAGAACCGGAATGTTGTCAAATGCCGACGACATTCCGGTTCTTTTTTTTGGAGAAAGCAAATTGCAAACAACAAGGAATTTGTCCTTTTAGTCTGCAAAATGATATCTCTACCATGGCTTTTTGAAAAGAGAATGGCATGCTTTGATGTAGTGTGAAAGATTTTTTGTGATGTTTTTGTATAAAACTTGTATTAAAAAGTGTGTTGTTTCTGAAAAAATGTGTAAATTGCACGCCATATTGACCATTAAGTACTCAAATTGAAATCAAATGCTATGAATATGAAGTTGAAAAATGTCTTGATTGCGTTTGCGCTCTTGGTGAGCGCTCTGAATCTTGTCAGTTGTAAAGACAACGTTGACGAGTCCAATATGTATACCTTTGTGGGAAAGCTTATGGCTGACTATATTGACGAGGACGAATCCTTGTCTAAGTTCAGTTACCTTACAAAACGTGTAAAACTGAGCGATAATTCGGAGTCAACGGTTCATGACCTTCTGTCGGCCCGTGGCAACTTTACTTGTTTCGCACCGACCAATGAGGCAGTGCAGCAATATCTGGACTCGCTTTACAACACACCAGGTTATGACATAACCCAAACGCCTGACTCTACAGCACAGTTCATTGTAAACAACTGTCTGATTGACCACAAGGACAGCGAAGCCCTCTTTTCCACGTCATTCTTGGAGGGTACGATAGAGACCCAGTCGTTTGCAGGACGTTTCGTGACAATCAACTTTGACACTATTACGGGTGGCACATATATTGACAAGTTTTCTCGCGTCATCAGCCGCGACATAGAAGTGGAAAACGGCATTGTTCACAAGGTCAACAAGGTGGTGGCTCCTACGGTGTCATCGCTTGCGGCCTTGATAGAGGCCACTCCATATCTTCAGGTGTTCGCCAACTTGCTCAAGCTAACAGGATATGACGAGCAACTGGCATCGGCATTTCGTGATATGGAATATGAGAAGAACCACCCGGTAGAGGGACTTGGAACACCCACCGAAACAGGTGACAAGCCTGTGCCTTGTCCGGAGCACCGCGACTTCGGCTTTACAGCATTTGTGGAAGTAGACAGCCTGTATGAAAAGAAATTCGGCTTCAAGGTGCAAAAGGAGAATGGTCAGATATCCAACTGGGACGAAGTGTTTGCTGTTATTAAAGAAAAGTGCAGGGAATTCTATCCAGATGCGAAGAGCAACGACCTCAAGAGTGATGAAAACGCCGTACACCAGTTTGTAGGCTATCACCTCATAGACCGTTCGGTGCCTTACAACCTGCTGAATGTGCATTATAATGAACAGGGATACGGTTATAAATATCCCGAAAACCTCAGCATTGACACCTGGTGTTACTATCCTACACTTTCGCAGCATCGCATAATGAAGATTATGGAGGGCAAACAGATTAACGGCAAACGCATCAACCGTTATGTGTCAAAACGCGATTATTCTAACTTTAGCGAGGTAGAAGTTCCTCGGCAGGGCATTCTGCTTCGCAACTATGGTGACAATGCGGCTCTCAACGGTTATTTCTATACAATCGATGATATTCTCGTCTATGATAAAGATGTTCCTAACAAGGTGCTCAACGAACGCATGCGTTATGACCTTTGTGACCTTTTGCCAGAGCAGATGTCTTCAGGCTATCGCCGAATCACTACAGGTAATGCTACAAAGGGTCTCAACATTCCTACAGGTTACTTCGAAAACATGACGTTCACCGAAGACAGCCGTGTAGTTTATCTCGGAGCTTGGGGTGCCCAGTGGCAGAATTATCAAGGTGACGAGTATAACATTGTCGGCCAGTATGACGTGACCATCAAGTTGCCACATGTGCCTTATTATGGCACCTACGAGCTTCGCCTCGGTTTGCAAAACCTCAACACTCGCGGAATGTGTCAGGTATATTTCGGCACCAACAAGAACAATCTTGAGGCGAAAGGTCTTCCATTGGATATGCGTGTTTATACCAATCACGACATCACGGGCTTTGCAGAAGACGACCGTAACGGTGATGTAGACATTGACACCGAAACCAAGAAGCGTATGCGCCTGAAGGGCTACCTGAAGGCACCAAAATACTTCGGTCCTGCGAGTTCGGCAGCCGTTACAAGCCATTACCGCAACAACGAGCGTGTATTAAGGGGCATTATCTATACAGGTAATTTTGACCCGAAAGAGACATACTACATCCGTTTGAAATCCGTGCTCGAAAACACAACGACCCAGCTGTTCCTCGACTACATAGAACTCTGTCCGAAGTCGATTTATGCCGGGCAGTACGAAGAGGACGAATGGTAAGCACCGTGACAAGAAGTTTCTTGTGCGCATAGCACAAGAGGCTGTGTAGCGTTTTTGGCTGCGCCCCAGAGGTTAGACAACATAACTTTTGGGGCGCAGCTTCTGTTTTCCACCGCCTTTCTGTTGCATATTGCCACAATACGGCCCCAGAGTCCGACTTTGGTGGCTCATCAGACGAGTTTTTTACATTCCGCTAACTTAGTGGATTTGTGTCCGCTAGGTTAGCTGACAATAGTCCACTAAGTTAGCTGACACGTGTCTGTTAGTTAGCGGAATGACATTTGTTGCGGTCACGGCGTTTTCAGACCGCCCCCATGTGTTGTTGTGTTTGTGCGTCAGCCAGTGTCAAAAAATCAATGTAATGCTTTGTCGTGAACTAAAAGAAAGGTAAATTTGTCGGTAATTAATCATGGCTCCTCCAGCTTGAACAGTAAGACTCGGTGGGGTGCCTAAAATGTTTCCAATGGCAGAAAAGATGAACACACTGACGGTTTGCCGAGCTTCAGCGGGTACTGGCAAGACTTACACACTGGCGTCACGATACATAGCATTGCTTATGGACAGTGACGGTGACTTTCTGTATCGCAACATTCTGGCCGTAACGTTCACAAACAAGGCCACGGCAGAAATGAAACAGCGCATACTGTCTTACCTGTATCTCATTGCAGAGGGTGGCGAGGATAATGCTGAACGAAAGGGATTTCTCGCCAACATGATCAGGTATATGCGCCGTGGCGTTGACAGCAAAAACAGAGATGAGCTGCGGCATAAAGCCCTGCGTGTATGCCACTATATTCTTGAGGATTACGACAACATGAAAGTGGTGACGATAGACTCTTTCTTGCAGACCCTTATAGCTGGCATAGCGCAAGCTGTAGGTATTGGGGCCTCATTTAATGTAGTGCTCGACATCAACCATGTCATTTCCACCGCTATAGATGAAATCATGACCACCCATATCGACGACAACACCTTTACGAAGCCCCTGTTGACCAGATATGTGGAGGAACAGTTTGAGGATGAAAAAGGATGGGACGTGAGGTCAAAGCTTCTGGCCATGGCAAAGGAGATTTTTCAGGAGACGGTGCAGAAAGAAGACCATGAGCGTATTCTTGACGTAGAGGTTCTGGGTCGTTATCAGAGAGAGATGGCCCGAGTGTATTACGCTGAAGTGGCAAGGATGCAGCCTGTCTACAACAAGGTGTGCAACTGCAGACGTGACAACGAGATAGACGGTGGTGCATATTACTACGACATGATAACACGTGTGAAGAAAACCCTCGACAAGTCCGCAAGTGAGAGTGACGTATTCAGAGGTCTTTCTGACAGAAGTTTCAACAGCCTTGTGTCTGATAAGTTTCTGAAAAAGGTTGCCTCCTCAGACCCAGAAAGACCCCGTGAGGTACAGTCGGCATTGGAGGCTATGCACCTGTTGTGCAGGGAGCTGAGGGAGAAATATCTTGTTTACAAGATTACAAACGAATATCTTAATGACCTCATGCTAATGACATCAGTAAAGAATCGCATGAATGTCAATTTGAAAGAGGCCAACAGCATCTTACTTGCGAGCACAGCTTATGTGCTGTCGCAGAGCCTGAAGCCAGGCGATGCTGACTTTATACTTGAAAAGGCCGGCATACGGTTCAGGCATATAATGATAGACGAGTTTCAAGACACGTCCACTCTGCAATGGCAGGTGTTCAGTCATCTGGTGAGCGAGGTGCTCGGTTCTGGCGGCACCACGTTGATAGTGGGAGACGTCAAGCAGAGTATCTATCGGTGGCGCAACGGCGACTATACTATAATGGAGAATCTGAATGCATCAACCCCATTGTTGGGTGCTTTTTATGATGAGAATTCAGAGATGCTGACACGCAATTTCCGAAGTCAGGCCAACGTGGTGGAGTTCAACCTGTCTCTGTTTGACCGCCTGACTCGGTTGGACGACTCTTTGGCGCAGTTGCGAAATCTCTATCAAGAGGGCGAGACTGGCTATACCAAAGAACACCTTGACGACTTCCACAAGTATGGCACCACTCATAACGGATATGTGCAGTACAGGGTTTACCCCTATGCACCCGGCAGGGTGAGAAAGGAACTAAGTGATGCCCAGCAGTCAGCGAGATACCAGTTGGTGACCCAACAGATTGCCAGCCAAATGTTTGAAGATATAAGAGCACTGTTAGACAGAGGGGCAAGACCTGCCGACATCTTGATTTTGATACGCAACAAGTCGGAGATTGGCACCATCGTAGAGGCGTTTGATGACACAGAACTCCCTGGGCGCGGTGTTACACTCAGTTCCAACGACAGCTTCTTGTTGGAGAGGTCTGTGTCGGTGATGCTCATTGTCAGTGCTTTGAAATATTTGTTCTGCTCTGATTCCATTTCAGGAGAATACCTCACGTCTCACGGCAAGGATGTCGACAGACTGATGCTGTGTGACAAGAGAATGCCACTGTATGAATTGGTCGAGAAGATTGTAAACATTCTTTTTGCCGATGTCGACAATGAGGTGCATGCTGACGACATGAACTACATTGACTGTTTCATGGACAACCTGCGCTCTTATGTCAATAATTACGGTTCTGATGCAAAGGCCTTTGTTGTCTACTGGGACGACGAACTTCACAAGACCGCCATTCCCGCCACCGGCAATGACGGCATTCGCATAATGACCATACACACTTCCAAGGGTCTTGACGCCAAACATCTGTTTGTTCCGTTCTGCTCATGGAAACTCAGCACAGAAGCTGACAACCGAAAAACAAAATTGTGGGTAACGCCACAGGCAGACGTCGGAGGTGACAGTAATGTTGCTGTGCCATATAAGATTCCCGTGACGTTCAGGCCGGCTTTAAGGGAAGTGGCCTATGAACAGGCATACAGTGCCGAGAAGAAGGCACAGCTGGTGGACAACCTTAACCTTCTGTATGTGGCCTTGACCCGTGCGGCAGACAATCTGTTTGTCTACAGTCCGATTAGCTTCAGGTCGCTGACGGAATACAGTCCCAACACGGTGGGCGACCTCGTTTTTGAATGTTTGTCAGGTGAGGAGGTGGAGCCGGGAGTAACTCTTGGCGAACAGGTCAGACACGAATGGGACAATTGCGAGGAGGGTTCTCCTGCCTTTGGGCAATATTCTATTGGTGCCGAACCGTTTGTGCGGTTGCGAGATGTTTCGCACAAAGCCGATGCCGCAACGCAGCCATCGCCCTTTGAATACAGCTATTCGGACGACGATATGTTGAAGTTCAGATATTACTCTGCTCATGGCAGCATCTCTTTCAAGCAGTCGCAAGAGTCGATGTTATACCATCCGGGTGAAGCTGGTGGCAAGACGGCTTCATACATAGATGCCGGTGTGTTGCGTCATAACATTCTGTCAGAAATCAGAACCAAGGCCGATGCCGACAAGGTAGTTGACAGGTATTATGCCAAAGGAACTATAGAAACAAAAGAAGAGGCCCTTGAAATAAAGAGAGAGCTTGACGACGCTTGGAGAAAGTGGCCGGAAATGGCCGACTGGTTCGGAGGCGGTTGGAAGCTGTTGCGCGAGGTGACTCTGCTTTGTCCTTCGGGCCATGGCAAAAGCGGAAACCAGAACGCCCTCATGCGTCCTGACCGAGTAATGATAAAAGGCCGGAAAGCCGTTGTGCTGGATTTTAAATTTGGAAAGCACAACAATTACAAGTACTCCGAGCAAGTGAAAGATTACGTGCAGGCGTTGCGCTTGATGGGTTATGCCGATGTGGAGGGTTATCTGTGGTATGGTTTCGACAACGAACTTGTCAGAGTAAGCTGATGCCACACGTGGCTGGTGCGTGTCTGTAAGTGATGGGCGGTTTATTAAAAATACAATCAGAGAGAGATGGAATTTTTAAGATTTGTTGTCAACGACCTCTACAAAAAATTTGAGGGACAACTTGAAAACGTTACAGTGGTCTTGCCTACCCGCAGGGCAGCGTTGTTCATAAGGAAGTATCTTGCCGAGCTGGCCGGAGACAAACCCGTGTGTGCCCCGCAGTGTACAACGATAACCGATATGTTTGACTCGCTGTGTGCGCTCAGGTCGGTTGACGAGATAAAGGCCGTGTGTCTGTTATATGAAATCTACAAGCAGAAGACGGAAAACATCTGCACCGCCAACCCCACATTGACGCTCGACTGTTTTTATAGTTGGGGTCGCCAACTCATTGCAGACTTCGACAATGTAGATAAGAACTATATCGACTCTACCGGAGAGGAAATCTTCAGAAGCTCTGCCGAGGCTCACGAGTTTGACAAAGACAATCTTGACAACGAGGTGAAAGTGCGAATCATGAACCTCGTGCGTGGCCAGACGTCAGATGTCGCAGCCCAAAGCCCCGCAGACCGCAATGCCGAAGATGGGGAGTCGTTCCGAAAAACCTTTGAACTGGTGTGGCAGCAGTTGCCAGCCATATACAAAGAATTCTCCCAAAGGCTGCTGAGGGAGAACTGCGCCCTTGAGGGTGCGCGCAACAAGTGGGTAGTGCGCAACTTCGAAACCCTTTGGCAAGACATCAGCGACACTACGTTTGCCTTTGTGGGCTTCAATATTCTGTCTGCTACCGAGCGAACACTTATGCGCCTCATCGACAACAAGCAGAAAGCCCTGTTCTATTGGGACTATGACGCAGCCTTTGACGAGGCCGAACCCTTTATTCCTGCCTATCGCAACGTAAGGGACAACATCAGGGAACTGCATGGGCTTTATGATGCTTCGCCGAGCCGTACAGAGACCATCAATGTTGTTTCGGCGACATCCGACAATGCCCAGGCACGCTATGTGCACGACTGGCTGTTGGCAAACCACAAAGACGGACAAATGTCGGCCGTGGTTCTCTGCAACGAGGCGATGCTTCACCCCGTGGTGTTCTCCATACCCAATCAATTCTCTGGAAACGTAAACATCACCAAGGGCTTCCCCATGAAGCACACAAGGGTGTATGCCCGCATCTGCTCTTGGTTAAGAAACCCTGCCAACACCATAGGGTGTGGCGGTGTCATGGACATGCTGGTGCAACTGCGAGGCTTTATTGACAACGAGTGGTCGGCAGCCAGCCCCGAGCAACCACCGGTTCCACCAGAGCAGGGCGGCCCCTCTGGCCCGATGTGGCATGAAATGCTCGACAGAGAATCCATCTATCAGGCACGGTGCGTGGTGGTGCGCTTCATCAGTCTTGCCCAAGACGGCGTGTTAAACCATGTAGAGGAACTACACACCGTCCGCAATCTGCTGACAGCCCATCTGGGTACCATCAACATTCCGTTTCACGGAGAACCAGTGACAGACCTGCAGATTATGGGAGTGCTTGAGACCCGAGGCCTTGACTTCGACAATATCCTGATGCTTAACGTGGAGGAGGGCGTCGTGCCGCAATCGGGCCACGACAACTCCTTCATTCCCTACTATCTGCGCAAATACTATAAGCTGACAACACTCGACGATCAGGCACAGGTCTACTCCTACAACTTCTTCAGAATCTTGCGCAGGGCACGCAACGTCACGCTGCTCTTTAGCGAAGCCCTGACCTCCGAGGGCCAGAAGTCCATGTCGCGCTTCGTGATGCAGATACTCGCCTCTCGGGCAATGCGCCCCCTTGTGAGCAGACACAAGCTCGTCTGCACCCCTGTGGAGGTTGGCGAGGCGGGCGCCAAGCAGGCAGACCTGTGGGCAGAGGCAAAACATACCACAACGTTCACCACCTACATGGAGAAACTCCTTGCCGGCCAACGAAACCACCCGGGCAACGAGCTCAGGCTCTCTCCGTCGGCCATCAACACCTATCTGCAGTGTAAGCGCCGCTTCTTCATGAAATATATGCTCGACCTGACAGAGCCCGCCAAAAACGACAACCTGATGCAGATGAACGAGCTGGGCACCCTTATCCACGAATCCGTTCGCGCAGCCTACAGTCTCATGACCAATGGCAAGGGGGAGGGGAGCATAGCCCCACAGACCATCGAGGCATTTCTCCGCAACCCCGACAACATCGACAAGGCCGTCCGCATGGCCTATCGCGCCATGAACATCGACCACCACAAGCGCAACAGCGAGCCTGACGACAGAGGCCTACCCCCTGCCGCAAAGGCAGAACCCGCCCCAGAGGTCTACGCCATCGACAGCCACCCCATAGAGACCACCGTTGCCAAGAAGCACCTGCAAAACGTGCTCCGCAACGACAGCAAACTGCGGGAGCTACAGATACTCGGCAGCGAGATTAAGAAATATGCGCGAATAGACATCAGCGGCATGGGCAGCATTCTGGTAGGCGGCAGCATAGACCGGCTCGACATCGTCAGCGAGGGGCAAGAGAGAGTGCTTCGCGTGGTAGACTACAAGACAGGGCACTACGACAAGAAAAAAATGGCGGCAGGCAGCATGGCGGCAATATTTCAGCCCGGCACACAGCAGGGCTACGTGCTTCAAACCATGATCTACAGTCTCGCTTGCCTTGAAGACCCACAGCTTCTCTGCAAGTACGGGGGCAAGAGGGTCAAGCCGCAACTGCTGTTCACGCAGAAGAAGCTCACCGACTTCAACCCCAACCTTATCGTTGACGGAGAACCAATCACCGACTTCAGGCCCTGTCGGGAAAACTTCAAAGAGAGCCTGACGCAGCTCGTCGGGCAAATACTCCGCGAAACAGAGTTTGAGCCACCCACCGCCCAGTCTGAGGCAAACAGCCCGTGCAGATACTGTCCGTTTGCAGTGCTATGCGGCAAATAACGTTGCAAAAACACCATGCCCCCAAAAAAATCACCCTTCGGACGTAATACCCCTCTGGGTGTGAACGCCAAAGGCACACCGCGGCGATAACTTTGCAACCAGAAACATCGCAATCGCAACAACAAACTTCAAAACCATGGCACTAAACCAAACCAACAAACTTGTGTGGATAGTCGAGACTATCTCCTGACTTCGTCATCGTGTCACCCAAGAAAAATAAATCATCCAATATTCTTCAACGAGAATGCAATATTCGAACAACATGGGTACGAATTCGCTATTTTACTCGCATTTTTCTGCGTCACCCAAAGTTAAAATCCACGTGCTTAGTATCAACAAGCACTTACAAGCTTACTTCAAAAAAGTGACGAAGTCAGGAAAAAACAAGCAAATCAAAAAAACCGACACCTCGTTTTAGAAGTGTCGGTCCTAAGTGTGTTTTTTTACAGAATTTTATCGGGCGGCAGCAACGCTGCTTCCCTCACTCCTCTCCCTGTTATTTCTGCGGAGTGCTGTTGAGCACTTTAGCAAGTTTGCTGACGAACTCGTCGGCTTCGCCCTTGGAGAAGGTCAGTGGCGGGAGCAGTCGCAGGGTGTTGGTGCCAGAGCAGCCGGTGAACACGTGCTGCTCCTTAACGAGGCGTGTGCGCACATCCTTGTAGGGCACATCGAGTTCAATGCCTATCATGAGTCCGCGGCCGCGCACCTCCGTAACGTGTGGCAGCGATGCGCCTCGGAGCTTCTCTGTGAGGTATTCTCCCACTGTGTGGGCGTTGTCAACGAGGTGTTCGCCCTCCATGATGTCGAGAACAGCGAGCGCCCCAGCACAGGCTAAGTGGTTGCCTCCAAAGGTGGTGCCAAGCTGTCCGTAGACGGGCTTGAACTGGGGCGAGATGAGCACGCCCGACATGGGGAACCCATTGGCAATGCCCTTGGCCACGGTGATGAGGTCGGGCCTTACGCCGAGCCACTGGTGGGCAAAAAACTTTCCGCTGCGCCCATATCCGCACTGTATCTCGTCGCAGATGAGAACGGTGTTGTGCTTGGTGCAGAACTCACGAAGCCCCTGCATGAAGTCTGCCGAGGCAAGGCGTATGCCGCCTACTCCCTGTATGCACTCTATGATAACGGCACAGACGTCACCCTTCTCAATCTCGGCCCTCCAAGCCTGCAGGTTGTTGAGAGGCAGATATGTTACGTGGTTGTTGGCGTTGACAGGGGCAATATATTTGGGGTTGGCCGTGGCCTCTACGGCAAGCGAGGTGCGCCCGTGGAAGGCCTTCTCGAGGGAGAGAATGCGTGTGCGCCCGTTGTGGAACGAGGCCAGCTTCAGGGCGTTTTCGTTAGCTTCGGCCCCCGAGTTGACGAGAAACAGCTGGTAGTCGTCATATCCGCATGCCTTGCCAAGGCGTGCAGCAAACTCTCTTTGCAGGGGGTTGATGACGGAGTTGCTGTAGAAGCCCAGCTTGCCGAGCTGCTGCGTCATGGCCTCAACATAGTGGGGGTGGCAGTGGCCCACGCTGATCACGGCGTGGCCTCCGTAGAGGTCGAGGTATTCGTTGCCATCAGTGTCCCACACGCGGCACCCCTTGCCGTGGTCTATGGCAATGTCAAAGAGGGGGTATACGTCGAATAGTGTCATAGTTTTTTTATTTTTTTTAAAAGGCTGAGGCCTTAAGGGTCAGCCCCGATTTCTCGTCAATGCCAAACATGAGGTTCATGTTTTGCACGGCTTGCCCCACGGCCCCTTTGAGGAGGTTGTCGATGCACGAAATCATAAGCAGTTGGTCTTCGTGTTTCTCTATATACACAAGGGCCTTGTTGGTGTTGACCACTTGCTTCAGGTCTGGACTCTTTGTGACGAAGTGTGTGAAGGCTGCGTCCTTGTAGTAGTCAGAGTAGATTGCCGTGGCCTCCTCAATGGTTCGGCTGCAGGTGGCATAGGCGGTGACATAGATGCCACGCGCAAAGCAGCCACGTTGGGGGATGAACAGAACTCGGCCGTTGTAGCCGGGGCAGAACTCCTGCACCGTCTGGTTTATTTCCAGAAGGTGCTGGTGGGTGAAGGTCTTGTAGACCGAGATGTTGTCGTTGCGCCATGAGAAGTGGGTTGTTGCCCCAGGCTTCTGGCCTGCCCCTGTGCTGCCCGTGATGCCGTTGACATGGATGTCGCCACTCAGAATGCCTGCCTTGAGGGCTGGCAACATGGCCAGCTGTATGCAGGTGGCGAAGCATCCGGGGTTTGCCACGTGGTGGGCGAGGCGTATGGCGCGGCTGTGTGTTTCGGGGAGTCCGTAGACGTAGTCGTGTGTGCCAGCAATGCGGAAGTCTTGTGCCAAGTCAATAATCTTTACTCCCGCGGGTATGTGGTGCTCCTTGAGGAAGGCTGCACTCTTGCCGTGGCCGAAGCAGAAAAACACGACGTCAACGTCGCTGAATGGCATGTCGGAACTGAATTTCAGGTCTGTTTCGCCCACGAGGCCTTCGTGGACGTCTGCAACGTTGTTGCCGGCATTGCTCTCGCTGTTGGCAAACACGATTTTTGCCTCTGGGTGGTTTAACAGCAGTCTTATGAGTTCGCCGCCCGTATAGCCTGCGGCTCCTAAAATTCCTACTTTAATCATTTCTCAGTTGTTTTGTTGCCTATAGTATCTGCCTGCGTGCAAGCATACCTCGTTGGCAAATTGGGTGTCAAAAGGTGGGGTGGTGGTTGCCCCCCTGCGCGCCGCGCCGTGTTACCTCTTTTCGTCGGGGTGGGCTAAGTAGTATGCGCGTAGGGCTGTTGATGAAACTTTTATAAAGCCTTTGGCATCGTCAGAAGACCATGCTTTGGCTGTTTCGCCATATTCTCCAAGCTTGTTTTTGACAAGGTCGTTGGGGGAGTCTACTCCTACTGTTTCGAACGAGAGTGGGCGCAGTTGGAGGGTCACTTCGCCAGTGACGTTGCGTTGTGAAGAGGTGAGCATGGCCTCGATGTCGGGCATTACGGGCTCCAGATACTGGCTCTCATGGAGGAACATGCCATACCAGTTGCTTACCTGGTCTTTCCAATATTGCTGCCACTTGGAGAGTGTGAACTTCTCAAGAAAACGGTGAGCCCCGATAATAAGCATTGGGGCTGCGGCTTCAAACCCCACGCGGCCTTTTATGCCGATGATGGTGTCACCCACATGGCAGTCGCGACCGATGGCATAGGCTGCTCCGATTTCCTCAACGGCTTGTATGGCTTTGATTTTGTCGTCATAGTGTGTGCCGTTTACAGAGCATAGCTCGCCCTTCTCAAATCCGAGTTTGAGTTGCTCTGTGCCCTGCTTGGTGGGGTGTTTGAGGTATGCGCTTTCTGGCAGGCCCTGTGTGCTGTCGAGTATTTCACCGCCACAGATGCTGGTGCCCCATATTCCTACGTTGTAGGAGTATTTCAGTTTTGTGAAATCGGCATAGTATCCGTGCTTGTTAAGATAGTCAACCTCTTCTTGTCGGCTAAGGTTGTAGTCGCGTGTAAGGGTGATAATCTCTACATTGGGGGCCATTACAAGAAATGTCATGTCAAAACGAATTTGGTCGTTGCCTGCTCCCGTGCTGCCGTGGGCTATTGCATCGGCGCCTATCTCGTTGGCATAGCGCGCAATGGCCAAGGCTTGAAAGATGCGTTCGGAACTAACCGAAATGGGATAGCAGTTGTTGCGCAACACATTGCCGAAGACCATGTATTTCAATGACTTCTCGTAGTACTCTTGTGTAACGTCGAGTGTGACATATTTTTTTGCACCAAGTTTATAGGCGTTCTCTTCGTTGGCTTTTAGCTGCTCGGCGCTGAAGCCACCGGTGTTGGCGCATGCAGCATATACTTCGTAATTCTTTTCCTTAGCAAGATACATGACTGTGTAGCTTGTGTCAAGACCGCCACTAAAGGCAACTACCACTTTTTTTGCCATAATGATATTTTTTAGATTCTTATTTCAGTTAAAGCGAGAGGGGGGGTATTAGTGTGTGTTTCTCTCTCCCTCTACATCAGTTTTTGTGCGTTAATGTTATCTGAGGTTTGTTCTTGCCGCTTCTTGTGCCATCTTTACTATGTCGTCTGGCAGTTGGACGGGCAATGGCTCTCCCACGTGTTGGGCGGGGTCGTAAAGCATTGCTGTGCATACGCAATACTTGCGACCCGTGCGGGCCAATACGTCGCAGTTTATGCAGCGTGGCTGCTCGGGTGTTCCGCAACCTGCCCAATATGCGTCATCTTGTGTGAGCTGGGCAAAAGTGACTGGAACATAGCCCAGCATGGTGTTGATGCGCATCACGGCAATCTGGCTTGTCAGGCCAAAGAGTTTTGCGTTGGGCCATCTGAGCCTGCTAAGAGTAAAGGCTACTTTCTTGATTCTTGTTGCAAGATGATGGCCGCGGTATTTTGGCAGCACAATCAAACCAGAGTTGGCAACATAATGCTTGTCTTCCCAACTCTCAATGTAGCAAAACCCCGCAAACTCATCGTTTTGGTCAAGCGCAATAATTGCCTTGCGCTCTGCCATCTTCTTGGCCAGATATTCGTGGGTTCTCGAAGCAATGCCAGAACCGCGCACTTTGGCTGACTCTGTAATGGTTTGCAAAATGGTGTCAACATACTTCTCGTGTGATGCATCTGCCACGACAACTCTGATTCCGTCGTCTGGCTCAGTGCTGACCCCTTGTGATGTATGGTTGTGTTTTTCTGTAGTTTCGCTATTCGTCATAATTTGGCAAGATTTGTTTTAGAGCATCAAGAATTACGCTCTTGGCCGTTCCTTCTCTCATCAAAACAAAAATAGTGTCATCGCCGGCTACGGTGCCTACGATTTCTTTGATGTTAAGATTGTCTATTTCCAGTGCAAGGCTGTTGGCATAGGCACTAAGTGTCTTGATTACAGCAAAATTGCCCGCAAAATCTACGTTTTTGAAACCGTATGGAACGATTTGGCGTTTCTGCTCTGTTTCTGCGGTGTCTGGCAATATATAGGCATAGCCTCCATCCTCGGTGCAGACTTTAGACACTTTAAGTGTTCTTAAATCGCGTGACAATGTGGGCTGGGCCAATTTAAACCCTTGCTCTCTTAAAGCATTGAGGACTTCCTCCTGACTTTCAAACCTGTGTGACTGCAAAAGATTGCGCAACATTTCCAATCGGGATCTTTTTATTGCCATAGTATTTAGTTTGTGTGGTTGTTTTATGGTGCAAAGTTAGTAATATATTTTCATGTGATTACATAAAAATAGAAAAATATGCGTTTACTATGGGCAGATGTTCAAGGAAAAAGTATAAAACCAGATTTGTTTTGTAGCTCGTTTTTGTAAAATGGGTCGGTTTTGGATTGTGTTTTTATCTAAAACGTGTAGAATTTTATAATTTTTTGGCCGTTAAAAGCGGCGGTGTACGAAAAGGAATTTTTATTATTTTTTTGCGTAGAGCAATTGCTTTCGCTGGAATAGAGCCTAAGCATTATCCCAATTCGGTCGTTAGTATCGAATTGGGATAATTGGCAGTTCGTGTGACTGAGCCCTATAGTTTTGTTGCTATTTCTCCGCTTCCGAGGCAAATCTTGCGCTCGTCATCATAGGGAAGATATACAACAGCGAATTGTCCCGGAGCTACGCCTTGTATGCTGCGGTTGCTTTTAATGATATATTTGTTGTCGGTGGGGGAGTAGCTGAATGTGCCAGTTTCAAATTCTGGCGAATGTCGTATTTTAAAGAATATCTGGGTGTGGTCGGGGACAAAGTCAAGTTTTGAGGTTGCTATGGTATGGAAGTCGCTTAGAGCAAATCTGTCAGCATTGCAAAGCTGCGACGGGTTTTCAATTTGTCGGGTGACGAAGACAATGTTGTTGTCAATGTCTTTGTTGACAACAAACCATGGCCCCCCACCAAGTCTCAGCCCCTTGCGCTGGCCAAGTGTGAAGTACCAGTATCCTTGATGTTGTCCGAGCACTTTGCCAGTTTCCCATTCCACGATGTCGCCTTGTTTGTTTCCGAGATAGTGTTCAAGGAGTGAGTTGTAGGTGGTGTTGCCGAGAAAGCATATCCCCTGACTGTCTTTGCGGTGTGCGGGTGCCAGGTTAAACCGGTCGGCGATGGTGCGTACTTCGTGTTTCTGCATGTGGCCGATGGGAAAATGAAGCACCCGTAGTTGCTCGGGTGTTATCTGGCACAGAAAGTCTGTCTGGTCTTTAACGGGGTCGGGGGTGGTGGCAAGATATTTGATTCCGTCCTTTATGACAGTGGATGCATAATGTCCGGTCACGGTCATGTCAAAACTGCGTCCTACCTTGTCGTAGAAGCACCCAAACTTTATAAGGCTGTTGCACATCACGTCTGGGTTAGGAGTGAGGCCTTTTCGCACGCGGTCAATGAGATAATCTATAACGTTGTCCCAATAGTCCTTGTGAAGGTCTACAGTTTCAACCTTTAGACCATATTGGCGGGCCAGCATGTTTACCATCTCGAGATCTTCTTCCATCGTGCACGAAAACTCGCTATCTTTTTTTGCTCCTATAATAATGTAGAAGAGGGTGGGTTTATACCCCTGTTCACATATCAGGTGTGTGGCAACGGCACTGTCTACTCCGCCAGAAGCAAGGACTGCAATGTTCATGATTATATATATGTGTGTTTGTGGTGTTGGTGGCCAGATGTGTTTCAGAGAAATCAGGCCTTGTGGATGATGTAGCCTGCGGCTTCAATAGCTTTTATCACTTCCTGTGGATCAAACGAGGTTCCGCATACGGTAACTGTTTTTGATTGCAGGTCGGCAATGGCTGTTTCTGTGCCGGCCACGTTCAGGGATACCTTTTCTATAGTAGCTTTGCAGTGGCTGCATGTCATGTTGTCAACCTTGAATGTTGCGGTCTGCTGCGTTTGCATGTTGTCTCTCATCTTCTTGTGAATTTTTCTTGATTGTATATACTTGTTTATGAATGCAAAGGCAATCAATGCGGCCAGCAGAATGCCGCTGATGGTTGAGACTGGCCCCAATTGCTCTGCTTCGATGCAGTTGTGGCAATGAATGGGTGAGCAGTATGCAAACCATTCCTGTGGCAGTATGTAGGTTATGAGCAGACCACCCGTGATAGCACCTATAATGATAGATGTAAGATATGTTATGAGGGTTTTCTTTCCAAGAATTTTGTTGAGCACGGTTATCGTTGCGGCATTTGTGGCAGGGGCTGCCATAAGAAACACGAAGGCCGCTCCGGGATTCATTCCTACAGCAATGAATGATGCTGCAAGTGGAATGCTGCCTGTGGCGCAAACATAAAGTGGAATGGCGATTATCAGCACCAATAACATCTGTATGATAGGTGGCAGGTTGAGGCTTGCAATGAAGTCTTTCGGAATAAGGGCAGATATGGCAGCGGCAAGAACCAGACCTACCAATAACCATTTGGCAATGTCGCCAAGAAAGTCGTGGAAGCCGTATTTCAATGCTATCATAAATTTGTCAACAAAGCCGCCTTTGATATTGTTGTCTTTGTTGAAGTAGTTCTCGTTGTTGTCAATTTCAATGCTGCCAGAAGTGTTGCCGTCCTCTTTTTGTTCTCTGATTCCCTCAATCCAGCCCCCGACGATACCTGTTATGAATGCTACGATAGGTCGCATGATGGCAAACGGAAGCCCCATCATGCTATAGGTGGCAAGTATGGAGTCTACCCCTGTCTGGGGGGTGGCGATTAACAGCGAGACTGTACTTCCTTTGGAGGCTCCGTTTTTGTAGAAGGCCATGCTGGTTGGTATAATTCCGCATGAGCATAGCGGAAGAGGAACCCCTAACAGTGCTGCACGTGTGGCAGAACCAAGTGGGCTACCTCCAAAATATCGGTGGATGGTGTTTTGTGGAAGAAAAGCGTAAAGCAACCCTGCAAAACCGAAACCTATAAGAAGAAATGGTGCCATCTCACATAGTGTGGCGGCAAAACTGAAAAAGAATTTGTATACTATTTCCATTTGATGTTGTTCTTTGGTTTTGCAAAGTTATGGCTTTATTCGTGCAACCGAGTTGCAAAATTAATGAATAATACAGCTTCGTGCCGCAACCGAAGTGGTCTTTGTCGGAAAGAAAAACCCGAAAGGCTTCTTTTTGAACATAAAGAACCTTTCGGGCAGTGAATTTGCATTATGGGGATTATAACAGTGTCCCTATTTGGCTACGCTGAATTTGTATATAAAGTGATGGGAGTATGGCTTGTCGGGCGTAATGGTCGGGTCATACCATCCTTTGAGGTCTTTTTTGTTGGGAGAATCAGGGTAGACCTGTGGTTCAAGGCAGATTGCTGTGCGTTGCTGATAGGCAATGCCTTTCTTTCCCGTAACAGTGCCATCAAGGAAGTTGCCAACGTAAACCTGCAATCCGGGCTTGTCGGTATATACCTCAAGTTTGATTCCCGTAATGGGGGACTCTACGCTTGCAGCAAGGCGTTGGATGTCGCAGCCTCCTTTGAGAACCCAATTGTGGTCATATCCGTTTCCGTTGTGCAACTGCTCGTTATCCTCGTTGATACGTGCCCCGATTTCGGTAGGGGTGTTGAAGTCAAACGGAGTGTTGGCTACAGGTGCTATTTCTCCAGAAGTCATAAAGGTGCTGTCTACTGGTGTATATTCGTCAGCGTTGACATAAAGGATGTTGTTGGTGATTGGAATTGTAGCATCAGCGTTGAGATTGAAATATGCATGATTTGTCATATTGACAACTGTCGGCTTGTCTGTTGTGGCAGAGGTCTTAATGTCAATGGCGTTGTCGTCAGTAAGGGTATATACAACTTTGGCTTCTACAGTGCCGGGATATCCGTTGTCGCCATCAGGTGAGGTAAGGGTTAGCTCAAGAGAGTTGTCACTTGTTTGGTTGGCCTTGTAGGTGCGATATTGCCACCCTGTGGTGCCACCATGTAGCGAGTGGACTCCGTTGTTGATGGTAAGTTGGTATGTTGAGTCTCCCAGGGTGAACCTGCCGTGGTCTATGCGATTTGCATAGCGGCCAATGGAGGCCCCGAAGTCTGTTTTGTTGTTTTCGGGCAGATAGCTGGCAACATTGTCAAACCCAAGCACAACGTCACGCAAAGAGTCGGATTTGTCTGGCACCATGATGCTGACAATTCGGCCTCCGTAATTGGTGATACATACCTCCATTCCGTTCTTGTTGGTCAGAACGTAAAGTGCGGTAGAGTCGGTCTTGAAATCTGCGGGGTTAAGCCCTGATTTCGTTAGTTGTGCCACAGGCTCTTTGGAACAAGAGACAAGGAGCATTGCGCTGGCAGCCAGCGTGAAAAATAATGACTTTTTCATTGTATAGGAAGTTTTTGTAGGTTTGAATTCTCTCTCTTAATAGAAATCGTGAGGAGTTACCCTGTTTCTCTTTTCTGTGCCGGTATTGGCAGAGTTCTTGTCAGCTTGGGCTTGAACAAGTGGGGCGTATTTGATGGCCATGTTGCGCAGCACGCTGATTGGGCTGCCATTGGCATGGGTTTCTGTCAGGTCTGCGTCAGATAATTTTTGGGTGAAGTTCCATTCAAACTGGAAGATATCTTCACGCAGGTTCTTTTCGTCAACGTTGACACCTTGCCTGGCGGCAGTAAGTGAGTGGTTGATGAAGATTTCCCAACGGTGTTTGTAGAAATGCGACACCAGTCCGTGCCAAGTGCGACGGGCGTAGTCGCGCAGCGAGTGGCCTTTGAAACCCCATGTGGTGAGCAGGGTGCGAGAGTTGACTTCGAAATATTCCTTTTCTTCAGGAGTCTGACCCCATGAGCGTGCATCGTTTACCCATTTGTTGAACGAGAAGTCATCGTGCAGGCCGAGCACCATATCAAGGTCATCGAGAGTTTCAAGCATCTCCTGAGCTTTTTGCTCTGCCATCTTTATGTCACGGGCATAGCAGGCTTGTGAAAAGTCATTGCGCAGACAATAGAAATAAGTGCCGAGCACTTCGCGTCCTTGATTTACTACATCATAGATGTAGAGCATGTTGCTATTGTTTTTGGTTGAAAGCATCTGCTGCCAGATGTTGAAAGCAAGAACATTGTCGTTGGCAATTTTTCCAGAAGTCTGGTAAGGTACTTCTTGTTTTATTGTTTTCTCGTCTTTCTTTACATCAATCTTACGCAGACGGGGATATTCGGTTGCCGTATTAGGACTTCCGGCATAGTCTGGACTGTCGATGATTTTATAGAACAGGTCGTGCCATGCCTGACGGTATGATTCGTCTGTTGTGCCACAGTGGCGGTCTGCAAGGCCCTTAATGAACTCTTCGTCGGTAGGGTAGTTTGTCCATGCTTTCTCAAAGAAATATTCATACATGAACGGATTGATGTCAAACCCTTCGAGCGTACCTCCAAGGCCGCTGAAGTTGTTGCCACCGTCTTTGAATGTTCCCTCTATGCGTTCGCGTACGTTCTTGAATTCGGCATTGTAACCAGTATTGCCACCGAAGTTGCCGAGATAGCACCACAGATATGGCTGTCCGTGATATTTGTCAGTGCGGCGCCATATTTCCTGAAACTCTCCCCAATAGTCAAGCAAAAGAAGTTTACCGAGAGGCACTGCACCCAAAAATGCTTTGATGCGTTCGGGAGTCCATGTGGCCTTGTCAAAATAGAACATCCAAGTCATCTGAAGCCACGTGGCCTGTGGGTCAACATCTGTCAGTGTGCTGTAAATGCCTTTTGCCACAGCGGCCAGATAGGCTGGGTCTTCAGATGGCAGCTTCATCTCGTTGAACGGGTCGATGCCATATATGTGGTCAGTGCCAAACTCCTTGACAACCTCTTTTATGTAGCGGTGTTGTATCTCTGCGAAAAGAGAGTCTTGTGGGTCAAGGAAATAGCATGAGGTCTCGTCTGTAAACCCTGCCCAGTTGTGAAGTTTTGTAATCTTGGCAGTTGGAAATTTGTTTTTCAGCACTCCCGGCACATGTCCAGAGAATCCTGGCAGAATGGGTTTCATGCCAAGTTCACGTTCGCGGGCCACAATCTTTTTCTGCAGCTCAAGTTGGCCTTTCAACCAGCTTTGTGGAAGCGGGCCTTGCCATTTGTCAATGTTCGACATACGGTGCCATGGCAGGTGGGCTGGTCCTGTGAAGAAAGAGCGTACTTCCAAATCTGTCAGTCCAAGTTCTGTAAACACGCGGTATGCTATCATTTCTGCGCCAGTGTTTGCAAGTGGTAGGTTAACCCCATTGAGAGCCATCCAGTCTATAAGGCGTTCCCAATCAGCCCATTGCCACCAAGGCATGGTATATCCGTAGGTGCAGTAGTTCAGGAAAAACCTGTTGTCGCAGCGTGCGGTCTGGCTCAGTTTTTTTGTGTCAGGCAGTTTGTCTGGCATTACTACAGGGCTTGAGATGAGCCATGACACTGTGGTGTGGCAAACATATTTAAGGTAATAATTGAGTCCCACTGCCATAGTGTTGGCGTTTGGTCCGGTAATGGTAACCTTGCCACCTTTAGCCTCAACAGTGTAGGTGTTATGCTTCTGCTTCTTTTGTTTGAATACGAAACCTGCCTTGTGTTGTGGGGCAATACGACCCACGAGGTCATACATGGCCTGTTCGTCTTTTGTTACGGCTGATACGGTCATAAGCATGCATAATAATGCGATAGTAAATAAACTGAGTCTTTTCATTTTGTTTTGATAGGCTGTGTTTAATAATTATTTTGTTTTTGGTTGTGCAAATATAGCATTTTAAATTTATATCAATAAAATATTCGTGAAGAAAAAGATGTCATTTACGACCTAATGACCGACATTTGGGTTTAACCCAATTCGGGTCGTTAGGACTTATTGTATTTTGATTTTTTAGGAGAGCAGATGTTGCTTGTCTTTTTAGGGAATAATAGCGGGCTATTT
>ENA-ORPK01000981-ORPK01000981.1-human-gut-metagenome-genome-assembly--contig:-NODE-981-length-24359-cov-4.007283_pt1 | contig 24359 bp, 22 predicted proteins | sample MGYA00242139_ERZ509068 | MGnify/ENA primary metagenome ERZ509068 (study PRJEB26280, sample SAMEA2338687) | human gut metagenome | biome: human gut; feature: human-associated habitat; material: faeces... | reverse complement strand
CTGGGCCTCCACGCCCTGGGTGGCGTCCACCACCAGCAGCGCGCCTTCGCAGGCGGCCAGGGAGCGCGACACTTCGTAGTTGAAGTCCACGTGTCCGGGCGTGTCGATGAGGTTCAGCTCATATTCCTCTCCGTTGGCAGCCACATAAGGGATGCGCACGGTCTGCGCCTTGATGGTGATGCCGCGCTCGCGTTCCAGATCCATCTTGTCCAGGTACTGCTGGCGGGCCTCGCGCTGGCTGACGACCTTGGTCAGCTCAAGGATGCGGTCGGCAAGGGTGGACTTGCCGTGGTCGATATGGGCGATGATGGAAAAGTTGCGGATGTTGGATAATTCGGTCATATGGATTACCTCATGAATGTGGGATCGAAGGAGCTTGCGCGCCCCCAAATGGGCATACTGCCTTATTCTCACAATTATAACGAATTTTTCCCAAAAAGTAAACCGTATGTTTTCCCGAAATCAGGGGAAAACTGTCCTCGATGAAAGAAAAATTTTTGGGAAATGCCCTTGTCATACCGAAAAAAACGGGGTATAGTTTAACGGCACAAGAGTTTTATGGATTTTTACATAGAAAAAAGGAGATTCTCTATGAGTAGTAGTACGCCGAAGAAGGCTCCAAAAGCCAATATGGACGATGTCCATGCCGCATTGCAGGCGCTCATCACGCAGGCGAAGAAGGACGGCATGATCCGTGCCTCCGACCTGAACGCCCAGCTGGAAAAAATGCAGCTGACGCCGGAGAAGATCGAGGACATTTACGACCGTCTGGACGCCATGAATATTCAGGTGGTCACCGCCGATCTGGAACTGGATCTGGGGGACGACGATCTCGACCTGGGGCCGGACGACGATATCAATCTGGCGGGCCTTGACGAGGAAGAACTGGTTGACCCCGTTGACCTGGCCGCCGAGTACAGCCTGGACGACCCGGTGCGGATGTACCTCAAGGAGATCGGCCAGATCAAGCTCCTTTCCGCCGAGGAAGAGGTGGAGCTGGCAAAGCGCGTCTCCGAGGGGGATCAGGAAGCGAAGAACAAGCTCACCGAGGCGAACCTGCGTCTGGTGGTCTCCATCGCAAAGAAATATTCCGGCCGCGGCCTGCACATTCTGGACCTGATTCAGGAAGGCAACACCGGCCTTATCCGCGCGGTCGATAAATTCGACTGGACAAAGGGAAACAAATTCTCTACATATGCCACCTGGTGGATCCGGCAGGCCATCACCCGCGCCATCGCGGATCAGGCCCGGACGATCCGTGTCCCGGTGCATATGGTGGAGGTCATCAACAAGGCAACCCGCTGCAACCGGAAGCTGGTGCAGGAGCTTGGCCGCGAGCCTACCGTGGAGGAGATCGCCGCGGAGCTGAACCTGCCTGTTGAGAAGATCATCGAGGCCAACCGTACCGCCGCCGACACGCTGTCTCTGGACACCCCTGTGGGTGACGAGGAAGATACCTCCATCGGCTCCTTCGTGGAGGACGAGCGCACCCCCGGCCCCGCCGACGCCACCTCCAACGCCCTGCTTGCCGAGGCGCTGAAGGAGATTCTGGACACCCTGACGGAGCGGGAAGCGGACGTTCTGCGGATGCGCTTCGGCATGTACGACGGACGCACCCACACGCTGGAAGAGGTCGGACAGATTTTCGGCGTCACCCGGGAGCGTATCCGCCAGATCGAGAACAAGGCCATCCGCAAGCTGCGCCATCCCAGCCGCGCCAAGAAGATTCGGGACTTCTACTGCTGAGCACACACAATCCGAACCCGGTTCCCAGATGGGAGCCGGGTTCGTTTCTTACGGGAAAATGGTTACGCGCGAAGGGTCTTGACGAACGCCGCCCGGTCGGCGGCCTTGAAATAGGCCGAGCCGGTGACCAGCGCTTCCGCACCGTTTTCCCGGCAGGTTCTGTACGTAACAGCATCTACGCCGCCGTCCACTTCGATGATGCAGGCGGGGTTTACCTCGTCCAGCATCTGGCGGATTTTTTTCACCTTGGGCATCATGTCGGTCATGAATTTCTGCGCCCCGAAGCCCGGCTCCACGGTCATTACGAGCACCATGTCGCACTTGGCAAGGTAGGGAATGGCAGCTTCCGCCGGGGTTTTCGGCTTCAGGGAAATGGCGGCTTTGCAGCCCATAGCCCGGATCTTGTCGAGACAGGCCAGCGTGTTCTGGGGCTGGTCGGATTCTAAGTGAATGGTCAGCCAGTCCGCACCGGCTTTGATGAATTCCTCGGCGTAGCGGATGGGACGGTCGATCATCAGATGCACGTCCATGGGCAGGGAAGTGACAGGCCGCAGCGCTTTCACCACCGGAATGCCGATGGAGATGTTGGGGACGAAAATTCCGTCCATCACATCTACATGCACCCAGTCGGCGCCGTTCGCTTCAATATTGTGAATATCCCGTTCCAGATTGGCAAAATCGGCGGATAAAATAGACGGAGCAATGACAGGCATAGAAAGACCTCCAGCAAAAATCCTTTTCCTCTAAGATACCACAAAAGCCACGTGAAAGCAACATTGGAAAAAAGTTCCTGTATGCTTTGCCGACAGCGGCGCATACTATTCCCGAATCCAAAGAAAAGGAGGCTGCTACTATGAACTGTCATGCCAACAAGAGCATCGAGTGTACTGTCCAGCAGTGCGCCAACCACTGCGAGGGCGAGAACTACTGCTCTCTGGATCGCATTCTGGTGGGTACTCACGAGGCTTGCCCCACCGTGGATCAGTGTACCGACTGCATGTCCTTCCGCAAGAAGTAACTTGTTTCGCGGCAGTGAAAGCTGCCGCGATATTTCTTATGTGTTTCCCTTGACGAAAAGCCGGAAAAATTGTAAAATTCAAATATCCTTCACATGTCGATACATATTTCTTCATATGTGACGGATAGAGTAGGATAAGAAAAGAGAAGGAGGTAACCACCATGGACACCTTTGCAAATAGCGAATATCCGGAAGAAAATAACCCGGCTCCCGAAGCGAGTTTCGACGCCCCGCAGGAGCCGCAGAACGAAGCTCCTCAGGAACCACGGAATGAAGTCCCTCAGGAGCGCCAGAGCGAACCCCAGTCCGGCACCTATCACGCCGCCGGTACGGGCCGCAGGGAGTCTCCCTACGCCAATTCCCCCTATATGACCGGCCAGCCCCGGCCGTATCAGTATCAGTACCAGCCCCAGACGCAGCCGCCCGAGAAGCGGGAGAAAAAACCCCGTAGATCCGGCAAGTCGCCTTGGAAGACCGTTATCGCTGCCGTTCTTGTTGTGGCGCTGGTGGCTTCCGGCTGCCTGATCACGGCTTCCGGCGTCAACCGGAAGTGGGAGCAGAAAACCAGCCAGATCACCCAACAGCTGGGCAGGCAAATTGACGATTTGCAGAAGCAAATCGACAGCGTTCCTTCTGGTACATCCGGCGCGCTCCCGGCAGCGGACGGTTCGGCCATGACTCCGGCGCAGCTGTATCAGAGCAACGTTGACAGCGTGGTGGCCATTTCCTGCACTATGCAGACCACCGCCTACGGCCAGAGCGTGGAGGGAACGTCCTCCGGTTCCGGCTTCATCCTGACGGAGGACGGCTACGTGGTGACCAACTACCACGTTGTGCAGAATGCAAGCAATATCACCGTCACCACCCACAGCGGCGACGAGTACGACGCTACGGTGAAGGGCTACGACGCGACCAATGACGTGGCCGTTCTGAAGGTGGAAGCCGAGGGGCTGTCCGCCGCGACCATCGGCAGCAGCGGCAATCTTTCCATCGGCGACATGGTGGTCGCCATCGGCAATCCCCTTGGCCGTCTGGCGGCAACGGAGACCGTCGGCTACGTCAGCGGCATCAACCGGGAGGTCACCACCGACAACACCGTCATCAGTATGCTCCAGACCGATGCGGCCATCAATCCGGGCAACTCCGGCGGCCCGCTGTTCAATATGTACGGCGAGGTCATCGGCATTACCACGGCCAAATATTCCGGCACTACCAACTCCGGCGCGTCCATCGAGGGCATCGGCTTTGCCATTCCCATTGACGACGTGATGGGCATTATCTCCGACCTGATCGACTACGGCTACGTCACCGGCGCTTACATGGGCATCACCGTGAAGGACAACGACAAGGAAGCCGCCGCTCAGTTCGGCCTGCCCACGGATGGCGCTTACGTCGTGGACGTGACGCCGGGCAGCAGTGCGGACAAAGCCGGTATCCAGTCCAAAGATCTGATTACCGCAGTGGACGATCACAAGATCGCCACCAGAACCGACCTGACCCGCGCTCTGCGGAACTACAAGGCGGGCGACACTGCCCAGATCACCGTCGTTCGCAGCGGACGGGAACTGACGCTGACCATCACCTTTGACGAAAAGCCCCACAGCACCACCGTCGAGACCGCCCCGCAGGAGGATTCGTCCATGCCCAGCGAGGGGGACTACAACGACTGGTACGAATACTTCCGCCGTTTCTTTGGCGGCTGATAATTGAGCTGAGCAGCAAATTGCCCCGGACATCCAATGATGTCCGGGGCGTGCTGTTTTTATGGGATTACTTGCCCAGCAGCGCGGTGATGTCCGCGTCAGCCAGTGTGAAATTGGCTTCGCCGCCGGAGAGGGTCAGGCGGTAGACGTCCGAAGACGCGCCCTTGGCGGTGACCTCGGCCAGTGAGAAGCTGACGGAGATGGTGCCGTTGGTAAAGGTGATGGTATCGATGCCCCGGCTTTGCAGGGTTTGCAGCCCGGAGATCGCGCCCTCCAGAATGGCAATGTCGGCCTGGGCGGTGAGCAGCAGAACGCCGTCCTCCTGCTTCGTCTCCACGGGGAGCGCCTTGCCCGCGTCGTCGATGACGCGATAGAGCGCCGCTTTGACCTGCTGGGGTTCTTCTTCAACAGCAACGGGGTCGGGCGCGGGCTTCGGGAAGCTGTCCCGGGGCTTGGGCTGAGGGATGTCAAAGGTTGTTCCGGCGGGGAGACGTTCGATGCTGCCAGTCAGACCGGAGGTATTTACATCTCTTTCTTCACCGCGGACAGGCTGACCTCCCCTATAAGTACCGCCTGCGCCGATGGCTGCGCCGTCACCGATTTCTCCGTCGCTCGCCCCGCCGGCTGCTTTCACGTTCGCATTGCCGGAAATGGAAATGTTGCTCCCGTCTCCACTGTCACCGCCGCCGATTCCTGCGCCGTTTGCGCCGCCTTTGGCGATTACTTCGGCATCGATAATGGTGATGTTTTCGCCTTTGGACAGGTAGCTTCCGCCGATACCGGCAGCATAATTGCCGCCGACTGCCGTGACGCTTCCGCCTGTGATTTTGATATTGCTGCCGATTCCGGGGTCAGGAGTCTGATTACCGCCGCCGCCAATACCTGCACCGCCTACATCTCTGGAGGATTTGGTCTTTCCTACGGCCGTAATATTTCCGCCGGTAATGGTGATGTCGGTGCCGTTGCCGCGCCAGCCGCCGCCAATACCGGCAGCACCGTGGTTGCCGGTGGCAAAAATATCGCCGCCGGTAATGGTGATGTTTTCGGCACCTGTGTTTTCACCGCCGCCGATGCCTGCACCGCTGCTGCCGCCGACGGCTACCAGCTGGCCGGAGCCGGATTCGGAGCCGATGGTCAGATTGCCGCCGTTGCCCTTTTCCACACCGGCGTGGCCGTTTCCGCTTTGCAGGGTGTTGTCCAGTTCAACGTTCAGGTTGACATTGCCGCCGCCCTCAGTTCTCACCGCCGCGTCGCCTGCGCCATTCGGCCCTGCGCCGCCGGTGGTGTCGATGTTGGTGTCCTCAAGGGTCACATTGGCCGTCGCCCCTGTGTCCGCCTTGATGGTGACATTGTTGGTGGTGGAAGCGGAAGAATCCCGGTTCCGGATGACGGGGGCGGAATCTGCCTTTGTCACGCCGCCCTGACTGACGTTCTGGCCGCTTTCCGTGGCGGAGACGGTGATGCTGCCGTCCTCCAAGTACCAGGTATCCGCCATTGCGACGGTGGGCAGGAAAACCGCGATCAGTGCCAGAGAGACGAGCCGGGTCAAAAGTTTTCGGATGTTCATAGCGTTGCCTCCTTACAGCGGGAAGGTTTCATGGTGTACAAACCAATCATAACATGGATTGGAAGAAAATGCAAGGGGATAAACGGATTTATTTCGGAAGCATCTGCCGGTTTCCCTGTTGCAAAGGGTTCCCATTTGTGATAAGATAGCTGTAACTATATGCTGGAGGGGAACCATGGACGACGCGACTTTGAGAAATCAGATCGGCTCCAATATTGCCGCGTACCGCAAGCAGGCGGGACTGACCCAGGCGGGACTGGCGGAAAAACTGAATTATTCCGACAAGGCCGTCTCCAAATGGGAGCGGGGAGAATCCGTGCCGGATGTGATGACGCTGGTGCAGCTGGCAGAGCTGTTCCAGATACCGGTGGGGGAACTGCTGGCCGACCCCAACGCCCTGCCGGGAAACCCCGGCACGCTGGAAAAAGCCATGACGCAGGTGTCCGAAAAGGCGCTCAAGCGCAGGGCCAACAAGAATGTGATATTAGCGCTGTCGTCCACGCTGGTGTGGTTCATTGCGCTGCTGATATTCGTCATCATGTCCTCGTTCAGGGCCGTGGAGCGCTACAGCTGGCTTGCCTTTTTCTACGCCGTACCCATCAACGCCATCGTGATGCTGAGCCTGCTGTCGGCGTGGCACGATTTCCGGAAAAACCGGCTGCTGATCTCCGCCATCGTGTGGGGATTCCTGATCGCCATTCATGTTTCCGGACTGCTGATCTTCCGGTATAATTTCTGGAAAATTTACCTTCTGGGCATTCCGGGGCAGATCGCCATTTTCCTGTGGTTCCGGATGTTCCACCCGGTGAGCGAGAAAGCGGAGGGTACGGACAATGGATAAGACGGAACTGCGCCGCCGGATTCGGGAGAAAAAACGGGCGATGACGCCGGAAGAAATTGAAGAGCGGAGCCGGGAGCTTGGCCGTCAGTTTGCCGCGACGGAAGCCTACCGCAAGGCCAAAACCATTTACGGCTACATGCCCTACAACCAGGAGGTGCGCACCGTCCCCATGCTGGAGCAGGCGCTCCGGGACGGAAAAAAAGTGGCCGTGCCCAAGTGTTACGGCGACGAAATGAAGTTTATTTACTTGGACGACCTGACCAAAGTGGCGAAGGGCTACGCCGGGATTCCGGAACCCATCGCGGACGAGCCGGTCGCCCATGACGAGACGGCGCTGGTGCTGATGCCCGGGCTGGCCTTCGACCCCCAGGGACACCGCATCGGCTACGGCGGCGGTTTTTACGACAAGTTCCTGTCCCGGGAGCCGAACCATCCCACGCTGGCGCTGTGCTACGATTTTCAGATGCTGCCCCATCTGGACACCGAGGAACATGACATCCCCGTGGACACGGTGCTCTGGGCGTAGGCGCATATATACAAGGAGAGAAAGATATGCAGTTTGTCATTGTTTTGCTGATCGCAGCCGCCGTGTTCGGCGTGTGCTATCTGGTGGATAAGGGCTTTTCCAAGGCGTTCCGGGGCAAGGCGCAGCACCGTTCCGGCATGGCCGTCCGGGCGAACAAGCGCTTCGGCGTGTTCGGCGTGGTGCTGACGGTGCTGGGCGTCATGGCGTTCTGCATTGGCATCGGCGACGGGCCGGTGCTGATCGTGGGCGGCCTGATCGTGTTTGCCATGGGCATTTTTCTGGCGGTGTACTACCTGAGCTTCGGCATTTTTTATGACGGGGAAAGCTTCCTAATGTCCCGGTTCGGGAAGAAGGACGCCGTGCATCGCTATGAGGAGATCGTAGGGCAGAAGCTGTACGTGGTGCAGGGCGGCAGCATCGTGGCGGAGCTGTACCTGAAGGACGGCTCCACTGTCAGTCTGCAATCCACCATGGACGGCGTGTATCCCTTTCTGGACACCGCCTTTGCCGGTTGGTGCCTCCAGACGGGGCGCGACCCTGAGAGCTGCGACTTCCACGACCCCAGCAAGAGCCTGTGGTTCCCGCCGGTGGAGGAAAGCTGATGGCGCACATTCCCAGCGGAACGACACAGGAGCTGGAGCTGGTCACCTTCCGGCAGGCGCTGGAAGCCGCCGACACCCCCAGCGACGAATACGATATCAAAAAGTGGATTTACGCTCCCAATTTTTACTCGGAATACCGTTACATATTGGGGACGCGGGGGAAAAAGCCGCTGATCTGCATTGGCATCAACCCCTCCACGGCCAGACCCGACGCGCTGGACAATACCCTCAAATCCGTGGAGCGGATTGCCCTGGGGAACGGGTTTGACAGCTTCATCATGTTCAACGTCTACGCTCAGCGGGCGACCTCTCCCGACGATATGGAAAAGGTCTGCAACCCGCTGCTCCACGCGGAAAACCTGAAAGCGTTCCGGTATGTGCTGTCTCTTTCAGAGCATCCGGTGGTGTGGGCGGCATGGGGCGCGATCATTGAAAAGCGGAAGTACCTGCCCGACTGTCTGCGGGATATGCTGCTGGCGGGGGAGGAGTACGGGGCCGAGTGGTGCTGCGCCGGGGCCATTTCCCGGAAGGGACACCCCCATCATCCGCTGTATCTGCGGAAGGATGAGAAGCTTAGGCCGTTCGACGTGAAAGCGTATCTGGAACAGTTATAGAAAAATTAAGGGTCGGTGGCTTCACCGACCCTTGTGCAGCATTTGGAATATGGAGGATTTCTTATGAAATTGCTGATTGCGTCCGATATTCACGGCAGCGCCTTCTGGTGCCGCCGCCTGTGCGACCTGATAGAGACGGAACGTCCGGACAGGCTGATCCTGCTGGGAGACTTGCTGTACCACGGCCCCCGGAACGACCTGCCCCGGGACTACACGCCGAAGCAGGTGATCCCCATGCTGAGCCGGTACCGGGAAAACATCATCGCGGTTCGGGGCAACTGTGAGGCGGAGGTTGACCAGATGGTTCTGCCTTTTCCCTGCATGGCGGAGTTTTCTCAGCTGCTTCTGGACGGGAAAACCTTCTATCTGACCCATGGACATCACCACAACCCGGATAATCTTCCGCCCCTGCCAGAGGGCAGCGTGTTCCTGTTCGGACACACCCATGTGAAGATGGACGAAGTGCGCTCCGGCGTCCGCTGCCTGAACCCCGGCAGTGTCTCCATCCCCAAGGACGGGAGCCACAGCTGTCTGATTTATGAAAACGGAGAATTTTCTTTTCGGATTTTGGAGGAATGACCGTGGATTCGACAGAATGCGAGACCTGCTGGTATTATGATTATGATGAGGAGTACGACGAATACTACTGCATGATGGATTTGGACGAGGACGAGGTTTACCGCATCGCCAATTCCCCCTCCCGGCACTGCCCCTTTTACCGGCAGGGCGACGATTACACCCTTGCAAGGAGACAATAGATGAAACGATGGTATCCCGCGCTGATCCTGCTGTGCCTGCTGCTGGCGGGCTGTTCCGGGAAGGGGGAGGAAACGACGTTCCCCACCCAGACGGAGGCCGTTCCCGTGGAAGCGGCGCCGCCTGCCGGGCTGCATGACCCGGATGACCCGGTGGAAGTGCGTTACGGCGACGCCCTGCGGGCGTATCCCCTGAGCGCTACCAATGTGGCCGGAATGAAGGCCATGGGCAGTGACCTGCTGGTGTTCTCCGACACCGAGGTCAGCACCCGCATCACCCGGCTTTCCGGGGAGGAACTGTACATAGCGGCCACCGCCCGGCTGGATTTTGGCCTTACTCCGGATAACCCGTCCCTACAGGTCACGGAAAGCGGCCTGAGCTATTTTGACCCGGTGAACCGGCAGACGGTGGTGCTGGATGCTTCTCTGCGGGAGATCACCCACATTCCCGTGCCGGAGGACTTGGAGGGAACGCCCCTGCTGTCCCGCGACCGGGAGACCTTGTACTACTGCACAAAAGCGGGCGTCCGCGCATGGAATCTGGAAACGGGCATCCGCCGGGTCATCAAGGAAGCCGGGTTCGCCCAACAGAGCGTGACGGGGCTGCACCTGAACGACACCGTCCTGCAATGCCGCGTGGCGGACAACGAGGGCAATGCCAGCACGCTGCTGCTTTCCACGGAAAGCGGGCGGATATTATATGAAGGGGCGCAGGAGCTGACGATGCGCTCCCGGGGCGACAGCTATTTTATCTCCTTCCCCACAGGCTGCACCCGGGCGCTGCTGTTCGGGCAGGCGGGGGAGGAAGCCCCTCTGGCGCTGACCCCGGCGGAGCTGAGCGGGGAGGACTTTCTTCTGGAGACCTTCGCCGACGCGGTGACGGCCAGCGTTGCGTCTGATACGGAGATCAAGCTGGACTATTACGATCTGGAAACCGGACGCCGCCGCAGTTCCGTGACCCTTCCGTTCTTCGGCCTGCCCCTGACGGTGGAGGAGTCCGCCGACGGCTGGGTCTATTTCCTGCTTTACAACAACGACGGTCGGCCGGTCATTTACCGCTGGGACACAGCCGCGCTGGAATTCGCCGTTTCCGACACGGAGGTCTACACCGGCCCCTATTATTCCAACCAGGAGCCGGACTATCACGGGCTGGTGTGGTGCGAGTATTACGCGAGAACCATCGGCGATACCTACGGCATTGAGGTGCTATTGTGGGAGGACGCCAATCTGGTGCAGCCATGGGACTACAATTTTGAAACGGAATATCTGGTGCCGGTTTTCAAACGGGAGCTGGACTGGCTGAACGAGCGCCTTGCCAATTTCCCGGAGGGGATGCTGGAAGCTGCAATTTCCCATTTTTCCTCTCTGAAGATCTGTCTGGTGCGGGAGATCATCGGCAGCGCCGAATCCGGCAGTGTGAGCAGGGCGAACGGCATCCAGTTTATGAACGGGACGGACGCCTACATCGTGCTGGCGGCGGGGGATACCTCGGAAAAAGCGCTGTACCACGAGCTTTACCATGTGATGGAGACCCACATCTTAGGCAACAGCATCGCCCTCGACCAGTGGGCAAAGCTGAATCCCGTAGGATTTGAGTACGACTACGATTACCTTGCCAACGCTCAGCGGGACGGCAGCGAATTTTTGCAGCCGGACACCCGCAGCTTTGTGGACACCTACTCCATGAGCTATCCAAAGGAAGACCGGGCGCGGATCTTTGAGTATGCCATGACGGCGGGAAACGAGCCGCTATTTGCGGCCTCGCCCCTGCAATACAAGCTGAAAATGCTGTGTCAGGGGATACGGGAGGCTTTCGGCCTGAAAAAATCCCCGGAAAACTTTCTATGGGAGCAGTATCTGAACCAACCTATGGCGTATACGGGAAAATAACAAAAGCGCTGTCATTTAGAACCATCGGTTCCAAGTGACAGCGCTTTTTCATTATGGATTTGCCGCTATGTAGTTGATTCTGACGGTAAACGATCAGTCCTCGGGGAACAGCTTTTCCCGGCAGTAGCGGATGATGGCCTTTCGGGTGATGAGGCCGATGAACGCGTCCTTGTCGTCTACTACAGGAACAAAGTTCTGATTGGACGCCCGCTCCACCAGCTCGTGCATGGAGGTGGTGACCCGGACGGGGACGTTATCCTTCCGGCGGGCGATCTCCATGACCCGGCGGGCTTCGGCCTGACGCATATCCATGTAGCACATGTTCTTCATGGCCCACAGTAGGTCGCCCTCTGTCAATGTTCCCCGGTATTCGCCACGGTGGTTGAGAATGGGAATCGCGGCGTAGCCTGCGGATTCCATCTTTTCCAGTGCCTGCCGGATGGTATAATCATCGTACAAATATGCACACATCGCCTTTGGTGTCAGAAAAAACAGAATGTTATTCATGGGGTTCTCCTTTTCGGCGCGGCTGATTGGGAGGATGCCTTACTGCCGCCTTATACATTATAGCATAAACGAAACGGAAAAGTATGAAATTTTCTTGTTAATTTGCAATCAGCCATCCAAAAAATCACGATTGTTTTTGTGCGGAATGACGGTTCTATTTTCCAAAGTGAAAATCAGAAAAATCGAAGGTCGCGAAATAGTCCTCCGGCGTCTCGGCGCGGCGGATGAGCTGGAAGTTGCCATCCTCTTTCAGCAAAACCTCCGCGGAACGGAGCTTGCCATTATAATTGTAGCCCATGGAGAAGCCGTGAGCGCCGGTGTCGTGAATGGCTACAATGTCGCCGATCTGGATTTCCGGCAGACTCCGCTCGATGGCGAATTTGTCGTTGTTTTCGCACAGACCGCCGGTGACGTCATAGACGTGATCGAGAATGGCGTCCTCCTTGCCCAGCACGGTGATGTGGTGGTAAGCGCCGTACATGGCCGGGCGCATCAGGTTGGCGGCGCAGGCGTCCAGACCCACGTATTCCCGGTAGATGTGCTTTTCATGAATGACGGTGGAGATCAGGTGACCGTAGGGCGCCAGCATAAACCGGCCAAGCTCGGTGAAAATGGCGACGTCACCCATGTCGTTGGGGGTCAGGATCTCCTCATATTTCACCCGCACGCCCTCACCGATGACGCCGATGTCGCATCTGGGCTGCTCGGGGCGGTAGTCCACGCCGATGCCGCCGGACAGGTCGATGAAGAAAATATGCGCGCCGGTGGCGTTGCGCAGCCGCACCGCCAGACGGAACAGCTGTCCGGCCAGAGCGGGGTAGTATTCATTGGTGGTTGTGTTGGAGGCAAGGAAGGCATGAACGCCGAAGTGCTTCGTGCCCAGCTTCATCAGCCGGGTGATGGCCCCTGCCATCTGGTCTTCGGTCATGCCGTATTTGGCGTCCCGGGGCATGTCCATGATGGTGTTGCCCAGAGAGAAGGAACCGCCCGGATTATACCGCAGACACACCGTCTCGGGGACCGGCCCCATGGATGCCAGAAAATCCACATAGGTGGCATCGTCCAGATTGATGTACACGCCCATATCCCGCGCCTTGCGCATATCCAGTTCCGGGGTGACATTGGAGGAAAAGACCACGTCGTGTCCCGTGATGCCCACGGCCTCGGACAGCAGCAGCTCGGTATAGGTGGCGCAGTCGCAGCCGCAGCCCTCCTCGTGGAGAATTTTCAGCAGGAAGGGATTTGGGGTGGCCTTGACGGCAAAAAACTCCTTGAAGCCGGGATTCCATGAGAACGCCGCCTTCAGCGCCCGGGCGTTGGCGCGGATGCCGGCCTCATCGTAAACATGAAACGGGGTAGGGATCTGCTCGCGGATCTCCTTCGCTTTTTCCAGAGTCAAAAAAGGTATCTTTTTCATAGCTCGAACCCTCTCTATTCTATGCAAAAAACGGCGTACTTTACGCCGTGACTAGGAGAATTGTATTGTATGGAAGGACATTTGTCAACCCCGTATCCACTTCTCACCCCGGTAGAAACCGAATTTCTCCGCCGGGGAGAGAACTCGACAAAATGGCGGTTTCTTTTTTGTGAAAAATGTGCTATACTCCCTCCATCTTCACAAAGGAAGGAAACCAAAATGAAACGAACGAAATTGTCCGACCGCCAACTCCCGGATTACAGCCGGGGCGAAGAGATCATGAACATGGTCACCCACATCGTCGGCGGCGCTGTAGGCGTCGTGGCGCTGACACTGTGCGTCATTTTTGCCGCTCTCCACGCCAATCCCTGGGGCGTCGTCACCTCCGCCATTTACGGCAGCGCCATGGTCACCATGTTCACCATTTCCAGCGTCTACCACGGTCTGAAGCCCACCCTGGGCAAAAAGGTGATGCAGGTACTTGACCACTGCACCATTTATTTCCTCATTGCGGGAACCTACACCGTGATTTTGCTGTCCGCCATCCGTCCGGAGAATCCCGTCCTTGCGTGGGTGCTGTTCGGCTTTGAGTGGGGCATGGTAGCGCTGGCCACGACCCTGACGGCCATTGACCTGAAGAAATACCGGGTCTTTTCCATGATCTGCTATATCGGCATGGGCTGGGCGATCATCTTCTTTGCGAAGCAGGCGATGCAGGCGCTGACCTTCCCGGGCTTTCTGCTTCTGCTGCTGGGCGGCATTGCCTACACGGTCGGCTCCGTTCTGTATGGATTGGGCAAGCGCAGGAAGTGGATGCACTCCGTATTTCACATTTTCGTCGTTCTGGGGGCGCTGCTTCAGTTCTTCTGTGTGCTGTTTTATGCAATCTGACGAAAAAATCAGGGTCACGCCACTCCTCGGAAGGAAAAAACCGCCATAAATTTGGTTAATGCTACGAAAATCTTTTTTCGCTATACTAAGGGTTGATTTGTTCACGGTTTAGACATATAATGATACTCGCCAGGCGGTGATACGCCACCGCAGGGTAACTAAACTAAGGAGGAAACCTATGCTTACTTTCATTCTCTGCATTGCAGCTCTGGTCGTCGGCTACATCTTCTACGGCAAGCGCGTAGACAAGATCTTTGGCTCTGACGACCGGGAGACGCCTGCCATCACGCTCAACGACGGTGTTGACTTCGTCCCGATGAAGGGTTGGAAGATCTTCCTGGTTCAGCTGCTGAACATCGCCGGTCTCGGCCCCATCTTCGGCGCTCTGAACGGTGCTCTGTTTGGACCTGTCGTCTATCTGTGGATCGTCTTCGGTACCATCTTCGCCGGCGGCGTCCACGACTATATGTGCGGTATGCTGTCCATGCGGCACAAGGGCGCCAGCATTTCCGAGATTACCGGTACTTATCTGGGCAAGGTCATGCTGCAGGTCATGCGCGTGTTCTCCGTCATCCTGCTGGTCATGGTCGGCGTCGTGTTCTCCAAGGGTCCCGCCGGTCTGCTGGCTCTGCTGACCCCCGAGAAGCTGGACGCTACCTTCTGGCTGTGGGTCATCATCATCTACTACTTCATCGCCACCTTCGTTCCCATCGACAAGGTCATCGGCAAGATTTACCCCATCTTCGGTATCTGCCTGATCATCATGGCCGTCGGTGTTGCGGGTGTTCTGCTGTTCTCTCACGAGTATCAGATGCCCGAGCTGTGGAACAACTTCTATAACCAGCATCCTCAGAACATCCACATCTGGCCGTTCATGTTCGTCACCGTGGCCTGCGGCGCCATCTCCGGCTTCCATGCCACGCAGTCTCCCATGATGGCCCGCTGCTGCACCTCTGAGAAGCAGGGTCACAAGGTGTTCTACGGCGCAATGGTCGCCGAGGGCATCATCGCCATGGTCTGGGCGGCTGCCGGTGTTTCCTTCTACGAGAACACCCAGGCTCTGCTGGAAGCCGGTGCCGGTGTGAACGCTGTTGTTTACGAGATCTGCACCACCACCATGGGCAAGATCGGCGGCGTCCTGGCTATGCTGGGCGTTATCGCCTGCCCCATCACCTCCGGTGATACCGCTTACCGCAGCGCCCGTCTGACGCTGGCCGACTGGTTCAAGATCGACCAGAAGGATTGGAAGAAGCGTCTGCTTCTGACCGTCCCCCTGCTGGGCGTCGGTGCCATCATCTGCCAGATCGACTACTCCGTGGTATGGCGTTACTTCTCCTGGTCCAACCAGACTCTGGCCATGATCGCTCTGTGGGCGGCTGCCATGTATCTGGCGCAGAACAAGCGCAACTACTGGATCTGCGCGGTTCCTGCCACCTTCATGACCGGCGTTTCCATCACCTACTTCTTCGCGGCCGGCGAGTGCCTCGGCCTGCTGTGGAAGCCTATGGGAATTGCCGAGAGCGTGTACTATCCCATCGCCGTTGTCGCCGGTGTTATCGCCGCGGTCGGCTTCCTGGCGCTGTTCCTGAAGAAGAGCGCAAAGTACAAGACCAGCACTCTGGCACAGTAATATATCATCTTATGGCCTCCCGCTTTACGGCGGGAGGCCATTTTTGGATTGCCGTCTGCTGCCCGCACGCCTCTGCGGACGGCCTGCGAAGGATTCGCGGGATAAAATGGTGTTAACCATTCTATCGAGAAATAATGACAGACCCTGATAGGGACCCCGTATGACATGCAGAAACGGCGCCGGATGGCGCCGTTTCTGTTTGCAGCATTAGGTCAATATTTCCGGGACAGGAGAGCCTCGGCTTCCTCACGGGTGATCTCCCCGGCGTTGCACCGCGCCATGATCTGCACGTCCTTGTCGTTGAGCTTGTAACCCAGATAGAAGAACGTGGAAATAATCATGCCAATGACAGGCACCAGGGCGTACACGATCCACAGTCCCTCCAGCGCCCCTGCGCTCTGCTGGATGTTCAGCGCCTTCAGCATCTCGAAGCTCTCCGCCTCCACGGAAATCCAGTGGAAGCAGCCCAGCAGCGCCAAAGCCAGCGAGGACGAGACCGCAGCGGTGATCTTCACGGAGAAGGTCTGGATGGCGAAGGTGATGCCCTTGGCGCTGATGCCGGATTTGTACTGGCCGTACTCGGCGCAGTCCGGAGTGAACATGAAGGCGAGAATGCCCACGATGCTCATGGGAATGGTGCGGACGCAGGTCAGCGTCAGGAACAGCGCCCGGTTTTCGTAGCCAACGAAGAAAATCACCAGACCTAAGATGATGTTGACGATGTTGCACCAGAAAAGCGTTTTAAATTTATCCAGCTTTTTCAGAATGGTGGGCATGAGCATGGCGGCGAAAACACCCGGCACCATGTTCAGCAGATTCAGGACGATGGAGTAAAGGGAGTTGCCGAACAGGTAGAAGGAGACGAACAGCGTCACGGCGGCGGAGGTTTTCAGCGCGTCGGTGGCGCAGTAGCCGCCGTAGTAGGTCAGCAGGTATTTGTTCTTCCCCAGATAGGAGAACATCTGCCGGGGAGAGAAGTTTTCGTCTTCCTCTTCGGGCTTATAGTTGCGCTCCTTGCAGTTGAGGGACAACGGCACCATGGTCAGGGCGCTGAAAATGGACAGCGTCGCAATGGCCAGACTGGCGCTCATGCCCACATTTTCGCTGATGAGGATGGGCAGCACAACGCCGTAGATCAGCACGCCCGCCCCGGAGAACACCCGGTTGACGGAGAGCAGGGTGTTGCGCTCCGGCAGATTGTCGGTCATGGTGTTCAGCATGGCGTAGGCGGGAATGTCCGTCAGAGTGTACACAGTGTCCCACAGCACGTAGGCCACGCCGAACCAGATGAGCTTCCCAGTCTCCCCCAGCGCCGAGGGAATGGAGAACAGGATGATGGTCACAATGGGGATCAGTGCGGTGGAAATGCGCAGCCAGGGCAGACTTTTCTGCCCGTTTTTGAATTTCACCTTGTCGAAGATGAAGCCGAAAATGGGGTCATTCACGGCGTCCCAGATCTTGACGATCAGCAGCACAATGGCGACCTTGGCCAGATTCACGCCCTGCATAGCAAGGTAGGTGGAGATAAAAGCTGCCGTGATGTTGTAGTAAATGTTCTGCCCGATGAAGTATGTCCAGTAGCTCAAGCGCTCCTTGAAGGTGGTCATATACCCCGGATGTTTGTCTGCCATGGCGATCCGCCCCTCTCTTTACAATGAATGTATTCTACCATTGCGGAAAATGGAAGTCAATCGACGGAGAAATCTTTGACATTTTGAACGGAATTTGGTAGTATAGGAAGGAAAAAAGCGCCCCGTTTTTTGGCAGATTGTCATGGGGTGGAGGATAAGGAAAGGAACGCTATGGCCAACGTCATTGAAATAACGGATTTCTCCGCGCCGGAGCTGGACGTGTATGCCCGGCTGACGGAGGCGCAGCTGCTCAACCGGTTTGAACCGGCCAAGGGGATGTTCATTGCGGAAAGCCCCAAGGTCATCCACCGGGCTTTGGACGGCGGATACAAGCCGGTGTCGCTGCTCATGGAGCGCAAGGACATTACGGGCGCGGCACGGGAGGTCATCGCCCGCTGTCCCGGCATACCCGTGTACACCGCGGACGAAGAATTGCTGTGCAATCTCACCGGCTACCACCTGACCCGGGGCGTGCTGTGCGCCATGCGCCGCCCGGGGCTTCCCAACCTGGAGGATATCTGCGCCGGGGCGGCGCGGATTGTGGTTCTGGAAAACGTCCAGAACCCCACCAACGTGGGCGCGATCTTCCGTTCCGCCGCCGCGCTGGGCATGGACGCCGTGCTGCTGACTCCCGGATGCAGTGACCCGCTGTACCGCCGCAGCGCCCGGGTCAGCATGGGAACGGTGTTTCAGATCCCGTGGACGTTTACGGGAGACTGGCCGGGGGAGGGAATGGAGCAGCTGAGCCGTCTGGGCTTCAGAACCGCAGCCATGGCGCTGAGCGACGATTCCGTCTCCATTGACGACCGCCGTCTCATGGCGGAGGAAAAGCTGGCGGTGATTCTGGGCAGCGAGGGCGACGGCTTGACGGAGACGACCATTGCCCGGTGCGACTACACCGTAAAGATCCCCATGTACCACGGCGTGGATTCTCTGAACGTAGCGGCTGCCAGCGCCGTGGCTTTCTGGCAGCTGAGAAAGGAAAAATGACTATGGAACTGGTAAACGGACGTCCCGCGGACTGCGCCGGACGGCTTGAGAAGGAAATTCGCTGCTACGATCTGCTGGACAGTCTGGGAATCGACTACCAGCGCATCGACCACGAGGCCGCCATGACTATGGAAGCCTGCGAGGAGATCGACCGGGTGCTGGACGCGGTGATCTGCAAAAATCTGCTGCTGTGCAACCGGCAGTGTACGGAGTTTTATCTGCTGATGCTGCCCGGGGACAAGCATTTCAAAACCAGCGTCCTCTCCAAGGAGATCGGTTCCTCCCGCCTGAGCTTTGCCGCGCCGGAGTATATGGAGAAGTTTCTGGACATCACCCCCGGCTCCGTCAGCGTTCTGGGGCTGATGAACGACCGGGAGAACCATGTGCAGCTTCTCATGGACGAGGACGTGCTGAAAGGGGAGTACATCGGCTGTCATCCCTGCATCAACACCTCCAGTCTGCGCTTTCGGACGGCTGACCTGATGGAGAAAATTCTGCCTGCCGTCCATCATGAACCCCGAATTGTCACACTGCCACAGGAATAAAACAGCCTAAAGCGCCCCGGCGGGGCGCTTTTTTCACCCCCAAAACCTGCCTATAAAAATAGTAGGAAAAAGACTTGACAAACGGAGCAACATCGTGTATGATATAGCCAGTTAGCAGAGGCTAACCAAAAAGCGAACAAAAAAGATGATCTTATCATTATGAATACGGGAGGTTCGAGCTATGGAAATTGCCACGATTTTGTCCGGCGCCGGTGCCGTTGCGGCTGTCACCATAACGTCCGTGGGCGTCATTTCCATCCGGAAAAGCCTGCGCCGAATCGCCCGGGGCAAGGAGGACGGCCATGTCTGAGGAACAGGTGGTTCGCAACTGCGCCCCCACCTTGGCGGGGCTGAAAACCGGAAACCTGTTCGCCTGCCCCTACGAAAACCGGGAGGACCTGCTGGATTTTCTGCGGAGCCTGAACCGGCGGCTTGGGAAGAAAGGTGTCCGGGCAGTCCCCCTGCGTATCCGTCAGGACAGGGCACTGATTTATCTCTACCGGCCGGCAAGGCTGGAAAAAGACCTCTCCTGCGCATCCTGCGAAGCACTCCTCAGCGAGTTTGGCTATAATTGCCGGGGCGGAAGCCGCTGCCTGACAAGGCTTGCCCGAAGATTAAAGCAGCAGGAGGATTTCCCCCACGAGATCGGCCTGTTTCTGAGCTATCCGCCGGAGGACGTGAAGGGCTTTTTAGAACACAGACCCTGCAAATGCGTGGGCTGCTGGAAGGTTTATGAAAACGAGGAAGCGGCCAAAAAGACCTTTGCCAAGTACAAAGCCTGCACGAGGGTCTACTGCCGCCAGCTTGCCAGCGGGATCGACATCGAACGGCTCACCGTAGCCGGATGAAATAAGAAAGGATTTTTGAAAATGAAAATTGCAGTTGTTTATTGGAGCAGCACCGGAAATACCGAAGCCATGGCGCAGGCCGTTGTGGAAGGCGCAAAGCACGCTGGTGCGGAAGCGGAGCTGTTTACCGCCGCCGAGTTCGACGGAGCAAAGATGGACGAATTTGACGCGGTCGCTTTCGGCTGCCCCGCCATGGGCGCGGAGGAGCTGGAGGACGGCGAATTCGCCCCCATGTTCGAGACCTGCGAGAGTAAGCTCTCCGGCAAGAAGATCGCTCTGTTCGGCTCTTATGGCTGGGGCGACGGCGAGTGGATGCGCACGTGGGAAGAGAACTGCCGGGACAAGGGCGCAAATCTGGTCTGCGACAGCGTGATCTGTCAGGAGACCCCCGATGACGAAGCGCTGAGTGCCTGCCGCAGTCTGGGCGAAGCGCTGGCCTGATATAACCTCAGGAACCTCTGAATAAATCGTCTTCGGCTGGACAGCGGATCTTTTGCCTCCAGCCTTTGGTACGAAAAATGGGAAATACATACAGTATTCCCGCATTTTCCATACCTTGCCTGGAGACAAAATCTCTCGCTGTCAGCTCTCGCCGATTTAATCAGAGCTTCCTTTACTACAAAAAAATAGACCCTTCATCCCGAAACCGGGACGAAAGGCATTCCTTCCGCGGTACCACCCGCAATTCGCCGAAACGGCGCGCTTTTCGGATGCAGACACATCCAAGACCGTTAACGCAGTCACGCGGCCAACTCTACTTTTCGTTCAAGCGGCAGCTCCCGGGAGAAAGCCCGGCATTGCACGCAAGCGGATCTCACCATCCCGCTCTCTCTGACAGCGCAAACCAACACAAGGCAGCCCATTCAACGCTTTTTCCGTATCGCCCTCATATTAGCATATACGGCTAAAATATGCAAGCATTTTTTTCACGGAACCCGCCCAAAACGGGAAATCTCTTGACGAAGGCGCGGGGGAGTGATATGGTTGGAGTATCGAAAAAACAAAGGAGTGCATTGCCATGAAATATGAATCCGTACAGCAGGCGCGAGAAGCCCTCAAGAAGCTGGAACAGACCCAGGCGGCGTATAACCACGCCTTGGGCGTGCTGTATCTGGACGCCACCACCGTCGCGCCCAGCGACACCTGGGAGGGGCGGGGCAAGACCATGGAGGTCATGTCTCAGATCACCTATGATCTGCTGGTGAACGATGAGAATGACGAGCTTCTTTCCTATCTGGAAGCCCACGCCGATGAGCTGGATGCCCAGACAAAGCGGGAGGTAGAGGTTCTGCGCAAAAGCTACGACCAGATTCACCGTATCCCGGCGGAGGAATATGTCGCCTATTCCGTGCTGATTAACGACGCCGAGAGCGTATGGCACAAGGCAAAGCCGGAGGACGATTTTGCCGCATTTGCCCCGTATCTGGAAAAGATCGTGGACTATAACCGGAAGTTTGCCGGGTATTACCATCCGGAAATGGCGCCCTACGACGCGCTGCTGAACGAATACGAGGAAGGGATGAACGTCGAGACGCTGGATGCCTTCTTCGCTCAGCTCCGGCAGACCATCGTACCCCTGATCGAGAAGATCCGGGCGACGAAGCAGATCGACGACGCTTTCCTGTACCGCCATTATCCTGTGGAGATTCAGAGAAAGCTCTCCGATTATCTCATGGAGGTCATGGGCATTGACCGCACCCACTGCGGCATTGCCGAAACGGAGCATCCCTTCACCACCAATTTCAACAACAAGGATGCCAAGCATTTCACCTATAACGAAAACAAGGCCGAGACTGTCACTGTTGCCGGTGACGGCTCCACCATCCTGAATGTGTATTTCACGAGAAATACCTATACGCTGACGTTTAAGGACGGCCAGAAGACCCTGACCTGCACGAAAACGGAGCATAAACATAGTGATTCCTGCTGCAAATACGGAGGAACCGGTCTTGACCATTGGTATCACAGAGATTCATGTTGCAAACTTGGCTTGTCAGAGCACACCCATAGCAACGGATGCTACAAAACTTCCGATTTGACCATCACCGCAAAGTATCAGGCAGACATCCACGAGAATTTCCCCATTAAGGACGGAGATGAGACCATTTGGTGGAAGGTGCCGAATGGCACTGAAACCTATGGCGAGCTCGATCAGCAAACATATCTTGGAAGCATTGATACTATGCCCGGCGAGAACATCACGTTTAAGAAGTATGACACCGAATCCGGCGCGAAAATTTATTACTATGTTGAAACGTTAAACGGAACTTCAGGAGATACCACCTACAATGGAAAGAATTACACGCAATATAAGGTGATTGATCTTGATTACAGCGCCAGTACTAATTTAACGTACAAAGAGGAATTTCATCCCATTACCGGCTTCACGCAGGGCGATTCCAAACCGACCCTCCCCAAGGACGGTGAAGTGCGTATGCAGGAAAATAACTACCTCTACTACACCCGCAACAGCTACAAATTGAAGTTCTACAACTACAATGCGGATGTAGCCGGTGAGGGCGGCAGCGTGCAGTACGAAGCACCGCTGAGTGGCTACGAGGTCAAGCCTGTCTATCCGGCAATGCTGGAAGAGGGCGCGTATGCGTTCGCCGGTTGGTACACGACCGCTGGCTGCTATGCCGGTTCTGAGGTCAACTGGGCTACGGCGACAATGCCCGCTTCCGATGTGACGCTCTATGCCAAGTGGGTGCCCATTACCCACACGGTCAAGACCTATCAGACGGAGAACGATTTGAGCAATGTCGGCTCGGAACTGGGAACATGGACGGTTTCCCACGGCAAGACGGTTGAGAATCCGCCGGAGAATCCAAGCAAAGGCGAATATACCTTCGTCGGCTGGTTCTACAAGGACGCTGACGGCACGGAGCACGCGTTTGATTTCTCCATGCCGGTGACAAAGGATCTCAACCTCTACGCCAAGTGGAGTGTAAACACACTGGTGTCGTACACGATCAAGTATGCCGTGCGGAATGAGGATGGCACGTATACTTATATCGCGGATGACACCAAGGGCAGCGCGTTGGCCTTGACTACCAAGACCTTTGAGGCCAAGACCGGCACACAGCTCAAGGAAGGCTATCAGTCCGGCTACTTCCCGACGACGTCCAGCCACTCCATCACCATGGACATTGACGATTCCGCGAAGAACGAATACACCTTTGTCTATGTGCCGAAAGCCGAAGTGGAGTACACCGTCAAGTATCTGGAGAAGGGCACAGAAACACAGCTTGCAAATCCGAAAACCGTGAAGACGCGAGATGCCGTCGTGACGGAGACATTCAAGCAGATTTCTGGCTACGCACCCGACGCATACCAGAAGCGTCTGGTGCTGGCAGCCGAGAACAACGAGATTATCTTCTGGTACGTCAAGGACGATACACATGCGCCGGTTCAGATCATCCACTGGACGCAGAATATCGCGGGCGGTGGATATACCGAGTATCAGTCCTCCACGAACCTGAACGGCGTGATTGGCAATACCTATACGGAGACCCCGCTGACCATTCCGGGCTTCCGGTACAACGCAGGAGACAGCCAAGCCAGCGGCAGGCTGACGGCAAGCGGCCTTGTGCTGAATCTGTATTACGACCGCATTGAGTATCCCTATGAGTTCCGCTTCCTTGAGCAGGGAACGAACAAGCAGCTCGCACCACTGGCTAAAGGAACAGCCCGTTATCAGGCACAGGTGACGCAGAAGGCGGAGACCATTCCCGGCTATACGCTGGTGAGCGCGGAAAATCAGGCGATCAACATCGCCATTGAGGATCCGGATAACGTGGCCAATAAGAACGTCAAGACGTTCTATTATCAGGAGCAGACGGTCGATATCAAGTATGTGGCCGTTGGCTTCGGCACACTGGACAACGTGCAGGACAGCAATGTGAAGGTGCTGAGCGGCACGGTGCAGGGCTCGACGCCCACTGCAAATGAAGGCTACAAGTTCGTCGGCTGGTACACGGATTCCGACTGCAAGCACCAAGTGGATGACAGCTGGGTTGACGCCGACAACAAGCTCACGCCGCAGCAGAGCGTGAAATACGGCGACCAGGACGGCTACGGAGCAGCTACTTACTACGCAAAGTTTGAGCGCGATGTGTTCGACCTGACGATCAAGAAGACTGGTAAGAACATCGACCTGAACCAGACCTTCGTGTTCCGCGTCAAAGGTGAGGGCGTGAATATGCAGGTCGTGATCACCGGCGCAAACGAGCAGGTAATCAAGAACCTCCCGGTTGGCGATTACACCATCACCGAGGACACGAGCTGGTCATGGAAATACACGCCGGTAGGCGGTGCCACGCAGGAGCTCAAGTCCGACAGCATCCATGACGGCGCCGCGACCGTGACCTTCGAAAACAAAAATAACGGCACCAACTGGCTCACGAGCCTTGCTAAGGCCATCAACACATGGGCCGGCGGCAATGCCCATAAGAAAACAAACTGAACAGGAGGGATGACACATGAAACGTATCTTTAACGGTTCAGGCGGGAGAAAAGCCGCGCTCATCCTCTCCCTGTGCCTGATCTTCGCGCTGGCAGTCGGCACCACCTTTGCCCTGCTCAAGGCGAACACCGCTCCGGTGACCAACACGTTCAAGGCTGCCACGTCCGGCACAC
>ENA-ORPK01000978-ORPK01000978.1-human-gut-metagenome-genome-assembly--contig:-NODE-978-length-24388-cov-6.480294_pt1 | contig 24388 bp, 20 predicted proteins | sample MGYA00242139_ERZ509068 | MGnify/ENA primary metagenome ERZ509068 (study PRJEB26280, sample SAMEA2338687) | human gut metagenome | biome: human gut; feature: human-associated habitat; material: faeces... | reverse complement strand
GCGTAATTTTGCTTGCGAAAGGAGGAAACAAGCCCTCGGGTAAGCAGACTTCCACCAAATCTAAAAGCATAACCACATTAAAAACGAAGCATTATGAAGACCAAGAATTACATCAGTCTGGCAGCGCTGGCACTTGTTGCCGCCATCACGGGGCGAGCATCGTCAATGTCTTTTACGCCGAACCTTGAAGAGCCGTCGTGGACGGTGGTCGGCCCGGTTTTGCTGGAAAACAGTGAAGGATCACTGATACGAGCCACGTTCGAAGTATTGTATGTCGATGCATGCGCGTATTACCGCATACGCCACGACGGCCGGTGTCATCTCGTATCAAAATGCATATCCAAGAGTATAGCAACCGAAACGTTTGTATGCCACATGCCCCAAGGCGACTACTACTTCCACCTAAACGGAAAGTAACAACGGCATTTTATTCGTAATTGCCGTACTTTTACTCACAAATAGGATGAAGAATATTGTAAATGACGCAGCAATGCGCTAATTTTGTAATTACATTAGATTAAAGGCTATGACATACAGAAAAAAGGGGTCGGAATGCACCTGCCCGGCATGCGGTACACCGCTTGCGAGCGAAGATGAAAAATGCCCGAGATGCAACAAGATTGGGGAGTCGGCCGATGCGACATGCGCAGATCCTGACGCGGAAGATGCCGCAGAATCAGCCTCGGCAGAAGATATAGCCGCTGCACAGAACGCTGCAATTGCCCGATCACATGTCGCATTGATAGTGAACGGAAAGTCGATGAATGGAACGCTGTTCCATGGCGTGATGATTGGAGTCTTGGCACTTCTATGCATATCGACATTCCGGTATGGCTATGACTTCTTGATGTTTTTTGGCAAGATACCACGATTCGGAACAATATACACCATCTATAACGGCGTTATGGCTTTCTTCAGCGCATATACGTTGTTCGCGGTGTGTAAAGCAAAGCCTAACGGGGTGTACTTGTTGATATATTATGCCTTGCTTTGCCTATTCTTGACTATCGGGTATTTGTATGTATACGGCAAAATCGGTGATGTGGGAAAGATATACCTATGTGCATTTGGTATTACAGCGGTTCTGGTTTTCCTTGTCTACGTGGTATTCTCGTTGCAAATATGGCGCATATTCCCATTAGGAAGCCGCCGCAGCCATTATTACGATACAATACTGTTCTTGGCAATCTGTGTCGTGCAAGTCGTATACTTCAACCATTATCTATACGCCTACACCTTTTCGAGCTTCATCCGCAGCCTTGCCGGCCATGGCATAGCACTATGAGACGGCGCTATGGCGCAATAAGGATTGACAACAATTACAATAAACAACATAACAACACAATAAAGATATGGATAAAGATAAACAAATAATCTGTCCGGTATGTGGGACAGCCATCCCTTCAGACGCGAAAATATGTCCGCATTGCAAAGAGACCCTGTGGTCTGACGAAGTCCCCGAAGAATTTGGCGGAGGCAGTGCGACTGAAACATCGGACGGCACACCGCCACCGATGTTAGGAGAAATCTACAACCGAGACTTCCGTCCCGACCCGGACATGGAGCCGGAAGCCGAAACCGAGCGGCTCCTCAAAATTCGCGGATGGCTTTTCCTCTTTGTCCTTATGATGTGGTTGTCGATAGTAAGGGCTATCGTGTCCATGCTGACCGAGTCGCTTCCCACGCCGTTTTTACTCAGCAACATAGCCAAGGTCGGCTTGGCGATTTATGCATTAGTGTGCATCAGCCGCGTCGGAAGCAATGTGGTATTTCTGTGCAGATCATTGCTACTCATCACGTTGGTAGAGACCACGTGTATGATGTTTGGAAGTATCCAACTTTTCAAATATTCTCCTGCTGTAATCTTCTTTGTTGTGAAAATCGTCGTGAGCATCTTATGGCTCGGCTATTTCAACAGCAGTGCGCAAGTTGAGCGCCTTTTCCCGACAGAGGAACGAAGCCATTCGACGGTGGACGTTGTCATCGTTGCCATTACGGCCATATTGGCACTCGTAGCGTCATATACAATTCTAAGTGAGTTGCAGCATGTGCTGATATAGCCATAAGGCGCAACAATAGTTTACCCGGATACGGACGCAGGCGCGGACATTGGCACGCCTGCGTCCGCGTGTTCCCGGCACCACTATCGGCAGTTTTGTCCGGTGGTGTTGCGTAAACGGCAAAAAAGGATTATTTTTGTAACCTCAAAAACAAGGTCGCCGGCCGGCATGGCCGCCATACCCGCAACTGCATAGACAATTAATACACCCAATACTATCGGCTTTATGAAAACAGAGATAGCTCAACGGCTCACAGTCCTTCGCGGACTTATGGCCAAGGCCGGCGTCAATGCCGCCATTATCAATAAGACAGACCCCCACCAGAGCGAATATATAGGCGCCCACTGGGCTTTTTTGCGCCGCATCAGCGGCTTTACAGGCAGTGCCGCCACCATGGTGGTGACCGCAGACAAAGCATTGCTGTGGACCGACTCGCGATATTTCATACAGGCAGCGCAACAGCTTGACGGCACCGAAATCCGGCTAATGAAGGAGGGCCTTCCCGAAACTCCGGACATCCCGACATGGCTGACGCATAATCTGACACAAGGCAGCACGGTGGGCGTGGACGGGATGTTGTTCAGCCGTACCGAGGCTGACGGACTGGCTGCAACGCTCGGTGCTCGCGGCATCAAACTCAAGACAGACTTCGACCCTATAGCCGACACATGGCCCGACCGTCCGGCGTTGCCGCAAGACAAGGTTTTTGTACACCACATCCGGTATGCAGGACAGAGTGCTGCCGACAAAATTGCCGCTTTACTGACTGCGGCTGCCGACCTCGGCGCAGACGCTATATTCACCAGCGCACTTGACGAAATTGTATGGACGCTGAACATTCGTGCACACGATGTGCCGTACACTACCGTGGTCACGTCTTTCTTGTATCTGTCACCCAAGGGCAACACCTTGTTCGTAGACGAGAATAAATTGGATGAGGCCGTTCGTGCCCACCTCGCTGAGTCCGGGGTGTCTGTCGCCGGATACGGCGATGTTCTGCCCTTCATCGCAGCCCTGCCGACAGATGTTCGCGTGCTTGCACAGCCGGATAAGAATGCCGTAGCAGTCACCAATGCCCTTGGCGCGCGTGCCGTATTGGCTACTTCGCCGGCCGGAATGCTCAAAGCCGTGAAGAACAAAGTGCAATTGGCCGGAGTGCGTGCCGCTATGGAGCGCGATGGCGTAGCACTTGTGTCGGCCCTTATGGAAATCGAAAGACATATAGACAATGATCTGCCCCTGACCGAATTGGACGTTGTACGTATCTTCCGCCAAGCACGTCAGGCTCAGGCGTTGTTTTTTGACGAAAGCTTCGGTACCATTGCCGGCTTCGGTGCGCATGGAGCCATCGTCCACTACGACCCCACCGAGGAGTCCAATGCGGAGATACATCGCGGCAGTCTGCTGCTGATAGACAGCGGCGCTCAGTATCTTGACGGCACCACGGACATCACGCGCACAATAGCTATCGGCGAGAGCACGGCCGAACAGCGCCACGACTTCACCCTGGTGATGAAAGGCCATATCGCTTTGGCTACCGCAGTGTTCCCGCAAGGAACTGTCGGCATGCAACTTGATATACTCGCACGCCAATTCTTGTGGAAACAGGGCTTGACCTATCTGCACGGCACCGGACACGGCGTGGGCCACTTCCTCAACGTGCACGAAGGGCCGCAGAGCATTCGTCTCAATTATGTGCCGGCACCGATGACTCCGGGTATGATTACATCCAATGAGCCCGGACTTTACCGCGAGAATGTCCATGGCATACGTTGCGAAAACCTTGTGCTAACCACCGAGGCCATGACCACCGAGTTCGGCAAGTTCTACCGCTTCGAGACGCTGACGCTATGTCCCTTCGACCTATCGCTGTTTGATGTGGACATGATGACAGATGCCGAGATCGAATGGGTCAACGACTACCACCGTATGGTGTGCTCGCGCCTTACTCCGATGCTGAACAGCGCTCAGCGCACTTGGCTCGAAAAGAAAACCCGGCCGCTAACGCGCAACTAATCATTCCGATGTAACCTTTCAAAATAGATATATAGCAATGGCATTAATCATTCCACTGCGCGGACACACTCCGGTGATAGGCGCAGACACTTTCCTGGCCGAGAACGCTACTATAATAGGAGATGTCACCATGGGCGAAAAATGCAGCGTATGGTTTGGCACCGTCCTGCGCGGCGATGTCAATACCATCACCATCGGCGACCGCGTCAATATTCAGGATGGCAGCGTACTGCACACGCTTTTCCGCAAATCCACCATCACCATCGGCAACGATGTTTCCATCGGACACAACGTCACCATACACGGGGCGGACATACACGACCTCGCCTTGGTAGGCATGGGCGCCGTGGTCATGGACAACGCCGTGGTAGGCGAGGGCGCTATCGTTGCCGCCGGCGCCGTAGTCCTGTCCAATACCAAGATAGGTCCTTACGAACTGTGGGCCGGCGCTCCGGCCAAGTATATCAAAAAGGTAGACCCCGAACAAAGCCGCGAAATCAACCAGAAAATCGCGCACAACTACCTGCTGTACTCCCGCTGGTACACCCATCCCGACGAACCCAATCCTTTAGATGACTAAAAAACCGGGAATGTATAAGCGTCCGGGCATATATAGCGAGTAAAGCCGCTAAGCCGCCCGGACGCTTATTATTGACCCATAAATCAAAACATTAGGGTTATTTTTACCACCCGAATTGACCCATATAGCCAAAGCGCTCCTACCAAATGAGAATTAGAAACTTTTGAAGTGTGATAACTTGCTGTAAGCCATCGATATTACAGGGTTTTAATACCCGCTTTGACCTATACGCCAACTTTTAGATATCTTGAATACCTGTAAAGATAGCATATACTGACTGTTAAGCGGCATTTCACCCTGCAAATTGACCTAAGTCGAATCTTTCTTTTGTCTTTTCTAGAAAATAGTATGGGTTGTTCAATGGCTAATCCGATAGAAGTTTGTAAATTTGCAATCAAACCTCCAAGCATATTGCCGTTAAGAGTAACAGTGTTACGGAGGTCTTAAATATGAAAGCGTACATCTACGCTTATTCTTGGCTTTCAGAAAATTTGGCCATTTTCAGAATCACAGTCAAGGATAGTGCAGCGATGGACGCCGCTGGTATGTTTATACCTATCCGACTTATTCCGACTAAAAATGGAATAGGCCGAGGTGTTTGCATATAGGAGCGGGGTCTTCGTTGCTCAATCCACTGTGATGGGCCGGCCAAATGCCTCTGAAAGCGGAATGAGCAATTGCAAGGCTCCCGCTTTTCTTTTATTCATAGTTGCCATTCGGAGCTTGTGGCGTAAAAACAGAGTTCTATGGCAAACGAAGACCTTCGAACAGCACAATCAGGAAAGAACGATGAATTTTACACCCAGTACCATGATATTGAGGTGGAAATGAATGCGTATCTCGAGTACAATCCTGATGTATTTAAGGACAAAACGCTGTTATTGCCTTGCGATGATCCTGAATGGAGCAATTTTACACGGTATTTTGCGGCAAAATTTGACTCGCTTGGTCTGAAGCGGCTGATTTCTACAAGTTACGCGCCCGAAAGCAAGAAGATGATATTAGGCGGTTTGTTCTCAGAATACGAGCAGTCATCGCCGCAATTCGATGTGGACAAGTCCAAAACACACGGCAAAATATATGTTCTTGACAGCGATATCACAGGTGACGGTCATATAGATATTGACGACTTGCAATGGAAATACCTTGATGGTGATGGTGATTTCCGTAGCGCAGAGGTTACGGCTCTGCGTAATCAAGCCGACATAATCATCACTAATCCGCCTTTCTCTCTTTTCCGTGAGTTCCTTGCCTGGATAACGGAAGCCGATAAACAGTTTATAATCATAGGAAATATCAATGCCATAACATACAAGTATACGTTTCCATTGATTATAACGAATAAGATGTGGCTGGGGCTGACGATACATAGCGGAGACCGCGAGTTCGAAGTTCCGCAGGAGTATCCACTGAATGCATCCAAGTGCCGTGTTGACAAATCGGGTCGCAAGTTTATAAGAGTCAAAGGCGTGCGTTGGTTCACTAATATTGACCACGGACGGCGTCATGAACCCCTTGCGCTGATGACTATGGCCGACAATCTGCGTTATACGAAGCACAAAGAGCTAAAAGGCAAGGCAGAGTATGACCATTACGACAATTATGATGCTATAGAAGTGCCGTTCACCGATGCAATACCATCCGATTATGACGGCGTGATGGGCGTCCCTGTTACATGGCTCGACAAATATTGCCCGGAGCAATTCGAAATTGTAGGACTTACGTCTGGACGAGATGAGTTTATTGCGCGTCCAACAAAGAAATATATTAGGCCAATGCAGGTTAACAAGAATGGTTCTTTGACAAATGGCAGCAAGGCAAACACTCGTTCCACGATACTAATGAAAGGAACTCCCAATGGAATATATTATACGGCAGATAATGCTGATGGACCTCTTCAAATAGTATTTCCACGAATCTTAATACGCAAGCGCAAATGAAAACTACACTTCGTACAGACATAACAATAGACGATATATGCCAAGGCTTCGTGTACAACGAATACGAGGGAAAAGGACTTTTTGGATTAGACGGAAAACTTACCATACAGCCGGAGTTCCAACGTCATTATATTTATAATGACGGCAAAAGAGATGTGGCTGTTATCGAATCTATTCTCAAAGGGTATCCGCTTGGACTTATATACTTCAATCTATAAATTCCCTCAAAAAGACGGAATATGAGTTAATGCGCTGATAATCAGATATTCGATTTTCTGCTATATATTACGTCTATATAGAATATTTGATTTTGTAATCTTTTGTGGATTAATTATTTATAAATCTATTACGTCTATCATTGGGATTTTATAGTTCAATCAGACTTCGTCGGGACAGTTGGAGGTGCTTGACGGCCAACAGCGCATCACCTCTTTTGGCCGTTTCGTAAGAGACCATTTCGCCATTATGCTGAATGGGAAAGAGACATACTTCACAGGTCTGGATAATGAGCTGAAACAGAAAATTTTGCAGTCGCGACTTGTCGTATTCATCTGCGAGGGTACAGAGCCGGAGATAAAGCAATGGTTCGGGACTATAAACATCGCCGGAGTGCCGCTTAACGACCAGGAACTCCGCAATGCTGTGTTCAGTGGCCCGTTTGTCACGGCAGCAAAAGCCGTGTTCAGCAATTCACAAAATGCAGAGGTTCAAAAATGGCGGCATTATGTGAAAGGCGATATAAAGCGCCAGCAGTATCTTGAACGAGCGCTTGAATGGGTGGCCAACGCAAAAGGCGAAACCATAGATGCCTATATGAGCCGCCACCGTTCCGATGCTTCGATTGCTGAACTCAAAACTTATTTCGACTCGATCATCGGTTGGGTGTCCGGGACTTTTGACACAACAGAATGTATGGCAGGGCTTGAATGGGGACGTCTATACGAAGAATACCATGCACAGCCGTATGACCGCGTTGCACTCAACGCAAGGGTAAATGAACTGCTGCAAGATGAGTCGGTGAAGAAACGAGCCAACATTTATGAATATGTACTGGGCGGTGAACGGCATCCCGAACTGCTCGAGGTGCGCGTATTCGAGGAGTCGACAAAGAAAGTAGTATACAATAGGCAGACCGAGCAGGCTAAGGCTACCGGGGTCTCAAACTGCCCACTGTGTGCGGTGGGGACGGGTGGTAATCGCACACGCATATATAAGTATGGCGAGATGGACGCCGACCACGTCTCTGCATGGAGTAGGGGAGGGGCTACCTCGATAGATAACTGCCAAATGCTGTGCAAGACCCACAACCGAGCCAAAGGCAACCGCTGATGAGGTATATTGTGGTTAAAAAGGAGACGACATTTTCGAAATCGAGGTCTTGCAGCGGCCGTAAAAACGGCTGAAAAAATCGTTGGAGCTTCAAGGCCAAACACCATACGCGCAACTTGACACGAACCAAAAGGGCAAAAAAATAATCCTGCGCAACCTACACTTGTGAGCTACGCACTTTTCACGTAGCCGTTCAGTTACGACAGGATATTTTTCTGATGCAAAGGTAATGCCTTTTTTTGCTGTCTTCAAAATTCTAATGTAAAATTTAGTGAAAAAATTATTTTGTCGGACCGAAAATAGTGTTTAACTTTGCGATTGCAGACCACATCGCAGAAGCCCGGTCAGGGGTTATGTGTGGCGGGAAGCAAAAGACATAGATAGAAAGCGTTTATCCGCGCTGGTTCTTGACGTTTCGGAATTCTCGCAAAATTCATTTTTGCCAAACAAGCCAGACAAAGAAGATGAAGTCAATCCTTGACCCATATTACAAATACCTTTCATCCAAGACAGAGAGCCAAAAGCTATTACTTAAACTGGCAGAGACTTGTCTTGATATGAAGAATAAAATGCTGCCCTTTCATATCAATGTGATATCGGCTGCCGCACGTGGGAAACTTAAGGAAACCGCCCATAGCATAATCCTCCATGACCTATTACTCCATCCTGTCATCCTTGATTCTTTTATAAAAAACGTGATTGGGATTTCGGACAACCCTTTTACCAAGGATAATATAGACACTCCCGATAAGAACCGCATAGATCTTTGCATCAGGAATAAAGACTTCTTTCTTATTATCGAGAATAAAGTCAATAATGCAGAAGAGCAACCAGGACAGCTATATCGCTATTGTAAACTCGCTCAGGAGGAGTATGGGTTCGGTATCAACAAAATGCATATTCTTTATCTAAATCCCGACCATAATGAACCTCCGTCCCTATTCTCAAGAAGTAAGAACGGAAAAGGTAAAGAAGATGATCCGGAAACCATTGGTGTCGAAAGAATTAAAATAAAGAACTACAAACATGACATCTACGATTGGCTGAAAAAATGCAAGGATGACATCTCATCCCAATCCAAAAATGAGCCTTTTCTTCAAAGTGCATTGAATCAATATATTGATTACCTTGAGGAAAGATTTAAAATGAATCATAGATACAAAGAACTTCACGATATGACAGAAAAACAAGTTAGAGAAATTCTGGCAATAAACGACGGAATGGCCATCGATGACCAAATGTTGGTTCTCGAAGAGAAACTCGATCAATTGAATGAACTTCAAACCGCCCTCAAAGACCTTAAGTTCAAAATAGAAGAAGAAAGCTGGAGATCCCTTCTCGTTGGATTTAAGGACAGCCTGAATGAAAAATTCGGAAAGAAAAAAATCTTCCACATATTCGATGAAAAATCTCCCGAAATGGGCTTCAGGGGCACATTCCTTAACACTAAAGTTAGTGTCTCGCTAATCCTTTATACTTCTAATGATATTCATACTCCTTATTGGAAAGTTGCAGTTGATGCTTCCGGAAATTCGGATATAAACTATACAAAGGAGAAAATCAAAAAATTGCTCACTTCAGTTTTTCCTAATCTCACTACTGGTATCGCTCCTGGCTGGGATTTTTATTCAACCACATCAAAAGAAAGAGCGCAAATTATGCTTGAAGAGTTGACGGGGATTTTCTTGGATAACCCAGACTTCCAAGCTCTGTGATTGGTCAGCCTCCGTATCGTTAATCTCGGCGAGAACGACCATATTAATCGCCATTAGACATAATCAAATGGTTTGTCTATCTGCTCTTTATTCCTTGTTCTGCACAGCTTATCCAGAACTCGCGTTTTTAGTAAGCCCATCTGAATATAGTAAATGATGGCGGTATGGCGGTGGCGAGTATTTTAGCCGTTGCACTTCCTATTGGAATTTTTCCAAATCTTTAATTGGAAAATTCGGGCTAAAATATTTTGGTGTAACGGATTAAAATGCGTACCTTTGCAGGCCGATTATGTCCAAAAAGCATCAATTGGGCGCAGTCCGGCGGCACTTTTGGCCGAGTGCCGACGATGGCTGTGACCGTATTAACTAATTGTTAAACAAAATCTTAAAAGTGGATACTTTAAGCTACAAAACATCTATGCCCAACGCCCAAAGCGTCGAGCGCAAGTGGGTAGTGATTGACGCCACCGATCAGGTACTTGGTCGCCTCTGCTCCCAAGTTGCCAAGATTCTGCGCGGCAAAAACAAGCCCAGCTACTCGCCCCACGTAGAGTGCGGCGACTATGTAATCATCATCAACGCCGACAAGGTTGTCCTGACCGGCAAGAAGATGACAGACCGCATCTATCTCAACTACACCGGCTATCCCGGCGGTCAGCGTGAGGCTACACCCGAGGTCTTGATGAAAAAGTCTTACAACAAGCACATCAAGCCCGGCAAACACCCCCTGTTCCTGCGCGTACTCAAAGGCATGCTGCCCAAGAATCGCATGGGTCGTGCCCTGCTTGCCAACGTCCATGTCTACAACGGACCGAAGCATGATCACGAGGCTCAGAACCCCGTACTTATCGACATCAATAAAATGAAATAACGACGCATGGAAACAGTTAATGCATTAGGCCGCCGTAAGGCCGCCGTCGCCCGCGTGATACTCAAAGAAGGCACCGGCGTCATCACAATCAACAAACGTTCCTTAGAGACATACTTCCCCTCGTCCATCCTGCAGTATATCGTTAAGCAACCTCTGATGGTGCTTGATGTACTCGCCAACTACGACATCCACGTCAACCTCGATGGTGGTGGCTACAAAGGACAGGCCGAAGCACTGCGCCTGGGCATCGCCCGCGCTCTCGTAAAGGTTAACCCCGAAGACAAGGCTCTGCTGCGTAAGCATGGCTTCGTGACCCGCGACCCCCGCGCTGTCGAGCGTAAGAAACCCGGTCGTCCCAAGGCACGCAAGCGCTTCCAGTTCAGCAAGCGTTAATGTCCGCCGGCGGTATGGCTGTGAGTACCACACGATGCTTGCAAGCCGCTTAGCCGCCTGACTCTATAGCCCCGACGCCACAGACGGCGTCAATGCCCGACGTCGGAGCCCCGTGTTTAGTATCTAAACCCCGGAGATGGACACGTTCCCTACCCCAGGGTTGTAATTACCAAAAAGAACGTAAACAAACACCTACCATCAAATCATGGCAACCCCAACATTTGAACAACTCCTCGAAGCAGGATGCCACTTCGGTCACCTCAAAAGAAAATGGAATCCTGCTATGGCTCCCTACATCTTCATGGAGCGTAACGGTATCCACATCATCGACCTTGTAAAGACCGCAGCCAAGATCGAAGAAGCTGCTGCAGCACTCAAGAGCATCGCCAAATCCGGCAAGAAAGTGCTGTTCGTAGCCACCAAAAAACAGGCCAAACAAGTAGTGGCCGACAAAGCCACCGCAATAGGCATGCCCTACGTCATCGAACGCTGGCCCGGCGGCATGCTCACCAACTTCCCCACCATCCGCAAAGCCGTCAAGAAGATGGCTTCCATCGACAAGATGAGCAAGGATGGCACTTTTGACAACCTCTCCAAGCGTGAGAAACTGCAGATTACACGTCAGCGTGCCAAGCTCGAGAAAAACCTCGGCAGCATCGCCGACCTCAACCGTCTGCCCTCCGCACTCTTTGTAGTAGACGTACTCAAGGAGCACATCGCCGTAGCCGAAGCCAACCGTCTCGGTATCCCCGTGTTCGCTATGGTCGACACCAACTCCGACCCCACGAACATCGACTTCGTAATCCCCGCCAACGATGATGCTTCCAAGAGCATCGAAGTGGTTCTCGACGCAGTATGCGCTGCCATGGCCGAAGGTCTGGAAGAGCGTAAAGCCGAGAAGGTAGATACCGAAGCCGCCGGCGAAGGTGCCGAAGAAGGCGCAGCTCCCAAACGCGAACGTCGCCGCGTACGCCGCAGCGAAGTGGCCGCAGCTGCCGAAGATGCTGCTCCCGCCGCTGAAGCCGCTGAGGCTCCCGCTGCCGAAGCTCCCGCTGCCGAGTAATCTACAACAATCTTTAAGTAAATAGTTATTCAATTATAACACTCCACTACAATGGCAGTTACAATCGAAGACATCAAAAAACTCCGCCACCTGACCAGCGCAGGCCTCAGCGACTGCAAGGCAGCCCTGACCGAGACTAACGGCGACATGGATGCCGCTGTCGAAATTCTGCGTCAAAAAGGTAAGGCCATCGCCGCCAAGCGCGAAGACCGTCAGGCTTCGGAAGGCTGCGTCCTCGCAGATGTCAAGGACAACTTCGCAGCTATCGTCGCTCTCAATTGCGAGACCGACTTCGTGGCCAAGAACGCCACTTTCGTCGAGCTGACCAAGAAGCTCCTCGCCCTCGCCCTCGACAATAAAGTCAAGAGCATCGACGAGCTCAAGGCTCTCACCATCGACGGCCGCACCGTGGCCGAACTCGTGGTTGAAGAAAGCGGCAAGACCGGCGAAAAGACCGAAATCTCCGCTTACGAATACCTCGAAGGCGCTTCCGTGACCTCGTACAACCACTTTGGCAATAAGCTCTCCACCATCGTATCCTTCAACCTCGAAGGCGTTGATGCACAGGTGATGCGCGACGTGGCTATGCAGGTTGCAGCCATGAACCCCGTGGCTGTTAATCGCGAGGCCGTTCCTCAAAACATCGTTGACTCGGAACTCTCCGTAGCCATCGAGAAAACAAAGGAAGAACTCGTAAAGAAAGCCGTAGACGCTGCACTGCACAAAGCAGGCATCAACCCCAACCTCGTAGACAGCGAAGACCATATCGAATCGAACATGGCCAAAGGCTGGCTCACTCAGGAAGAAGCTGACAAGGCTCGCAAGATCTCCAAAGAAACTGCTGAGGCTAAGGCTGCAAACCTCCCCGAGGCTATGATCAAAAACATCGCCAACGGTCGCCTCAACAAGTTCTTCAAAGAGTCATGCCTCCTGGAACAGGAATACGTCAAGGACGGTAAGCTTTCCGTAGGCCAGTACCTCGAAGCTTCGTCCAAGGGCCTGGTTGCTGTTGCCTTCAAGCGCATCAACCTCAACGAGGACTAATCTTCTACGATTACACAAAATCCAAATAGCGAGAGCCGCCATCCGCAAGGATGATGGCTCTCGTGTCTTTGATTGGCTTTGGAGAACTCTATCCTCCGATTACTCGAAGTCGAAGAAAATAAAACACAGGCAGCATAGCAGATCGGCCGCAGTTGCTGTCACATCTTATCGGACAGTTCGGGTTTACCGGACTAATACCTTGGAGACTTTGGAACCCCGACGTACGATATACACGCCGGGGACCTCGGGCAATTCGACACCCAAACAGACGCCACGGAGATCATAATACACTACCTCGCCGGCGGTATAGTCAGCGTTAAGGTCCAGAATACCTGTACTATCCGAACACTTGCCGGTTAAAGATATTATGAGGTCGGCGGCATTAGGCGACGAAACGCGCACGGCTGCCTTATAATTGTCTTGTCCTTTCTTGGGCGTGAATGTGATTTCGTGCGTCGACGACGAATCAAGCGGACCGACAGATCCGCTAATGCTGAAGCAGTCGGCATCCGGGCCGGTGATTACAATTTGCGGCGCGGCGGTAAGACGATTGTGTTCCAAAGTCAATGTCTGCCGATCCGTATTCCCAAGCGCCGGGCACGCAAACGCCAGTGCCGCTGTCGCCGAAGTAGTCGAAGCCTTGTCTATGGTGTATGCGAAACCCTCGACAGTATTTGGCGCAAAGTCGAAGATATTGGCACGACGCGCCCCGGCCTTGCCACTGACGATACCCATCAACATGTGCGGACGTCCGTACTTGTCGCGGTGCAGCTTGACACCCTCGGGTTCGCCGCTATTTTGGCTTATCACAGCACTGCGCAAAACCGGCTTACGATAGGCAAAGCGGTCCATGCGCCAATTGTGCACATGTACTATCACCGTGGGTATTTTCTTGCCGTTATAGGTGATGGCATCCGAATTATCCTGTCCCACGCCCTCAAAGTGGTAGATATAGTCGCCATAGACGGTAAATCCCTGAGGCGACCAGGTTTGGAAGCCTTTGTCAAAGCCGGCCAACGCCCCCGTGGTGGTGGGGTTACATCCGTAAGGGAAAGGAATTACCTTGATGGGGCGTGCTTTGTTCCCATTATCAAAGACATCATCCAAATCATACACAGCGAAATATACGACCTTGTTTTTGCTCTGGCGCTCGGCATATAGTCGGTTGTCGCGGTCGACGGTGGGATATTGCCAGCTACGGTTAAAGTGGTTGGTAAACCGACGTACCTTATAAGTCTTGTTGTTGTATGTAAAGGACGTCTTGGAGAGGTCGGCTGTGGCGCCGGCTACAAAAGGGAAAATGCAACATGCACGGCTCATGACCCTCGTGGCCGCCGGCGGATCAAGGCTGTTGCCTCCTGTGAAAATGTACAACTTGCCATCCTTCATACGGCACACCGCCATATTGGAACCGTGGCCTGCATATTCTAAGTACATATACTGCTTGCGCATAGTCCCGTCCGTGGTCTTGTAATAGCGCGTAACGCACAACGGCTCTTCGCCTTTGAGATTACGGCCCGAAGCCTGCGAAGCCGGGCATATCTGTACGAAGTATATGTCTCCGGTGGTATCATCGACGTCGAAACTTTGTGCCACGCGGTTGCTTTTCAGCTGCAATGCCTTGACGTCCTTACCAACCGGGTCTTTGTAATAGTCCACGGTGGTGCCGTACGATGACGGAAAATGGAATATGGCGGTGCTGCCGCCGAAATAGCGCGTCTGCGTGCTTTCGTACGGCTGCTGTATCATACCCATGGCATATTCGCTGTTGTCAAATTGATTGAAGCGTGCATCGACAATCGCCCCGGACGTGTAGTCCTTGTTTGCATAAAACACGTAGTTGTATGTCTGCGAGCTGTGCTTGGGTTTGCGCTTGAAACTGTTGTAGTTAAGCCGGACGATGGTGTTTTTGGGCTTAACGCCGGCATTGGACTTGTCGCCGTTGAAAAAACGTATGAGCGGATACAGCGAAGACTGTCCCTGACACCTATCAAAACTGTTGCGGCACACGCTGACGTCTGTAACCGCATCGTCCACGCCGACATAAAACAGTCTGATGCAAAACTCGCCCTTGGCGCTGCCGGCCGCAGCAAGCGTATCCCCTACATTAGTGAACACATTACCATCCACGCGAGCCTTTCCGGTGGTATTGATCAGAGACACGGAAGTGCCGCCGCCGTCAAACCGATTGTCCTCAACGACTGTTGAGCCTGTCGATCCGGCAATCCAAACGACATAAGGTTGGTTGGCCGTGCTTCGACGGCCGTTAAAGTCATTGTGTGCGACCGTGATATTACGATAGCGCCCAATGGCGGCAGCCTCAGCCGCGTCCTTCCCGGTATAGTAGGCTCCCAGATGAAATATCGACTTCGAATTATCACGAGGCAGACTGCTCCCATCGGCTACATTGTATACAAACGTCAGCCCGGACATCGGTGCGACTTTAGTAGCCGTACTATTGAAGACACAGCCGGCGCCCGTAAAGCGGAAACCGTTGATTGTGACATTGTCCGCCGTGACATTGAGCTCTCCGGAAATGACACTTTCGGCTGCAGTGCGATTGGCCGAACGCGCGTCACAATAAGCATTTGCGCCTAACAGCGTAAGACCGGGTACGTCTATAGTAACCGCATCACCGTAGATACCGGCATCGACATATACAGTGGAGCCGGGAACAGGGCGTGCCGACACAAGAGCCTTAAAGTCGGCAAAGGCATTGACACCGGAGGTGTACGTAATTCCACGATAAGACACCGATGTCCCTGACGTTGCGGCATTTCCCACGTAATACGAATTGGCGGCACCGGCCGTGACGCCAAAGCTCAGCAGCGCCACAATAAGAGTACAGATTTGAGAATGTTTCATATTTTGATTTAGAGGTTTATCCTATGTTTTAGTATTTTGGCTTTCGGGAAGCATGTTTCATGCGATTTTTTCGTGCGCCGATTACTGTTTCTTCAGTCACGCCTTATAGTGTACGTAGCATGTTCTTAAAGATTTATCGGCATCCTTACTAACCTTGTTTGACTTCATCCCAAGGCATGTTTGAAATGCTCGAGGAACAAATCGGTATTCTCGCGAGTAGGCACAGCGGCAGTAGAAAGCTGATATACATCGTAAGGCTTCATTGTCCTGCATTCATCTGATTATATTCGTATTTATATATGAGCAACGCCATATGCGTATGGCGTTGCTCATTGCATACTATTATCGATAAATGGGCGTCATCCGTATCAACGGACAACGAGTTTGGCTACAGCGGCAGTACCATCGGCTCCGGTGACACGCAGCAGGTACACGCCGGGGACCGAAGGCGCATTGATGCACGCTGCATCACCGGTCGAAAATATACGCGCTCCGGCCAGGCTATAGATGTCGGCACGCACGATGCCTGACACTCCGCCTACATTAATGTTGCCACCGGCGTCAACCGGGTTGGGCCAGATAGTCAACGCAGGACTTGCGCTGCCGTCAACAGCAACATCCTCGACTGCATTATTGCGGTTGTAATGTGCCACCAGACGTCCTACACGCATGGTATGCGTACCCAGATTGTCCTGAGCCGAGCTAAGCAGACCGAAACGGACGAACTGCATATTGATGGGATAAATACCGACATAAGACGGCTCGCCCAGGGCGCTCATAGGAAGAACTATCTGCATCTCCGAGCTTCCGGCCGAGACATACATGCGACAGCGACGAGTCACGCCGTCAGCACCTGTCACCCTGGCCTCGGTAGCGGTAGGCTGGAAATAGTTGTTGCCTTCGGCCGGTTCTATTTTTATATTGATATTCTTGGACCCGGCGGAGCGTACACAGAAAGTTACCGAATTGAACTTGGCCGATGTATAGAAATTGATTGTCAGGCTGTCCGGACAGCTGAAAATGTCATAGTCTTTCTTGAACTGCACATAGGAGTTGCGCAAACTGTTGACATTGAATGTCACGTCGCCATCAGCCGTCACATTTAAGTTCTTGACACCAAAGCCCGAGAGCTTCCAATTGTCCCAGCTGTCTTGCGATACGGCCTCAGACTCGGGTATCTGCACGTTGACTGTAGCCGTAATCTCAAGGTCACCACGCGTACCGGTAATGGTGGTGGTGCCGTTCTTGATACCGCGCAGCATTCCATGCACATCGATGTCGGCAATACTGCGATCGGCCACTTCCCATTGGAATTCGCCTGGATCGTAATTATATTGTTCTCTGTCGGCAGTGGCGACAATTTCGAGCAAATACTCGCGAACGTCATCAATGAGGATATTGCCAAGCTTTAATGCGACGTCAGCCTTTACCAATTCTATTTGCTTGGATATGGTGCAGTCGCCATAAGTGGCTGTCAGCGTGCCCACACCGGGAGTGCTACCGGCAATAAAGGCATTGCCCTCGCAAGTACCAATGGCTGCGTCACAGCTCAGTTGTGCGTCAAAGAAGTTCTCGTCTACAAGGTCGCCGTACTTATTGTAGGCGAGAATACGCGGAACTATGGTGGCGTAAGTGGGAACAGTGATGTCTACATCGTTGAATGCTATGCGTGTCACGGTTTTATCCTCGGGTGCAGTGGATACGCAGAACATGCCGTTGGCGATAGCACGGGGTATTGTCTCGGTAGTGGTGTTGACTACTCGGTCTTGCACAAAGAGCTGTGCCGAGCCGCCTGCATCGACTACGGACATGGTGACGCATCCGAGGTGGCGTGCAATGTCGGCCATGTCAGCCGTGGTGCACCCGGCCGAGGGTCCCCAATCGAAGTCGGTGGACTTGTCTATAACCATCACGTACAAAGTGCGGCCGTCTGCAGACGAGCCGTATCCGGTGCGCGAGTACACTTTGGAATTGTATTCCAAGGCATTGCCTGCATCATCATTGACACCGTCATTGATGATATTGGACAAACCTTGTATGCAGTTATACAGGCGTGGAGTTTCATTGGTATCATACGTTGTCCATCCCTGATTGACGGTGACAATATCGCCCTCGCTCAGCTTGTTGAGAGCCTCGGCGCAGGCGCCGCGCCCCACAAAAGCCAATTCGTAGTCGCCCAAATTTCCGGTTCCGGCATTGGGCACAACCTTGCGCACTACGCAACGCATATCCTCGCCTACTTTCCAATGCTCGCCCTCGCACAGGTCAAGATATGCTTCGGTGCTGACACCTTCGATGATGCGCCAGTGCCAGGTATTACCATTGGCATAGCCTTCGACAGGCTGGAATGCTTTGTCACGGCCGAAGTAGCTGTTATACATGCACATCTGGCCATCGTGTACCACTCGGTTGACCTGCGTGAATTCAGTGGCATCAAGTTTGTCACTCTTTATGGTGCCTTTCCAGCCCATGGGCTTGAGCCATAACTTCTTGTCTTTGTCAAGCCCGACGATAGGCGTCTGATAGACATCGCACCACGGATCGTTGACCATCACCGTATTGGTGATGACCTTGCCGTCGCGCACATCAGCGCCGAACACCGTGCCTACCAGAAAGTCTGACGATGGGTACTGCGAGCTTACGCACCAGAAGTTGCCGTTGGCACCGCCAATCACCTTATGCTCGGACGAAGTGTAGCGAGCTGCTGCCGACACCAACGTCTCGGTGCTGTTTGTACGATCCTTGGCCTGCATGGTCTCGAGCGTATTGTAAGGATTGTCGAGATCCATGGTAATCACATTGACATTGAGCGGGAAACCGATGACACTGTAACGTGTATACGTTGTACCCGGGCCTATGTCGCGGCGCACATACGTGCGCAGGGTATACTCTTTGCCGGAGATGGTGATGGGCTCGTCTGTAGTCAATGCGGACATATCGGCTCCGATGGTCAGCATTGATACAGCCGCAGCAATAAGGCGTAAGGATGTTCTCATTTTTGTTTCTCGAGGTTTAAGTTATAGGATGTTGTTATTGCTCTAATTTATCAAATCGCTTAGCCCGACCGGCACACGCACTGCCCAAATGGCGGAATCCACGATTTGAGCGTAAAAGTACTAAAATTAATCCATTTTAACGCTTATTTTTGCCTAATTTAACATTATTTATAGCCTTAATACCTTCTGAAAGACATCGCATCATATCCATAGACACTGCCAAGAATCCATCAAGTACAAGTTCGACCATTGTCCCGAGTCGGTTTTTCCCCAAATCTTGGCAGACTTAAATGTCAATGCATAAAATTTTTACACACATATGCCGACATAACCATTATTTTTTGTAATTTTGCAATCACTTGTGGATTTGCCCGAACAACATTGCCCTCCCAAGGCTCTGCTATTCGCATAATCAAGCAACATCCAATCACACCACAAACAAACATAAAAACAATCCACCTTCTTTTCAAAAAAAAGAATACAGACTCAAGATCCAACAGGTTTTCACATCATCTTATTCTCTCTCAACATCATTCCAACAAATATGAGTCGGCTGTTATTTGCCCTTTTTATTCTCGCAATTGTGTGCCTCAAGTTGTGCATCGAAAACCACGATGAAAACACGACCGAATACCCCATTTACTGTCCCGGAGTCACGGACAACCGAAAAAATCAACACATGCTCTCGGACAGCGCCAAATATGCCGATAATAATATGCCCACAGGATATACCCCTTATGCCAACTCTCCCTTAGACGGCAACAACAATTCTAAGATTACGGTCAAGAACGACACGACAGCGCACACAGATGCCGTAGTCTTCGTGAAACGCGCCGGCCGAATAGTGCGCAACACATACATTGCCGCAGGCGACACCGTCGCAATCTACGTTCCCAATGGCACATATACCGTTTTAATATATGAAGGCAAAGGATGGCATCCTACAAAACAAATGCCCCGGGAATACCGCGGAGGCTTCGTCTCAAAAGAGTGCTTCTTCTCATACACGCCGATTTCGTTGTCATATTGCACCAAAGATTTAGACATTGGCGAAGCGTGCGACAAATACTCGTGCTCTGCCGATGACATCTTTGGCTCACACCGCTAACCGCGTTGTCTGCCGACAGACGCAAACAACCGCAGTCCCAATATTCCGGCATTCAAATATCCCGTATTTCTGTATTTAAGTAAAATATAAAAAGTTGCACTCGGAAAATTTGGCCGTATCAGAAAAGATTTGTAATTTTGCCCCGCTAAAAGCCCGTGTAAGCTCAATCGTCATCGGTACACACGGATTTTCGGCAAACAACAAAGACACTAAAAGCTATAAATCAAATAACAACCTAACACAAATGATCATCGTACAAGTAAAAGAAGGCGAAAACATCGAGAAAGCTCTCAAAAAATTCAAACGTAAATACGAGCGCACCGGCGTTGTCAAAGAACTCCGTGCACGTCAAGCCTTCCAGAAACCTTCGGTTGTCAACCGCAAGAAAATGATGAAGGCTGTTTACGTACAGAAACTTCGCAGCGTCGAGGATTAATCATCCGTCTTCGCTCCGAGAAGCGTCAGCGTAAACACGTAGACAAATCTCGCCTCCATCAGACAAAAAAGGCAAGGCCGGCAACCAAATAATTTTTAAGCCAGAAAGTCTTTGAATGTCAGGCCACAAACTTATACCGGAAAGGGGGAACGAATACAGAGCAAAAGTTTTTTCTCCGATTTTATTTGGAAAAGACAAAAGGAAGCAGTAAATTCGCACATACGATAAGAGGGCGCAAGGGCATCAAGCCCCGGCTTCAGATGCTTATCATTATGTGAGATATGCTGACGAAATCCTTTTTAGAATATCTACGGTGTGAGCTGAACCATTCAGCTTGCACCGTATTGTCATATTCAAAGGATTTGAAAGATTGGACACGCTTCTTGACAGGCGTAGACTGGGACACAGACGACGACACCGACCTCGTAGACCCGTCAACCGTGACGCGATCGGACATTCGCGCATGGCTCGCCGATATGACACAACGTGGATTGGCCCAGACAACCATACGACGCAGGCTGTCATGCGTACGCACATTCTACCGTTATCTCGCACGCTACCACGGATATACAGCAGACCCGACACGCGACCTCGAGCTGGCACACGCCCCCAAGGTGCTACCTCGCTTTGTCCCGACAGAAGACACAGAAGCCGTGCTGGATGCGCCCATCGACCACGCCAATTTCCGTGAAGTGCGCGACCGACTCGCTGTAGAACTACTATATGCCACCGGAATGCGTTCCGCCGAACTGATATCCCTCACGGACGACAATGCCGACACCGCCCAATCCCAAGTGCGCGTCATCGGCAAACGCAACAAGGAACGCATCATACCCATAGCGCCGGAATTGTCCGAAGCCATAGACGCCTACCGTCTACTGCGGACTCAAGTGACCGGGACACGCCACACGCCGACACTGATGGTGCGCGAAAGCGGCGAGCCACTATATTACGGCCTTCTTAACCGTATAGTGCACAAGGCATTGGATCCCGTAGCGCATAGCGCAAAGCGCAGCCCTCACGTCTTGCGGCATTCTTTCGCCACCGATATGCTCAATGGTGGCGCCGACCTTGACGCTGTACAAAAGTTACTGGGACACGCCTCTTTGGCCACCACGCAACTGTACACACATATATCATACCGAGAGTTACAACAAAATTATCAACAGGCACATCCGCGTGCCATTAAAAAAGAAGAACCATGAACGTACGTATCAAAGCCATCCACTTCGAGATTGCAGACCGCCTCGTAAACTTTATCAACAAGAAAACAGAGCGCATCGGACGTCGTAACCCCGAGATTGACACCTTCGATGTCAACCTCAACCTCATCAAGCCTGAAACCGCCCTCAACAAGGAAGTAACCATCCGTGTCGCCATTCCCCAAAATGGCGAAATCGTAGCCAGCAAAACAGCGGACACCTTCGAGGAAGCCTTCGATGTAGCCGTCGAAGCCGTCGAGAAGCAGCTCGAAAAACGTGCCGCCCGCAACAAGTAGCCGTACGCACACCCATGCAGCATGAAGACAGCCGCATGATTGCACTCACCATTATAAATAAATATGTGCGCAGACAAACGCTGACACACCACGAAACATGATACATCCGAGGCTCAATCATATATAGTATTCGGCAACATCCTATACCGTAAACCGGATTACAAAGCCTTACACACTTCCCCAAAACAATTAGTCGGGGCGCTGCTGACGCAGTGCCCCGACTAATTGTTACGTAAACACGGCTATAGGTCAAAAATGCGAACTGAATGAACGTCGAAAAAAGAAGCGGCGCATGCCGTCCGATGATGGGAGGCATGCGCCGCTATGGTGTACGTCCTTATGGACTGGAGGTGCTTACTTTGTCAGACCGGAGATATTGAAAGCATCAAACTCGAGGTCGTTGGCTGCACGCTGCGCCATGCTGCTGTCCAGCTTGATAGCCTGACGCAGGTTGGAGGTCAGCATCTGCTCGTTGTTGGTGCGAGCGCCCAGAACTGCCATCAGATAATATGTGGTAGCATCGGGCTTGTTAACACCGGCAAGAGTACTCTTAGCCTTGGTGTAGTCCTTGGTAAGGATTTGAGCAAGAGCGGCGTTGTTGCTCTTGGAGTCGCCGAAGGCGCGAACTGCAGAAGCGTTGTCGCCCTGCTTCAGGTAGTATACACCGAGGGCATCACCCAGAGATTCAGCACCGGCAGCATTGCCGAAGTACTGGTTGGCAGCGCGATAGTTGCCGTTAACCATTTCGACGAGACCGAGATTGAGCTTGGGCTCGGCACCGGCGGGAGCCAGTTGGGCTGCACGCTCGAAGGATGCTTTGGCTTTGTCGTAGTCGCGAGCCACGTATTGTGTGAGGCCGAGGTCGTTCCATCCACGGTAGTCGTTAGGATACTGACGTGTGGCGGTTTCGTAGATGCTCATGCGACGGGCATTGTCATCGGTGAGGGTGGCAGCGTAAAGCAGCTCTTCGATGGACAACTTGGAAGGATCGTTGTCGAAGCATTTGTTGATTTCACTGTCGCTCTTGCCTATTACGTCGATGGACGCCGTAATGCGCGAGTAGCGGAGTTGCGGCAAGATTTCTTCGGCCAGCTGTTCGAAGACTGTGGAGATGTTGCGGATTTCGCGCTCACGCTCTTCGGGGTCTTTGTACATAGACAGAACGCTGAGGATGAGGTCTTTGTCCTGGATGTTGGACTGGCTGACAAGCTTCTGGAAGCCTTCCCAGTCTTCGGCAGTGAAGTTAGCGGTCAGTTCGCCGAACTCGGTGATTTTGTCTTTTTTGAGGCGACCCGAAACATAACCCTTGGTGTTGTCTTCACGGTTCTGAGCCAGACGCTCGTTGAAGTCGTAAGCACCGTCAGGCGATGCATAGGATTGGATGTTGATTTCGTTGATGACGCGTGTGCTGTCGCCATTGGCTGCCATCAGTGAGTTGTGGAACTCGGTCATGGCGTTGGTATTCAGCTCGGAGGAGCGAATGTTGGCCTGATTGATAAGGAACTTGATGTCGGCAGCGTATTTTTCGTTAATGACACGCTGGAATGCGTCCTTGCCAAGAGCGGGATTGACGGTTGCCGGGTCGGCGAGGGCGGCAGTTGCGATGATGCCGTTGGCCACATTGACGCGCGGCAATACATATTGCTTTTTGCCCTGTGTAACTACGAAGTCAAGTGCTAGGGTGCTCTTAGCCATTTCGGGGGTATAAGCGTAAGCTGCGGGGATAGTAACTGTTCCACCGTTTTCGTAAGAGATTACGGGGTTATTGCCACGTACCTTTTCGCCTTGGAAGGTATAGGGAACGGAAGTGGTTTCTTGTCCATTGTATACAAGCACTGGGGTAACAGTAACTACAGCGTTCTTTACAAAGAACTTAGCGGGAATGTTACCGGTGATGGTTGCGGGAACTTTTTCACCGACAACTTCCAGAGGATTGGGGTTGACGTTGAAATAGTCTTGGCTGAATTGACCGAGTTTTTTGCCGCAGGATGCCAGCATAAGCACTGCACCGAGGGCTAAGGTCAGACATAGTTTTTGTTTCATAGCGAATAGTTCTTAATGTGGTTGTTGTTTTATCTCTTTTTTCATGTATCTACGGGTTGGGCACGAATGCCGAAGCCGTGTTTTATTGCGCAAATATACTGCTTTTTAAAGTGCTGCACAAAATCATTTGGGTACAAATATTTGCTAAATTATATTAACATATACAAGCTATTGACGCACAAACACATACCCGATACACATATTCATGTCATATGTATAGTAATGGTATCTCAAGGAGGCTTATCCGGTATCTTTTTGCGGAAAGCCAGGGTTTCTTGCTCCGCAAGCGCTACGCGATAACGAACCCATCAGGGTTCTCATCCCGCCTTTCTTCGCACGAAGGGGCTGTGTCAAAATAGGCGCAGCTCCTTTTTATAACCTGTTGTAAAACATAAAACAAAGCCTCAACTTTCACAAGCTGGGGCTTTGTC
>ENA-ORPK01000975-ORPK01000975.1-human-gut-metagenome-genome-assembly--contig:-NODE-975-length-24461-cov-37.253831_pt1 | contig 24461 bp, 14 predicted proteins | sample MGYA00242139_ERZ509068 | MGnify/ENA primary metagenome ERZ509068 (study PRJEB26280, sample SAMEA2338687) | human gut metagenome | biome: human gut; feature: human-associated habitat; material: faeces... | reverse complement strand
TGATGTCGTAAACATTATCATCGCCGTTGAAGTCCATCACCAATCCACGCATCATGGTGTAATCCTTGAAATGAACCATACCCGCCATACTGTAGAGGTAAGGCATCAGACGGTAACGGAGCTTGTCGTAAGCCACGATGGTCTTGTAAGCCGGATGATCGGCTGGCGCAATATTCCAGACCTCACGGGTAGGCCACTGGCCGTGGGTGCGATAGAGAGGCACGAAGCAGCCGAACTGGTTCCAGCGAGCCTGCAACTCACGCCACTCCTTCAAGTCGGCATTCTCCTTACCGGTCTTGTCGAACTCCTGCTGGGCAGCCACGTAGCGGTTCTCTACGCAGAAACCACCCTGGTCCATTCCCCAGAAAGGAAGACCCGCCATAGAATAGTTCAAGCCGGCAGTCATCTGTGCGCGCATGTCCTCCCAACGGGTAGCAATATCGCCCGACCAGGTAGCCGTGCTGTAGCGCTGCTCGCCTGCAAAGCCCGAACGGGTAAGGAGGAAGACACGCTGGTTAGGATTTACGCTACGCTGGCCATGATAGATGGCGTCAGCATTCACGATGCTGTAAGCGTTGAAATATTCGGTTGATGTTCCGAGGGCTGTAGGACCGGAAAGGGCCTTGCGGTACCACATCGGAGTACAGTCGCGAACGTTTGGTTCTGATGCATCCATCCACCATGCGTCGATTCCGAACTTATACTTGGTATAGAGATTCTCGTCCATCTGGCGCCAGAACATCTTGCGGGCACCAGCATCATAAGCATCATAGAAAGAGCCACGGAAGCCGAGCCAGTCATGAATATCGTCCTTGATAGCCTGATGATACATCCAGCCCTTGCTGTCGAGTTCCTTATAGTTCTTGACGGTATCGTAGAACTTAGGCCATACGGAAATCATGAATCTTCCGTTCATGGCATGTACGCTATCGAGCATCGCCTGAGGATTAGGATAACGGGCTGCCTCAAACTCATGGCTTCCCCATGAATCGAGCTTCCAGTAGTTCCAGTCCTGAACGATATTGTCTACAGGAATCTTCAGGTCGCGGAACTTCTTGAGGTTCTCCTCGATGTCCTTGCTGCTCTTATAGCGCTCACGGCTCTGCCAGAAACCGAGGGTCCACTTAGGATAGAGCGAAGCCTTGCCGGTAAGCGTACGGTAGCCCGAAATCACCTCGTCGAGGTTCTGACCGGCAATGAAATAGTAATCCATATCCGGAGACATTTCGCTCCAGATGCTCAGCTGGTTCTTCTCTGCCTCTGAACGAGGAGCAGCTACGCGAAGACCGCAGTAGGAAACGTCGCCATCCGGCTGCCACTCAATGCGGATAGGAGTCTTTACACCCTTCCTGATTGGAGTTTCAAACTTGAAGGAATTAGGATTCCAGGCTGTACGCCAGCGCTCAGGCACAACCAGCTTGCCGTCGATATAAATCTTCATGTAGCCGGCATAGTAGAGGATAAACTGGTAGAAACTATTGGTTGGAGCCTCCACATAACCCTCGTAAACCACCTTGGAACCATTCAGGGCAAAGCCCTTAGGCAGGTTCTGGATACCGCCCTTGTCGGTCTTTTTGCAGATTTCAGAAGCCTCAGGCATCGCATATTCAAAGTAGATGCTGTCCTCGCCACGGACAATCTTCTGTCCGTTCTTGTCCACGTAAGTACCGGTAAGCTGACCTTCCTTTCCGTCCTTGTCGTAAAGCTTGAAGGCACGGTTGAGCTGGAGATAATCTTCCGGATTACCCCAACGGCAATAAGAATAGGAATCCCAGAGAATACCGTAGTTCTTGTTGGAAATGACGAAAGGCACACTCACCTTCGTATTATACTGGAAGAGGTCTTCGTTCTTGCCCTTCATGTTCAGTTCCTCACTCTGATGCTGACCGAGACCATAGAAGGCCTCGTTGTCTGGAGAATCGAAGAGGGCTCTCCAAGACCATCCGTGCTTCTGTGATTCAGGAACCTTGGCGATGTCTACGCCAATCTCACGGTCAGGAACGGTAAAAGGCTTGAAAGTCTTTCCACCCTGAGCCACCTCGTTGAGGAGCACATGATCCTTCAGATCATAGAATGTAATCTGACCGGTAGCCTCATTCAACACGGCGCGCATGGCGGCTGTGGTAATGATGAGCTTTTCGCCCTGTTCCTCTACCTTATAATTAGCCTTTCCATTCTGAGGCACGATGATGAGACTCTGCTTGTCGCGGAATCCCTGCTCGGCAGTAGCCTGCACACGGATAATCTTATCGCTCACCACCTGGAGGCGAATCTGACTAGGACCAAAATTCTGGTGCTGTTTCAATTGAACGGTAAGATAGTTACCTTTCTGAATAAAGCCTACTGCCTGGAGCCCAGAAGCGCTCATCAGCAAAACGGCTGAAATCAATAACGTCTTAGTTAGCTTCATACTATATTGTTTATACAAGTTTTTTAAACTTATGATTATTAGATTGAATATCTGCCTGCAAAATTACTTTTTTTTAGTGATAATAATATGTGGAAATGTAACAAAATAGGGTATAAAATGTTAATTACCACATTTTATACCCTTTTCGTTAACAAGAAATCAAGAGATTCCTATGGATTCCTATGATTAGATACTCTCGCCATTCAGTTTTTTCTTATACTGGGAAGGCGTCAGTCCATAAGCCTCCTGGAAGTATTTGGTGAAATAGCGAGGATTGTTGAAACCTACCGTATAAGCGATTTCGCTGATGTTCAGCTCGTCGTTATGAATCAGCTCTTCAGCCCGCTTGATGCGCTTGGCACGCAGATACTCAGAAGGAGTGGTACCCGTGAGCGAAACCATACGCTTGTAGAGCTGGACGCGCGACATGCAAAGATGAGCACTCATCGACTCTACCGAAGTATCCGGATCGCTCATCATGTCCTTGATGTATTTATCCACATCTGCCAGGAACTTGCGGTCGCTGGCTGTCATTTCAAAGTCGCCCAGCTCGCCCTTTGGAATCACTCTCTCCTTAGGCTGGTTTGGGTCCTTCTTGCCTTCCTTATCCTTGTCGAGGATAGAACGACGGGCAGAACGGCGTGCCCAACCCAAGAGATTGCGGATGCGCAGATTGAGCATATCGATATTGAACGGCTTGATGATGTAATCGTCTGCTCCACTCTCCAATCCCTCTACCTGATGGTCGGTAGCCAGACGTGCTGTCAGCATCACAAACGGAATGGAAGCCGTCTCCTCGTTGCTCTTCACCATGCGGCAGAGTTCGATTCCGTCCATCACAGGCATCATCACGTCGGAGAGGATGACGTCCGGGCGAACCTCGATAATCTTCTGCCAGGCATCCTGACCGTTCACGGCCTCGATGACCTGATAGTCGGTAAGCACATCACGCATAAACTCGCGGAAGTCATCGCTATCATCTACCAGAAGCACCTTAGCTACATAGTTCTTGCGGGTAGGCTTGGCGGTTTGCGAAGAACGATGAACGCCATAGAGCGCATCAGAAGAGCCTCCCTCCTCTACCGTTTCTTCTATCGTATCTTCTGCCTTATGAACGGTAGCGATGACTGGAGCCACACGCATGGATTCCAGATGGGCGTTGGTCTTGGCAGCTCCGCCATCATCCATCGGCAAGTCTACGATAAAGACTGAACCGCCGCCATCGTTGTCTCTTACTTCTACCTGACCTCCGTGAAGTTCTGTAAACTTCTTCACCAGGTTGAGTCCGATTCCGCTTCCACCGGCAGGCTGCATTTCCGTGCCGTTCACCTGATAGAAACGCTCGAAGACGTGCTTCTTCTCCTCATCGCTGATTCCCTTGCCGTTATCGGCTACGCTAATGCGCAACATGTCGTGAGTATGGTCTTTCACCTCTACACCCAAGGCTACGGAAAGTCTAACCGTAATAGAACCTCCGTCAGGGGTGAACTTGTAGGCGTTACTGAGGAGATTATTGACAATCTTGCCCACCTTGTCTGCATCAAAGGTCATGAGCAACTTGGAAGTATACGACTCGAAAGACAGATTCACCTTATTATTAGCCAGGATTCTGAACGAATTGCAGATATTGTCCACGAAGCTCACGATGTCCATACGGGCAAGAGACAGCTTCTCCTTGTTCTGGTCGAACTTGCGGAAATCCAGAATCTGGTTGACCAGATTCAGCAGTCGGGTTGCATTACGATGAATCAGCTCGAGCTTTCTGCGCTTCTCTGGGTCGCCCTCATCCCGAATCATGGTAACAAGAGGCGAGATAATCAGGGTGAGCGGAGTTCGAAGCTCGTGGCTCACATTGGTAAAGAAGTTGAGCTTCAACTCGTTCATCTCACGGGTCTTCTTGATGCTGTCTTCCCTGATCTGGATTTCATACTTCACTCTCTGCTTCTCTATCATGCGGCGGCGATAGTACCAGAACGCAGCCACAACGAGGAGCAGATAAATAATGATGGCCCAGGTAGAGAGATAGAACGGCGGATGGATGTGAACCTTCAGCCGGCTCACCTCTTCGCTCACGGTTCCGTCTCCATTCACCACCTTCACTTCGAGCACATAGTTGCCTGAAAGGAGATTGGTAAATGTAACTTCCGATCTTCCGTCAGGAGTCATCATCCACTTATCATTCAATCCCTTCATGCGATAAAGGAAACGGCAACGTGCCGGAAGCGACACCTGATTGGAAGCCAGCTGGATGGTAAACGCCTTGTCCTTATAACTCAAGTCAAGTTCCGGATTGCTGTCGAGCGATAATTTGAGTGGCACTCTGCCCTCGAACTTTTCGCCCGCAGTAAGAGGATGGTCAAAGAGAACAAATCCGCTGAAGAGCACATGAGCCTGCTGCCTGCTGGTGCGGATGGTTCTAGGTCGGATGATGTTGATACCGTCCTGACCACCCACGGCAATCGCTCCGTTTCGCATCAGATAGGCAGAACGGATATTAAACTGTCGGCTCTGCAATCCATCCAGCGAATTGAAACTGATCATGGTAAGATTCCACTTGCCCTGAGCATCCTTGGTCAAGGTTACACGGGTGACGATAAACTCGGAAACCAGCCAGATATTATGCTGCTTGTCCTCAACAACCGCACAGCCCACAGCTCCTGTGGTTCCATTCAGTTCGTTGATGGATTCATACTGTCCGTTGCTGCTGTCATACATCGAAATACCTCCAGGCGAAGCCATCCACAAGATGCCACGGCTATCCTTCATCGCATAATTGACAGAAGGACTCCCGAAAGGAGTTCCGTCCTTGGTACTATTGATGTTAGTCATCTTCCTACTATGAAGATCAAAGACAGAAATATACTGGGAATGACCTATCAGAGCCTCATGATTATTGAGCAGGAAAATGGAATTGATGAAATTGCTCGTTATTCCCGAATTGGCAATATTGAAGGTAGAGAATTTCTCTGTGACAGGATCAAAAATCTGCACACCACTTCCCAAAGTACCGATAAGCAGACGATGCTGAGGGTCTTCCTGGAAGCACCAGACGCTATTATTAGCCAATCCGCTATTGGAAATATTGAAAGCCTTCCACCTGCCATTCTTGAACTGGGTAAAGCCGCCGTTGAAGGTTCCGAAATACATGGTTCCATCCTTCATGGTCACGCTACTCACCACGACATCCGTGCCAAGCCCCGTCTGAGCCTTACCGAAATGCCAGGTCTGTCCGGTTACAGGATTATAACCCACGATTCCCATATCGTTGGTTCCACACCACAGATTTCCTGCCAAATCCTGCGTAATGGTACAGACATCGCCGAGCGGAATGGTATTGAACTTGCTGGAAGATGGTGAATAATAAGCCACACCATTCTTATAACTGCCAACCCATACGGCTCCGAAATTGTCAATATAAACCTTCTGTAAAGAATTGTCTACAATACTTCCCCGGGCATTACTATGCACATACTGGTGAAAAGTCTTTGACTTGAAATCAATATAGAAAAGTCCATGATGATCAGTAGCAACCCACAAGGCACCATTTGGGTCTACCTGAAGGTCGCGCATGACGATGCGGTCTTTTACAGGAACAAGAATTCCTCTCTGTGCAAGATAAGAACGGGCAGTAAGCCATTGTCTGTTAAGAGAATTGAAGACATAAGATTCTGTTGCTGTAGAAACCCAGAAAGTATGATTGTTCTCTACATAACTGTAAGCGCCATTATCTCCACAAAGACGATGGTCTTTCAGGAAGGTATTATACCAGAGTACGCTCTGTTTGTCGCCATCCAGCAGGCACAGTTTTCCGTCGCCATAAGTAACCAGCAACTTACCGCCTACATCCTTCAGGTTGCTAAAGTCGCCATCCAGGATACAACCGCTCTTCGGCTTCTTCGCATATTTGAACAGGTATGTGGTTTCGTTCTTTACATTATAATAATAAAGACCCTTTCCCCACACCTGAATCCACATATTCTTCTGTGAATCCACCAATACTCTCTGTGGTGCACCCTCTACGTTGATGGTCTTCAACCATACTTCCGGCTTGCGGTCGAACTGCTCGGTAGTAGGGTCATAGACACAATAACCCACAGAAGTATGCACCCAGATTTTTCCTTCATTGTCCTCCTGTAAATCATCTACGTAATTGTTGGCCAATGAAGTCTGGTTTGTGGCACTATACAAGAAGGTCTTCATTCGGAATCCATCAAATCGATTGAGTCCCGACTGAGTACCAAACCAGACGTAACCTGTCTTATCTTTCAAGATAGCATTCACCTGGCTATTACTGAGTCCGTCACGGTTATTCAAACTGGAGAACTCGATGTTTTGCAAAGCCGCTCTCATCTGGAGAGGCTGCAGAAGCAGCACAAATCCTAGAACCATGAGGGCCTGCCTTAGCAAATTCAAGTTTTTAAACATGCTCATTCAAGGTTTATATTTATAGTTTGTCGTTTTTATCTTTATCATCGCTTTCCATCGAGGTTCATCAGTCTTCAAAGTGGTCTTTCAGTTCTAGGGAAAAGTTCCTTTAACCCTGCTTCTCAGAGCTTTCTCTGATTTTCAGAATCATCGGCACAACTTCCTTGTAGATTTGCTCATCCCCATTGATGCTTCGCATGAGCAATTCGCAAGCCTTGGTACCCTGTTCGTGCGCCTTATCCATGATGGCAGAAAGGCGTGGAGTAACGAAGGCAGCCGTATCTCCATCCGTGAAGCCGATAATGGCAACATCTTCAGGAATGCGCAAGCCCTTAGCCTTGATGGCATCAAAGGCAGCATAGGTAATGATATCGTTGAAGGCAAGAATAGCATCCGGGCGATTCTCACTTTCCAGAAGTCGAAGTGTAGCATTACGAGCTACATCGAAATCAATCTTGTCACAGACTACCAGATCGCGGTCGATAGGAATACGATTCTCCCTGAGCGCTTCCAGATAGCCATGCTTGCGACGGCGAACCATATCAAGATGGTTAGGACCGCCAATGAAGGCAATACGTCGGGAGCCAGTCTCAATCATGTGCTGAGTAGCCTCCTGAGCCGCCACATCACCATTACCCACAACCTGAGAGAACTTTTCTTCCAGGCAGCAACGGGCAAAAAACACCAAAGGAACTCCCATCTTGTGGAGCTGCTCGAAATGAGAATAGTCGGTAGTATCTTGTGCAAGGCAAGCAATAATACCTTCTACATGCATATCGAGAAAATTGTCAAGAGCCTTCGCTTCACGCTCATGGTTCTCATGACTATTGGCACTAATAACCGAATAGCCACACTTTGAGGCATAATCTTCTATGCCATCCAGCACGGCAGCATAATAGTGGGTAACCAGATTAGGAACGATGACGCCTATCACCCTTGGAGCTTCCTTACGAAGACTCTGTGCAAATGGGTTAGGCCGATAGTTGAGTTCCTTTGCCAAGGTCTTGACTTTCTGAGTCATTTCCTCTCCCACCTCATGGCTATTTCGTAAAGCTCGAGACACGGTAGCGATACTCACTCCCAACTTGTCTGCGAGATCTTTTAGTGATGTTCTACGTTGCTTCATTTACTAATAAGTTAGATTAGAAGATGCATTATTGCACTTTTACGTGCAAAGATACAGTTTTTATTCGAATTTGCAAACGTTTACGTGTGTTTTTTCTAGAGAAAATACTTTTTTTTCTATAAAAACTTGTAATTTTGCAGCCAGTAAGTAATGAATAGTTGATAATAAGTTAGTTAGAAACAAAAGGTTTCAGACTGTCGGGAGACAATCTGAAACCTTATTTTTTTACCATATCCTCAAATATCGTATTCAAGTTTCGCAAGTTCAGAAGTTAAATATAATATTCTGCAGAATCTACCAAGCCCGCTCTTAAAGCATATTTTGTAGCCTCATGAACATTATTTACGCCTAATTTTCTGAAGATGTTCTTACGATGGGTGTTCACGGTATGGAAACTGGAGAAACGCTTTTCGGCTATTTCCTTCGTAGTCATTCCTAATGCAATATCTTTCAGAATCTCAGTCTCAGTCTTGGTAAGATTTACCTTTTCTTCTGTTTCTTTCTTAGGAGCGAGCAATACTTCCATCATGCGCTGGCAGATGAAACGGTTGCTGGCTGCACAGAAACGGATAGCCTCCCTGATTTCCATTAGCGGGCTCTCCTTTAGGAGAATACTGAACATACTACTGCTAGCCACAAGTACCTTCACGAAGTCAGTACTCAAGTCTTCACTAAACAAGAGCCATCGGGTATAAGGAAAACGTTGGTTCAGGATGAGCAGCTCTGCTGCATCGTTGATGTCGAAGTTCGTATAGTCGAGTATCACTACCGTGTCTTCGTTATCTTTGAGCGCAAGCATCAGCTCAGCCTTGTCTTCCACATACTTGCTTTCCAGCCCTTCCATTTTCTCTATCACGTAGCTTAGTCCTGCTCGCGTGATGTCCTGTCTGTCTGCTAGCAAAATCTTCATGATTCTATCTCCTATCTTATTTTATGTTGTTGATGACAAATATGATTTCTGATGGTCCGCTTCCAGACCATCAGAAATTGATTAGAACGTCATGAGGAATCCCATACGGATGCCCCACTTGTCTACATTAGGATGATTCAGGTAATTGATACGGCGCACATAATCAATTCCGAAGAACTTGAAGATGTTGTGCACGCCAGCCACTAATTCCCAATATGGAGTATCACCAAAGGTGTAAGAGTTGTTTGGGAACTTGAAGAGAACATCATCGTTCGGATTCTTCAGCGGATTGTTCTTATCCGTAAGTTGTCCCCAGACTCCCTTGGCTGCAATATATTCACGCCACTTGAGCTTTTTGATGAGCGGAATACGATTGAGCAGCTTGCCGTTCATATCCCAGGCTACAGACCAGAACACCTGACGGTCGCTCAGGAATTCCCAGTCTTTCATCATACTGATAGTGGCCTCCTGTTCGAAGATAGAGAGGTTGACAGGTGGCTGGATAAGCATGCTGAATGGCACCTTGTTCCATTGCATCTTACCCACAATATTGAAATCGATGTATCCGAAGCTTCCCAACCATTGGCGCTTGTAAATGCCCAGGCTAGTGATGTTGCTCTTATACTGTCCACCCATAAAGCCATCGAGACCCGTCGTATGGCGCAAGCTGAGCTCAGGACTATCCAGATTGATAGGCAAGCGCTGCTGCTTGGTATTCACATAGGTAACACCAGGATTGTAATTGAGTCCTGCCGAAACCTCCGTGGTACGGATTTTCTTTACTTCTTCGCCCGTGTTCACCTTATAATAACGCAGATTGCCCACGGTACGGTTGCTCTGCCAACGTATATTCGTATCGAAGCGGAAGCCCCAATCGGTCTCGTAGACAAAGCCCAGCTTCTGGCGCTGGTAGAGATACATCTGATCCTGAGTCGTGGCACGAAGGGTCATGAAGAAGTTGTCCTTGTTGTGCAACAGGTTGTCATCAGATGGAGAAGTAATATCATGTCCCACCTCGAAGGTCAGGTTGCGCATAGGGAACTCGAACGGACTGTTTTTCTTCTTGTTGAAAGAATAGGTCAGCACATGACCATAATACCATTCATGACTCTTCAGACCATAGGCTCCGTAACCATTCCAGAAGAAATGAGGATTGAGAGCAGCCATCGTACGACCAGCCAGACGCAATCGGATTCCATCCACGAAGTTGTTGGAAAGGAACGTATTGATAGGTCCCAAGTCGAAATAACTTCTGTTTTCCTTATTCTCCTCGGTCTTCTTGGCATGAGCCACCTCAACATAGTTCTCCATCAGGGCTCGCACACCCAGGATAATGTACTTGAAGCCCTTGGAATTCTCCATACGATGAATGAAACTATCCATCGACGATTCGCCCTTCGTAAGGCCTACCTGTCGGTATTTATTCCAGTAAGCCTCATCACGGTTCATGGCGTCCATATCGTGCCTTATCTTCGCCTTACCCTTGAACAGTTGCTTCGGCAGTTCATCAAAGGCATAGTCGGAGAGTCGCGTATTTCTTACCACCAGCAGGTCCTGCAACAGATTATTGATGTGCATTTCTGCCACCATATCATCCTTGGTCAAAACCCACTCGCCATTATCCAGCTTCGTAAATTCCTGCTCTATCTTCATATCCTTCACCCAATTCACATCACTATTGTGAGGCATATAAAGATTACATTTCTTTACATGCAGGGTGCTGTCGGCAAGCACATAGAGCTCTCCACGGAATCCGAAGTCCTGACTGTTGGCAGGAATAAACTGCAGATGATAGCAGAGATCGCGCTCTACATAAACCGTATCCTCTATATAATAATGGTAGAAGGAAATGGCTGTCCTACCGATAGGAGAAGGGAACGGATATTGCAGGAGGCGCACATAATCATCGTAGATATCGACATCGGTAAATACATCCTTGAGAACAGTATTGATGATTTCACCCGTCTGAATCACCTGACCGATACCATTACTCTGCTGACCCTTGATAATATCTTTCTCGCTCTTTGGATCCTTGCGGTAGATATGCTGCGAAACCGTCTCGTTGACCTGCACAGGCAAGGTCAGCTTATCATTATAAGGCGATTTCTCCACCTGGTCCAACAGATACTGACGCTTGCTGAAGAACTTGCCCTCCAACTGTTCCTTGGTCAAATCGTTGAGCGCCAAGGTTAACTTCTGATATTTATCAAACTGATAATAATCATGATTGGACAGATTGCTCTTCTTCTTGGCAGCAATCACACGTCGCATCAGCTCTACGGCAGGATTTTCCTTTCTTTTGTACTTACCTTTCTTCGATTTCACCACCACCTCGTTGAGTCGGCGGCTATCATCTTTCAATTTCACTTCCAGAAAATTGAGCTTTTCGCTAATCTTCACAGTCTGTGACTTATAGCTGAGGGCACTCACGGTAAGCACCCATTCGGGATGCTTCTCGATGGTAAACTTACCCTCTCCATCACTTGAAACGGCAATCTTGTGTCCCTTATATTGCACGCTAGCATAAGGCACGGCAAAGCCATCCTCGTCGATGACGCGACCGCTGATTTTCTGCTGTGCAGCCATCTCGAGCGCACAGACCATCAATGTAAAAAACAACAAGAATGATCTTTTAAAATTCATATCCTTCATTAACCTCTTTCTAATAATACCTTATTTATATAATAAGCCATATTTAAGCTCTTTTGGGCTTCATTTGTGGCTTTTTTCCGAATTCGGATGCAAAGATATACATATTATTCTGAAAATAATCGAAAACTATTTGGATATTTTAGTTTTTTAGCGTAATTTTGCAACCGAATTACAAACAATCAAGCAAAACGAATAGAAATTAGGCAAAAAATGAACAATAAAGGAAATCTAACCAATGAACGCCCTCCGCTGCTGCCCGTCATCATCGGAACGGGCTTCGGAAGCGGCTTCTGGCCTTGGGGACCAGGCACGGCTGGTTCAGTCTTGGCCACCCTTATTTGGGCATTGATGGCTTACCTCGGTGGCTTCAACGGAGAAACGCTGCAAAGCATCACCTTTTTTCTGGTCATCCTCTCTACCCTGCTAGGAACCTGGGCTACAGCCCGACTTCAGCCTTACTGGGGAGAAGACCCAAGCCGAGTAGTAATCGACGAGATGGCTGGCGTATGGATTCCGCTGTCCCTAATTACGCCATTTACTACCACAGGAGCACCCAAGGATGCCTGGTGGTGGGCTTTGGTTGCCTTGGTTCTTTTCCGCTTCTTCGACATGGTGAAGCCGCTTGGCATCAAGTGGCTAGACCGCAAAGAGGGAGCCTTCTATGTCATGGCAGACGACCTGCTGGGTGGATTCTATGCAGCCGTCGTCATGCTGATTGCCAAAATCATATTTTTATGGGTAAGATAAAGCAGGAACTGGTAACCTTCGGAAAAGCTGAGCTGACAGCATCAATAGCCTCGATAGTAGACTTCGGACTGGCTTTCTTCCTCTCCGACATCATCGGAATATACTACGGACTAGCCAATGCCCTGGGCGTCATGAGTGGCGGAATCACCAACTGCACCCTCAACTACCGCTACGTATTCGGCGACTCCAAGCGCAAGAAGAAGAGCGTGGCATGGCGATATTTCATCATCTGGGCCTTGAGCTGGACACTCAATTCGGGCGGTACCATCGCCTTGACAGAAGCCATCAACCTGCATGAACACGTCAATATCCACTACATGATTCCAAAATGTGTGGTTTCATTTCTTGTAGCTGTGCTGGTGAATTATCCCGGACAGAGGAAATTCGTGTTTAAGAAAAAGGATGAAGAAGAGATTCCTGAAGGAAGGAATCCTGAAGACCTCCAATAAGAAGGGAAAAAGAATATTAGGAAATTACAAATGACAATAAACAAATGAATTACAGAGATTTCTTACAAAAAGTAATCTACGTGATGATCAATCCGCTCATCAAGGCGATGATAAAGATTGGAATCACGCCAAACATCGTGACGCTGGTAGGTTTTATCGGCAATATTTTTGCTACCTGCTTCTTTATTGACGCAGCGTGGATTCTGGGAATGGGCGGAGTCAACAGCGACCCTACCCTGATGACTGTCGACACCAGCGACTATACTTATGCCGACTGTATGACTCTCATCGGATGGGGTGGATTTATCATTCTTGCCTCTGGTCTCTTCGATATGATGGATGGAAGACTGGCCCGTATGAGCGGCAAGAGCAGCCTCTTTGGTGCACTTTGGGATTCTACGCTCGACCGTTACAGCGAGCTGGTCAGTCTCTTCGGCATCTGCCTGGTCTTCCTCCTTACCGACAAGGGCGAATGGTTCTGGATGGGCGTAATGACTTTTGCAGCCATGACGGGTTCCGTGATGGTAAGCTACGTTCGTGCCCGTGCTGAAGGTCTTGACATCGAGTGCAAGGTAGGATTCATGCAACGCCCGGAGCGAGTAGTAGTTACTGCCGTATCTGCAATCGTTACTGGCATTACCGGAGATTTATGGTGGTTGGCGAGCGGCATGATTCTCATCGCCATTCTTGCCAACATCACAGCATTCTGGCGCATCGCACATTGCTATCGAGTAATGAAAAAAAAATAAGAGAAAGTGTTTAGCATATATTTAATCATTCTATTGGTCGTGCTGATGGCTTGGAAGAAGACCCGCAACTTTGCCATCTACTTCCTGCCTTGGTTCCTCTTCGGAATCATCTACGATTCGATGCGCCTTTACCCGAACTATAAGGTAAACTCCATCGATGTAGTTCATCTGTATGAAGCAGAGAAATATCTCTTTGGAATAGCAGCCACTACAGCTGCCGAACTGCAGGCTGTAGCCGACCATACTAGCCTCATGATACCGGGTGAATACTTCAAGGTTCACAACTGCGGAGTAGCCGATTTCATGGCGGGCATTTTCTACCTGTGCTGGGTACCGGTACCTATCGCCTTCGCCATTTATCTCTACATCAAGAAGCAGTATTCCTGGTTCAGACGATTCTCATGGGCTTTTCTTCTGGTAAATATCATTGGCTTTATCGGCTATTATATTTATCCGGCAGCTCCACCTTGGTATGCGATGAACTACGGTTTCGAACCGGTTCTCCACACCCCGGGTAATGTGGCAGGTTTAGGAAGATTTGATGAAATGACGGGACTTTCCATCTTTCATGGACTGTACGGCAAGAATGCCAATGTATTTGCTGCCGTTCCCAGCTTGCACGCAGCCTATATGTTCCTCACTACCATCTATGCAGTAATGAGCCATAAGCGTTGGTACACGATAGCCCTATTCGCTTTTATCTGCTTAGGAATCTGGTGGACAGCCGTTTATTCCGGCCATCATTACATCATCGATGTCATCTTGGGCATCCTCACCACCCTTATTGGTGTAATTCTGATGGAACTGGGAGGCTTGAAGGGCTTTCTGGGAGAAAGAAAGAACATACGGTATTAGGAAATAAAACAAAGCGCCTGACTCAGAATCAATTATCTAAGCCAGGCGCTTTTTATCTTAAAATCGTATTTTCCATACAGTTTTATCTTATCTAACCATCACCTTACGGTAACATCTGCGACGACGATGCTGTTCGCTTTCCAGATATTGCCATTGGCTCTGTACACCTTTGTTGCTTTCCATCTGTGGCATAGCCTCAGCCCATTTAAATCCATAACGGTGATATTGCTCGATAAGATCGGCAAAGATCAAGGCATTGGCTCCCTTGGCACGATACTCAGGCAATACACCTATCAGGAGTAAATCTACCGTATCTGTGGCATGAAACTTCAGTACTTTCAGAATTTTCAACCATCCCCAAGGCAACAGTTTGCCATTTCCTATCTTCTGCAAAGCATCGGTAAAAGAAGGGAAAGATACGCCAAAACCTATTAATCTATTGCCATCATTACCATCTACGACACCCGTAACCAGATTCAGATCTGCCTTCTTGATATAATCATTTACATACTTATCTATCTGACTGTCCGTGAGTTGCTGAAAATCATAAAGGTCTTTATAAGTTTCGTTTACAATATGAAACACCTCTCGTCCCATACCACCCTTAACCAACTCTCGGGAAGTAAACTTATGCACATGCAGATTGTATCTTTTCTCTATCATCTCTGCAGTTCTGGCAAACTTGGCCGGGGTTTCCTCAGGCACCTTGATGCGATATTCCAGCCAGTCATTATCCTTCTCATAGAACGACATGGCTTCCATGTGGTTCTTATAATAAGGATAATTATAATTGATATACATGGTAGATTTATGATGGAATCCCTCGATGAGCAATCCTTCACGGTCCATATCCGTAAAGCCAAGCGGTCCTACGCACTCAGTCATTCCCTTTGTGCGTCCCCAAGCCTCAACAGCATTTAATAAAGCCTGCGATACTTCTAAATCATCCACAAAATCAAACCATCCGAATCTCACCTGCTTCTTATTCCATTGTTCATTGGCACGGCGATTGATGATGGCAGCAACACGACCCACGATACGCGCCTCACCATCTACAGCCAGAAAATACTGCGCCTCGCAGAATTCGAAGGCAGGATTCTTGCGCTTACTCAACGTATTCATTTCATCAAAGCGCAAGAAGGGAACAGCAAATTTATTGCCCTTATACAGTTCATAATAGAAGTTTACGAAGGCACGCAATCCCTTTCGGGTTGTTACTGGTATTATTCTTATATTGCTCATTACAGTTTTTACTCGATTATAATCAAATTCTGATCAGTATAATTAGTCCGTTTTATATAGCTATTCAGTCCGTACATCTTGTATTACAAGAAGATAGAGAACTACAAAACGTCTGCAAAAGTACTACATATTTTTGACAGAGGCAAGTTTTTAGTGCATTTTTATTAAAAAAGTTCACATAAATCCCATTATTGGGCGATAATCGAAAATAAAATAGTACCTTTGCATGGTCAAAAAAAGAAGAAAACAGATATTTCACAATGAAGAAAACAAGAGATAATTATACATTCCTGACCGAAGCTCCTGTGCACAAGGTTGTTTTCACGATGGCGATTCCTACCATCATCAGCATGCTGTCTACGAGTATGTACAATCTCGCCGACACCTATTTCGTGGGAAGCATCAATACCCAGAGCGTAGCGGCTGTGGGAATATCGTTTGCCATGATGGCGGTAATACAGGCTGTTGGCTTCTTCTATGGTCATGGAGCTGGCAATTATATCTCTCGTAAGTTGGGCGCAAAAGAGGAAGAAAATGCCAGAAAGATGGCGACAACAGGCTTTGTATTGAGCTTTCTCACAGGTTTGGTCATCGCAATACTGGGTCAGCTGTTTCTTACTCCACTCTGCCTTACCTTGGGCTCTACTCCCACCATTCTTCCCTATACAGAGCGTTATCTGGGCATTATCCTGTTAGGGGCTCCTTTCATGACCACTTCGCTCACTCTCAACAACATGATGCGTTTCCAGGGCAACACGATGTATGCGATGAAAGGCATCATGTCGGGCGTATTGCTGAATCTGATTCTCGCCCCTTTGCTCATTCTCTACTTCGAGCTGGGCATTACGGGTGCAGCCATCGCCACTCTCATCAGCCAATGTTTCGGTTGCGCCATCCTCTTCTGGATGACGCACAAGGGGCAGAACATCCGAATCCACCTTCGCTACTTCACACCTAGCAAGGCTTATGCCAAGGAAATCATCTTTGGCGGAACCCCTTCCCTGTCAAGACAAGGCTTGGGAAGTATCGCCACCTTGGTATTGAATGTGGCAGCGGGAGCTTACGGAGATGCTGCCATTGCCGGCATGAGCATCGTCACCCGCATCTCTTTCTTTACCTATGCTGTGGTAATCGGATTGGGTCAAGGATTCCAGCCTCTCTGTGGTTTCTGCTATGGAGCCAGACTATACGCCCGCGTCAAGGAAGCTTTTTATTACTGCATCAAGTGTGGCACCATATTCCTGGCTATCTGTGCCGTGATTGGCTTCATTTTCTCAGAGCCTATCATCGAACTCTTCCGTGATGACACCAAGGTAATAGAGGTTGGTTCCATGGCTTTGAAATGGCAGGTTATCAGTTTTCCTCTAGTTGCCACCATCGTACTTACCAACATGCTGATGCAGACCATCCGCAAGCCTATCCGTGCCAATATCGTAGCTGCAGCAAGAAGCGGTTTGTTCTTCATTCCGCTCATCTTTATCCTACCCCATTTCTTCGGTTTGCTGGGGGTAGAAATGTGTCAGGCATGGGCAGACTTCTGCTCCTTTGCAGTAGCTATTCCGATAGCATGGAGTGCATTCAGAGATATGAGAAAGGTGTGAATGCCCATTCTTTGTTCTTTGAAAAAGTCATGGGATTATTAGCAAAAATCATAGCTGTCTTTTGGTTTTTTTGAAAGATTTTTGTAATTTTGCAGGCTGAAAGAAAGAAGAGAAATGAAGAAAGCAAAATATAGTATCGGACTAGATGTTGGCTCTACAACAGCCAAAGTTGCCGTTATCGATGGCAAAAAAAACTTGATTTACTCAAAATACGAACGCCACAACGCTCGTGTCAAAGAACTTGTGTCTCATTATTTCGATGAGATTAACCAGTTGATAGGCGATACAAAGGTAAATATCTGCGTTACGGGAAGCGTGGGCATGGCAACGGCAGAACAGCTGCAGGCTGAGTTTGTTCAGGAAGTAGTGGCAGCATCGGTTTATGCCCGTAAGGCTCATCCTGAGGCAAAGGCTCTCATCGATATCGGTGGAGAGGATGCCAAGGTTGTTTTCTTCAAGCCTAATGGCGGAATGGAGCTTCGCATGAACGGAAACTGTGCCGGAGGTACTGGTGCATTTATTGACCAGATGAGCGTATTAATGGGAGTAGACAACCAGAAAATGAGCCAGTTGGCTATGAATGCCCAACATGTTTATCCGATGGCAGCCCGCTGTGGTGTCTTCGCCAAGACCGATATCCAGAATCTCATGGCACGCAATCTTCCGGAAGAGGATATTGCAGCTAGTATCTTTCATAGCATCGCAGTACAAACTGTGGTGACGCTTTCTCACGGCATCGACTTCGAGGCTCCTATCCTGCTTTGCGGTGGTCCGCTGACCTTTCTCCCAGCACTCCGCAAAGCATTCTGCGACTATATGCAGCTGTCAGAAAATGATTTCATCGTATCTGAAAATAGCAATCTGATTCCTGCGCTGGGATGCGCCTACCGTAATTCTCCCACAGATTCCGCAGATTCTACAGATGCTTCTGATTCTGACGGAATCCAGCTTTCCATACTCAGAAAGCGCTTACATCAGGAAATAAAGGTTGAGTGGAACAGTAGCTTGGAACCTTTGTTTAAAAACGAAATGGAGCACGATAAATGGCTCCAGTCAAAAGCAAGATTCGCTACCGAAACCCATCCTCTGGCAAAAGGTAAGCAGCAGGTAGTTATCGGTATTGATTCCGGCTCCACTACGACCAAGATTGTGGCAGTTAGAATGGGAAGCAATACGGATACAGATGCGAAATCTGCCCAAAAGGACAAGGGCGATATTGTCTTTACAAACTATCGTCTGAACCTAGGCAACCCTATTAAGGCGGTAGCCGATGGTCTGAACGCCCTGAAGCAGGAAGCAGAACATAGAGGGGCTGAACTGGAAATCGTAGGCTCTTGTTCTACCGGCTATGGCGAGGAACTGATTAAGGCTGCATTCGGACTTGACAGCGGCATTATCGAAACCATGGCACACGAACGAGCAGCTGCATCACTCATGCCTGACGTCAGTTTCATCCTTGATATTGGCGGACAGGACATGAAGGCTATCTTCGTAGAAAAAGGTGCTGTAGTTAGAATGGAACTCAACGAGGCATGATCTTCCGGTTGCGGAACCTTCATACAGACTTTTGCCAATAACATGGGATATTCTGTAGGTGATTTCGCCAAACTTGCCTGCCAGTCTAAAGCTCCTTGCGACCTGGGTACCCGCTGTACGGTCTTCATGAATTCCAAGGTAAAGCAGGTTCTCAGAGAGGGGGCTTCGGTGGCTGATATTTCTGCCGGAATCTCTTATTCGGTTATCAAGAACTGTCTTTATAAAGTACTGAAACTCCATGGTAACGAGAACCTTGGAGGAAAAATCGTCGTACAGGGTGGTACCATGAGAAACGATGCTGTGGTAAGAGCTTTCGAATTGCTGACTCATACCGAAGTGGCCCGTAGCAACATGCCGGAATTGATGGGTGCCTACGGCTGTGCACTCCATGCGGCAGCTGATTACCCAACAGAGACGAATGCCCGGAGCATTGACGACCTTCTGAATCTAGCTCATTACGAAACCAGGCAGTTGCAATGTAAAGGCTGTGAGAACCATTGCTATGTTTCTCGCTACACCTTCGCTGGTGGCAATAAGTTTTACTCGGGAAACAAGTGTGAACGGGTTTTCAACAACAAGGGTGCAAATGAGATAAAAGGTAAGAATATTTACGAATATAAATATCACTTACTCTTTGACGGTAAGGAAATTAAGCATTTTGATATCACAAAACGCCACATCAAGGTTGGTATCCCCCGCATTCTCAACATGTATGAGGATTTTCCGTTCTGGAATGCCCTGCTTCATGCAGCAGGTTTCGATGTCATTCTCTCTTCTGATTCAACCTTCAGCCAGTATGAAGGAGCCTTGAATACAGTTATGAGCGACAACATCTGTTTCCCTGCCAAGTTGGCTCACAGTCATCTCAAAGAGCTTAATGAGAACCCGGAGGTAGACCGCATCCTGATGCCATACGTAGTATATGAACACAATGACGACCCGAAAAATACGCTGAACAGCTTCAACTGTCCTGTGGTTTCGGGCTATAGCGATGTCATCAAATCGGTAATAGATCTGAAGAAACCGATAGATTCTCCAGTCATCAACTTTGCACAATCCAAGGCTTTGGAAAAGCAAATAGTAGATTATCTCAAAAAGTTGGGAATAAACAAAAAGACTGCCCAAAAAGCCTTGAGAGAAGCGCTCTATGCGCAAGCTGCCTATTCAGCAGAAATCAAGACGAAAGCTTGGGAGATTCTCAATCAGAACGAGGAAAAGCCTCGTCTTACCATCCTCCTGGCTGGTCGTCCTTATCATACAGACCCGTTGGTTCAGCACAAGTTGAGCGAGATGATTGCAAACCTGGGAGTTAACGTAATCAGCGAAGACATCGCCAGAGGCTCATCAGACAACAACGATGCATACAACAGCCAGCCAGAGACTTATCTTGTCAAGCAATGGGCTTACATGAACCGCATCATGAAGGCTGCGCAATGGGCAGCCGAACAGGGTGACAATGTACATTTCGTACAGATGACCAGCTTCGGTTGCGGACCGGACAGCTTTATCCAGGACGAGATTCGTGACATCATGAAGCGCCACAACAAGCCTTTCACGCTCTTGAAGATAGATGATGTCAGCAATATTGGTTCGCTGAAGCTTCGTGTCCGCTCGCTGATAGAAAGCCTAAAGGGAGTGAAGAGTGAAGAACGAAGAGTGAAAAATTCAACAGCAGCAGAAATTCAACATTCAACACTCAACACTCAACATTTACAGCAGACCAAGGTTTTCACCAAGCAGGATGTGCATCGCAAGATTCTCGCTCCGTTTATAACTGAGTATCTCACTCCTATTATTCCTCCTATCCTGAAGCTGATAGGTTATGATGTAGAAGTTTTGCCTATGAGCGATGAAGCTAGTGCAGAAATTGGCTTGAGATTCGCCAACAATGAGGTTTGCTATCCTGCAACACTCATCGTGGGCGACATCATCAAAGCCTTGAAATCAGGCAAATACGACCTCAAGAACACGGCTGTAGTAATGAGCCAGACGGGTGGACAATGTCGTGCAACCAACTATGCAGGCCTCATCAAACGGGCGATGATTTCCAACGGTTTCCAGGATGTACCATTACTCACACTAGGCGTGACAGCCTCGACAGGTGAAGCTTCCGGTTCTACGGATGATAAGCAAGACTATAATGAGCAGGATGGCTTCAACGTGCCTTGGCTAAAATACAGCCAGATTATCGTTACCGCTATTTTCTATGGCGATGCGATTAACGAGATGTACAACGCCTGCATCGCAAGAGAACGGAAACAGGGAATAGCCAAGGAATTACGGGATAAGTACATACGCCTCATCGACGAGCCTATCGCCCGAAACTCAGCAAAAGGTCTCATCAAGCTCCTGGAACAGGCTGCAGAGGAATTCAACCAGATGACCCTAGACAAGGATGTACCCAAAGTGGGCATCGTAGGAGAAATCTTCCTGAAGTTCAATCCTTTTGCCCATCAGTACCTAGAGCGATACATCATCTCTAAAGGCATTGAGGTAGTGCCTCCGCTACTCGCTCCGTTCTTCCTTCAGGAATTCGTGAATGTAGAGATACAGAAGCACATGCGACTGAATTGTACCAAGGTACCAGACTTCATCATCAAGGGTGCTTATCAGGCATTGATAGGCAGAAGATTGCGCCAGGTGAACAAGGCAGCCAGCAAGTTCCGCTACTTCCGTCCATTCACCAATATTTATGATGATGCGAAGGATGTGCAGGGATTGGTTTCTCTTGCAGCACAGTTTGGAGAAGGCTGGCTCCTGCCTGCCGACATCGTGGGTTATATCCGAGACGGAGTGAATAATATCATCTCGCTCCAGCCATTCGGCTGCATCGCTAACCACGTGATTTCCAAGGGAATCGAGAAACGGCTACATGAGCGTTTTCCTCAACTGAACCTGGTATCCCTCGATTTCGATTCGGGAGTTTCAGAAGTAAATGTCACCAACCGATTGCTGCTCTTTTTAGACAGTATCACAGAATAGAAGCAGGAAAAGCAGATTCGCCCAAAAGCTGAATCTGCTTTTTCTGTTTCGATTATTCTACAAAAAAGCAAAAAAAACAGCCGTCATTTTTTTGCAATTCAAGAAATAAATCGTATCTTTGCACACGAATTTTATTGATACATGAAGAAAATGAGTAAAGATACATTAACTCATCAGCTGACAGAGACCATCGACGAGCTTTCTTGCACCGATTCATTAAAAGGTCTCTTCCATCAGCACAGAGACGGAAATCCACTTCCTTCGGGCAAGGCGCTCGAAGATATCATCAATCTGTCTCGCTCCATCCTCTTTCCGGGATATTTCGGCAATTCTTCCGTAAATATCTCCACTATCAAATATCATATTGGAGTAAGAGTAGAGAAACTCTACGAGATGCTTGCAGAACAGATTCTCGCCGGACTCTGCTTCGCCAATGATTGCGAAACTGAGACACAGGCTGAACTACAGCATCAACGTGCCAAGGCTGGCGTTATCGCAGCAAAAGCCATCATGGAGTTTCCAAAACTTCGTAAAATTCTCGCCACCGACGTGGAGGCTGCCTATAATGGAGACCCTGCGGCAATGAGCCACGGAGAAATCATCTCCTGCTATCCTGTCATCAAGGCGATAACCAACTATCGTATCGCTCATGTACTTCACCTGCTCGGTGTGCCACTCATTCCTCGTATGATGACCGAATTGGCACATTCAGAGACCGGTATCGATATCAATCCAGAGGCTACCATCGGTCACCACTTCACCATCGACCATGGAACGGGTGTGGTAATCGGAGCCACCTGCATCATCGGCAACAATGTGAAACTCTACCAGGGTGTAACCCTCGGAGCCAAGAGTTTTCCACTCGATAAGGACGGCAACCCTATCAAGGGAATCCCTCGTCACCCTATCCTGGAAGACGATGTCATCGTCTATGCCAATGCTACAATCCTCGGTCGCATCACCATCGGAGAAGGCTGCGTAGTGGGAGCTAACGTATGGGTAACCAAGGATATGAAGCCAAAAACAAAGAAATATAAAAAAGAAAAACAAAGTTTATTAGATATAGAATTCAATAATGGAACAGGAATTTGAACTCATTGCCAAGACCTTTATGGGTCTGGAACCAGTCTTGGCTGAGGAGCTCACCCAGCTGGGTGCCAACAATGTACAAATAGGTCGCCGCATGGTATCTTTCACAGGCGACAAGGAAATGATGTATCGTGCCAACTTCCAGTTGCACACAGCCATCCGTATCTTAAAGCCTATCAAGCACTTCAAGGCTCGTTCTGCCGAAGAAGTGTATGATCAGATTCAGAAGATCAAGTGGGATGACATCTTGGACGTGAAGAAGACTTTCTCTGTAGACTCAGTAGTTTACTCAGAGGAATTCCGCAACTCACGCTTTGTTACTTACAAGGTAAAAGATGCTATCGTAGACTGGTTCCGCGAGAAGCAGGGCACACGTCCTAACATCAGCGTATCCAACCCAGACATCCGTCTTAATATCCATATCGCAGAAGATAACGCTACCTTGAGTCTTGACTCTAGTGGCGAGAGCTTGCACCGCCGTGGCTACCGCCAGGAGCAGGTTGAGGCTCCATTGAACGAGGTTCTGGCTGCAGGTATGATCCTGATGACCGGCTGGAAGGGCGAATGCGACTTCATCGATCCTATGTGTGGTTCAGGTACCATCGCTATCGAGGCTGCCCTCATTGCCCGTAACATCTCTCCAGGTGTATTCCGCAAGGAGTTTGCCTTCGAGAAGTGGAACGATTTCGATCAGGATCTCTTCGACATGATTTACAATGATGACTCTCAGGAGCGCGAATTTGAGCACCACATCTACGGTTATGATGTAGATATGAAGGCTGTAAATACAGCTAATCTCAACGTACGTGCTGCAGGTTTGACCAAGGATATAACGATTTCACAGCAAGATTTCAAGAACTTCACTCAGCCAGCAGAGAAGAGCATCATCGTGATGAACCCTCCATACGGTGAGCGTATCTCTACCCCTAACCTCTTGAATACCTACAAGATGATTGGCGAGCGCTTCAAGAAGGCTTTCGCAGGCAACGAGGCTTGGGTATTGAGTTACCGCGAGGAATGCTTTGAGCAGATTGGTCTGAAGCCATCTATCAAGATTCCTGTATACAACGGAAGTTTGGAATGCGAATTCCGCAAGTACGTGATGTTCGACGGTAAGATGAAGGAATTCCGCTCTGAAGGCGGTATTGTCAAGACCGAAGCCGAGAAGCGCGAAATGGCTCAGAAGCATCGTTTCAAGAAAGAGCGCGAGTTTAAGAAACGCGTAAGCGAGGAGACAGAAAACGAGGATGCAGACATCCGCAGCTTCCAGTTCCATAGCCATCGCCTGGAAGACTTTGAAAAGCGCCGCAATGAGATTCGCCGTGGCGGACGAAGCCACGATGATGATGACCGCAAGGGCGGACGCAGCTTCGGCGGAAAGCGTGGCAACGACCGTGACGACAAGCGTGGCGGATTCAAGGGAGACCGTCGCGGTGGTCGTGATTTCGGAGGAAAGCGTGGTGGCAAGCCTAGCTTCAACACCGACTTCGATGATGAGGATTAAAAACTACGCATCAAACTATACAAGACCTTGACGTGGCATTCTGCCACATCAAGGTTTTTATTCATTCAATCAACAAACAAAATAACAATGAATCTAAAGAATTCAATTTATAAATTATCTTTTGCAGCAATGATTTCCATGATGGCAATGAATGCAACCGAGATACAGGCTCAGGGCGTGGTTC
>ENA-ORPK01000964-ORPK01000964.1-human-gut-metagenome-genome-assembly--contig:-NODE-964-length-24679-cov-4.811688_pt1 | contig 24679 bp, 22 predicted proteins | sample MGYA00242139_ERZ509068 | MGnify/ENA primary metagenome ERZ509068 (study PRJEB26280, sample SAMEA2338687) | human gut metagenome | biome: human gut; feature: human-associated habitat; material: faeces... | reverse complement strand
CAACCATCCCTTCATTTCATTCAGGAATGTTTACACAATTAAACGGATACTCTCGGATACTTTTATATTATTGGATTATTAAAATATACGATCATAATTTTCACTATTTTTTCACTAAATTTCACTGAATAAAAAACACGCTTTTTATGCGTGTCGGAAGTTCGAACTGGCGGAGAAGTGGGGATTCGAACCCCAGCTGGGAGTGACCCCACTATCGGTTTTCAAGACCAACCCCTTCAGCCGCTTGGGTACTTCTCCGTGGTGGTCCATCGGTGGCTTGAACACCGAACCTTGCGATTATAAGTCGCACGCTCTAACCAATTGAGCTAATGGACCGCTTTAATGCCTAATTTGCTGTGGGCTGTCATATTATATCTTAATCTAGGCTTTAGGGAAGAAAAAAATAATGAAAAATCTTACCTATTGGTTATATTTGACTAAAAAATAGTTTTCTTACGATTGGTTTTGGCTCAAAATAATATAATCATGGACCAAATTAATATTTCATTTCCCTCGAATTATAAAGGCAAGGTAAAAGATAAATTAAGCATCAAGTCTAATTCAGTTATATTTTCTTTTTCAATTGGACTAGTCTTATTGGCAATAGGCTTATACCTATTTCTAAGGGATAAAGTTACGACGATTGCCCAAAGTCCTATTATCCCAATACTAGGATTAATTCTAATATTTTTAGGCATTTTAATAATGTTAACATCCCCATTTATTGGATTATTCAAGGGATATAACAAATATCTAAAAGGGAATATTAATATTAATCTAACTAAGAATGAATCTGATTCTTTTCCTTATTATTCCTATAGGATTTATTCAGGTAAATTTGAATCTAACGGCAATTTAAATAACATAGTTAAACTAAAAAGGGTATACGCATTGACATTAGAAAAAGGAAAGATGCTATATATACCTATTAATATATTGTCTAAGGAATCAGTTTCTTTCTTGGATGACATGGTTTCTATCTATAACAAGAAGGCAACTATTTCCAAATAGACTCAATAACTATTTTTTGACTAAAATATTGATTAATTGACTAAATTAGTTCTAAATTCGTTTTTTGTTTGTTAAAAGTTGCTTCTTGTATCATAATTGCAATTGTTACTCCTAGGAAGGTAATTTCATGAAACAAATAAGTAAGGAAAAATTGTTAGATGCAATTTCGAAGTTTGATTTTAAAGGGGAATTAATCCATTACGAATTAAATACAATCGGCCATATTAACGAAACATATTTTTTAACATTCAAGGAAAATGATGGCAAAGAAACTAGATACATCCTTCAACGTATCAATATCGATGTCTTCCCAAATGCTAAAGAATTAATGGCCAACATCGAAAATGTCACCAAATTCCTCCGCAAGAAAGTACTTTCTAGGGGAGGGGATCCAAAAAGGGAATGTCTAGAATTAATCCATACTTTGGACGAAAAACCTTACTATGTCGATGATAGCCATAATTTCTATCGCGGCTATGTATTTATCGATCCTAGTGTCTGCTATTGCTCGATTGATAATAAAGAAATATTCAAGCAAGCAGGAATAGCCTTTGGTTCTTTCCAAAATGATTTAGCAGATTATCCTTCTTCCACCTTATTTGAAACAATTCCTGATTTCCATAATACCCATAAAAGGATGGAAGCCTTCTTATCTATATTAAATAAGGATAAGGTGAATCGTGCTTCTAGCTGTAAAGATACAATAAAAGGATATCTAGACAATAAAAAATATGCCGAGATTTTCTTTAAATTAGATAAAACCAAATATCCATTAAGAGTTACCCATAATGACACAAAATTAAATAATGTCTTATTCGATGGGGATGGCAAACATGCAATATGTGTCATAGATTTAGATACAGTCATGCCTGGATATGCGATGAATGATTTCGGCGATGCGATTAGATTTGGGGCCAATTATGCTGGCGAAGATGAAAAAGATTTATCCAAAGTCGGCTTAAACCTAGAATATTTCAAGTCTTTTGCAGAAGGATTCCTCTCTAAATGCGGTTCTTCTTTGACTAAAGACGAAATAAGTTACCTCCCATATGGGGCAATGATCATGACTTATGAATGTGGTTTGCGTTTCCTAAGCGATTATCTAGATGGGGATAATTATTTTAGGATTGAATATGAGGACCATAACTTAGTTAGGGCCAAAGACCAACTTGCCTTGTTCATGGATATGAAAAAGAAAAAGGCCGAGATGGATAAAATAATCGCTGATTTAGTTAAATAGTTAATTTAAATTAATCAGATCATATATTTTGTAGTATCCTTATTGACATGGATGCTTTAGGAACTTCAATTTTCTCATTAACAATAATATTCGCCGCAACTACACTTGGCTCGGCATTGGTCTTCTTTTTCAGGAAGAATTTTTCCGATAAGGTTGGCAACATAATAATCGGATTAGCCTCTGGAATTATGATTTCTTCTTCTATCTTTGGTCTTCTTTTACCTTCAATGGAAGAAGCTAGCAAAAGTAGTTACTTGCCTTCTTATTTAAGTTTCATCCCTACTGTAACGGGATTTATATTGGGTGGCCTTATCCTTTATCTAATGGATAAGCTCATCCCTCATTTGCACTTAAGTTCAAATGAAGAAGAAGGGCCGAGATCCAGTTTATCTAGGAATGCCAAATTCTTTTTTGCCGTTACTATACATAATATCCCTGAAGGAATTTCAATTGGTCTAGCTTGTGGGCTGGCATTAGCTAATCCTAATGATGCTAGCCATATCGGGGCTGCTTTAGCCTTGGCTATAGGTATAGCAATCCAAAATTTCCCAGAAGGAGCGGCTGTTTCTATACCTTTATTAGAAGAAGGAGTATCTAAACCAAAAGCCTTCCTATTAGGTGCAGCTTCAGGTATAGTCGAACCTATTTTTGGCTTATTGACCGTATTTATTTCTTCTTATCTAGGCGTAACTCTTCCATATTTACTTGCTATTGCGGCAGGGGCAATGATTTATGTAACAATCGATGAATTGCTGCCTGAAGCAAGAAAAGGGAATTATGTGCATTATGGGCTTTGGTCGTTTATGATCGGCTTTGCAATTATGATGGTTCTAGAAATGGCTTTATAGCCGTTTTTTATTATGTAAATACCTTGAAAGCGGTTTCAGTAACGATATATCGGTAAAAATATACTTAAACTATTTACAATTGTTTTTTAAATCGTTAATGTTTTATCGGTAACTTGAAAGAGTTAAGAAAGGAGAGAAAAAGAATATGAAAACATTCTCCATGAATCAACTAGGCAGATATCCAATCTACCTGAAATACTTCAAGGAATTATCCGATGAAGGAGTGGAGACAATTTCTTCTCCTCGCATTGCTGCCAAACTTGGCTATAGCGAGGAACAAGTAAGGAAGGATCTCCAAAATGTCTCGCTAGAACCAGGACGTCCTAAAAAAGGTAGGTCATTAAAGCAACTTATCGAAGACATAGAGACTTTCCTAGGTTATAGAGATTCTACTTCAGCCGTAGTAATTGGAGTTGGTCATCTTGGCCAAGCCCTTCTAAATTTCCCTTCCTTCAAGCAAATGGGGTTAGAGATACTAGCTGGGTTTGATACGAATACTAGCCTAGTAGGAACTAGTATCGGAGGAAAGCGTATCTTCTCTCTTAATGAACTCAAGACTATGTTGCCAAGGCTAAACGCCCATATTGCAATCATTACTGTTCCAGCTAGCGTGGCCCAGGAAGTTTGCGACCTTGCCATCTCTAGCGGTGCCAAGGCTTTGTGGAACTTTGCCCCAACACATCTAGATGTCCCAAGTAACATTGTTGTTGAGAATGTTAATCTTGCCTCATCTCTTGCCGTTTTGTCTCATAGACTCAACATCGCTTTAGCCAAACAGGAGGAAAAATAATGGCTACCATTAAAGAAACTAAACTTTCACCAGAAGAAGCTAAACAAGCCGCTATCAAGGAAGTTGATGAATTAGTCAAGAAAGGTTTGAAAGCCTTAGACGATTTCGCTTCCTACGATCAAGAAAAGATTGATTATATCGTCGCTAAGATGTCTGTTGCCGGACTTGATCACCACGGCATCTTAGCCCGTAAAGCTATCGAAGAAACCCATAGAGGTGTCTTTGAAGACAAGGCTACAAAGAACTTGTTTGCCTGCGAATATATCGTTAATAACATGCGTCACCTCAAGACTGTTGGAATCATTAAAGATGACCCAGTCACCGGTATTACCGAAATTGCTGAACCAGTTGGTGTTATCTGTGGTGTCACCCCAGTTACTAACCCAACTTCAACAGTAATCTTCAAATCCCTTATTGCCATCAAGACTAGAAACCCGATAATTTTCGGTTTCCATCCAAAGGCACAAGAATGCTCCAAGGCTGCTGCCATTGTCATGAGAGATGCTGCTATTGCAGCTGGTGCTCCAGAAAACTGCATCCAATGGATTGAACATCCTTCAATGGATGCCACTAGCGCCTTAATGAACCACCCAGGAATTGCTACTATTCTTGCAACTGGCGGTAATGCCATGGTCAAGGCTGCTTATAGCTGCGGCAAACCTGCTTTAGGTGTCGGGGCTGGCAATGTCCCTTGCTATATCGATAGAAGTGCCGATATCCCAGAAACTGTCAATGACGTTGTCTTATCTAAATCATTTGATAACGGCATGATTTGTGCTTCCGAATCCGCTGTCTTTATTGATGAACCAATCTATAAAGAAACAGTCGAAATGTTTAAGAAATACCGCGTCTATTTTGCTTCTAAAGAAGAAAAGAGGATGCTAGAGAAATACATGTTCGGCGTCAATAAGGGAGATGCTAATGTCGATCAAGCTAGACTTAATGCCGATGTCGCTGGCATGTCTGCTTATAACATTGCTAAGAATGCCGGATTTGAAATCCCAGCCACTTGCCAAATAATTGCCGTCAATTGCTCTGAAGTAGGTGTTTCTGAACCTATGTCTAGAGAAAAGCTTTCACCAGTCTTATCCGTCTATAAAGTCAAAGACTATAACGAAGGATTTGAAATGTGCGAAAAGATGCTTGAATTCGGTGGATTAGGACATTCTGCTGCGATTCACTGCAAAGAACAAGCTATGTCTGATGCCTTTGGCGATAAAGTCAAAGCCATCCGTATCATTTGGAATTCCCCATCTACCTTCGGTGGAATTGGTAATGTCTATAACTCCTTCTTACCTTCATTGACACTAGGTTGCGGTTCTTATGGCCATAACTCTGTTGCTGGTAACGTAAGTGCCATCAATTTGCTTAACATCAAGCGCGTAGGAAAAAGGAGAAACACCATGCAATGGTTTAAAGTACCACAAAAGATTTATTTTGAACGTAATTCCATCCAATACCTCCGCTCTGCTAAAGATGTCGGCAAGGTATTCATTGTCACCGACCACTCCATGGTTGAACTTGGTTTCTTAAACAAGATCATCGATGAATTGAACCAAAGAAGAAACCCAGTCACCTATCAACTATTCGCCGAAGTCGAACCAGATCCAGATATCACAACTGTTAGACGTGGTGTCGAATTGATGAAGCAATTTGCCCCTGATACCATTATTGCCCTTGGTGGTGGTAGTGCCATGGATGCTGCTAAAGGTATGTGGATATTCTATGAACATCCAGAAGTCAATTTCGATGACTTGAAGCAAAAATTCATGGATATCAGAAAGAGAGCCTTCAAATATCCTGAACTTGGAAGAAAGAGCAAACTCATCTGCATCCCAACAACTTCCGGAACTGGATCAGAAGTCACTCCATTTGCCGTTATCTCCGATAAGAAGAACCTCAAGAAATATCCTTTGACTGACTATTCTCTTACCCCAAGTATCGCTATAGTTGATCCAGAATTTACAACTAACATCCCAGCTAGATCTACCGCCTATACCGGTATGGACGTCCTTACCCATGCTATCGAAGCCTATACTTCTGTCATGGCTAGTGATTATACCGATGGATTGGCTCTAGAAGCCATTAAGCTTGTATTTACCTATCTTCCACGTGCAGTTAAAGATGGTAGACATGACTTAAAGGCTAGGGAAAAGATGCATAATGCCGCTACTATTGCCGGTATGGCCTTCGCTAATGCCTTCCTTGGAATCACTCACTCCATCGCCCATAAGATGGGTGCTGAATTCCATACAATCCATGGGCAAACCTGCGCAATCTTGCTTCCACATGTCATTAAATATAACGGTACCCAACCAACAAAACTCTCCGTCTGGCCAAAATATGAAGAATATCAATGCGACCAGAAGTACCTTGAAATCTGCCGTACCCTTGGCTTAAAGGCCTCTACTCCAGAAGAAGCTACATTAGTTTTGTCTAAGGCTGTTATGGATTTAGGTAAGGAAATTGGCATCGATATGAATTTTGCCTCCCTAATCCCTGATGAAGAAGTGTATAATTCTAAATTGGAGGAAATAGGATACCTTGCCTATGAGGATCAATGCACCCCAGCCAACCCAAGGGAACCCCTTGTCGAGGACATGATCCAAATCATGAAGGATGCCTATAAAGGTAATTAATGGAAAAAGTCGAAGTTTCTATCTGCGTCGGAAGTTCTTGTCATTTAAAGGGATCTCGCGATGTAATTGAAGAAGCTAGAAACCAAATAATGCGTTTCGGGCTTAACGATAAAGTTGAATTGAAGGCTGCGTTTTGTCTAGGCCAATGCGGTCATGATGGAGTCACGTTTAAAATTAACGGAGAAATCATCACTGGCATTACCAAAGATAAAGTTGCATCTTTGTTCGAGGATACTATCGTCCCATTAACTAAATAATTAATAAGGTGGCGAATTTATTCGCTGCCTTATTTTCTTTCTAGGTGAATTTATGCATGTATTAACAAGTAGAGAAAACGATTGCCGCAGCTGTTATAAATGTATTAGACACTGCCCAACCAAATCAATATCGTTCCATGATGGGCAAGCTTCCATCATCTTTGATGAATGCGTACTTTGTGGGAGATGCTTTTCAGTTTGCCCCCAATCTTGCAAAGTAATTAGGGATGACAAGCAAAAAGCCCTTGATTTAATTAGAAACAATAAATGCATTGCTTCAATTGCCCCTTCATTTAGCTCTTCTTACCATGGTGTTTCTTTTGAAAGTTTAAGGAAAGCCTTATTAGAGTTAGGCTTTATTGATGCAGAAGAAACTGCTATCGGGGCCACGATTATAAAGAAGCAATATGATGAATATTGTTTAGATCCAAGCCACGATGTAATTATCTCTACTTGCTGCCATAGCATTAATTTATTAATAGAAAAACATTACCCATCCTTATCTAATTGCTTGGCTCCATTTTTGTCTCCAATGCAAGCCCATTCTTTTGATATAAAGAAAAGATATCCTGATGCAAAAGTCATATTTATCGGGCCTTGCATTGCTAAAAAAGATGAAGCCGATAGATATAAAAATCCTGATTGCGTCCTTACTTTCCTTGAACTAGACGAATTATTCGCATCTAATAATATTAAAGTAGAGGCAAAAGAAGGGACTAAAGAAGAACATTCGAAAGCTAGGCTATTCCCGATTGAAGGGGGGATATTGAATACAATGGAGAAATCTTCTCCTTCTAGGCAATATCTATCTTTCTCTGGTATGGATGAATGTATAGAAGTACTTGAAAACATTGCTAAAGGAGACGTCCATAATTGCTTTATCGAGATGTCTAGCTGCGAAGGTAGCTGCATCAATGGACCTGCTATTGAAAAAGACAAGAAGGCTTTAGTATCTTCTATATTGGAAATTAAATCTAGTGCCGGGAAACTTGATTTCAAGACTAGTGAATACAAAAAGGAAGAACTAACGAAGAAATTTACCCCTGTCTCACTTCCTGAGGCTAATTTTAGCGAGTCCCAAATCCAAGAAGTCCTATTTAAATTAGGCAAATATACCAAAAAGGATGAACTAAACTGTGCTTCTTGCGGTTATCCTACTTGCAAAGAAAAGGCGAAAGCTGTCTTAATGGGCAAGGCTAATCTAGAGATGTGCCTTCCTTTCCTTATGGAAAAGGCCAAATCGTTTAATGAAGATATAATCGAGAATACTCCAAATGGAATTGTCGTTACTGATGAAAATCTAGATATTCAGCTAGTAAATCCTTCATTATGCTCATTGCTAAATATCAGATCTAGCGATGTCATCGGTAAAAATATCGATACAATCTTACCTAGTGAATTATTCGCTTTGGCTCTAGGGAATGTCCCAACTAGATGTGCCCATATCACATTAGAGAAATATAACCTCTTCGTCGAGGCTTCTATTTCTTATGATTCTAGATATAAATCGGTCATGGGGATATTTAGGGACCGTACCCAGACTCATCTTGAACATGAACGTAGATTAAATGATGCAAAACAAACCGAGAAGATAACTAGGGAAGTCATCGAAAAGAATATGAGGGCTGTCCAAGAAATTGCCCAACTGCTAGGCGAATCGGCTGCCAACACCAAAATTGCCCTTACAAATTTAGCAAAGACTATCGATAAAGAAGATGGAAAGTAATACCGAACTAGAATATGGCTATCTCTCCATCAATCATAAGGGAGAGGAACTTTGTGGCGATCATATCCAGACAACAGCCGGGGAAGATGGATCGACTACTTTAGTTTTGGCTGATGGGCTTGGCTCAGGGGTAGTTGCCTCCATTTTATCAACATTAACTTCGTCAATGTTATCAAGGATGATTGAAGGGGGTCTTTCTATTGAAGAAGGGGCTAGGACTTTGGTCAAGACCCTTCCAATTGCTAGGGATAGGGGGAATGTTGCTTATTCGACATTCACAGTCTGCAAGATTGAAAAAGATTATTCTGCCGTTATCTATAATTTTGATAATCCTGAACCGATATTTATTCGCGATGGAATGGAAAAACATCTAAATTACGAAACTATCGAAGTAGAAGGAAAGATAATCAAGAAGGCATCGTTTTATTTTAAGGAAGATGATTGCCTTACCATTATTTCTGATGGAGCAGTTTATGCCGGAGTAGGGGAGTCGCTAAACTTTGGTTGGACTAGAGAAGAGATATCTTCATTCCTGACTAGCCTATATTCACCCTCGATTTCAGCCAAAAACCTCGCTTCTATCCTAGTAGACCATTGCGATTTGCTCTATAATCGTCGTCCGGGGGATGACACTTCCTCTTTAGTAGTAAGAAGAAGGGAAAGAAAGAAAGTATCATTATTAGTCGGACCAGCCACGAATAAGGACGATGATGAAATGATGTTATCGACTTTCCTAAATGATGATAATCCCCATATTGTTTGTGGCGGTACTACTTGTTCGATTGTTGCTAGATATCTTCATACCGATGTTGGGGGCGGTCTTGATTATATCGATGAAGAAATTCCACCAATTTCACATATTGATGGGATAGATCTTGCAACAGAGGGTATAATTACCCTGAACAAGGTATTGTTCTACGCTAAAGACTATCAAGATAAGAACAAATGCTATTTTGATTGGTCTTATAAAGAAGATGGGGCATCTAGGATTGCTAGATTGCTTCTAGAAGAGGCCACCGACATCAAATTCTATGTCGGATGTGCCGTTAACCCAGCCCACCAAGACGAAAGGTATCATATCTCCTTCAAGATGAAGATGCAGATAATCGATAACCTAGCCTTGAAACTAAAAGAATTAGGAAAACATATCGAAGTAAGGTATTTCTAGGGAGAAGGAAAATGAATAAATTTGACACTTTGGTACAAGAACTTAAATACAAGGTCTTAAAAGAAGTCGCGCTTAATTACTATAATGGGACATTAGATGAAAATATCCATGATATCCCAAAGGTTATTTCCCCTGGCCCAAAAGCCACGATGAGATGTTGTGTCTATAGGGAAAGGGCAATTGTAGAAGATAGAATCAAGCTTGCCCTTGGCGGAGATAAAACTAACCCAAACCTATTAGAAGTAATAGAGGCCGCTTGCGATGAATGTCCATTCGGCGGGATTACCGTTACTGATATGTGCAGGGGCTGTCTTGCCCATAGATGTGCCCAGAATTGCCACCGCAATGCAATTTCTTTCGGCGATGATTTAAGGGCTAGGATTGACAAAACCAAATGCGTTAACTGCGGACTTTGTGCAAAAGCCTGTCCATTCGGGGCTATTATCAATAAGAAAAGGCCATGCGAAGCTGCATGTAAGATCAATGCAATCCACCCTAGGGAAGATGGCATCACTGAAATCGATGAATCTAAATGCACTAGATGCGGGCAATGCTCATATTCTTGCCCATTCGGTGCGATTATGGACAAAAGCTATATCACTAAGTGTATCGATATAATGAAAGGGGCAGAAAACGGCAAGAATTATAAAGCCTATATGATTGTCGCCCCATCAATTTCAAGCCAATTCCATTATGCTAAATTAGGACAAGTAATAACTGGAATAAAGAAAATCGGCTTTACCGATGTTATCGAAGCTGCCTTGGGTGCTGATATGGTTGCACTTAACGAGGCTAAGGATTTAGCAGAAGAAAAATTCTGCACCTCTAGTTGCTGCCCAGCTTTTGTTAGATATGTCGAGACTAGCTTCCCTGAATTAAAGGGAAAGGTTAGCAAAAACTTATCCCCAATGGCTGCCATTGCTAAATATATCAAGCAAACTGATCCTACCGCCAAAACTGTATTTGTCGGACCTTGCATTGCCAAAAAGATGGAAATGTTTAGGGAAGAGAGTTCCCCATATATCGATTGTGTCATTACTTTTGAAGAATTGCAGGCTCTTCTAGATGCCCTTAATGTCGACTTGACCGCTTTAGAAGAAAAGCCATTAGACAATGCTTCTTATTTTGGCAGGATATTTGCTAGATGTGGCGGACTTAGCGATGCCGTCAAGGAAGCCTTAAAAGAACAAAATATCGACTTTGAAGTCAAACCAGTTGCCTGTAGTGGCCTAGATCAATGCAAGATTGCCCTTACCCAAGCCAAGATGGGTAGATTACAAGGCAACTTCATCGAAGGTATGGCTTGCCCTGGCGGATGTATTGGTGGCCCATCTTGTTTGACTCATGAAGTTAGAGATGCCGCTAGCGTTGATAAATATGGGCATGAATCAAAAGAAACTACAATTAAGGATGCAGTTTCTAATTCCATGGCCGATCCTTCTATCTGCGAGATTAAATAATGGAAAAACTAGATATTGAAAAACAAGCATTTGCCTCTTATTCCAATGTCGATTTGGCTTTGTGTGCATTCTTTAAGCAATTCGACAAGGGTATCCAAAAAGACGAATTCTCTTCTAGCGACAAGAATTTCTGCCGTGCGTTTGCCATGATTACCATGCAGACAATGATGGAAATTGCTTCTAGTTATGGGGGAATGAGTCATGACCAGGCCGTATTCTTCTATAATTTTACCAACAAGGAAGAAAGCGATTATCTACGTTATGTAGCAGAGACTAGTAACCAAAAGAATTCCTATGGCTATGATGATTTAGAAAAGCTAAATGATGTAGAACTTAAAATGATTTCTATTATTGGCAAGCGTAATTTTGAAGTGGTGGCTAAATTCATCTTCTCTTTGATTGAACTAGCTTCCTTCAACATGAAAGATAAATCCCCTTTGCCAGGATTAATTGGTAATTTAATTAATTTCTTTGATTTATTCGTATCATTGGATAACAAAGATGATTCCCCAAAAGATGATAAGGCAGCAGTTATATTATCAAATAACATGCTTAAGCCTCTTGGGGCGCTTCCAAAGCAAAAATAAGACAATTTAGGCTAGATGGGCTTTAAAAGGCTCTCTAGCCTTTTTATAATTTAGATATGGAAATTGATCACTACATGAATGAAGGTCCTTTATTGGACAAAGATGGCAATCTAGCTGAGCCTGGATATGCTAAAAAACTAGTTAAGAAGTATGATAGGAAGATGATAAATGCCCCCAAATTCCTAATTAAGGAATGGGATTATTATTATGTCGGCAATAAGGATAATGGGATTGCCCTTACTATTGCAGATAATGGCTATATGTCGATGCTTTCTATTTCCTATTTGGATTTTAATTCCAAAAAAGAAATAACTAGAAGCAAGATGGGATGGTTCCCTCTTGGCAAGATTAATATGCCTTCAAACTCAAGTGAAGGTGATGTCTCTTATTCATTAGGCAAAGTAAGTATTTCTTTTGTTTTAGAAGGAAATAAAAGACATCTAAAGGCTTATTACCCTAATTTTGATAAGAAGGGTAATTCGTTTAGATGTGATGTTATTTTGACTCCTACTATTGATGATACCTTAGTAATCGCAACTCCATTTAAGAAACCACATAGATTCTATTATAACCAGAAAATTAACCTCCTTTCTTCTGGAGGATATGCAAAAATAGGCGATAAATATATCGATTTGAATGGCTCGACTTATGGAGTATTAGACTGGGGAAGAGGGGTGTGGGAATATTCTTCTACCTGGTATTGGTCTTCTTTATCTTCTATTATGGATGGAGTCAAGATTGGATTTAATTTTGGCTATGGATTTGGCGATACTAAAGCTGCCAGCGAGAATATTATCTATTATGGAGATTCTTCTTATAAGATAAGGGAAGTAAGGATGGATATTCCTTTAAAGAAGAATGGCAATTTTGATTATCTAGGTAAATGGAAATTCCGTTCTCCAACTGGAGAAGTTGATCTTGAATTCACCCCTATTTTAGATAGGAAGGCAATTTCTTCTGCTTTGATTATTGAATCTAGGCAACATCAGGTATTTGGATTATTTAATGGAAAACTACTTCTAGATGGCAAGATGGTCATTGTTAAGGATTTATTAGGGTTTGCCGAGCGGGTCCATAATAGATGGTAATTTGATAATCGCTTTATATATCTACCCCGAAATTTTAACTGTACCCCAAATCCTAAAAATAGGTGGAGGGGTATTTTTATTTGTATTTTTGAAACTGTGCAAAATATTTACACGGTTTAATAATTTTATGTATAATATAGGGGTAAAAAAAGGAAAGTGCCTATGATTTGCAAATTTAGCCTAGAGAATTATAAAGCCTTTGGAGAAAGGGCAGATTTAGATTTCTTTGCCAATAAGAATATAAAAAGATTTGATTACAACTATCTTGATTATCTAGGATTGGATATATTGAAAACTATAGGAATTTATGGTCCGAACAATACAGGCAAGACATGCCTTTTGACTTCCTTAATTGATTTAAAGGTCTTGATGCTTAATGAACAACATTCTTCTTTTTCTAGTGCTTTTGCAAAAAAAGGTGAGATAACATCTTTTTCAATTGAATATCTAATTAATGGCAGGTTTTATAGATATTGCTTGGATTACGATAATTCAAGCCGTCAATATCTACATGAGAGTTTATTCTTGCTTGCTATTTCTGCGGTTTCTTCAACTAAAACAAAGATTTTTGAACGCACTTCTTCTTCGCTTAATTGGATTGATATGGAAAAAAGTCTTAAAAATGCGAATGTAATGAAACTTTTTTCGCCTTCTTTTCCGTTTATGATTGTTTTTAACGACGATGAAAATAGCCTTTTGAAGCAAGCCAAACAAGATTATTTAGATTTTGCCAATTCGATAACTTTCCTAAAAATGGATGAAAAAGTAGATATATCCAATACGATTAAATTAATTCAAAGCAATCCGAAGGCTGCTAAATTTATCAAGGAATTTGTCAAGAATTGTGATTTGCATATTAGTGATTTCGGTTTTGATAATAATGTCTATAGCGACACTCCTATAGATGATAAACTCCATAATGTATTAAACGATCCTTCCTTTAGCAAAGAAAATTTAAAGCTGTATAGTTTGCATAATGGATATAGGGTTCCATCGATTTTATTTGAATCGTCTGGAACTTTGAAATTAATCGCCCTTTCTGGCTATATTTATGATGCATTAAGCAATGGAAAAATCTTGGTTGTAGATGAAATTGATAGTTCCTTGCATCATATATTAACCAAGTCTATAGTCGCAATGTTTTCCAATATGCTTAATAAAAAGGCTCAATTGATATTCTCTACCCAAGATGCATTGCTTCTAGATTTGAAAGAAATGTTTAGGAAAGATCAGATATATTTAGTTGATATATCTAACTCTAGTTCAAGCAAAGTATCTAGATTGTCTTCATATACTTCTAGAGGGAAAAATGGAATTAGAGGGGATGAAGATATTGTTGAATATTATTTGAAAGGTCAATTTGGCTCAATACCTTCTCCGGATTTATTCTCATCTTTGGAGGAGGCAATTGGCAATGACTGACTTAGGAAGAAGAAAAAATATTTTGATTATAGCGGAAGGCTTCGAAGAAAAACCCTATATAGATAAAATATTGTCTTTTCCCAATATTGATAAAGATACTTATAATTTTGCGAAAGCCATTAATGTTAAGGGGAACGGTAATATTCCTGCAAGGTTTCAATTCGAAATTCAACGTGGCTTCTATGATGCTGTTTTGATTTTTTGTGATGCCGATAAAGGCAGCGAGCAGTTTTATAAACTTGTTTGCGATATCGGAAAGCATTTCTTTTCAAAGAAAGAGGATGCGATGGAGGTTTTTATTTTTGCTAATCCAGTTACCCTTCAAATTGTATTGTCTCATTTCGGGGATGTTAATTTAACTAAGGTGGGAAAGAAATCGAATGCCGCAGCAGTGGAAGACTTGACTGGAATTAAAAATTATGAGGCTAGGAAAGAGCAAATTTCAGAAATGATTAGTAAAATTCATTTTAGTTCTATTAATGAATTCAAAAGAAGATTGGCGAATATATCAACTAATTTTAATGATGTGCCTAGCACTAACTTTCTTACTTTCTTGGAAAGATTCGAAAGTAGCAATACTAGTTGGATTGACAAGATTGACAATCTTAGAAAATAGTAATTTTTAAAAATGTACTTGCACACATACTTTTTTAATTTGCTTTCAGAATAAATGTTTTTATAACATATAATAAGCTCAAACAAAAAGAGGTGTTGATATGAAAATAACTGCAACTGAATTAATGAAGAAATTAAAATTTATCGAAGAAGAATTAAATGATATTTATTCTGATGATAAAACAAACTCTACCGTCCTTATGGAAAAAAAGACCGATAATGATGGGAAAACTACCTATAATCCTGCTTTTGCTAATGAATATGATTTTGCTTCTAATAGAAAAAAGGTAAAAGAATTATTCAATGAAGAAAGAAAGATAAAGAATGTCTTAAATATATTCAATAACAATACTTTAGTAGATGGTTATGACTTCAATATAAATGAAGGGTTAGTTAGACTAGCCGAACTAAAGAAAGAAATTTCTACTTTAACAATATTAGCAAAGAAGACTCAATTCTTTTCTACTACAAATTATAATAGAGAGATTTCTGTCTATAAGTCTTGCTATAACATTGAAGATGCCAAAAACATCTTGAAAGAGACTCAAAAGGAATTAAGTGCCCTGCAAGTCGCTATCGATAAAACAAATCTAAATTCTTCAATCGAATTCTAATTTCTTTCCGTTTAGATATTTAGATCAATTCCTTTTAAAAAAGAAAAGCTAATAGCAAAATTGCTCCTGCTTCTTACTAGATTAAGTAGATTACGGTTATCCACTTATTCCTTGTGTGGGTCTTGCCTTAAATTGGCGTTATGTGAGTTATCTATACATAATTGAACTTTATAGCTAATAAAAACCAATTTGGCATAGATGGTAAGGTTCGTCTATGCTTTTTTATTTATTTTCCTTTATCTTACAATAATTTAGGCATAATATTTACTTATCTTTTCGGAGGAATTTATGAATAAGCCCCAACATAAAATTAGAGGATTTTCCTTTTTAAGCGAAACTTATGATACGGATAAAATCCCTAAGAAAACTAAATGGATTTTTTCTGTTGCATCCATTTTCCGTGATTCTAGCTATCAATTGATATCTAGTTTCCTTCTTACTTTCATGATGTATTCAGGTGTATTAGCCACCGGAAATGCATCCGGGCAATATACGCAGCAGATATTTGTAATCAATATAATCTTTATTGTTTGTCTTATTTGGGATGCCTTAAATGACCCGATTATGGGGGTATTAATTGAAAAAGTACATTTCAAAACCGGTAAATATAAACCTTGGATATTGATTGGAGGAATTGGTAATACGATTGTATTGCTATGCTTGTTCTTACTTCGTCCAACTGGATGGGCATATATAGTTTGCTTTGGCATATTCTATTTCCTTTGGGATTTTGTATTTACGATGAATGATTGCGCCTATTGGGCCATGCTTCCATCATTAACTAGCGATGAAAAGGAAAGAAATAATGTTACTACGATGGTATCGATATTTGTCTCCTTGGGCACTTTTGCAATGTATGGGGTGTGTTCGATATTGCCAACTGCTAAAAATTCTAGTTATATCTATGGCTATATTGCTATTCCTACCGCCATATTGTTCTTGCTTAGCCAATTAGCCATCTATTTCCTTTGCAAGGAAAAGAAAATAGACGAAACCCAATCCAAAGTAAGCGAGCAAGTAAAACTATCCGATATGTTTAAGATGCTAGGCAAGAATAAGCCTTTGCTAATAATTGTCTTATCGCTTCTATTTTATTATACAGCCTGTTCGTTAGTCGTATCTTTTGGCTCGAATTATTTCTATTTGTCTTATGGATATGGTGGAGAAACTGGTGGATCAATCATGCTTATATTTACCGTAATGTATGCATTAGGTACATTGTTATCCCAATTCTTATTCAAGCCATTAATCGATAAATTCAAACGTCAGACTTTATTGACCTGGACTTTCTTTATTGCTGTGGCCGCCTATATCATGCTTTTCCTAGTCGGATTCCCTATATTTGGCGATAAGCCACTTGCCTATAATCCAAATGCAGGAGGAGGATTAGGCTGGGCTTTTGGAGGAACTTTATCATTACTTTATATACCTCCATTGTTATTCTTTGGGGCTGAAGGAATCTATTACATGGTTCTAATCGTCATGCTTCAAAATACCATCGAATATGGCGAATATAAATATAATGAAAGAAAAGAAGCGGTTGTATCTAGCTGGAGGCCATTTACCGCCAAATTATCTAGTGCTATCCAAAAAGGAATAATATTAGTTACTTTCCTTTCGGCTGGCATTTATGGAGTTACCCAGCAAATATCTGAAACCCAATCTGAACTAGCATCTAAAACAGCTGTTAATCCAGATAATGCCGATCTATATGCGAATGAAGCTGCTACTAAGGTAACTTCAATTATCAATGAAGTGGCAAGGCAACCTAAAATCATCATGGGTATATGGATGATCGGGGCGACTATAATTCTATTAGCAGCATCTTACATCCTTGTCCATTTCTTCTATGAAATTGATGAAGAAAAATATGATTTCATGGTAAAGGAAATCAAGAAAAGAAAAGAAACTACCGTACAATAAACTTAATTTCTTTAGTCCCGAACTCTCCTTCTAATATGAGCTTAGCCTCTTCTTCTTTCTTGACTAGAGTAGAGGCAACATAAATAGAAGTAGATCCAGATTCTAGATTAATCATAGAAGGACCTAATAACCTAATAGGTCCTTTTGTTTTGACACTTATTGGGGAGAAATCATAAGGCAAGATATGGCCGTCTTGGTCAACTTTTTTAATATATACCACCCCTGTATCATAACTAGATTCATTCCTTAATATATATTTATTCGACCTGAAACTATATTCATAATGGTCAAAGCAAGAGAAACAAGTTACATCGACTTCCTTGTTATTTTTATATCCTTTGATGATGAATTTCCTATTTTTATCGCCCCATCCCCCAATATATTTGGTAAATAAATCTGATAAATCAGGGAAGGTAAGGTGATATTTGGCGATTATTAATCCAACCTTGATCTTAGCTTTAAATGAAAGATTATTGAATCCATCAAAACAGGCTTCGTTTAAGGCATCTTTTATCCATTTGGATTCTTTTTTATTAAATCTATCATCCTTGAATCTAGTCCCGATTAAATCATCGATGATAATTGGAGGATGCTTTAAGTTTGGGTAATTTTTGCTATTTGGATAGAAATTAGATACAAATTCATCCCCAATAGACAAAGAAATATAATCGCAGTTAGTAAGTACTAATATCCTATTTAATCTAGCCTCATCTAAATCGCCTGCATTAAACATTCCTAATGGATGGAGGATTATTCCATCATCTTGTTGGCTAGAATAGACGTAACTTACATCTTTTTCGTTCCTAAAAATAGAAGCCACCCCATGATGACATATGTTATCTCCTGAGCCAAAATCTCTTTTCGTGTTGTAATCAAAGGCGCACCAACATATCGAACCAAGGGAATCCTTATGTTTATAGGTATCGTCTAATATACGTAGATGCCTTAATACCCCTTCTTTAATCCTATAGATGGAATCAAAACTCTTAACAGGAAATGTATGTCCAGAATGTTCGGTTACCAACGAAGGTTTATTCTGGTTATAAGTAGAAGGTTCATCTAACCCATGATTAACGTTATTACAAGAAAAATCATTATAGGCATAGATATCTTCTTTTAGACTTGAACCCTTGAAATTCCTTACACCTAAAGAACATCTATAGGGATCTAGTTCCTTTTGGATTTTGTTTATCTTTCCATATAATTCATCATCATCCCTAGATTCATCTATCCTTAATCCATAGGAAATTAAGCAGGGGTGATTTCTTTCTTTCTTAATCATCCTAGAGGCAAAATCGATGCAGTTAGATTTCCATTTTTCATTTCCTATATGTTGCCAACCTGGTATTTCATCAACTAGAAGAAGCCCAATTTCGTCACATCTAGAAAGGAAGTGCTCACTTTCTGGATAATGGCTAGTCCTAACCAAATTGCAACCTAATTTATATTTAATGAAATCGGCATCTTCTTCTTGAAGTGATTTTGAAGCAGCCCCTCCGATATAGGGATATGTCTGGTGCCTATTCATTCCTATTAGCTTTATCTTTTTCTTGTTTAGATAGAAGCCATCTAGCTTAAATTCAATATCCCTAAAGCCAATCCTAATAGAATAAGTCTCTCCTTCATAAATAATATTGAAAGTATATAAGAAAGGATTTTCTAATGAATATGGGGTGATATTTTCTATAGTCAAAGAAGTTTCTTTGAATTCTTTTATTAACTTGTCATCCTTTTTAAGCTGGAACAGAGGTTTATTAATTGTCTCTCCAACATAATCGATATGGATATCTAATTTTCCAGACATGGAAGCATTTACATAAAAAGACGAAATATATCTATCTGGATAAGAATATAGATACATCTCACGGTAAATGCCTGCAAAGCAAAGATAATCAGTTAGATGTCCAAAAGGAGGGATATCCTTATCTTCATCCGAAATGACTACCAAAGTTAAGACATTGTCCTTTTTCTTTATAAGGTTAGTCAAATTAAATTCAATTGGAAGATAACCGCTAATTTGTTCTCCTACATAGTTTGAATTTATATAACACTTTACTTTAAGCATTGCCCCTTCTAGATGAAGTATCTTTGTAGGGAGAGAAGGATATTCATCATCAAAGATAATCTGGTATGTATAAGTTCCTTTATAATATTCATCGTTAAAATAATGATAAGAAGGGGATAATCTTGCCTGATGAGGCAAATCAACCTTGATACCTTTAAAAGGATTAATGTCAGTTTTGTCAAACCCTTCTTTAAAAGAAAGGGAATAATTTAGATTTTGTTTCATATGGACAAATTTTATCCTTATGACTTGCTTAATGCAAAAATTAATGACTTTATCTAAATAAAGTAGACATAATAATACATATGAAAAAGCAATTTGATTATTTAATCGTCGGGGCAGGACTGTCCGGGGCATCTCTAGCTAGGGAATTACTAGACGCAGGAAAAAAAGTTTTGGTAATAGAAAAAAGGAACCATATAGGCGGGAATATCTTTACATCCAATATCTATAATATCCCAGTCCATGTCTATGGTCCTCATATCTTCCATACCGATAAAAAGGAAATATTTGATTATTTTAATAGATACGTAGAGACTTATCCCTTTATTAATTCTCCTTTAGCGTTCTTTAAAGGCAACTATTACCATATGCCTTTTAATATGAACACTTTTAATGAACTCTGGGGTGTAAAAGATATAGAAGAGGCTAAAGAAATAATAGAAAAAGAAACTGCTCCTTATAAAAATAAACCAATAAATAATCTAGAAGAACAGGCCTTATCTTTAGTAGGTCCAACTATATATAAGACATTGATTAAAGGCTATACAGAGAAACAATGGGGGAGAAATTGCAACGAGCTCCCTTCATCAATAATAAAAAGACTACCCCTTAGGTTTGAATACAATAACAATTACTTCAATGACCCATATCAAGCAATGCCTAAAGGAGGATTTACTCCATTTATTGAGAATTTATTAAGCGGGGCGAGCATCCTATTAGAAAAGGATTATCTAGAAGACAAAGAAAAATATGATAATCTAGCCGATACGATTATATATACAGGTAGACTAGATGAATATTTCGGATTTAGCAAAGGCAGACTTGAATATAGGTCCCTTAGATTTGAAGTAGAGATATTGAAGCAAAAGTCTTACCAAGACAATGCGGTTGTCAATTATACCGATAACGAGCCTAGATATACTAGGATATGCGAACATAAATATTTTGATCCAACTTTAATTGACCTAGACCAAACTATAATTACTAAAGAATACCCTGCCCAATTTAGCGAAGGTATGATTCCTTATTATACGATTAATGATGAAAGGAATACCAAATTAACAGCAACCTATCTAGCAGAAGCTGCTAAATTAAAGAATGTATATTTCCTAGGTAGATTAGCAACTTATAGATATCTAGATATGGATGATTCTATATTTGAATCTCTTTCATTAGCCAAGCATTTATTAAAAAGGGAATAATTATGGATAAAGAAGAAGTAAGAAAGATAAAACAAACTTATAAACTAGAGCTAGCCGAATTAAAGAAATCCAAAAGGAATGTCATAAGCGAAGTAACCTCATCTTTACTTGAAGAAGATAATAGGGCTCATATAAAAGTAGATTTAAGAAACGAAGATATCTATGAGCCATATTCCGGGAAAAGAAAGATAAATAGGGCTTTATTTGACCATGTTAAAGATGAAATAGGTTATATTAAGCCTAGCGTTCCTGTCACGATTGATTTTATTATCAATGAAGAAAGTGAGCCTGAAATAGAAAATATTTCTTCTTTATTTTCCAAGATGGCTAATTTTGAATTTACCAAGTCCTCGGTTGGATTAAAAAGAAATAAGATTGTCGTAGGCTTATGTATGTTGCTTGGGATAATCCTATTGATCGCCTATGAATTGTTCATGTTTTTTACTAAAGGTAATTTCTTTGGGGAAATAATTTCTATTGCCTGTTGGGTATTTATTTGGGAAGCAGTGGATGCTTATGTATTTACTAGATTTGGAATCCAAAAGGAAGGGCTAATAAATTGTCGGATTGCATCTAGCAAGATTGAATTCCATATTAAGGATAAAAAGAAATAAAAAAAGTAGCGGGAATGCTACTTTTTTACTATATGGCAATGCCTACATCTAGGTTCGTAGGTTTGCTTTTCTCCAACTAGTACAGTTGGATCATTAATCGAGGCTGGTACCCCGTTTATTATCCTTTGGGTCATTGTGGCAGGGGCACCGCAAACTACACATATTGCAGTTAGCTTTGTTACAAATTCAGCCTTGGCAAGTAAAGTGGCTACAATTGGGAATGGCTCTCCTCTAAAATCCGTATCAAGTCCCCCGACAATTACCCTGACACCTGAATTAGCCATCTTGTCGACTTTTTCTATTATTCCATTATCGAAGAATTGGACTTCATCAATAATAACGGCATCGACATCATTGCTAGTTAAATCTGGAATATCAACTGAAGAAGCTACGACTGTAGCGTCTGCTTTATTATGAAGATGGGATTCTACTTTCCCATATGTATATCTATTATCGATTGCAGGCTTATATACTTTTATCTTCTTTTTCGCGTATTCTAGCCTTCTAATACGTCTAATGAGTTCTTCGCTTTTCCCGGCAAACATTGGTCCAGTTACGACTTCAATCCAACCTGGATTTGATATTACTTCCATTGTTAATCTCTTTCCTTTTCACCAGTGAAATATTGTAGTTCCTAGCCTAATAAGTAACAACTTAAAATAACCCTTTTTAGGGTTAATTATCTTATGAATCAATCATTTGGATGCTTCTTTAAAAAAGTGATGTTTAAGACCTAAAAAAGGTTTAAATTTCATAATTTGTACTTTTTAGCATGTTTTAGAAGTCATAATTTACACATTTTAAAGATTTTAGGCGTTTTAGGAAAGGCAAAAACCGGAATTGTTTATCTATTAATTGGAAATGAATTTGATGAAAGTATTAGTAACATCATATAACGTGCTCACACTTCCTAGCGAAATTAAACATTCAAATTAGATTAATTATCAAAATCATCATAATCATCATCGTCCATATATTCTCTATCGGAACAATTGTCTGGATTTTCCCAGTTATATGGATCAAACGGATCCTTTTTATCATTCTTTTTATTACCGCTAGGGGTAGGAGAAAATAAAGTATCCCAAAGAGAAATCCTATTAGGATCGCCACAAAATGGACAAGTGTTAGAGAAAATACTAACGAATTCTTTTCCGCATTTACTACAAATCATATTTTTATCCCCTTTGTATTTAATGGTTTTGACCTTTTTTATTCTAGCATCTAGAGAAGCAAATCAATAGGCTTAAAATGTAAGGATTATTGCAATAAATACTCTTCATAACATGTACGGCCCTTTTTTTGGCTATATCATAGATTTTAGTATAAACACTTGGGTCCACACTTCCATAGAAACTAAAGACACGCCTTCTATCGTTAAAAATGATGGTTCCATCTTTGTTTATGGAAAAATAAGTAGTTATTTTCGCGGTATATCCTTTTCTTTTGCTATATGTATAATTCGCGTCTATCGAAATGGTATATCTATCAATTTTCGGAAGGCCATCTATTTTGGGCCTCCTTAATTTTAAGGCTACCTTATCAAAAAGAGACATCATTTGATATGTCTCTCCACCCTTGAAATAGTAATTAAACGAATCGGCAGGAGATAGTGATACATATAAGAATTCCGGATTCTTGTAATCAAACTCATTGCTAGATAATACGTCTATCACGTCGTAATAATGCATCTTACCCTTGGGGAATCCCTTCGCACTTGTCTGGTAACTTGTTTTTAGCTTTGAGAAAGAGATGCTAGATTCATCCTTATGGAAGTCCAGGGAAAAGCTAGTCCCATATATCGCAGGGAAAGGTTCTCCTTCCTCGATATAATTCACCTCGAAGTATACCTTCCCATCATAGTCGCCATCTATCAATGCAAGGATGTTGAAGCTATATATCATCATGAAGTCATCCTTGCTTATGCCTTCCTTCTTAGCTATTCCGGTTATTGGCTTTACGTACTCACCTACGTCTATCGAGTGACGCTTTATGAGTTGCTTGTCGTAATCTAGCATTCCGATGTCGATATTTCTAATGTTGTGACTAGGTTCGTTATTGCCTTCGGCCAACGAATAGTACGATCCATCCTTGTTCTTGCCGTAGTAGAGGTTTGCAATCATGACGTCTACAGTTATGTAGTCAGATTCCTTGTAGTCCTTTATTGGCTTTGGGTAATTTATCGCCTCGCATTTATAGGAAGTTTCATTCTCACCAATGGCAACGTAGAAATATGGCTCTACCTGTTCCTTATTCAATAGGAGTGGGATTAGGATTATGGATATGGATAGGAGGAATGCAAAAATGAAGCAGAAAATCGCGATTATCTTCCACTTGCTTCTATTAGAGTTACTCTCTTCTATTTTGTCTTTCCCCATTGGTTAATTCTCCTTTTTTGCAGATGTTATGAACCTTTTAAAACAAAAGTTGTAGTTACAATACATTAAGAGCAAGGACATTCCTTAATTGCTCTTTAGCTTTTGTGTTTTTAATTTTCTATATTAAGAGTAAAGAATAAATTGATTTGGTGCAATTATTTATTAATGGATGAAAACTATTGGTGATTGTTTTAAACCATTAAAAAAGGCATAGAAAAACCTTTATCGATACTATTTGAAGAATTTAATGAATTATAGATTTTTTATGGGATCCTGCTTATGTGTTTTCCTTTGGAATAAATTCCATCGCTACTTAAGTCGATTTTATCGTTCCAACTTATTCCATATCCACCTATATCAATCTTAGCTTTCAAGAATAATGTCTTATTCTCTAGTTGCTTAAAAATAGGATATTTGTTGAATAGGGTCTTAATATCAAAAGATACTATTTCGCCATCGTCAAAAGAAGCGATAAGTATAAGATTGTCTTTTAAATATATCTTAGTGATAGTTTTTTCCATTTTTCGCACCTTTATAAAGATTCAATCTAACACACTTTTTTGAAAATGATGGTATTTACTAAATTGAAGGTTTGGAAATACACATTCGATAATAAAAAACAGTTTCAAAGCATTCAAGCAAATTAAATAATATGGCTTTCCAATTTTGCGGATATGTTCATCCACCATTTATAAATACAAAAAAGTCCCGATTACTCGGCACTAATCATTCAAGCCGTTATTCATAACTAACTGATATTTGAGTTTCCCCATTTTACGTCATAAAAAATGATTTTTCTGTTTATTTTTTGGT
>ENA-ORPK01000963-ORPK01000963.1-human-gut-metagenome-genome-assembly--contig:-NODE-963-length-24705-cov-11.259351_pt1 | contig 24705 bp, 32 predicted proteins | sample MGYA00242139_ERZ509068 | MGnify/ENA primary metagenome ERZ509068 (study PRJEB26280, sample SAMEA2338687) | human gut metagenome | biome: human gut; feature: human-associated habitat; material: faeces... | reverse complement strand
ACAGGTGGGGCGAGGGTAGAAATATTTTTCCTGAGTAGTCAAGAAACAAGCTAAATAGACCGCAATTAAGCTATGTAAAAGAAATTTTACATGCTTTTATCTAATATGTAAAAGCCTTTTGATAGACATGAGGAAGATGGCCATGAAGGACTGAATCTTCTGATGGTAGATGACAGAATCCCGGCTGGTGCTAAGCTTTATTAGTACGATGAATGGGCAATTCCAATTGGAATTGCCCATTTTTGAAAAGAGGAAAAATATGAGTATTACGGTATATCTTGGTGCAAACGAAGGTAATAATCCCTCTGCAATTTCTTTACTTCCGTGATACAAAATCAAAACTTTTCTCCTTCATCCTATACTGCCTCGGTGTTACTCCATACTTCTGTTTAAACGCCTTGATGAAATGGCTGCAGTCACAAAATCCTGTCTCCTGGCTGATATAAGTTAGGTCAAAATCTGTGAATTGCAATAAGTCCTCCGCTTTTTGCAGTCTTACCGTGAGAATCATCTCCTTGCAGGTCTGTCCATAGTACTCCTTGAATATTGCGGCAAAATACGAATAACTCATATGAAATTTTTCTGCCAGCTCCGCCACCGAGAGATCTTCCTGGTAGTGCTGTGAAATGTACTCAGATACCTCTGTAAATTTTTCGATTAATACAGTTTCCTTTTTCCTTTTTTTTATCTGAAAGCCTTCCTGCTTCCAGACACGAAGAATTTCTGTCATAAGAAGACAATAATTCGAATGCATAATAATGTCATAACCAAATTGCTTTTCTTCTAACGTCTTCACTGATCCCTGAATCAGCTGCTTCATTTTTTCCTGATTAAATTTCTCTTTCGAAAAATAAACCGATAGCTTCTGCTCCACTGCTGCCATGGCGATCAGACTCGAAATCGGTGGAAGCGCCGAACCGGATATATTCAGATGTGCCGGATCAAATTTCAGAACATAGTAGCGGATTGGAAGTTGCCCTGCTGAATAAATTGCATGAGCCATCTGCGGATAAAATACGATCAGATCTCCCGGTTCCAATACATAATTCTCTTCTCCTGCCTCTACATACGCCTTTCCCTCCACCATGTAAAGAATCTCCACAAAATAATGCCAATGTGGAAGAATTGGAAACATCTCAGATGTCTGTGCATCAAATAAAAAGGCTTCATATGGTTTGTTTAATTTATCAGAACATTCAAAATAAGGTTTCATAGATTATCTCCATCATAGATTTTTACAATTTTGTAATAGATTCATTATATCATATCTTTTTTCTACATGATATGCTTTCAGCAGAAAACATTCAGAAACTATATAATTCAAAAGACAGGAGGTTTTTACCAAAATGAAAATTCAAAATCAACTTGGATATATTAAAGGAATTACATTTGCCCCATTTCACAAACGTGGTTCTCTTTCTACACAGACTGCACGTGATAGTTTTGATTATATGATAGAACACACGGCTGCTGATTTCGTAATCCTTGCTCCTGTAGGGCTACAGGAGCACGCACACTCAGAAGAGATTTGTTACACTTCCAGTGCCACATTCTCAGATGAAGAATTAATCAATATGATACGTTATGCAAAAAGCAAGAGCATCCGTGTTGCCCTGAAACCTACCGTCAATTGTAAAAACGGTGTCTGGCGCGCTTACATCAGTTTCTTTGAAAAAGATGTTCCATGTGAACCGAAATGGGAAAACTGGTTTGCCTCTTACACAGAATTCCAGACACACTATGCCAAAATTGCAGAAGCCGAACAATGTGATCTTTTTATTGCAGGATGTGAGATGGTAATGACGGAACACCGCAGTGAAGAATGGAGAAACGTAATCGCTGCGATCCGAAACTATTACCACGGACCTGTTTCCTATAATACCGATAAATATCAGGAAGAAAATGTAACCTGGTGGGATTGTGTCGACATGATCTCCTCCAGCGGATATTATCCGATTGATCAGTGGGAACAGGAACTTGACCGTATTGAAAGGGTCGTTCAGAAGTTCAAGAAACCATTTTTCTTCGCTGAAGCAGGATGCATGTCCAGAAAAGGTTCCTCACTGGTGCCTAACAACTGGGCAATTCAGGGAGCTTTACGTCTGGAGGAACAACCAGACTGGTATCGAGCTATGTTCGAGGCCTGCGCAAAACGCTCATGGGTCAATGGTTTTGCCATGTGGGAATGGGCACCGGTTCTTCCTTCCAGAAGTACTGCGGCAAGAGATGCCAGCTACGAAATCTGCAATAAACCGGTACAGGAGGTTATTAAAGACTACTATGGGAGAAACAAAAGAAAATAACATACAACAAACTTCAGAACAGGATCTCTGGCAGGAAGAAGCTGCCATGATGCACATCTTCAGCCGGAACAGAAAAAATAACCTGCGCACGCTTCTTTCTCTTTTCAAGGGACACTATGGTGCGCTGGCCGGTTCCATTTTCTTTTTCATTATCAAGCATTCCCCAACCTGGGTTCTTCCAATCGTCACAGCTAATATTATCAATGCAGTGACAGACCACAACGGGAATATTACCAAAATTCTGATTCTGAATACCATCCTTATGATTGCAGTTCTGGTACAGAACATACCAACCAACTACATCCATACCTGGCTCTATGCCAAAACGGTACGAACAGTAGAGAAAGAACTGCGCGAAGCCCTAGTCTGCAAGCTTCAGCAATTGTCGATCACCTATCACAAGGAAATGCAGTCCGGAAGGCTTCAGTCGAAGATCATGCGAGATGTAGAACAGATACAAAATCTTGCATCTCAGATCTTTATCTCTCTTGTGACTATCATTCTGAACATTGGTGTATCCTTCGGAGTGGTCATCTTCAAAAGTCGGATCGTATTTCTTTTCTTCCTCTGCACGATACCGGTTTCTGTTTTGATCATTGTTGGTTTTAAAGGAAAAATCAAAACCCATAACCGTGCTTTCCGTAAAGAAATGGAAGAAACTTCTGCAAAAGTAATGGAAATGGTTGAAATGATTCCTGTAACTAAAGCTCACGCTCTGGAAGATCAGGAAGCCCGTAAAATGAGTGAACAGCTTCGTAAAGTTGCTGAAAAAGGGCTTCAGCTTGATATGATTCAGACATACTTTTCTTCAATCAGCTGGGTTGCATTTCAGATCTTTCAGGTATTCTGTCTTGTATTTACAGCCTACATTGCATGGAAAGGAATCATCGGTGTCGGAGATATCACCTTATACCAGACTTATTTTTCCAGCATCGTCGCTCAGATTGCAAGTATTGTGACATTGCTGCCAATCATTGCGAAAGGCCTGGAATCCGTTGAATCGATTGGCGATGTGCTTTGTGCAAATGATATTGAGGACAACCGTAGGAAGAAAAAAATAGTTGATCTGAAAGGTGAGATTACATTTCAGGATGTATCTTTTACTTATAAAGGCGATGAAAAACCGGTATTAAGTCATCTGAACTTCAAGATTCAGCCGGGGGAAACAGTTGCCTTTGCCGGTGGTTCCGGCTCTGGAAAAACAACAATCCTCAATCTTGCCATCGGGTTCCTGAAAGCTGACAGCGGACAGGTATTGGTTGATGGAAATGACCTGATGGAACTGGATCTGCACAGCTACCGAAAGCAGATTGCCGTCGTTCCACAACAGTCCATTCTCTTCACCGGAACTCTCCGCGAGAATATCACCTATGGATCTGAATCTATCTCCGAGGAACAGTTATGGAATGTCATCCGTGCAGCCAACCTGGAAGAAGTTGTCCAGAAACTGCCTGATGGTCTGGACACGATGATCACAGAACATGGGGAAAATCTTTCCGGCGGACAACGGCAGCGCATCTCCATTGCCCGTGCATTTTTACGGAATCCGAAGATCCTGATTCTGGATGAGGCAACTTCTGCGCTTGACAGCATCTCTGAAAAGAAGATTCAGGATTCAATCCAGAAACTTGTGAAAGGACGTACCACACTGATCGTAGCCCACCGTCTGTCTACCATTCGCAATGCTGACCGGATTGCTGTGATTGAAAAAGGAAATGTTCTGGAATGTGGCTCTTACGAAGAATTGATAGAGAAAAAAGGCGCATTTTATCGGATGGAGCAAATGTAAAAAATCAGTAGCTGGTTAGTTCAGAAACTTGTCTGCGGGATTGATCTGGAAAGAGTAGAAAGAAAATAGCTGGACAGATGCAGAGGCACAGAGAGAGTTACTGAGGAAATGAAAAGTCAGAATCCCATGGAATGGGTATGTCGTTGCAACATACTAACCTTGATTAAAAATACTTGATTTTACAGTGTTTTGGGGATGTTACAGTAGATTTTACCAACGATTTACCAAAGCTATTTGAGTAGGGGATAAACTACTCAGGATAAGGTTTTGTTTACCGGAGATTGTCTTGCCATAAATGAAAAAGGTGGATATAGTTTTTTTGATTTTTTTACCCAATATCCGGATATGAACAAAAAGTCTCTGGTGAAATTGAAGACATTGATTGATAATGTCCAACACATTCAATTGGAATATGTCTGTACAGGGCATAGTGGTATCAGAAAATATTCTGACGTTATTTCGACCGGTAATCATGAAAAGATTAGTTTGCTGAAATCTTTACTTTTTGAATAAAAGAATGATATAATAAGTAAAGATATATGGGGAGGTTACGGAAGTGATTTCATATGCCGGACTTGAAAAAATTCTGAAAGAAAAAGAAATTGGAAAAACAGAACTCAGTACGGAAGTGGGGTTATCCACGCGCACCGTTGCAAAAATTGCAAAGGGTGAAAAATTATCCGAGCGTAGCCTAAACAGGATTGCCGAGTATTTAAATGTTGCGCCCGAGCTTCTTTGTCGCAAGGAAGCAGATAACAAAATTCTTCAGATATTAAGGGATGAAAAAGAAATACAGCTTTCCGGGGGCCTGTATCATGAACTTCAGGTTAGAATGACCTACAATTCCAATCATATGGAAGGCAGTAAGCTTTCGGAGGATCAGACCAGGCTTATTTTTGAAACGAACACAATTAACGTGGGAGACGGCATCCCTGTGGATGATATTCTGGAAACGGTTCATCATTTCAGAGCGATTGATTATTGCATTGATATTGCAGAGGAGAAACTGACGGAAGAAATCATAAAAAAGCTGCATTACATGCTTAAGCATGATACAAAAGCTGTAGCACTTCCCTGGTTTGCAATAGGAGATTATAAAAAACGTGCGAATGTAGTGGGGGGGAGAGAAACCTCAAAACCTTCAGAAGTTGCCGGAGATATGCGGGCACTTCTTGAAAGATATAATGCCGGGGATAATATTACGATAGAAGATATTATTGAATTTCACGCAGAATTTGAATACATTCATCCTTTTCAGGATGGGAACGGAAGAGTCGGGAGGCTGATAGCTCTAAAAGAATGCCTCAAAAATAACATCATCCCTTTTATTATTGAGGATAGCAAAAAAAGCTTTTATTACAGAGGACTTTCCGAGTGGAGAAGGGAAAAGGGCTGGCTTGTGGATACGTGTCTGGACGGACAGGACACTTTTGTGAAATTACTGGATATGCTGGAAATTCCGCATGAATGAAATGGGTGCGGGACAAATCGGAGGTTTATATGAATTATTTGATAAGAGAATTAAAACAAGATGAAAATAAGGTATTAGATACTTTTTTGTACGAGGCGATTTTTATTCCTGAAGGTGTTCCTGCACCGTCCAAAGATATCATTAACAAACCAGATTTGCAGGTATATGTAAAAGACTTTGGTGAGAACAAAGGAGATTTATGTTTGGTTGCTCAAGTTGCGGATGAGATTGTTGGTGCTGTATGGGTTCGGATTATGAATGATTACGGGCATATAGATAATGAAACACCGTCTTTTGCAATTTCACTTCTTAAAGAGTATAGAAACTATGGTATCGGAACAGAATTAATGAAACAGATGCTAATGAAATTAAAACTAGAAGGATATAAACAAGCATCATTAGCTGTTCAAAAGATGAATTATGCTGTCCATATGTATAGGAAGGTAGGATTTGAAATCGTTGATGAAAATGATGAAGAATATATTATGATTTGTAAATTATAGGAACTTTCAACTTCAAGTTTGTAGAATTAAGAAAATTGGAATTCAACAGGACAAATGAAAGGAATAATATCGTGGACGATAATCAAAGAATGAAAATCAGAAATTTCGGGTATTTAAACCAAGGAGCATTAAAAGGGCAAATTCTTTTTACAGGATCATCCTTAATGGAAATGTTTCCTGTCTGTGAAATTGCACGAAGCCAGGGTATCGAACAAGTGATATATAATCGTGGTGTTGGTGGATTGAATACAGATGAGTTTCTGGAAAATATCGATATATTGCTTTTAGATCTTGAACCATCAAAGATATTTATCAATATCGGAACTAATGATATTACAAAAGAACGATTTGGAAATCAGTGGATGTCACATTTAATGGATAATATCTGTAGAATCATGGAAATTATCAAATCCCGTATTCCAGATGCGGAAATTTTTATCATGGCGTTTTATCCTGCAAATCTTCACCTGCCATGGCAGACAGAACAATCAATTCAATGGATGAAACTCCGGACTCCTGAAAATCTTACATTATGTAATCATCGATTAAAAGAAATAGCAGAAAAATGCGGTTGTCGTTATCTTGATTGTAATGAAGGCCTTGTTGATGAACATGGTGAACAGAAATCAGAGTATGCTATTGATGGTGTACATATGTATGCAAATGGATATTTGAATGTTTTTAAGTCTTTAAAGCCTTATTTGTAATGCATGAAAGAGTTTTATTAGTGGAACAAAAAGTAAATAAATAGGAATTTTTAGGAGTAAAGACATGACTACTATTGTGCAGTTGCGCCCCCTTGAACACAGTGATAGAGAGCAATTTGTTTTAGACAATCAGGAAGCCTTCAATTACGGTGCCCTGGAAGAATTTGGCCTTAGAGATAATCATTTTGAGGAAGATGGACAGATTATATCACGAGAAACGATTGAGCAGTCCATTGACGATGGTGAAGCTTACCGCATCGTACTCGATGGCAAAAAAGTAGGCGGTGTTATGCAAGAGTAAAGATCACGTTTGATGTAGCTTGTCTGCTTGTTACAGCATGTATGACATATTTTGCTCTGGGAAGAATATTGGGACTTGGAATAGGAACCGTTGTGGCGGCATTTACAATGGGGAAGGGTGTTGATATTGCAGGAAAGCTGATCGACAAAAGGATGACCTTCGTATCATTTCTTCATAAAGAATTGGATACAGAAGAGTCAGTCAGCCGGAAGTCCGCATAAAGTCAGATATAGAGTAGTATGCGTACTTGTGTCGAAATTTGTCAGTTTACAAGGGTGAATGGATGATTTTTTGTTTCATGCGTTGATCATCTGTATTCCTCTTATATATGGATTAAAGGAGAAGAAGATAATGAAAAGTGTATTTCTATTGGTAGGTGACTATTGGCATAGTGCAGAGTCGATTCGCCCTATTGTGGAATTTTTATTTAATAAGGATGAATGGAAAGTTATTTTTACAGAAAAACCAGAAGAAATCTATAACTTGAGTACTAAGCCGGAATTGGTAATATCATTTAAGGATCCGATTGAAAATGATCAGATTCCAACAGATGTTTGGTGTGATGATAAGTGGAATCAAAAATTGTTTGATCTAGTAGAGAATAATGGAACCGGATTAATTCTGGCTCATGCTGCGGTAACAGATTTAGAGAGAACGCATTGTATTGTTGAAAAAATGATTCAGGCTATGTTTATAATGCATCCGGAGCGATGTACTATGGAATTCATAAAAAGAGAAGAGCACCCTGTAATGGATGGTGTAGAAAATTTCACTTTTCCGGAATCTGATGAGCAGTATCAGATGGAAATGATTGAGAATGCGGAGATTCAAGTGCTGGCAGATACGAAAACAAAGCACGGAGTGCAACCTGCTGTATGGGTTAGCGAATTAGGAAAAGGAAGAATATGTTGTATGACCCCTGCACATGTGACTGAGAATCTTACCTGTGACGGTTTTACGAGGATAATGAAGAATGCAATAAAATGGTGTTCGACCGATTGATACATTCATCAAAGATTCCGGATGAAGGCTGGATAGTTGTGAATGGAGAAACGAAGGATTTGGGTAAGATATATGAAGAGATATATCGAGATGGAATCCGTAGCTATGAGATAGAGACGTTTACGGATGATGGAAATTGTAAGAGTTGGTATTTGCGGGGGTAATATATGAGTGAATGGAACGCGGTATTATATGATAGTAAACATGATTTTGTAGCTGAATATGGAAAGGGACTGTTAGAATTTGTGCCTAAAAATAAACATCAAAGTATTTTAGATTTGGGTTGCGGGACAGGAACTCTTACATCACAACTGGTCAATTATGCGGATACAATTGTTGGAGTTGACAGCTCTGAAAATATGATAGAAATGGCACAGAAGCAATATGCAGATATAAAATTTATAGTCTGTGATGCACTCGCTTTACCATTCGAGAAGCAGTTTGATGTCGTTTTTTCGAATGCAGTTTTTCATTGGATAGCTGACCATAATGTTTTATTAAAGCAAATCCATAAAGTATTAAAGCCAGATGGATTGTTGGTTTGTGAATTTGGAGCAAATGGTAATATTGCAACGATTGAACATGCATTTATGAATGTCTGTCGGGATCTGGGATATGAGTATATTCCCAAATTCAATTTCCCAACAAGTGAGCATTTTGCTGAGTTGTTGAAAATGAATAATTTTGTGATTGAAAAAATATATGATTATGACAGACCGACGCCATTAAAGGATGGTGAAAGAGGATTGGCTAATTGGATGAGACAGTTTTTTGCATCGGATTTAGAAACAATGACGGAAATGATGCAGGATGAAATCATTAGAAGGGTAGAGAATTTAACAAAAGAGTCTCTTTGGAACGGAAGAGAATGGGTTGCTGATTACCGCAGATTAAGAGCAATTGCACATACTTCTCAATGGTGATGCTACTTCCGGTTACGCAAACAAACTATATGAGGGAGAAGGAAATGAACGGGATTATATACAAAAAGACTACAAAAGCTGATATGGAAATTCTGATGAAACTGAGACTTGAAATGCTTATAGAAGTGAATGATTTGTCTAGCGAGTATGAATATGATGAGAATTTTATCTCTGAGAGTAGGAGATATTTTGAATCGGGTGAGCAGACTACGGTTATTGCGTTTGATGGAGAAACTCCGGTAGGCTGTGCAAGCTTATCCTATATATGGATTATGCCGACTTATTCGCATCCAACAGGTAATCGGGCACATTTAATGAATGTCTATACCCGCGCAGATCATAGAAGAAAAGGAATCTCTAAGAAAATGGTTGAGATTTTGATAGATGAGGCAAAAGAAAATGGCGTGACAGAAATAAGTCTGGATACAACGGAGAAGGGAAGACCTTTGTATGAATCGTTGGGTTTTAAATCATCTGATTCATGTATGGTAATGAATTTGAAATTCTGAGACGAACTTGAAAATAATCCAGACTAATTGTATTGCAGATAAATCGGGATTTATTGCTAACTAAAGAGGTATAAATATGTCAACTGGAATTATGATAGTTGGTCCATCTGGAAGTGGAAAGACAACACTTGGAAAAATTGTTGCACAGAAATTGGGATATCCATATTTTGATGTGGACGATTATATATGGAAACAGAATACAGATAGTCCATATACACAGATGTATACACGAGATGAAAAGATTAGCAGACTGAGCAATGGTATTGTTCCATATGAGCATTTTGTTATGGCTGGTTCGATGAGTTCGTTCCATTACGCATTTGATGAGATGTTTGAAATGATGGTATTTCTTTATGTTTCACCAGATATTCGAATAGAAAGAGTCCATAAAAGAGCAATAGAGCGATTTGGTAAAAGAGTGCTTGAAGGTGGAGATATGTATGAAGCCCATATGAGATTTTTGAATGATAATCGAAGTTATGAAGGAGATGGTTCTCCGAATATGAGAGAACAGAAAGAATGGATGAAAAATATGTCGTGTGTAAAAATTGAATTGGATGGAGCTGCGGATCTTGAAAAGAACGCAGAGCTTATTGTAAACAATTGGAATGGGATAGTGAGATAAATTCCGGCTTATGAGGATAAAACTTAGAGAATATAAAACGACTAACTGTGAGCAGATGGCGAAATTATTTTATAATACAGTACATAGCGTAAATGCAAAAGATTATACAGAAAGAATTAGCATCATATCCATTGAAGCGAAATCGATTTATATTGATGTGCCTGTTGCCATTTGTTCTTGGATTAGTTCCATTTATATTATTTGTAATTAGTCCTGCTGAATTTAGAGTATTTAATGGATTGAATTTTGGCATGGCATGTATGGGTATGGTTTCGCCATTTCCAGATGTGTTTAATGTTCTTGTCGTTCTAAGAAATTCTGAAAAAAGCGATTCAATAATGTTCTACAAGAACGATATGTATAAGATTTCTTAAATTTCTGGTTGATTGTACAGTTGATCAGATAGGAAAATGTAAATCTGCAACTTAAAATATTTTGGAGAAAAGCACATAATACCAGACATAGATATTGAAGAAAAGCATACGACAAACTGTTAGAACGGAAAATTTATATTCAGATAAATACGCTGTGCTGTTAGAGGGGGCTAGACGAGTTGGCAAATCAACGATAGCAGAGAACTTTGCAAAGAATGAGTATAAATCAGCTTAGAGAAGAAGGTGCTAAGGAAGAATTCCTTGTGCAGTTGCAGTAATTAAAAATAAAAAATGCGGAAATGATGCAAAATACTATATAAAAAAATGCGGAAATGTGATAATATGATAAATGAAAATTTGCGAAAAGGGAGATGCACTGTGTTTAAACGTAAAATATATAGTAAAATGCAAGAGTGGAAAAAAGACTCAAATGGAAAAACTGCCCTTTTAATTGAGGGTGCAAGACGAATCGGTAAATCAACAGTCGTTGAAGAATTTGCAAAAAATGAATATGGCAGCTATATATTGATTGATTTTGCGAGAGCATCAAAAGAAACCAAAGAACTTTTTGAAGATGTTTCAGATTTGAATTTTTTATTTTTACAGTTACAGTTACAATTTAAAGTGGATTTACAAGAAAGAGAATCAGTCATTATATTTGATGAAGTTCAGCTTTGTCCAGCAGCTCGTCAGGCAATTAAAGCATTAGTTGCAGATCGACGATATGATTATATTGAAACAGGATCACTTATTTCAATTAATAAAAATGTAAAGAATATTTTAATTCCAAGTGAGGAAAGAAAAATCAGTATGTATCCAATGGATTATGAGGAGTTTTTGTGGGCAATTGGAGATACATTAACATTTTCACTATTAAACAAATGTTTTGATATGAAGCAGGGATTAGGAGAGGCAATTAATCGTAAACAATTAAGGCAATTTCGTTTATATATGCTGGTCGGAGGAATGCCGCAGGCAGTATCAACTTATATTGAAACAAATAATTTTAGAAAAGTAGATGAAATAAAAAGAGACATTTTAAATTTGTATGAAAGTGATTTTGCAAAAATTGACCCGACAGGACGTTTGGCAATGTTGTTTGATGCAATTCCGGCTCAGTTGAATAAAAATGCTGCCAGATATCAAACGAGTAGTGTGCTAAATGGCGAGAGACAAGATAAAATATTAGAACTTATTGCAGAACTAAAAGATTCAAAGACAGTATTGGTTGCATATAATACAAATGATCCGGATGCCGGTATGGCAAATACAAAAGATTTATCAAGATTCAAACTATTTTTAAATGATACAGGTCTGTTTGTAACTTTGATGTTTAAGGATAAGGATTTTACAGAAAATGAAATCTATCAGAAGCTGTTAAATGATAAATTAAGTGTAAATCTAGGATATTTATATGAAAATATTGTAGCTCAGTGTTTGGCAGCTAATGGAAATGAGTTATTTTATCATACGATTATGAATCAGAACTCCAAACATAATTATGAAATAGATTTTATTTTGGCTAGAAAGAATAAAATAATTCCAATAGAGATAAAATCATCGGGATATAAAACACATAAATCACTTGATGTATTTACAGAAAAATATTCAGGAAGAATACTGAAAAGGTACTTGGTTTATACGAAAGATTTGAGTAAGGATCAGGATATTTTTTGCATACCGGTCTATATGGTACCATTTTTATAAGAGTGACTGGTACGATTTATTTTTGAACGCCTATATATGAAGTATTGTGAATTACTGGGGTGTAAAGAATTGACAAGTACGTTTTGCCTGAGTGATGACCTGATTTATGGAAATATGTGTGGCATCACATTTAAACGAAAGGGCACGCTGGGACGAGGATAAATGTGATTTTTATTTTTGCAGGAGTTAGAAAAATTGGGATTTAGGAGGGAACGTTATGAATGTTATAGAGGCTATTCATTACAGACATAGCTACAGAGGGAAATATATGGATATTCCCATACCAAGGGAAGATTTAATAAAAATCATGCAAGCTGGTTTGGATGCTCCGTCCGGATGCAACAAACAGACTACATCATTGATTGCAGTTGATAATCCTGATGTATTGAAGCAACTCCATAGCGTGATAGAACCACCTGTTGGAGAAACTGCTCCCGCTGCTATTTGCGTTTTGACACAGAGAGTCAATGCTTATCGGGATAAATGTTTTGCCGTGCAGGACTATTCAGCAGCAATCCAGAATATGCTACTTGCAATTGTGGAGCTTGGTTATCAAAGTTGTTGGTATGAAGGACATATTACCGATGATGACAGAATCTGTGATAAAATGGCACAGATACTAAATGTGCCCGAAGGTTATGAGTTGGTCTGCTTTTTGCCTATTGGTATAGCAGAAAGCAATCCGATACATCCTCAAAAGAAAACATTTGAAGAAAGAGCGTGGTTTAATTCATACAATCAGAGTAACTGATAACTTCTAATTTATATAGGTAAATTATGAGAATTATACGCAGGAGAAACGCAGAACATTACAATTGAAAAGAAGTATGTGATGGATGGCACCTTATTAAGTTAGATGAACTGAGCGTCATTGCAGAAAAGATGCCACCACATACAGAAGAAGATATGTATTTTCATCATAAATAAAAACAGTTTTCTAGATGTTGTAGTTTCAACGCCAAAGGCACATGGAGATAGAGAACTTGTGTAGATGCTCAACTATTAGATTAGGAAACTGTTAAACATTAAAATATTTGGGGGAATTATGGTTAGAGAAATATATAAAACAGAACTAAACGAATTATTAGAGTTATATTTATATCTGCATGAAGATTCAATACCGGAAATGACAGAAAATTTGAAAGAAACTTGGAATGTTATTATGACTGATGCGAATCATCATATAATAGTTTGTGTGATAGATGATAAAATTGTGTCTTCTTGTGTTTGTGTAATCATTCCGAACCTTACAAGAGGAGTCAGACCATATGCTTTTATTGAAAATGTTGTGACACATTTAGATTATAGGGGATGCGGCTATGCTACAGAATGTTTGGAATATGCGAAATGCATAGCGGAGCAGAATAACTGTTATAAGATAATGCTTCTGACAGGATCAAAAAAGGAAAGTACATTAAGATTCTATGAGAATGCGGGATATAATAGCTCTGATAAAACTGCTTTTATTCAGTGGCTTGACTAACAATACATAAAGAATGCTATGAGATATTGGGAACAATTTTATGTGTGGAGAATTTTTGGAAAGAGACATTGAGGTGAATTATGGGATTATTTGATAAATTAAAAAGAGAAAAAAGAGAAAAAAGAGCAAAAAACGAACTGACGATTCATGCGTTTATCGGTAATGACTATGAGCAGCAGTATTTTGATGAGTGTAAATATATTTGGAAAAATTATGTTCCGCAAGCTGGACAAGCAGATAATCTACAAGGGGAATTATTAAGAGAAATAGAAAATATCCGATGTGAAGCCCAAGACAATGGAAATATAAACTGGGATGATGATTATTCCTATTTTTGTGATTTTATCAGTGGAAAATTAACGGAGCAGCCTATTTTTTCAGAAGCAGAGAAACAGGAAATTAATTTAATAATGGATTATATAAAAGAATGTGGAACATATGCTGAAAAATTTTATAGCGGAGAAATATCAGAAGATGATGTGGATATGGAGAAGATTGCATATGTTTATGATAATTTGTATAACCGAATCTGCGATAAAATTGGACGTTTATACAAGGAAAACGGAGAGTCGATACCATACGAGAAAAATGATAATATTGTGAGATAATTTTTAGCAGAGTGTTGGAGGGGAATCGGAAGATGTTATAGAGAGGTGTCTATATGATAGAAACAGAAAGACTTATTCTAAGAAAATATACAATCGAGGACTTTGAAGCATTATATGAAATTGTATCTGATCCAGAAACAATGCAGCATTATCCAGCCCCTTTTGATGTTGATAGGACAAAAGGATGGATTTCTTGGAATTTAGAAAATTATGAAAAATACGGATTTGGACTTTGGGCGGTTGTGCTAAAAGAAACAGGAGAATTTATCGGTGATTGTGGAATTACTATTCAAAATATCGACGGAGAAATGCTTCCAGAGATAGGATATCATATTCATAAGAAATATTGGCGTAAGGGGTTTGGAAAAGAGGCTGCGATAGCTGCTCGTGATTGGGCATTTGAACATACAGATTATGATATTGTTTATTCTTATATGAAATATACAAATATTGGTTCTTATAAAACAGCCATAGCTAATGGGATGAAAAGGGTTAAAGAATACGCTGACTCTAAAAATACAATATCATATGCTTATGCAATTACGAGAGAGGAATGGGAAAGAATTAAGACAAATTCCGGAGAAAATTCTTGAATAAATCCTCCTGAATTATGAAAATAGTGGTGAAAACCACTATTTTTTGAAGAAACGCACAATATGATAGAATAAAACTTTGAAGAAACGCACATTCATGATAGTGGAAGCCTATATCGATGGAAAGAATTTTTCAGAGATTGATATGATTAAAAGACGGATCATTTCGTATTACTGCAGCCATTGGAAAAAGTAATAATACGAAAAAATGGGTAAGACGTATATTTGTTGTTTTATGTATTTGGTTGCCGATAAAATCAAGGTGATTCTGCTTTACAGAGGTGAAAAAGAGTTGTATAATCTCGGTTAGCTAGAACTAACTATAAGCCCTGTGATGATTATTAAGGAGGTACAGATGAATGTTTGCAATGCAAATTGTGGTCGGAGTAGTTTTATGTATATTGTTTTGGGGAAGCTGTTACATGGGTACCGGAACGGATAAAAAGAATATCGGTGGTTTTCGTAGCTATCCGGACGAGGCACAAAACAGAGTGTATCAGGATGAGGTTTTAAGGAAAATGATTCCGAAAAAACGGTCCACGTTCATAACGCTAGTTTCTAATATATTGTTGTTTACGGTTGTTTTTACTGTAATAGGTCTGGTGGGAAGAGGTGCATTGGGATTACAGGATTTTAAGACGGCAGCATGGTATTTCTTCTGGCTTGGAGAAGGGTTAAATTTATTTGACCTTGTAGTGATTGACTTATGCTGGTGGAGAAATACGAAGCGGATTCGTTTTTCTTGCGTGCCGGAGAAGGAAGCATATCAGAATCCGAAAAAACATGTGGATTCTTTTTTGAGGGGAATTCCTATGTTTGCGGTAGTAGCGGTAATAGTGGGATGGATTGTGACTTTGGTATAAGGAAAGATATAGATTCTATAAGTTTTTTAAAAGAGAAATGTTGGCGGACATTTTGACGAGAGTTCTCTGATAGGTATATTTGGAATGTTTGCCGTTTGTTGTGTAGTTGGGTAAAAAAATCGGTATTTAACGTTTGAAAAAAGAAGAAATAAACATGGCAAAGAAAAATTTGAAGTTGACGGAAAGGTATGAGGAAAATATGACAGGTGAGCAATTTGTAAAGTTATGCTATGACGAAAAAGAGGCCATTTTATCGGAGTATTTCAGAGATGGGTCTCAGACAATTGTTGCAGAAAAACTGAGAAGCTTATTTGAAAAAGGAATAGAAAAAGATGAATTATATGAATTGCTTAATCTGGTACTGAATGAAAACTACTATACGCTGTTACTTGGTTTAGATGGTGAAGCCGCATTGGGGAATGTCCAGAACGCCTATAAGTTATATGATGAAGATGGCAATCTGCTGAATGAACGTGGCGAGATTGAAGAAGCTGCTTACAGATATTTTATGGAAAAATAGTATGAAAGGTAATGTGAAAATTTCAGTTTTGCTATTTTTGGGGTCGGGCATGCGGATGGTAAACGAATGGTCAAATGAAGAAGAATTTTGAAATTCACTTTACGATGAAGAAGTTTATGAAAATATAGAGATAGGTTAAATTTATCCTAGAAAAATGATATAATATCTATATAAGTTGATGGAGGTGTTCATATGACAGTAGATACAAATACAATGGTTTCAATTACAGAAGCAAATCAGAATTTTTCGAAAGTTGCAAGATTAGTTGATGAGCTTGGCTCGGTAGTCATACTTAAGAATAATGCACCAAGATATTTGGTAATAGATTTTAGTAAAGCAGATGATTGTGCTATCGCTAAAGATGAAGATGTACTTGAAATTTCAAAGAGATTACTTGCACAGAATAAAGAAGCTTATGAGGTGCTTGCTAAATGAAAAGACTGAATAAAGAGCAAATTTTGCTGCTCCATTCACAGCTTATTCACCAGACTGGCGGAACTGCTGGTGTAAGAGATTTTCAATTTGTTGGAGTCTGCCATAGAGACTCCGTTTCAAGTATTTGGCGGAGAAGAGTTATATCCAACGATTCAAGCAAAAGGTACGCGCCTGGGCTATGGCTTAATAAAGAATCATTGTATGCTGGATGGAAACAAACGAATAGGAACACATGCGATGCTTGTATTCTTTGCCTTAAATGGAATTGAATTACGGTATACTCAAAAAGAATTGTATGAAAGGGTTCTTTCGGTGGCTGATGGTAGAAAAAAAGAAATCAATAGCATTAATTATTATTTTACTTACAATTGTTGTTATTTTTATTTGTGGTCGATATTATTTTGCACACAATAAAAGTTATAAAAATGAGGCAATTGAAAAAGGAGATTATATATATCTTAATGGAGTAAGATATTCTCAAACATCGAAACTGGAAAATTATAAAATATCAAATGTGGTAATTTGTACATCTGATAGTGGGAGAAAATTATATGAGATAGAAGAATATCCTGATTATGAATATATTGCGGGATATTATGCATGGGACGGCGTAATATATAAAAAAGATGAAACAGACTGATAACTTCTATTTGTCGGGATGATGTGTTTTAAGGAGAAGAAAAATGGATTTTAATACTCTCGAGAAAGAAATAGAACAACTGAACAGGATAGATATACGCGCGAATTATACTAGCCGCGACAGATATTATAGATTGTATAATTCTATATATGAGAACTTACTTGAAATGGAAAAAGATAGCCTAATCTCCATAGAATCAGGAAGCAAGGGGCTTGGCTATCTTCGAGAGTTGATCACAAATGATGGCCCGGAGTTTAGCTATACAGTTGTTTTCTGGGAAAAGAATAGAAGTTTAAGAAAGTATAAGATCGGCGTATGCATACGAGGATTACCAATCTGTAAGCCAGTGGAGGATTGAATTTAACGGCACCTTCATAAATTATCGGCTATAATATATTGATGAAACAGGTAATATAAATATATAAGGGATGATAAAACATGGACTTAGATAAGTTGACCAATGAAGAAGAGAAGATACTCGCAACCGGAAAATTGCTTGCATATTGTGACGATAGGATAATTATAGAACCTCCGTGCTATGCTGAAATAATACTTGATCTGTTTGCTTCTTTCAATCATACCGGGAACAGCAAAAATGGTGAAACTCCGTTAGAAAAGCTACAGAATGATTTCCCGAACATTGCGGAAAACAAGTTATTGGATTTGATTGCATACTTCAAGCAAGTTAAGGAATACTGTGCTCTCGTCTGTTGTGCGTATGCACAGAAATATCCATATCCTGTTTGTAGTAAAAAATCCAACGAAGAACAAGAAGATGTTGAAAAAGTAGTAAAAGCCTGCCGTCAAAGATACCCTTGGTTAGAACAAAAATATATTGAGTCATATCTAATTGGCGTAGTTTATATGTGTATTAGATGATTAAATATATATCACTACAATGGAGGATATTTATGTTACAAACAAAAGATAGTTTGATAAAAATAATTAAAACAACGGATCCTCGGAAAATAGTGTTTTGGTTAGGAGCCGGTGTAGATTACAATTATCCAACGGGATTGCCATTAGCTAAATCTTTAATGGAAAGTCTTTTACAGTATTCTTGTGGAAGTTATTATGAGGATTTAAAACAACATATCAAAATAAATTTTCAAAATGGGATTCCAAGAATGGAAACCATTATTTCTGAAATCAAGTTGTTTGAAAGCGAATTAAAACGACCGACAAATATTTTACAAGGTTTTACATCGTTTTTAGAAGCACCGCCTAATTATTGCCATTTTGTGTTGGCTGAATATTTAAGAAGTGGAGCTAATATTGTTTCCATGAACTATGGAAACCAAATTCAAAAGGCATATAATTCCTTATATAGTACTCAGTCAAGTGATATGCCTGAGTTTAGTGAGAAATTCAATATGTATATTTGGACGAACAAGCAGTCAGAGGGAAATATTTATTATCCTCATGGAGATGCCTATCATTTAGATAAAATAGGAATTTCTCTCAATGAAATAAAAAATTCACTTTCTGATGGATTTTGCAACAAAATTGCAGAATGGATACACGAAGGTTGTTGCTTTATATTTGCGGGATATAGTTGTTCTGATAATTTTGATGTTAATCCTGTATTTAGAAAAATTGATAGGGGGAGTAATTCAAGTGCTATTATATTGAATCATGTCAATGAAGTTTCACAAGAGGAAATTCGACAAACTGGTTTTAATAGAAGAGAATTCAGTGAAATATTTGCACCATTTGAAAAGAATTATGTATTATATGCGGTTACGGATCAAGTGTTTTGTGATATCGCTATTACAAATAAGCTAAATTATAAAAAATATGATATATACGATTGGAAAAATGAATTTTTCAAATATGCTATAAAGGGAAATAATGAAAAATCTCAAAAATATCTTGCAATTGGAATCTGCCAAGTCTTAGACATTGCTGATGGTACAATTGTAAAAAAGGCGCATTTTAAAAAATCTGACAATCAATTTTTTAAGCGTAACTGGTATATTAATTATCATTTATTCCGAAATGCTGATGGGATAAATGCAATAAAGTATATTTCTAGAATGAAGCCTAACAGAGATTTATTAGCATTATCGGATATTTTCTCTAAATTTGGACTTTGGAGTTTTGCTGCGAAAGCAATGAAAAAATCTCCACAAACTATATTAGATGAATTAGAATATATAAAATTAAACAAACAAACGGAGAAAAATATAATTGATTGGGATATATCAACACCTTTAAATAGATATGCGGATTGGTTTATAATGTCCCTGTTTTGTTTTCCGTTGCAATATAAATATTACTTAGAAAAACATATGGAAGAGGCTAAAACGCTTATGAATTGTAATGACATTATTATAAACATGGGAAATGATGTTGTCAAAGATGTAAGACAGCAATATACAGCCATGCGTTACTTGGGGATTTTAGGCATGTTATTTGATAATCAATATGAAGTGGCAATGGACCATTTAAGGGAAGCGTCATATCAATACGATTCTGCAAGCATGAATAGTGGAGTAACGACTTGTAAGCTGTTTATGTGCTTGGTGGAAATTGATAAATGTAGAAAAGAAAAAGTAGGTATTAATTTGAGAAAAAAAGTGGAAGTATTTCTTAATGACATAGTTCAAAGCTCTTGGAAGAATCGTAGAAATAGATTATTAAAACATATAATTATGTTATATGTAAAAGTGTACGAAAAAAAATTCGGGTGAATCGAAAACTATGGAGGTGGCGTGTTATAACATTTATAGAAAAATTATTGTAGAGAAAAAAATAATATTTTTATTCCATCTGATTTGGCTGATAATAAAATATGGATATTTTAGGTGTTATTATCCTGTATTTGGTTCTTTTTCTGGAAATGTAGGAGTTCATTTGGAAGATATGTTTATGTATGAAAAATACTGTTATTGCGGATTTGGGAAGAAAAATTTTCAAAAATAGAAGAATTTGTCAAATAAGATGGATATTTAAATATGAAACAACAGAATATCTGGAAGTGTTTCTTAGAAATCTGCTTTTGAACGAGCAAAACGAATTTCAAAATCGAAATCTTCACATAAGCGGACTTCTGAATGAAGAAAAAGTGGATATTGAAAAGAGAAAAGTGGACATTCAACGAACAAAAGTGGATATTGAAAACGTATTTTCCGCTAAAAACAACGAGTTTTCTTTAAAAACGACGGTTCATATCCATAGACTTTTTGAGGAGTTTGGTTTTGATGGAATCTTTGGAAGAAGTGCAGTTATGGAACTTCTTGAGTTGAAAAGTTTAGGTGCTTCAAAACTTCTTTCCAATTTGGTGCAGGCGGATATTATTGAACCGGTATCCGGTTATGGAAAAGGAAAATATAAATTCAAGAAATAAATGAACAGTCTACTTGAAATGTAGTCGGTTACAAATCGGAATTTGTGTTACAGTCAAAATGAGAAAAATAATTAAGCAGACAAACGGAGTGAATTAAATGATTTTAGGAGAACCAGCTCGATTTGCAGTTATATTTGAAATAGTGGACGAATGGAATGCAGATTCATCATTTAATAATGGCATCTTGATGTTTTCGGTTGATTGGAAGGTATATCCAGGAAATGAAATTATAAATGCTACACTAAACTTTGAGATACCAAATTTGAAGGAATGTATGAGTAATATTGGTGTGAATGAACAAATATTTGGATTACCCCCAAATGAAGCATTTATTACAATATATAATTTACGTTTCCCAGAAGATTGGGATGTGGATGAAGACTGCAGATTTGATATTTCACCAGAAGTTTTCTCTGATAATAATTGTTTGATATTTGCTGTTAGTAATGGAAGTATGATACGAATTTTGGCTACTTCAAATTTGGAGTATATAAAACCTGAATCAAGATATAATTTAAAAAATATTGAGGTTAGTGAGACCTATATTACGATAGAAGAATGGAATGAAATTTTAATGAAATTGACGATTTGATAAGAAATCACAAGTGTTAATAAAAAAAAGAAGAAGTTAAGGTATTGGATACCTTTCTATACGAGGCAATATTTATTCCAGAAGGAGCAGCGGCACCCAGCCGGGATATTATCACTCAGCCAGAGTTGCAGGTGTATATTGATGATTTGGGGAATAGAGCGGGGGATATTGCTTTCGTTGCGGAAGTGAATAAGTTAGTGGCTGGGGCTGTATGGGTTCGTATTATGAATGACTATGGTCACATTGATGATGAAACACCTTCTCTTGCAATTTCTCTATTGGGAAAATATCGTAATTATGGAATTGGAACAGAGTTAATGAGAAGGATGTTAGATGAGTTGAAAAGTTGTGGATATAAACAAGTATCTTTATCTGTTCAAAAACAGAATTATGCCGTTAAGATGTACGAAAAAGTAGGATTTCAAATCCTTAATGAAAATGAAGAAGAATATGTGATGGTTTGTCGGTTATAAGAATAATTTTAAATTTATGGAATAGTAAAAATCGGAAGTGGGAGTGAGGTTATATGTTTGTAAACGGTATTGTTGTTCAGAAATATAGTAATAATTCCTACAAAGGAATAGATGGCAGCGGATTCAGTGAAAATACAGCAGAGAATTGGTTCTTTAATGATGATGAAAATGTATCCGAGTATTTTGAATCATATTATGATGAGAATATCGGTAAAACCTATTGGAACTTAGGAAAACACACCTGGATAGCTGCATGTAATGATATGAATTACATATACAGATATATTAAGGAAGCGGAAAAACAAAACATAAAATACAGGCTTTTATTGTGTGAAACAGACGTGCCAAATCCCACATTTGATTGTCCTGAATGTAAAAAGAATTTCTTGGGATATGATTATGCGTACGCAATGTGGGACAATTATTCGGCTGTATATAATGAGATCCCTTTTGTATTTTATCAATTTCATTTAAATCAATACGGTCTTTTTCAAACAAAAGAGGAAATTGATAAATTTATTGTTGCAAGAGAACAATTCAAACGGACACATCCTCAATTTACACTGGAAGAAGGAGATTTTGTTATTTTCAGACTTCATGAAATATTTCTTTGATAACTTCCAGTTTATTACACAGATGAACAGAGAAGATAATTGAAAGCTTATAAGAGGGCATACAATATGAACTTAATATATAAAAGAGCAACGCTTGAAGATATAGATATATTGGTAAAAAAAGAATAGAGGTTTTAAGAGCTGCAAATAAACTTTGTGCTGATACGGATATGAGCGAGGTGGAAAAACAATCTTATATTTACTATCAAAAAGCTCTTTGTGATGGTACTCATATTGCATATTTGGTTTTTGATGAGAGTCGGTGTATTGGAACCGGTGGGGTTAGTTTTTTTCAGGTAATGCCGACTTATCACAATCCGAGCGGGAATAAGGCGTACATCATGAATATGTATACCAATCCTGAGTACAGGAGAAAGGGGATTGCCTACCAAACATTGGATATGCTGGTTAAAGATGCTAAAAGAAAAGGCATCTCGGCAATTTCATTAGAAGCAACGGATATGGGGCGACCGCTATATCAAAAATATGGATTTGTAAAAATGAATAATGAGATGGAATTGTTAGAGACTTCTGTCGGCTCTTCCGAATGACTTTTGAATTTATTGCTCTCTATCTGAATACACTCAGCTACGTCTGGATTATCGCCTGAGTATATTCAGGAAAATGCGGAATTATCACCAAAGAAAGGATTGTTTGTCTATGCTTTTTCCGGGCGCGACATTACAGGAAAATCAGTAGAAGATATGGTGTATGAGGCACAGAGAAAAGTAATTATGGAGATTGTTGAGAAGGAAAGCTGCGTAATCATAGGAAGAAATGCAGATTTTATCTTAAGGGACAGGGATGATGTGCTGAATGTGTTTATACACGGAAGCACACCGGAAAAAGTACAGCGCATCTACAAATTATACAATGTTACAGAAGCTGATGCTGTAAAAATGATCAATGATACAGATAAAAGACGCAGAACCAACTATAATTTTTATACGGAACAGAAGTGGGGAATGGCAGGCAATTATACATTGTCTTTGAACAGCTCTGTGTTGGGATATGATATGTGTCAGAAAATCATAGTGGATTGTGCAAAATATAAGAATAATAGGGACAAATAAATCTATATCAAGCCGCTTGATGTTTATTAGAATAGAACCATAGTGGAATGTAAATGTTCTCCGTTCGTCTTAATCATTTCTTTCACCGCCCATTAGAAGTAAATGCCTCATAGTCAGTATATAGAATACTTTATGATTTTTTGAGAAAATAGCCTTAACATTTTATACCAGTCCCAAAAGTTTTGTCTAAACTTTTTAGACAGTCTGGAGGGTTAAGTTTATGAAATTCCAAAACCACAAGTAGCACACAGCTATCGCATTCGTGAATGGTCTACAATGGCTCATAAATGCCGGAATCGTCCAAGCAGCGTCATAGAACATGCAATTATTCCGGTTCCTATGAATTTGATGCATCCGGAATCAGAGCAGACATCAAGCTCTCTTCTCAAGAAAGTGCTAGGGGTACTTGCCTATGTTGAATGATGCTACATGTTTTGAACACATATACATCGCATTAGGGTATACCGATTACGCAGCGGCATCGACCGCCTCGTTGCCAATATAAAGAATGACTTTTCTCTTTTTTTCGATATAATATCAGTATGAAGAGATGGAGGGATTACCATGAATGAAATGTTAGGAAGCCGTATCAAGGCATTAAGAAATGCAAAAATTTCACTCAGGATATTCTTTCCAAGGTTGCAGAAGTTTTAGGTGTAACTGTAGGGGGACTACATACAGGATAGTAGGAAACGAGAAATCCGAATAAAAGCATCAGAGTTTACTGAAAGTGTACCGCTGCCTTTTATTCCGTTCTGTATCTATAACCGTTTCACCGGCAGTCCGCTTTCCTGCGTTTATTGATATGGTGGTAAAGCCAATACCGTTGGAGGTAAGAGTTTTGGAAACCCCTACCTCCTGCTAGTAATAAATCCTGCCAGCCACATAACAGCCGATGCAATAATAAATATAAGCACAAATGTATTAACCTGTTCTTTCCATCTCAATGAAAGAATAACCGCGTCGCTTATGACGGCTATGATAATTGGCAGAAGCATAAAAAGGTTAACTGCATCATTATTGAATACTCTGTATGCCATATATGCAAAAGCAGCCACAAGCACAAGTGATACGACTGCCTCTATTATGTGGAATAATCCGGCGCATTTAATATGTGATTTATATACAACCGGAATAGCCATAGAAAAAAATATGAGATATACAAGTGAAAGCCATAGTAATATGCTGTCATCTGCCATTGCATTATTTTTAGCCGTTCTGATGACAAGTGCGGCTATCAGAAATCCG